>ERZ840517.972-NODE-972-length-34205-cov-3.169663_pt1 | contig 34205 bp, 30 predicted proteins | sample MGYA00519876_ERZ840517 | MGnify/ENA primary metagenome ERZ840517 (study PRJEB31850, sample SAMEA3708882) | human gut metagenome | biome: human gut; feature: human-associated habitat; material: faeces | place: China | collected 2014 ... | reverse complement strand
AAAATGTTGGACAATGCGGAATATGAACGGCTTTTAGGAGGACGAAGACATTCTGTTAAAAAAGAGCTAGAGAATTGGATGAATGAAAAATATGAGAAAAATGGCAGTCATCCTGAGAACCTGATTGTAAAAGGAACACAGGGAAAATTTCTGCGTTCGAAGTCAGAGGCTATTATAGATAAGGTCTTGTACACAAATGGAATTCCCTTTCGATATGAAGATAAACTCGTCCTCGAGAACACTTTTTTGTATCCGGATTTTACGGCCAGGCACCCTAAAACGGGACAGGTATATTATTGGGAACATTTTGGATTGATGGATCAGCCGGAGTATATAAACAGAGCTTGCCAAAAAATAAAAATGTATTGTGAAAACGGAATTATACCAGGGATAAATCTGATTCTGACATATGAGACAAAAGAGAATCCCTTGTCAATTGATCAGGTGGAAAAAATAGTGAAAGAATATTTCCTATAGAAAAGGATATTATGGTACAATTTATAAGAAAACATTCCAAGGAAGGGGAAATTGATATGAAGCACCTGATCATTGTAAAGTTTAAAGAAAATGTATGGGCCAGGGAAAGCGAGGCGAGCAGAGAGATGCTTGCGGATATCCGGGAAATCTTCGATCGGACGCAGCAGATCGAAGGCGTCCATACAGTGAACATTTATGAAAATGTGACGCCGAGACCGAACCGGCATGATCTGATGATCGAGATGGAGATGGATCCGGAGGCGCTGCCTGTATACGATGATTCCGCGGCTCATCAGGAATGGAAGGCAAAGTACGGGGAGTATATTCAGACTAAGACCATTTTTGATTACGAATAAAGTATATAATTTTATGAGATAGGAGAAAACGAGAATGAAAGAAAACCAGAATATGATTGCAGGTCAGATCAATTAACAGATGACAGAAGGGCTGGAGTCAGTTATGGAAGAATTTGATATCAGAGAAGCTACGCCGAAAGATGCGGAGAAGATCATCGCATATTTAGCACAGGTAGGTGGAGAGACAGATTATCTGTCCTTTGGAAAAGAAGGGCTTCCTATTTCGATAGAAGAGGAAGAGAAATTTATACAGAATATAAATAAGGAGGAACATTCCGTTCTCTATGTAGTATGGAAAAATGGAGAGATCATCGGAGATGCCAGCCTAAGCGGATTCTCCAGAAGGATGAGCCACCGCGCCGAATTCGGAATCTCTGTGGTCAAGTCGGAATGGGGGCAGGGAATTGGTAGTGCACTGTTACAGAAATGCATTATGTATGCTAAAGAACATGCGATAGAACTGATCAATCTGGAAGTCCGAAACGATAATATACGCGCTATTCATGTCTATGAGAAATATGGCTTCCGGAAAATAGGGACCTCACCGGCGTATTATAAGATGGACGGAACATATTATGATTTCGATCTGATGGTATTAGACCTGAGAAGGGAAAGGCGGTAGTTATCGTTATCGCCGCGGCCGTCATCGCGAAGACCATCGAAGGAGCGACGATAGCGGAGCAGAACTCAGCACGATCGTAGTACAGATGCATTAACACAGAAATATAAAGAAATACAAAGTGACCCCAAGAACCGCAAAGAAACACAAAGGAGCCATAACACCATGGAAATATTTGACATCGTAGATGAAAAAGGCATTCCCACAGGGGAGACCATAGAACGCACACAGGCGCATGAAAAAGGTGTCCGACACAGAACCGCCCATATCTGGATCGTGAGGGAACAGGACGGAAAAGCCCAGCTGTTATTACAGAAGCGTTCCGCAGAGAAAGACAGTTTTCCGGGGCGGTTCGATACCTCTTCTGCCGGGCATATTCAGGCGGGGGACGAGCCGGAAGAGTCCGCAATCCGGGAACTTCACGAAGAACTGGGAATCCGGGCAGCAAAGGAGGATCTTACATTCGCCGGATGTTTTGATATTCAATACGAAAAAGAATTCTATGGAAAAATGTTCCGGGACAATGAAGTGGCATTCGTCTACATGTACACCAAGCCTGTAGATGCTAAAAAGCTTACCCTGCAAAAAGAGGAAGTGGAGAGCGTGGAGTGGTTCGATATGGAGGAACTGGACACCGCATTGCAGCCGCCCAGAGACCAAAGGTTCTGCGTCCCTATGGAGGGCTTCCAGATTGCAAAACAATGGTGGGAGAGCAGAAGATAATTAAACTGTCTCTACAGGTCTGACTGGCAGACAGAATTGCAGCACATGCGAGAGATGATTTCGACGCCGGAGGTTTTGGTGTATTACGATGCCATACAGCAGGCAACGGAAGAATTCAGACAGGCAGAGTAAAAAAAGAGCTGCCCTCATAATGAGGACAACTCTTTTATTTTAATAAGATTTTCACCAGATGAAATTACTTCACAGTTACGGAAGTGATGTGAGGGTTCACACCTTCGTACCAGTACAGGAAGCCTTCCATATCAACAGTGTCACCGATCTTTAAGTTCTTTACAGCATTGTAAACATCGGTGGTGTTGTCGCACAGATAAGACTCAACGGTGAAGGTATAGGTCTGACCATTCAGAGATACGTTGAAGTACAGGTCGTTACCGTCTTCGCCGGAACCGTCCCAGTTGTACAGGAAAGCAACGTCGTTGCCGTCAGCATCCTGACCAGCAGCTTCTACGGTCATGCCCTTGAAAGCTACGAACTGGTTCTGGTAGTTGATCAGATCATCGGTACCTAACAGATCAGTCACATCGGTAACGGGAGCGATGTAGCTGCCCTCTTCGATCTCGAAGGTAGCACCTTCAGCGATCTCTACTTCACCGGACCACTCGGTCTTATAACCGGTTACCTTAATCTTGGTACCGGGTACCAGCTTTGCATAATCCTCTTCGGAACATGCGGCATTATAAATGAAGTAAGCACCGTCATGATCCTGGGTGTACAGGGTAGCCTTGTCTTCCCACCAGGACTGTTTAGCCTGAACATAAGCCTCGATCACAACTTCGGAATCGAGATCAGCAGCCATGTACTCTTCATAGGTCATAACACCCTCGGACTTCTCATCAGCAACAGCTTCAGCAGCCTCGGTAGAAACTTCGGTAGCAGCCTCAGTGGTGGCAGCAGCGGTAGATTCAGTAGCAACGTCTGCATTGCTGTTTCCACATGCAGCGAGAGACAGAACCAAAGCCATAGCCATGGTTAATGCAAGTGTCTTCTTTTTCATAATAATCCTCCATTCCTGCGCTTTGTGGCGCATATGGGTCTGTGCAGATACACAGACATCTCCTCAATTTATCCGGTGCGCTCAGACACCGAACAGTTCCATTATACCTGAAACACAAGATAAATCAAGGCTTTTTGCAAAAAGAGCCCCATCCGCAGGAGAAATACCATCAGAAGCTATCTTACGAATGGGGCTGAAAAATTACTTTTTTCTGTTTTTTAAATATTCTCGCCCTACATACAGCAGGATCAGGATCCAGGTGACTGCAAGTGTGCTTAACAGGATCACGGAAGTCCGGGGCATGGCACCAAGTTCCTTTTTGCCGAAGGAGGCGTCACTTCCCTGGCCGAGACGGTACAGGCTCTCCACATCACTGTAAAGCTTTTGCATGTAGGCATCATCCACAGTTTCTTTTCTGCGGGTGGACTTCACTACGTTTTCAATCAACTGTCCGGAAGCATCACGTAAGGATGCGGAACCGTTAAATACCGGTGTGACAAAAGTATTGTCCACATGATCCAAAAGTAGTTTGGAAGCTTCAATCTTCACTGCATAATGTGTACCGTTATCCGCACCGCATTCGGACAGATACTCCTGATACTCTGCGGAATTCTGTGCCTTAGAGGTTACAGGTACATAACCTTCTGTCTCGGAATAAGCGATCTGCACATCGTTGGTGAGCAGATACTGGGCAAACAGCCAGGATGCCAGTACTTCCTGAGAGTCCGATTTATTGAAAACGCAGACGGAAGGACCCTGAGAGATCATTTCGGGATGCTCCGGGTCAAACTGGGGAATCATCCGCACGGCGGTCTCAAACTGCACCAGAGAATCCTCGCTGATATCCGACAGCGGAGCGTCCGTACCCATCCAGGTGGCTCCGGCAGTGGAATCAATGGCGAAAATACATTGCCCGGCATTCAGGAAGTTCGCAGGATAACCGGAGATCTTGAAGGTGGAAAAGGCACCGCTCTTTACATGTCCGGCAATACCATACAGGAGATCCGTGGTGGTATCGTTGAAAAGTTCAATGCTGCCGTCAGCCGTGGAATATCCTGCGTTCTTTTGCTTTAACATCTGGATCATCATGTTGTCGGTGGACTTGTAGATAAACGGGATCAGTACATTCTGTCCGTTGGCTACATAGGTGCCGTCCGCATTTTTGGCGGTGGCAGCCTCGGAGACTTCCCAGATGAAGTCCCAGGTCAGTACATCCGGCAGAGTATATCCAAGATTTTCCACGTAGGTCTTATTCACGTAGCAGGCTTCGGTGGAACGCATGTAGGGTACGGCATAGTAATGACCGTCGATGGAGCATTCATTCAGAAACTGGGGAATGACTTCTTCTCTGGCAGGACCGTCATAGGCAAGCTCCGTGCCGCCCAGACCGTATTTTTCATCGGCAAACAGGTCATCCAGAGGAACTACGGTATTCTGTCCGGTGAGGTAGGTGGCAATGTGATCTGGGTAGGTGATGCAGACATTGGGTGTCGTATTGGTGGAAATATTGGTAATGACATCGTTGTAAATTTTGCCGTAATCCGTGTATAGATTCAGGTTCACCGTGATATTGGGATACAGGGCTTCAAAATCCGCAATGGCTTTTTTGTAGATTTCTGTCTGGGTCTTGTTGGTATCGTTTTTCGCCCAGAAGGTGATCTCATAGTTTCTGGAAGTATCGAATTCCTCCGGAACAGCGAATTCCGGCAGCCCCTTGGACCCATGGCAGCCGGTCAGAGACAGGGACAGCCCGCCCAGGGCACATACGAGTGCCAGCTTTTTGCTAAATTGACTCATCCTTTGGTACCTCCCCTGGCAACACCTGCCATGACTTTTTTACGGAATACGAGGAACAACACCACCAGAGGAACGGAGATCACGACCACCGCAGCCATCATGGCAGGGATGTTCTCTCTACCGAAACCATTCTCACGGATCTCCTGGATACCGTTGGACACCAGATAGTAATCCGGATCATCGGTGATCAGTCTGGGCCACACATAGGAGTTCCAGCATTCAATAACCTTCAGGATCACGATGGTGATCAGCGTGGGCTTGCAGATGGGCACCATGACCTTGCGCAGATATCGCAGATCAGAAGTACCGTCCACCTTGGCGGCATAATACAGCTCATCCGGAATCTGTGCGAAATTCTCCCGCAGCAGATAGATATAAAATACGCTGGTCACGGAAGGCAGGATCAGGCCGGTGAAGGTATTGCGCAGATCCAGGTTCGTGATAGTGGTGAAATTCGTAATGACCACCAGCTCGTTCGGAATCATCATCAGGGATAAAAATAACGTAAAGATCAGATCTTTTCCGGCAAAGTTCAACCTTGCAAACGCGAAGGCCGCCAAAGTGATGACCACCAGCATAATGGCAGTGGTGACCACAGTGAAAAACAAAGTGTTCCACAGGTATCTTCCCAGAGAAACAGTGGTAAAAGCGTCCACGTAGTTCTGCAGAGTGGGAGACAGGGTGAAAAACTTCGGAATATATTCCGCATTATAGGAGCCGTAGCTTTTTACGGAGGTCAGTACCATCCAGTAAAAGGGGAACAGTACAATCAGCGCCCACAGACACAGAAAAAAGTAGATGACCCCATTGCGGATATTGCCGTGGATCCGGGTGCGTTTCTCGATTCTTTCATAATCAGATGTAACATCAGACATCACAAAGACCTCCTTTCCTATACATAGTGGACATGCTTTTTGCTGACCAGCAGATTGATGCAGGTGATGGTCAGGACGATGGCAAACAGCAGGATAGCCGCAGCGGAAGCATAGGAAGGATATCCGCCGCTGTCGCCGTAGAGCATGTCGTAGACGTAGCCGACGATAGTATTCATCTCTGCGGCATTTAAGTTCGTGCCGAAGAGTGCCACGGCATCACTGTAGGCTTTGAATGCGCCGATAAAGCCGGTGATGATCAGGTAGAATACCATGGGGGAGATCATGGGCAGTGTGATCTTGGTGAACATCCGGAAACGGGAAGTGCCGTCCACTCTTGCAGCATTGTAGTACATGGGGTTCACACTGGCGAGAGCACTGGTCAGGATCAGGATCTTAAAGGGCATAACGATCCAGATGGTGTAAAAGCACAGCACGAACATTTTCGCCCAGTAGGGTCCGTCGATGAAATCCACGGAGCTGCCGCCGAAAAACTGGATCAGTAGATTGATCAGACCGTCGGAGTAAGGAGTTTTTTTGAAAAGAATCATGAAGACCAGACCGACCGCCAGAGTATTGGTCACATAGGGCAGGAAAAATATGGTCTGGAACAGATCCCGCAGCGGTTTGATGGAGCTTAAGGCGGCGGAGATCAAAAGCGCCAGTCCGGTGGAGACAGGAACGGTGATGATGACCAGAATAAAGGTATTTTTCAATGCCTGTAAAAAGTACGGATCGTGGAGCACATAGGAGTAATTGTACATGCCTATGCCGTAAAAGGTCTGGGATGCAGAATTGTAACCCTCTTCAAAGGAGTACACGAATACGTCGATAAGAGGATAGATCATAAAAGCACCCAGAAACAGGAATGCCGGCAATAGATAGAGCCAGGCTTTCATATTTTGTTTTTCCATAAGAAACCTCAATTCTTTCTGCAGCCCATGAATGCCGCCGGACTGCAAAACCGGATAAAATATTAGAAACGGATGCGTTCTTCGGTGTCGGTGCTAAAGAGGAATACTTTTGCGGGTTTTAAGCCGAAATGCACTTTTCCGGTGGGAAGAGATTTCCCTTCGTCCGCATCAATGATGGAACGGATGGTAACGTTCTGGGACTTCTCATGGGTGGAAACAATGCTCACATCCCGGCCCATGACCTCCAGACGTACCAGATCGCAGGAGAGCGGTCCGTCCTCTTTTAAGAGGAAGCCTTCCGGGCGGATGCCGACATGCACGGGCTGATCCGATACTCCGGGAGTGGACAGGACAGCTTCGGAGCCAATATATAACTGCTCATTTTTTACCTCACCGGAAAATACATTGATGGGAGGTGTGCCGAGGAACTTTGCAACGAACAGATTCACGGGATCATCATATACGTTCTGGGGCTTGCCGATCTGCTGTACGATACCGTCCTTCATCACGACGATCATATCGGAGATGCTCATGGCTTCGTCCTGATCGTGGGTAACGAAGATGGTGGTGATCTGCGTCTCCTGCTGGATCCGGCGGATCTCTTCTCTGGTCTGGAGACGGAGTCTGGCATCCAGATTGGAGAGAGGCTCGTCCAAAAGAAGAACGCGAGGCAGCTTGACTAAGGCTCTGGCGATGGCAACACGCTGCTGCTGACCGCCGGAGAGCTCATTGGGTTTGCGCTCTAACAGGTGATCGATCTGTACCAGCTTTGCCGCTTCCAACACGCGCTTACTCATCTCTTCTTTGGAAAGCTTGTCAGCACCCTTCAGATTCTCCAAAGGGAACTGAATGTTTTTTTCCACAGTGAGGTGGGGGTAGAGGGCATAGTTCTGGAACACCATGCCGACACCGCGGTTCTCGGGCGGAAGTCCGGTGACATCATCTTCGCCGAAAAAAATCTTGCCCTCGGTGGGTTTCAGCAGACCGCAGATCAGATTCAGGGCAGTACTTTTGCCACAGCCGGAGGGACCTAAGAGTCCGATCAGCTTGCCGTCGGGGATCTCGAAGTCGAAGTCATTCACGGCAATGACATCCTCGCGGTTCTTCCTGCCGCGGACAGGACCGCGGGCGGGGAATTTCTTGGTCAGATGCTGTAATACGATTTTCATGTGTATATTTCCTTTCTTATAATGAATCTAATGAATTCAAAATGGCTGACCAGTTCAGTCCGCGCCATTCGCAAAGCCGCGTTATCACGCTTTTACGTCACTTCGTGACTGCCTTTGCTCATAAATTGGCGCTCTGTGCATGAATATATTCGTTCACAAAATCATGCGAGCATGATTTATGTTCTCGGATATATTCATGACTGAACTGTTGCGCTAAATCCCATAGGAGTCCTTCAAAATCGCAAATGATTTTTAGATTCCATAGGAATCTTTCAAATCATTCGATATATGATCCAGGTCGGGATATACGAAGCTTTCGGAGATGCCGAATACCCGCAGGCTTTCTATAAAGTATTGTTTCCGCCCGGAGGGAATAATGATCTTATACAGCATATTTTCATCGCAGATATCTTCCAGACGTTCCAGAGAGTTATGTACGGTGAAATTGGAGTACTGGGAGTACATACGGAGGTTATTCTCTGTGGAGCTGCAAGCCAGGATCTTGTTCTTCAATTCCGGATTGTGGTGGTTGTGTTTGAAGGCGGGCAGCAGCATTTCCTGTGTGGTGTCTGCATCAATGGGATAGATGCAGTTGCCGAAGCCTTCCTTCTCGTTCAACAGCCCCGGTGTCAGTACCCAGACGCAGGCATCGGTGTCCGGAGTCTCCCGGTAAGTCTCCGTGGCGAAAAATACGGCAATCAGGGGAGACTGAGTCCAGTCTAACATTCTCGTGGGCAGACCGTAGTGCTGCATCAGGGAGACCCAGCCGGCGTAATTGTGTTTGTCGGGAGGATTGTCCAGGATCTGTCTCGCCCGGATATAGAAATCATTGGTAATATAGCGTTCGGAGTCTAGTCTTTTCTGGCTTCGTTGGATGGAAGGAATCAGAGTCAGATCCGCGTTCTCTTCCCCGCGGAACCAGAGGCGGACGCCGTGCTTTTGGCGTAACGTACTGACAAACTGCAGGAGTTCATCGATGGTGCTTACTTTTTGTGTTAACATGATAGACCTCGTTCTTATTTCTTATGCTTCCATTTTATGCTCATATCGGGGCATCAAGCTACTTTATTATAGATGGTTTTTCGCAGTTGTACAAGTAGCCATTCTGTGATATGGTAAAAGAAAGAATACGGAAAACGTTTTTATAATAAAAATAAAGCACACAGGAAGGAGTACACTATGGCAAAATGGCTTGATAATGCAATCTTTTATGAAATCTATCCCCAGTCTTTTCTGGATACCAATGGTGACGGTATCGGTGATTTTCAGGGTATCATAGAAAAACTGGATTATATTAAGGAACTGGGATGTAATGCAATCTGGATGAATCCCTGTTTTGCATCCCCTTTCGGAGACGCAGGCTATGATGTGGCGGACTACTATCAGGCAGCTCCCAGATACGGCACCAATGCGGACCTGAAGCGTCTGTTTAACGAAGTACACAAACGGAATATGCATATCCTGTTAGACCTGGTGCCGGGACATACATCTGTGGCACATCCCTGGTTTAAGGAGTCCTGTAAGGCAGATCTTAATGAATTTACTGATCGTTATATCTGGACCGACAGCACCTGGGGACAGCTGGAAAACATGGGAAGTCTGTGCGGTATCTCCGAGAGAGAGGGCTCAGTGATCGTGAACTTTTTCGCACACCAGCCGGCACTCAATTACGGATTTTATAAAAAAACACAGGACTGGCAGCAGGATCCCGATGATCCGGGTCCCAAGGCAACGCTTGCAGAGATGGAAAATGTCATGCGGTTCTGGATCGGCATGGGCTGTGACGGCTTCCGTGTGGATATGGCAGGATCTCTGGTGAAAAACGATGAGGACGGCAAGGGAAACATTGCTCTGTGGAGAAAGGTAAGAGCGTTCCTGGATGCGGAGTTCCCTGAGGCAGTGCTGGTATCCGAGTGGGGAGAACCGGACAAGTCCCTGCAGGGCGGCTTCCATATGGACTTTTTACTTCATTTCGGACCGTCTCATTATAACGACCTGTTCCGCTGCGAGGAGCCTTTCTTCTCCGGAAGAGGTAAGGGTGATGTGGCAGCCTTCGTAGAGAAATATAAGGAAAACTATGAAAAGGCACAGCGTAAGGGGCTGATCTGTATTCCCTCCGGTAACCACGATATGGATCGTCTGGCGAGAAGCATTCATGGGGAGGAGTTAAAGGTGGCATTTGCATTCCTTCTGTCCATGCCCGGTGCACCGTTCCTGTATTACGGTGATGAGATTGGTATGCGCTATGTGGAAGATCTGCACTCCGTAGAGGGCGGTTACGGACGTACCGGCTCCCGCTCACCCATGCAGTGGGATCATACCACCAACGCCGGTTTCAGTGCGGCACCGAAGGAAAAGCTTTATGTCAAACAGGACGAAGCCACTGACCGTCCCACGGTGGAGGCGCAGATGGCAGATCCGGATTCCCTGTACCATGAGATCCAGAAGTTAATTAACATCCGTCAGGCGCACAGCGCCTTGCAGAGCCGCGGAGAGATTGAGTTCGTCTATGCTGAGGCTGATCAGTATCCGTTGGCCTACCTGCGCAGTGACGACAAGGAGAAGATTCTGATCATTATCAATCCGGCGGACAGAGAGGTCAGCTTCGACGGAGATTATGCGGTAAAGGAAGCTTTGTATACCTTCGGCGGGGAAGCTGCATTTGCAGGCGGAAAGGTTACTGTGCCCGGAGGCAGCGCCGGATTTTATCTGCTGTAGTTCGTGGAATGTATTTTAAAAGAAGTGGATGATCAGTCTGGCGTAGCGGAGGAGCTTTCGAAAAAATGATTGCGGCATCTCTAAAAAAATATGCTATAATGAGCGTAATGCTAGAGTATAAATGAAAAGAGAACCGTATGAATCAGGTAAATTATCAGAAAGAATTAGAGAAAATTTTAAATACTTTACATGAGAAGGGCGAGGCAGCGTCGGATTACCGGCCGCCCCGCCTGTTTCTGCATAGCTGCTGTGCACCCTGCAGCAGTTATTGTCTGGAATATTTGTGCCGTTATTTTTTGATCACGGTATTTTATTACAATCCCAACATTTCCTTTTCGGAAGAATACCAAAAGCGCGTGGCGGAGCAGAAGCGTCTGATCGACGCTTATAATAAAGAAGAAAAAGGCTGGCCCATCGACATCGTGGAGGGAGATTATGAACCGGAGCGTTTTTATGAGATGGCGAAGGGCTATGAGAACTGTCCCGAAGGGGGAGAGAGGTGCCTGCGCTGCTTCGACCTGCGGCTGCGCAGGACTGCGGAGCTGGCGGCAACTGGCGGTTATGACTATTTTGCCACGACCCTGACCATCAGCCCTCTGAAAAATGCAGCGAAGATCAATGAGATCGGACAGGCACTGTCCGGGGAATATAGTATCCCCTGGCTGCCCTCGGATTTCAAGAAAAAGAACGGGTATAAGAGATCCATCGAACTGTCCGCAGAGTATGAGCTGTACCGGCAGAATTACTGCGGCTGTGCCTTTTCCAAGGCGGAGCGGGAAGCACAGGTTATAAATGCGTAATTGCGTCTTGCGGGATAATGGATTTTAGGATATAGTAGAAATATTGAAAACAGCGCAGAAGCGTGAGAGATAGAAAATGTGACTGTACAAGATATTCCGGTACATTACAGGCAGTAACGGAATACCGGCAGATTACTGAAAGGTATGAGGATTGACTGACATGAAGAAATTTTTAGAAATGCTGACAGAGGAAATGCAGCAGGCATTTACCGCAGCCGGCTATGACGGGAATCTTGGAAAAGTAATGCTTTCCAACCGTCCCGACCTGTGCGAATATCAGTGTAACGGCGCCATGGCGGGAGCAAAGCTGTATAAAAAAGCCCCCATCATGATCGCAAACGATGTGGCAACAAAGCTTGCAGACAGCAAAGTGTTTTCCGAAGTGGTGGCAGTAGCCCCCGGATTTTTGAACCTGAAGGTCAGCGAGGCATTTTTGCTCACCTATTTACAGGGCATGGAAGCAAATGAAAAATTCGGTCTCGAGAAGCCGGAACATCCCAAGAAGATCATCATCGACTACGGCGGACCCAACGTGGCGAAGCCTCTGCATGTGGGACATTTACGTTCCGCAGTGATCGGTGAGAGCGTAAAGCGCATCAGCCGTTATGTGGGTCATGAGGTCATCGGTGATGTGCATCTCGGTGACTGGGGATTACAGATGGGTCTGGTGATCACCGGTTTACAGGAGAGACAGCCGGAGCTGGTATATTTTGATGAGAACTACACCGGGGAATACCCCGAAGAGGCACCGTTTACCATCAGTGAACTGGAGGAAATCTATCCCGCAGCCAGCGCCAAGTCCAAGGAAGATCCCGAGTACAAGGCAAAGGCGATGGAAGCGACCTTCAAATTACAGAGCGGTGTCAGAGGCTACCGTGCCCTGTGGAAGCACATCATCAATGTGTCTGTGAACGACCTGAAGAAGAATTATTCCAAATTAAATGTAGAATTCGATCTGTGGAAGGGCGAGAGCGATGTCCATGACATCATCCCCGAGATGGTCGCTTATATGAAGGACAACGGCTATGCACACTTAAGCGAGGGTGCGCTGGTAGTGGATGTCAAGGAAGACACCGACACCAAGGAGATCCCTCCCTGCATGATCTTAAAATCCGACGGAGCCTCCCTGTACAATACCACAGACCTCGCTACCATTATGGAGCGTATGAAGCTGTATCATCCCGATGAGCTGATCTATGTGGTAGACAAGCGTCAGGAACTGTATTTTGAGCAGGTATTCCGCTGTGCCCGCAAGACAAAGCTGGTAGAGCCTGAGACGGAGCTGAAGTTCTTAGGCTTCGGCACCATGAACGGCAAGGACGGCAAACCCTTCAAGACCAGACAGGGCGGTGTCATGCGCCTGGAGAATCTGATCAAGGATACGCAGGATGAGATGTACAAAAAGATCAAGGAAGGCCGCGACATGGAGGATGCCGAGGCGAAAAAGGTAGCGGACGTGGTAGCTATCTCCGCATTAAAATACGGTGATCTGTCCAATCAGGCATCCAAGGATTATATATTTGATATCGACCGCTTTACTTCCTTCGAGGGAGATACCGGTCCCTATATCCTGTATACCATTGTACGTATCAAGTCTATTCTGAATAAATACAAGGAGCAGGGTGGGGATCTGACTGCTGTGAAGTTACAGCAGCCCGGCAATGCTTCCGAAAAAGAGCTTGCCATGGAGCTGGCACAGTTCAATACCATGATCGCTGCGGCGGGAGAGGAACTGGCACCCCATAAGGTATGTGCCTACATCTACGATCTTGCGAATGCTTTTAACCACTTCTACCATGAGACCAAGATCCTGGGAGAAGAGAATGAGGAGCGTAAGCAGGGACTGGTAGCACTTTTAGTGCTGACCAGAGATATCCTGGAGACCTGTATTGATATGCTGGGATTCGAAGCTCCGGAGAAAATGTAATAAAAATAATATCTATTTAGTAAACCCGCTGAAAAACGGGGACACAAAGCCAGATGGGTCTAAGGTCTGAACATAGAGAAAAATCAGACTATGACAGCCGGTTGCAGCAGATTCCTGAGTGTAGGGGAGTATGTTTATCGTGAGCCGTCTGTCAGTGCACATTTTTGGCAGACGGCTTTTATTGTGCCGTAGAAGGGGAAAACGATGTCTTTAAACTATGAGCAGAACGAAAATGACATCCTGAATAAATTATTGCCGGAATATAGACAGCATTCTGTACAAAGAAAAAGCAATCCAGAAGCAGTTACAGGACACATTGGAGAAAGTGAAGCTGAGTAACGAGATCATTTCCTCCATCGCCAGAACTTACCAGTATATTTCACGGATCGATATTCAGGCAGATTATTTCGAAGAGATCAATAACCGGGATACCGAGCATCTGAAGTTCACGAAATCGGGAAAGCTGTCGGAAAGCAATGAAAAGGTATGCAGACAATACGTGGCGGAGGAGTATCAGGAGGCATTTTTCAAATTTGTGGATCTGAAGACCCTGCCGGAACGCATGAAGAATGAAGAGACGTTAGTCCTAGAATACCGGATGAAGGATGGCGACTGGCACAGACTCCGTTTTGTGGAAAAAAAGAGAGACGAAAACGGTGTACTGACCCATGTGCTCTGCCTGATCCGCAGCATCAGCGATACCAAGAAGTGGGAACATGAACTGATGTATCAGGTGGAGGAAGCCAGGAAGGCAGCAGCTTTGAAGGCCCGTTTCCTGTCAAATATGAGTCATGATATCCGGACACCCATGAATGGCATTATCGGCACGCTGAATCTGGCAAACCGTTATCCGGATGATCTGGAGGTACAGAGAAAGTTCCGGGAACAGATCATGACTTCATCGAAGTATCTGGTCTCTATCGTGAATGATATTCTGGATATGAACAAACTGGAGTCGGGAGGTGTAGTGGAACAGGAGATTCCGTTTAATCTGGCAGAACTGCTGAACCGGGTTAACCTCGGCAAGCAGAAGCAGGCGGCAGAAAAGAATGTGGAATATATTGTTGACTGGGAACAGAGTGATATCCGCCATATGGATCTGGCAGGGAATCCGATCTATGTGGAGAGACTGCTGACCAATATTTCTGATAATGCGGTTAAATTTACCGGACCGGGCGGCAGTGTGCGTGTCTGGTGTGCAGAAAAATATGCGGACGAGGAGCGGGTAGTCTATGAATTCGGCTGTGCCGATACTGGTATCGGCATGAGTGAAACCTTTCTGGAACATGCTTTTGAACCGTTCACGCAGGAGAATGAGACCAGCAGATCCAGGTACGAAGGCACAGGACTGGGACTTGCCATTGCAAAGAAAATCGTGGACAGGCTGGATGGAGACATTGCCATAGAGAGTAAAAAAGGCGTCGGAACTACTGTGACCATGACACTTCCGTTCAAAATCGGGGAACCGGTGGAGAAGGAGAAGAACGTAAACTATGAGGAAATCCCGGTGGAAGGTCTGCGGGCGCTGTTAGCAGAGGACAATGAACTCAACATGGAGATCACAAAATTCATGCTGGAGGATTACGGGATCCACGTAGAGTGCGCTGCAGACGGAGAAGAGGCGGTACAAAAGTTCAAAAATCTGAGCTGGGATATTACGATGTGATCTTCATGGACATTATGATGCCGAAGCTAAATGGCTGGGATGCCACCCGCAGGATCCGGTCCATGAAACGGTCGGATGCCGGAAATGTCCCCATCATTGCCATGAGCGCCAATGCCTTTGCGGAAGACATTATCAACAGCCGATGGATGAAAAGAAGCTGTTGGAAACAGTGAAGGAATGCATTATGTTCCGGGACCATTCCTGAAGAAACAGCATAGAAACAGCCTAGAAAAGGGCAGAGGATATCCTCTGTCCTTTTCCTATATTAGGATGACTTATCGTGCAACATTACGTACTGAAAATGGTGGGACAACCGGATATAATAGCTACAAAGACAGGAGTTTTTTCTGTGAAGCATGTGGCCTACATTATGGAAAGGAGAAAAATTATGATTTCATTTATATTGTGTCTGTTGCTGTTAACCATTTTATTCGGAATCGCATATAAGATTACCGGGGCAATTTTAAAGGCCTGTGTGTGGCTGCTGATCCTGTTGCCCATCGGCCTCATCCTGTCGGGCGTGGGAGTGATCTTCTGCTGTACAATCATTTTAATACCGGTAGGGATCGGAATTATCAAGGCCGGGATCCGGATGATATTGCCGGGGTAAAGAAATAAAATGATAACAGACTGCCTGATGTGTGGTAAAATAAAGTTATCGCATATCAGGCAGTTTCATTATTATTGATATATAGTATTGATAAATCAGGAAAGGTGATGGCATATGGAGATCAAAAGTATACTGATCAAAGATACAACGAGAGAAGAGCGGATCCGCATTATACAGGAGGGTTTGAACCAGTGCGGTGGAGCCTGTGACTTCTGCAACGGTTGTGATAATCTGGGCGGTGGTTCCGTGGATACATTTTATGAACCGTACATTAACGGGGAGAAGGAACTGCGGCAGCTGAATGAGGAATACAGAAGCAACATGGGACTGGTGAGATAGGAGACGGGCTATGTTTTTCATACCGTGTATTAAGTGGAATAAGCACTATTATGTGCGGACAAGCTGCTGTAATACGCTGTATGAACTGGATCCGGAGATGGGAAAGGCCATTGCCCGGGGAGAGCAGGTACTGATTCGCCCGGAGCATTTGCAGAGAATTTCAAAAGTGACCTATGGGTATAACTATAAACATTGCAATTACTGTGGGTATGAGACAGCAGAAAATTTTGAGTATTGCCCAAAGTGCGGTAAGAAATTTTAAAAGCGAGAGGGGACGTGAATCTGTCTCGATTTCAAAAGGGAGTGTTACTCACAAGGACCATTGTCTTTCCAGGCACCTTTCCATTTTGGTTTTTCTGTGGAACGTTTTGGTAGATTCATAGTGTTCATCAGGCGGTCCACTCTGCCGAGACTGATGTTTATGCCATAATCACGTTCTAATACACGACGGATCTTGTAAGCACCAAGAGAGTTATCGTAATCAGTATAGATTTGTAAAAGGTGCTTACGAATCAACGGATTTTCTTTTGTACGAGGTGCTAAATCTGAATAAAAGTGCTTGTAATAAGTACTGCGATTTATGCGAAGAACTCGACAAAGAGTTTTGATATCGTATTGATGACGCAGCTTATGCACGGCATCTAATCGTTGCTTGAGTGTGGCGTGAATATGGCAATCGCTTTTTTTAGTATTTGGTTTTCTTCTTCCAGCTGAGCCATACGTTTTTGAAGCTCTTTCACCTGCTTTGCAGTAAGAACTTCACCGTCATCAGTTTCAACAGTTGAATACTGTTTGACCCATCTGGAAAGAGCAGTTTGAGATACGCCGTACTCTTTGATAAGAGAGGCCTGAGTTTTACCATTGTGGTAAAGCTCAACGAGGGTTCGTTTGAAATCCTCATCGTAATGTTGTTTTGTGGACATAAAAGATACCTCCTTTTGGTGTCTATGTTAATAGTAAGTCTATTTAACCAATGTGTCCACTTTTATAAGTATAATGCAGGTAGTACACATGATAAGAATTGCTGTTTGTGATGATGAAAATGTAATTGTGAATCAGATAGAGCATATAATTTCTGAAGTATGCAAGCGGGAAAGCATTCCCGTGAATATTGATGTTTTTTACAGTGGTAGGGAACTCAAAAGGCAGGTTACATCAGGAACAAAGTATGACATCATCTTTTTGGATATTCAGATGAAGGGTGGCGATGGCATCACTGCGGCTGAAAATATACGGAAGGTGGATGATAATGTACTTCTGATTTATGTATCAGGCTATGATAAATATATGATGGAATTGTTCCGGTTGGATGTATTTGGATTTATAAAGAAACCAATCGATGAGGAGATATTGACAAAGACATTTCTGGAAACTTATCAGAGAGTCTGCAGTAAAATGGTCTATTTTACCTTTTCTTATAAGCATGAAGAATATAAAATTCTATGTAAAGAGATTTTATACTTTGAAAGCAATGCCAGGAAAGTTACAATATATACGCAAAACGGGGAGCATTACACATTTAACGGGAAACTGTCAGAGATAGAACAAAAAATGTCAGATGGAAAAATACCTTTTTTGAGAGTACATCAGTCTTATCTGGTAAATTATTATTTGATTAGATCAAGGACAAAAATAGAAATAACGTTGGTAAATGGGAAGAAACTGCCTATAAGCGAAGAACGGCAGAAATACTTTAACCAACAATACAGCCATCTTCTGGGAGGGGAAATCAATGTATAATCAAATAGAAGATATTCTATTAAATATTTCTATTGTTATCGCAACCGTATGGATTGTAAAAAGATTTTGGGGAAGCTTTTTTGAAGAAAAGCAGAATAGTATACTTTCTGTTTCTCTGTGGATTGTTTATTGCATATTCCAATTTTTCTTTGGTTATCATAATGGGCGCCTGCAAATTTTTGCAACCATTCTGAACATTTTACTGATTCTGTCCATAGCGATGGTTGCCTACCAAAGCCGTGGAAAGGAAAAATACTTTTTATTGGCTACATTCTATGCAGGCTGGTCGTTGATTGAGGTCTTTGTCTTTTCCCTAATCAATAGCTTTGACATAGGGGAAAGCCAGCAAAGGGATATTATTGGGTTGGTATTATCGAACATCCTGATGATCCTTTCTGTATATGCACTGTCGATGGTGGCAGAAAAAAGAAAGGAGAGTCCGGTACCGGGAAAATATTATTTTTTTCTCCTGTTGGTGCCAGTGGGAAGCATAGTCATTGCGATCAATGAATTTTGCTCAGAAGGAAAGTCCTTTTTTGCTGTTATCACTATCAGCATTCTTATCTTATTTAATGTCATTATTTTTGAATTGTATGTAAAAATAAATAAAGTTTTTGCTTATGAAAAAGAACATACAGTTTATGCCCAGCAATTTGATATGATCGAAAAAATTACGGTATCGCAAAAAAAGATGTTGGAGGAATTTTATGAGGACAGGCACAATCTGCTGAATAAACTTATTGTTTTAAAAAACAGCGTTGAAAACAGTGATAAAGAGTCTGTAATCAGAAACCTGAATCAGATTATCAAAAACAGCAATATTTCCGAAAACATTTCCAATACCGGCAACAGTACCATTGATTGTCTGATTAATTTCAAATATGCCGTTGCTAAGGAATACGGGATTACATTTCAGTTAAAAATATTTATTCCAGAGGAGCTTTCCATGGAACCATGTGATATTGGCATAGCACTGGGAAATGCACTGGATAATGCAATAGAAGCTGTCCGGGACTGCAGGCAGCACCAAAAGGTGATAGAAATATCCATGGGAGTGAAAAAGCAGGCGCTGGTCATGCTGATAAAGAATCCATATGAGCATGTCTTAAAAAACGACAGAAGCGGAAAATATCAATCCACAAAAACAGAAAGCGGCAGACATGGATATGGATTAAATTCCATAGCAAGAATTGCAGAAAAGTACCAGGGCGAAATTCTAGTGGAAGCACAGGATTCTGTATTTTGCCTGACCGTTGTTATGAATTTGCCGGAAAATTGACAGCTATTGCCGTATTTTTGACATATTAGGGATTATTTTGAGGGGAATATGATACCTGACTTTGGGAGTTGAATCTTAAAATATGGTGCTAAGCCACGGATTAAAACCTGTGGCTTAGCATTTTTTCTGATGTCTCCGTCGTTTAAAAAGTAGGAACTTAACGGCAGGCCGATAAGTGCTGAAAATTCTTTTATAAATTTAGAACCCCGTGCAAGGTTGATATACTTTCGGTCTGATATTTTACAACTCGGAACTCATGGATAAAATTAAAGATATCCTAAAGACGGATGACCGTTGTCATGAATCTACTGGAAAATTGACAGCTATTGCTGTATTTTTAACATATTAGTGATTATCTTGCGGGGAATATGATATGATTACAAAAATAGTTCATTAAGGGGGTATACATAATGAAGAAAAATGAAAAGAAAACTGTATTAGCAAAAGCATTAACATCCGTTGCTGATGGAATGTTATCAAAAGCTGCAAACAGCAGATGTGCACTCATATACCATCAGCCTAAACAGCCGGAAGAAGTGAGGAAATTCAGGAAAAACAAATAAATGAGAAAAGTAGCAAAGTTGTTGACAGATTATGTTATCAAAAAGAGCATGGTTGATGAAGCAGATCGGGAAGTCTATGAATATGGATTTGTCATAACCTTGGAAGTTGGGTTGTTTTTGGTTGCAAGCTTGTTCATCGCACTGAAACTCGATATGGTCTTAGAAGGGATATTTTTCTTTGTGATTTTCTCACCATTGCGTTCCTATGCAGGTGGTTTGCATTTGGAAAAATTCTGGATATGCTTTGTTTTGTCATGCTTAACATATATTACTACTCTGCTTGTAGTTAAGAATCTCTGTTTACATGAATTTGTTTCACTTATTGTATTATTCGCCCTGGAAGTATTTGTGTATGTGTTATATCCAGTTGAGAACAGAAACAGGGAGATAAACGAAGAAGAGAACAAGTGTTTTAAAATAAAGCTGATGAAATATTTATGCTTGGATTTTTTTATCGGAATAGTTTGCACTATATTTGAAAAGGATAGCTACTTCTTGGAGCTAAATATAATATTTTTAATAGTTGTAATCACAATGCTGATAGGGAAATGCAGAAATCATTTGAAAAATGTATGTAAAAGCTATGTTCCAGGAAAAGGTCTCTGGTAGCTGGGTCAATGTGGAATCATGGGAAGATTCGAGCAATACCATAACAGCATCTGGCTTGGAAATATATCTGGTTTCCAGAGGTACATATCGAGTTACAATGACGTGTAGTGTTAATGGAGAAATTAAAACGGCAACATCGGCAGAAAAGAATTATCAGTTTGTAGAAAAATGTAATGTGTATTGCAGGTGGGGAAATCTGCTTTGCAACTATGGATGGGAGTGGTGCCCATGAAGAGTCTATAATGGCGAGAAATTTGAGAAGTGAAACGGAGGAGATTTTGAATGAAAATATTGACAAAAGTTATGGATTTACTTGCATTATCGGTTATCTTGTCTTTTATGATTTTGATGTTTTCAGGATGCCAGATGGCTTCCGGTACTCTTTCCGAAAAGGAAATTACTGTGTTTAACACAGAATTTTTCAATGGTGACATAACGAACATGAACAATATGCTGTTATCCAGCGAGTATAGTCAACCAGATGAAATTAACTTGTTTGAGTTATTTTATAATGGCGTTGGAGGAGCGTTTGGCGAAGTATCGGAGGATGAACTGTCAATGCTGACAGAGTTATGTAGTGATGCCCCGTATTTGGATATCATAAAAATCACAGCAAATGAAATGGATGCTTTTTTGCAGGAAAAAATGGGAATAAGTCTGGCGGAGACAAAAAAGACAGGCTTGGACAGTTTCTATTATTTGGAGCAATATGACAGTTACTATCTGATTATGGGAGACTCGAATTTTGATTGGTGTATGGTTACTTCCGGAACTTGGGAGTCAAATAACAAACTCATACTGAAATACGAAAAAGAGTATGAGGGGGGGCAATGGGTGGTCATTTTACAAAAGACGGATGATGGTTATTTGTTTATTTCTAACCAGAAGGCAGATTAAACAAGTTCAGACGAGAAAGAGAGGTATTTTATGAAGAGAAAAGAGGAAGCAATGAAAAAGTATATAATGTATAAACCATCATCTACAACTTATGATTATATTTGGGGTGCCTTTTTCTCAAGCTGTAGTGGTAATGGAACAAAAGATCATTCTACGCAGCCTGCTTTGAAAGCTGTAAGTTGCACAGATATTGCAAATGGTGCGGGAGGACATCGTTACGGGCTATGTCAAATGGGTGCCGCATTGCGTGCAAAAAATGGTGATTCCGCATCGAATATTTTGTTGTATTATTACACTGATTGCAGGATCATATCCTGCACATTAAAATAGAAAATGTGCCAGAAAGAGATTAAGACGAGTATGGGTAAGATGAAAAATAAGGTTTTGCCGGTCTCTGTTCTTGTGTTGTTTATGCTGATGTGCATCAATGCGTGTGGAATATCGAAATCCAGGGATAGTGCTGATATGGTCTCAGAGCTTAATAACAGGATTATAGAAAAGGTAGCAGAGAATTACGAAGAAGGTAACATCAGTGCATTAGATATTGTTATAGTTCGGATTGATTTTGGTTCTTTCTCGCAAGATAATGCCAGTGAAATATTCGTGTTATGCAAGATTTTGAATACCCCTCATGTTGCAGGATTGGATAAAACGGTGGGTATCCTTTTAGATGCTGATTCATTAGAAATGGTAGCATATAAGGAGTTTGCGGCTGATAAAGTAGTTATAAACTGTATTCAAGCGAGTGACGGACAAAGCAGAATATTGGTATCAAAAACCACAACATATCAAGGAATATCAACACAGGAAATTCAGCTTTTAGCTGTCGAAGGCAGTCAATGGGTAGAAATTCCGATAGATGCGCTAAAGATCATTGGAGATGAATCTTTTTATTATATGGATATAGTAGATGATTTGATTATTGTGGCATCTGAGGATAAATTGATAAGTTCTGAAGAAATCGTAGCAGTATTAAAGTGGAACCCTGAGACAGAGCAGTTTGTTTTGGAACAGTAACGGGTTTGGCGGTGTGCAAGTCCAAATTATTAAATAACAATGTGCATAAAGAAAAGCGGAAATCTGGCTATATTAGATGAAATCACCATGACCACTAATTCCTTTGTCTATCAGAATGCTGAAAGCGGTGATGCTAAAGTTTAATTTTTATTTAAAACCGTATTTTCCAAAGAGGGAAGAAGTTCGGCAACCGTAACTTTTTCCACGGAGTCAGCTTTCGTACCTTTTGTTTTAGGCTTCTTAACCCTGGTTTTAAGAGGAGAAAACCGGCGCATTTTAAACTCTGGTTTAACCATTATCACCGTCAGAAATCCAGAAGTAAACAAAAGTAAACATATTATTTGATACTTTGAGAAATCAAAAAAATCGGAAACGCTGTATTTATCAGCATTTCCGACCCTTTTAACCTAATAGCGAGAGGGGGATTCGAACCCTCGACACTGCGGGTATGAACCGCATGCTCTAGCCAACTGAGCTATCTCGCCATATGACCAACCGAAGTTGGAATGGAACCTATAGGGCTCGAACCTATGACCCTCTGCTTGTAAGGCAGATGCTCTCCCAGCTGAGCTAAGATTCCATTTCGTTGCTCTCGCAACCGACCTGTTCAGTATACAATGCGTGTCCCACTTTGTCAACACGTTTTTTGATATTTTTGTAAAAATTTTGTATGCAATTAGAACAATAATAGCAAAAAGCAGGAAATTACAGGGCTTTCTTTACACTGATAGCCTTCATGGGGCACATTTCCTGACAACAGAAGCAGGAGATGCAGCCTTTTCTCTTGAATTTCGCCTTGCGATTTTCGATTCTGATGACATGTGCCGGACAGCTTTCCGCACATTTTCCGCATCCCACGCATTTCTCCGGGGTCAGCTGCGGATAGGATTTCAACAGTCGGGAAGCCACGAACATGAAAGGCTTGCGTAAAAATTTCGGCACACCGTTGGTAAAATCTAATTTTATGGTATCCGGCTTCTGAAAAGGAGATAAGCCTTCCGGAACCGGATCTCCCACAAGCGCCAACTCCTTAGGGCGAGCCAGACCTTTTTCCAGTGCCTGACGCAGCATGACGATCTCTGTAGGTTCTAATCCCATAAGTTTTGCGGCGAAGCAGTCCTGGGTATAGAAATCTTTTGCCGCCAGCAGCATATGCAAAGGATGCGAAGTGCCGCCGGTGGGACCGTTACCCTCCATGGCATCAATGGCGTCAATGACGGTGAGATTGGGAGCTACGGTCTGAGCCAGTTCTAAGAGCATGTTGGAGAAATCTTCGATCTCCGGCCAGCGGTAGTGCATCTGGGGCTTTTCCAGACCGGGGATGGTGCCGAAGAGATTCTTGATGCCGCCGGAATAGCCGGTCATGGCATGGGTCTTCAGTTTACAGATATTAATGATATAATCGGCTTCCACGATAGGAGTGATCAGGTGGAAACTGTGATTTTTAAATCCTGCCGGACAATTTACGGTCTGTGCGGAAAAGTCCATGTTGAGTTCAGCACCTTCGCCCAGAGTATCCATGCCGCATACGTGATATACGTGTTTCATGGCTTCGGCATTGTAGAGACCGCCGGAACTTTCCGCAATGGTGATGTGCTGCATGCCCTGCTCTCGCAGCCACCTGATCACAGCTTTTATGACCAGAGGGTGGGTCGTGGCGGGAAAATCCGGGGATTTCGCCATGACGAGATTCGGCTTGATGACGATCTTCATCTCCGGGCGCAAGTCTGCGGCGATGTTCAAAGCCTCCATACTTTTGCAGATGGCGGGATAGATCAGTTCTTCGTTATATTCCGGTACGATGTGTAATGTCTGTATCATAATGACCTCTAAAGTGGTTTATTTTCTATATAGTACATGAATTTACTTGTTTTTTCAATGCTTCCGTGCTATACTACGAAATGTTGTTGAGATTTGATGGAAGAAATCAGAAGCGCATCGCAATGATTTCTTTTTTTGTGCTAAAAAGGAGTATTTTGTGAGTTATTTTTTGGAAAATGAAGAAGTAAACGAAGAAGTTGAAGAAGTAAAGGAGCAGGACGGTATCGCATCGATCGAACCGTTGTTAGATAACCGTATTGTCCGTGCGATCCGGGAGATGGGGTTTGAGAAACTGTCTCCAATCCAGGAGCAGGCAATTCCTTATTTATTACAGGGGGAGGACATCATCGGACAGGCCCAGACCGGTACGGGCAAGACTGCTGCATTCGGCATTCCGGCGATCCAGCACATCAATCCGGATGTGAAAAAGTTACAGACCATTATCTTATGTCCCACCAGAGAACTGGCGATCCAGGCAGCGGAAGAACTGAGGAAGATCGCAAAATACATGCACGGCATCAAGGTGCTGCCGGTCTACGGCGGACAGGATATCAGCCGTCAGATCGCGGGACTGCGGGGCGTGCAGATCATCGTGGGAACCCCGGGACGTGTCATGGACCATATGCGCAGACGCACCATTAAGCTGGATCTGGTGAACATGGTGGTATTGGATGAAGCGGACGAGATGCTCAACATGGGCTTCCGTGAGGATATGGAGCTGATCCTTGGACAGATCCCCGGCGAGCACCAGACCGCGCTGTTCTCCGCAACCATGCCGAAGCCGATCCTGGAGATCACAGACCGCTTCCAGAACGATGCGAAATTAGTAAAGGTGGCAGCGCAGGAGCTGACCATTCCTCTGGTATCCCAGAAGTTCTACCGCGTGAAAAACCAGGACAAGGATGCCGCCTGCGTAAGACTGTTAGAGTATTATCAGCCGAAGCTGACCCTGATCTTCTGTAATACGAAGAAAAAGGTGGACGAGCTGTCAGATTTATTAAAGGAGCAGGGATTCCAGGCGGAAGGACTGCATGGAGACCTGTCCCAGGCGCAGCGTGACGCGGTCATGAAGCGTTTCCGTAACGGTGGAACCAGTATCCTGATCGCTACGGATGTGGCAGCCAGAGGTATTGATGTGGATGATGTGGAAGCTGTCATCAATTACGATATTCCGCAGGATATCGAGTACTATGTGCACCGTATCGGCAGAACCGGTCGTGCCGGCAGAAAGGGCAGATCCTTCACTTTTGCCAACAGCAGGGAGATCTACAAGATCCGTGAGATCGAGAGAGTCTGCCACACCACCATCACGGAGAAAAAGCTTCCCGGTGCCGCAAAGGTGCTGAAAGCGAAAGCAGACAAATATCTGAATAAGGCATGGGAACTGCATGAGCATGAAGACATCGAGCTGATGAAGAGCTTTTTACAGCGTAAGATGGAAGAGGAAGGCTGTGATGCACTGGAGCTGGCAGCTGCCATGCTGAAATTGCAGGTCGGTGACAAGGGCGAGGAGATCGCGGCAGATGAATATACAAAGCGTGGCAATCGTTTCGGGGACAGAGGCCGGTCCGGCAGAGGCGATGGTGAAGGTCGCAGCTTCGGCAGAGGAGACGGAAGACGGAGATTCGGCCGCGGTGACAGAGACCGTAGAGAGGATGGCAGCACCGGTTCCGGTGAGGGCAGAAGACGCCGCAGAAGCGACAGCCGCGAAGACGGAAGAAAATGGAACGACCGCGACAGGAAAAACGCAGACCGTAAGCCCTCTGCAGAGAGAGCAGAGAGAGAAGCAAAAAAGCGAAAGAAGCGGGAAGAGCCGGGCATCGGCAACAGCTTCCCGAAGAGAAAACGATCTTAATTTAATGATAAAACTTGTAGATTTGCCGCAAAAGCCGCAGTTGTGCTTTTGTGGCAAATCGTGTATAGTTAGGGAAGAATGCATAGGCACTAACAGAAAGGTCTGCGGTATGAAAACACTGAAAAAACAGATACCATATATTTTGCTGGGAGCGACGCTTCTGCTCCTGCTTGGTCTAAATATCATCAGCCAGGATCACTGGCTGGATTCCGATATGGCGGCGGAGATGATCTTTTCCCGGATCCTATCCGAAGAGCACCACATTTTTTCCACGACAAACTGGTATTATTCCACGGAATTCCGCGTGTTGTATACACAGCTGCTCATGGGACCGCTGTTTCGCATCTGCAGCAACTGGCATGTGATCCGCACGATCACGAACCTGGTATTTTACGGGCTGATGCTGGCTTCCTATTATTATTTTATGAAGCCGTTAAAAGTATCCCGCGGACTTACAGTGTTAAGCTCCTGTCTGTTGCTGCTGCCTTTTTCCGAGACCATGATGACGCATATGCAGATGGGCAATACCTACATGTCCCATGTGATCCTGGTGCTGTGGTTCTTCGGTATGTATCTGCGGTTGTGTAGCGGAGAATATCGTGCAAAACGAAAGGTCAGCCTGTGGATATTCTATGTGCTGCTTGCTATCGTCTGTGGAATGTCCGGCGTGCGCTACCTGCTGGCATTGCAGTGTCCCCTGGTACTGACTTCCTTTTTCTATCTGATGGGTGGTGAGGAATTTCAGAGTTTCCGAGGAGAGATGACAAAGGAGCATTTCCAAACTCTATTTTCTACGGACAGGATGCGGTATTTTCTCTATAGTCTGGCAGGGGCATTTTTCGCAGTCGTGGGATATGGCATCAATGTAGTGTTCATCAGTCACAAATACGTATTCCAGACCTATGGCGCCACGAACTTCATCGCATTGTATCACGGTGTGTTATTTGACCGGATTCAGAATGCGGTGGGGTGCCTGCTGATGCTTTTTGGCTATATTCCGGATAAGGGCTTTTTATCCCTGCGCGGAATCGTGACCATGGCGGCGTTCGTGATGCTGGGAATCTACGGATACGTTACGGTCAAAAGCGGGAAAATGCAGCGTGTCACGGGATTTCGCAGTCTGATCACACTGTTTTTAAAGGTCAGCTTTGTACTGAATTTATTTGTTTTCATATTTACCACCAGTACCATGGTGCCGCGGTATTATATCACGATCTTCATTTTCGCCCTGCCGGTATTGTGTTTTTATCTGGAAGAGGAAAAAATGCCCTTTGACAGATTTGCGGTGACGGCACTGCTTACCGTCTGCCTGATCCTCGGAACGGGGAAAACGGTGATGTCTTTCCTGACGGTGGACAAGAACGAGACGAAGCGTCCAGTGGCGGAATTCCTTGCGGGGAACGGATATGATTTCGGCTTCGCTACTTATAATAATGCCAATATCATCACGGAGCTTACGAATGGTGAAGTGGAGATCGGCAATATCGGAGATCCCGAGCACCTGGAGTATTTCAAGTGGTCTTCGCCTATGAAATATTATGAGGAAGGGTATCATGCCGGGGAGACATTCCTGCTCCTGACGGCGGAGGAGTGTGCGGAATATGCAGAGGCTCCGGCATTAAAGCAGGGCGAAAAGGTATATGAGGACGGCAGTTATACCGTCTATGTATTCGACAGCACGGAGGAACTGATGAACTGTGCGGTGGCGAGACAATAATGAAAGAGATTTAGCATATTGCAGGCGATATTGCAACCCGCCGTCGTGTGGATCTGGATACAGAGGCCGGGGGATAACGTCTGAGGAAAGGTTGTAAGTATGAGAATCGGAATGGGATATGACGTACACCGTCTGGTGGAGGGAAGAGACCTCATCATCGGCGGCGTGAAAATACCTTATGAAAAGGGACTTTTGGGACATTCGGATGCGGATGTCCTGCTCCATGCGATCATGGATGCGCTGTTGGGAGCAGCGGCGCTGGGGGACATCGGGAAACATTTCCCGGATACAGATCCCGCATACAAGGGTATTTCTTCCATAAAATTGCTGGAAAAAGTGGGCGAGCTGCTGGAAGAAAATCATGTGTTTATCGAAAATATCGATGCGACGATCATTGCACAGGCACCGAAGATGCGCCCGCATATCGATACCATGCGGGAAAATATCGCGAAAGCCCTGCTGATCGATGTGGGACAGGTCAATGTGAAGGCTACCACGGAGGAAGGACTGGGATTCACCGGCAGCGGAGAGGGAATCTCCTCTCAGGCAATCTGTCTGGTGACTACGCCGTTTGATCTTACGGCACAGGCGATGCAGGGCGGCTGCGGAAGCTGCAGCGGATGCCCGCAGAGCTGATAATTTCGGAAAATAAGAACTTGACAAATAGGTCGATAGGATATAGACTTTAATTAGAACAAGGTCTGTATGCTATCGACCTTTTTATAATGTGATGAGTGCAAAAAAGCCAATAGGATTGCATAATTGGCAAGTGCTGGATTAAGAAGGATACAAGGAGGAATGGGAATGTATCAGATGACGGAGACAGAATACAAATTTGCTGAGCTGATCTGGGAGGAGGAACCCATCGGTTCCGGAGAACTGGTAAAACAGTGCGCGGAGAGGTTCGGCTGGAAGAAATCCACTACCTATACGTTTATTAAAAAGCTTTGTGAGAACGGTATTTTCAAAAATGAGAATGCCATCGTATCTTCCGTATTGAATAAGGAGGAATACCACAGAGCCCAGGGGGAGGCTTTCGTGGAGAAGGCTTATGGCGGTTCGCTGCCGAAGATGATCGCAGCATTTATCCAGAGCAAGAAGCTCAGCGCAGCGCAGATCGCTGAGATCGAAGCTATGATCGAGGATTATAAGAGGTGACGGAGGAGATTGGATGAGGGAGATTTTAGAGAAGGTATTTGGGATCGTTTGTAACTTGAGCCTGGTGGGAAGCTATTGCATTTTGCTGGTGCTGGTGGCGAGACTGGTGCTTCGCAGGGCTCCTAGATGGTGTTCTTATCTGTTGTGGGGGATCGTGTTTCTGCGCCTGTGCTGCCCGGCATTTCCGCAGACACAGATCAGCCTGATCCCACAGCGGCTGGTAACGGAACAGACGGTGAGCACCGCACTGACAGCATCCGGAGAAAAAGCAACCTTGGAAAATCCGACCGCGGAAGCAATACAGATTTCAGGCATGACGGAGCAGACCGATAGTGACGATGGCAGTCAGCCGGAGGCACTTTCGCAGGAGTCCTCTATGGTAACCGGACAGACAGGAATGTCTGCAACGAGCGGTCCAACCAAGGAAATGTTTGCAACACACAGCACACAGATGCTGAAAACACTGGCGGGAATCGTGTTACCGTACTTGTGGCTGATCGGGTTTGTTGGGTTTGCCGGTTATCATTTGTTTTCCTATCTGCGGATGTACTATCGTCTGCGTCAGCCGGAAAATGGCGTTCATAAAGTAGAAGAAGGAATTTGTGAGATTAAGAGTGGACACCTTTCTTTTGTCATGGGGATCCTGCATCCGACCATTTATCTGTCGTCGGAGCTTGCCGGGGAGAGCAGAGAGGTAGTGTTGTGCCATGAGAGGGTGCATTTGCAGAGGAGAGACTACCTGATCAAACCGGCGGCACTTTTTATCTGCTGTGTGCATTGGTTCAACCCGCTGGTGTGGCTGGCCTTTTACCTGATGAATATGGACTGTGAGATGTCCTGCGACGAAAAAGTGGTAAAGCTTTTGGGAGAGGAAAGCAAGAAGGTCTATTCTTATACACTGCTGGAGGAAGCCAGCGACGGTAGGTGGAGAAAATACCGTGGTGGTACGATCTGCGCGCTGTTATCCTTCGGAGAGGATCATGTGAAGAACCGGATCCGTCATGTGCTGGATTATCACAAGCCTCCGTTCTGGATCCTCATCGGTGCGGTGGCGGTGATCGCAGCACTCATCATCTGCCTGTGCAGTAATCCGGGAGGAAACCGCAGTGAGGAAAAATTGCCTACGGAAGCTGCGCCGTCTGCCCAAACTGCGCCGGTGGATATCAGTGATACGGAGTATTCCGATGAGGCTGCCTGGACACAGGAAGAATGGGATATTTATGCGGAAAAGCTGTCGTATGTAACGTTTGAGACACGCTCCGATTTCTCAGAATTTTATTCCCCCGAGCGGATCGAGAGTACTCATTCCTTTGCACAGGAGAAGGGATGGTATGTGAATCGCAGAAGGTATGCCGGGAGTCCTGCAAGCTGGGAAATGTTCCAACTCAGCCGTCTGGAGGAGCGACTCGGGTCGGAGGATCACAGATTCTACGAGGATTATAAGGACCCTGTGACGGCAGCAAAGCAGCTCCTTTCGCTGGGAAAGGGCACCGGTGAGGTGACGGAAGTCCTCTACGAGGCGGCAAGACAGTACCAGCTCTATGGCGATGACCGTATGGGAGAAGGAACGGTGGTCAATGTGGAGTATACTTTTGCGAAGGATGGTTCTGTGATCGAGATTCCCATGGTGCTGGCGGAGGAGGAACAGAAGATCTGGCTGTTATCCACCGGAGATGTGAGTGCGGCATCCGGACAGAAGATCGGCCCGCTCCCGGGAGAGCAGTCCGCCCGGAGAGTCTATGTGGAATACGAAGCGTATTCTCCGGGAAATATGCCGGCAGGACAGTATACAGAGTATTTGGAGACGAAGATCGGAAGCTATTCCGGTTCCGGTATTCATATTCAGGTGTCCAGCTGCGGAATCTATGTGATGTATAATCATATTTTCCGGTGTGTGTCTGAGGATGGCATCCCGGAAAATATGGCATCGGCTGCAATCTGTGACCGGACTTACTACAATACTTCCAACGCTTATAATGAAAAGGTGCAGGAGGACAGCAGTATCGGCTGGATGGGCAGCAGGGGATTCTATATGACAGAAGCGGCGGAGCATTTACAGGAGGACGGGAAACCTACGCTGTATACGGTGAAGAACTGCAGCCTGGCAGGTGATACCGGATGGGAATTGACCGGGGAAGAAACGGCAGAACCTGTGCTTCCGTTTTCCATGAAAGTACAGAATGGTTTCGTGACGGTCTATAACGGCAACGGAGAACTCTATCAGCAGTATTCTATCGGTGGTCTGGACACCGGAGCCGACAGACTGGATCAGGTGTCAAGGGACCGGTATGCTGTGGAATGGCGGGAAGATATTTTATCTCATCCCGGTATGGTATGCGATGTGTCCCAGAGAACTTTTTCTGAGACCTATGCACTGATCGATCTGGATGGAGATGCGGCAGCAGAGCGGATCACACTACAGACAGACGCCTGGAAGAACGTAGAAGGTAACAGCCCGGTGAATTACACCTTCGGAGTGGAAGGTAACAATGTAGACCGCCATGCAAGACTGTTGGATAACAGCATTCTCGCTTACAGTCCGGATGGGGAGCAGATCGTGATCGCACTGTATGAGACCGGAGATGATGCTAAGGCGAGAACCGTATTCTTCACCTATGATGGGGAAAAATTACAGGAGACCGGAAGCCTGCAGGCGGACATCCGACGGTGCCAGTACTGGATCCTGGATGCGGCACCGGAGGGGCAGTGGGTAAAAGCTGTAATGTAGAAAACTCCGGGGTTGACAAAACCCGTATTTTTGCATATCTTATTTAGTAGGAATTATCGTATATTCAGTAAAGGCATGGAGCAGGAAAAGTACTTTTCGGTGGGACGCCAGAGAGAAGCTGTTAGAAGCTGGGAGCGGCTTTCGTCTGAGGAAAAGGAAGTGCGCCTGTGAGCTGATCCGGGGAACAGATATAAGTATCCGGATCCGGTAAGCACCCGTTATGTGCACGGCGTTTTACGCCAGAGTGAAGGGCATTGTCCCTTAAGTAGAGTGGAACCGCGGATAAATTCGTCTCTAAGAGAAGAGTTTGTTCGCGGTATTTTTTTCGAGGTGAGAACATGGGCATCATCAAAAATTTAAAAGAAGAAGTCCGTATTATCAAGGAACGCGATCCGGCGATCCATTCCTCCATGGAGGTTCTTTTGTATCCCAGTTTCAAGGTCATGCTCCATTACAGACTGGCGCATAAGCTGTATCTGAGCGGACATTATTTCTGGGCGCGGTATATCTCCCAGCGGGGCGTGCGCAAGACCGGCATCGAGATCCATCCCGGTGCACAGATCGGCAAAGGATTTTTCATCGATCACGGTAACGGTGTCATCATCGGTGAGACCACCATTATCGGCGACAATGTGACAATGTATCAGGGCGTGACCCTGGGCGGTACCGGCAAGGAGCACGGTAAGCGTCACCCCACCATTGGCAACAACGTCATGATCAGTGCGGGAGCGAAAGTCCTGGGGTCCTTCACCATCGGAGATAATTCGAAGATCGGTGCCGGAAGCGTGGTCTTAAGCGAAGTGCCGCCCGGATCTACGGTGGTAGGTGTGCCGGGACGCGTGGTGAAGCGCAACAACGCAAGTCTCCCCCAGGAGACCATGAACCAGACAGACCTCCCTGATCCGGTGCGGGAGGATATCACGGTATTGCAGCGTGAGAATTCCGAACTGACCAACCGGGTACTGGAAATGGAAGATGAATTAAAGCAGCTGCGCAGGCTGGTGGTAATGAGTGCGGAGACCGGGGAACAGCCCCAATCTGCAGAAAATGACAAGACAGTGTGATAAAATCAAGATATATCATTGCAAAAATCGCAATTAGGAAAGGATAAACAATGAGCATTCAAATCTACAACACCTTAAGCAAGAGAAAAGAAGAATTCAAGCCCTTAGAGCCCGGCAAGGTAAAAATGTATGTCTGCGGACCTACCGTATACAACCTGATCCATATCGGAAATGCCCGCCCTATGATCGTATTCGATACCGTGCGCCGTTACATGGAATACAAGGGATATGAAGTGAACTATGTATCCAACTTCACGGATGTGGACGATAAGATCATCAAAAAAGCTAACGAAGAGGGCGTTGAGCCCGGCGTGATCTCCGAACGCTACATTGCAGAGTGCAAAAAGGACATGGAGGGCATGAATATCAAGCCCGCTACCAAGAACCCTAAGGCTACCGAGGAGATCGGAGGCATGTTAGACATGATCCAGACGCTGATCGATAAGGGACATGCGTATCCGGCGGCAGATGGCACTGTATATTTCCGTACCAGAAGCTTCAAGGACTACGGCAAGCTGTCTCATAAGAATCTGGACGACTTACAGGGCGGTAACCGTTCTCTGTTAGTCTCCGGTGAGGACCAGAAGGAAGATCCCTTAGATTTCGTACTGTGGAAGCCGAAAAAAGAAGGCGAGCCTTACTGGGATTCCTGCTGGTGCCAGGGACGTCCCGGCTGGCATATCGAGTGCTCCGTCATGAGTAAGCGTTATCTCGGCGAAGAGATCGATATTCATGCCGGCGGAGAGGATCTGATCTTCCCTCATCATGAAAATGAGATCGCACAGTCCGAGGCAGCCAATGACAAGCCTTTTGCAAGATACTGGATGCACAATGCATTCCTGAACATTGACAACCGCAAGATGTCAAAATCACTCGGAAACTTCCGTACGGTAAGAGAGATCAGCGAGCAGTATGACCTCCAGGTGCTTCGTTTCTTCATGCTGAGCGCACATTACAGAAGCCCGCTGAACTTCAGTGCAGAGCTGATGGAAGCATCCAAGAACGGTCTGGAGAGAATTCTCAATGCAACCGATAATCTGAAACATCTTATCGCTTCAGTGGCAGCAGAAGAGATGAGTGCCGAAGAAAAAGAAGCATTTTCAAAAACTGATGCATATGTAGAAGAATTTGAAAAAGCAATGGATGATGATTTCAATACAGCAGACGCAATCGCAGCAATCTTTGAACTTGTAAAATATGCAAATACCACTGCGACAGCAGAAAGCTCAAAGGAATATCTCCGGGGATTACTGGACAGAATCGTAAAACTCGGTGATGTCCTGGGACTGATCCTGGATAAGAAGGAAGAACTTCTGGATGCAGATATTGAGAAACTGATCGAAGAGCGTCAGGCAGCAAGAAAAGCAAAAGATTTTGCAAGAGCCGATGCGATCCGTGACGAGCTTCTGGAAAAGGGAATTATCCTGAAGGATACCAGAGAAGGAGTACAATGGAAAAAAGCGTAGAATTTGAAATTGCTGACTATATAAAAGAAGTGCTTGAGATGAAAGAGGTGGAGCCGGAAGGCTATTCACCTCTTATATAGGGGACAGCATTTATGATCTGGTCATCAAGACAAAGGTGATCAGCGAAGGCAATAAACAGGTAAAAAAATTACATCAGGAGACAAGCAGTATGGTGCAGGCGTCTGCCCAGTCAGAGATGATGCGTGCCCTTCAGCCATTGCTTACTGAAGAAGAGCATGCTGTTTACAGAAGAGGCCGAAATGCTAAATCAGTATCGCCAGCAAAGAAC
>ERZ840517.966-NODE-966-length-34398-cov-7.117608_pt1 | contig 34398 bp, 34 predicted proteins | sample MGYA00519876_ERZ840517 | MGnify/ENA primary metagenome ERZ840517 (study PRJEB31850, sample SAMEA3708882) | human gut metagenome | biome: human gut; feature: human-associated habitat; material: faeces | place: China | collected 2014 ... | reverse complement strand
CTGATTCTATTTGTGCTTTTTTAGCTTGTTTAACCTTCGAAAATATTCCATTTTCTCCGCATAAATTTGCTATCGCAATTCCTGCTAGTAATAATAAAATAATAATCGTTATTACCAAAGTAACTAAAGTTATAGCTTTATTTTCTTTTGTTTTGTTCATTTTTTCCTCCTTTTATGTTCGGAAGTATCCGAATATAAAAAAAGAATATCACATTACTTTTAAATTTTCAATATAATTTCAAAAAATATTCGGATATTTCCGAATATTTTGTATTTTTATTTTGATATACTTTATTTTAATTTGTTAGAAGGTGATTTTATGTTATTATCAGAGGCAATAAAACTTAGAATAGATGAGCTGCTAAAAGAAAATAATTTAACTGCTTATAAGCTTTCATATAAAGCTGGAATATCAAATTCTATAATAAGTGATTGTAGGCGTGGTAAGGTTAAAGAACCTACTATTAGCTCTATAATTCATATTTGTGAAGGTTTAAATATTCAATTAAAAGATTTTTTCGATTCTCCTCTATTTACTGATGTTGAAGCTTTAGATAGATTTGAAAAATAGCAATTAAATATTCTATGTTACACAACTTTTAAGTTATTTGTCGAAATTAAAAGTTGTGTATTTTTTTGTTCTATATTTAATTACTAGTTAATTATACTAAACTTTTTTTTATTTATCAATACTTTTTAGTAAATATTTATTATTTTTTTATTTATATTTATTATGCCTATAAAATTTATTATAAATTTATATTTTTAATTCTCTCAATTGCCTCAATTGTATTTTCTTTAGTATTAAAAGCAGTAAGTCTAAAGTATCCTTCACCATGTGGACCAAAACCGCTTCCAGGTGTACCAACAACATTAGCCTCTTCCAATAAATTATCAAAGAACTCCCAAGAAGTCATACCATCTGGAATCTTAAGCCAAATATATGGTGAATTAACTCCTCCATACACTGTGAATCCTGCTTTTTCTAATCCCTCTCTAATAATTTTGGCATTTTCTAAATAATAATTAATGTTTTCCCTTATTTGTTTTTGACCTTCTTCTGTATAAATTGCTTGTGCCGCTCTTTGAGTAATATACGGAGTTCCATTAAATTTTGTACAAGTTCTTCTATTCCATAATTTGTTTAAACTTACTTCTTCTCCATTTTTTGTATATCCTTTTAACTCTTCAGGTATTACAACATATCCACATCTAACGCCTGTAAATCCAGCAGTTTTTGAATAGCTTTTAAATTCTATTGCCACTTCTTTTGCTCCATCTATTTCATAAATGCTATGTGGTATGTTTTCTTCTGTTATAAATGCTTCGTATGCTGCATCATATAAAATGATTGATTTATTTTCCCTTGCATATTTAACCCATTTTTCTAATTCATTTTTATCTAATACTGTTCCAGTTGGGTTGTTTGGAAAGCATAAATATATTAAATCAACTCTTTCCTTTGGCAATTCTGGTTTAAAGTCATTTTCTGCAGTTACTGGTAAATATACGATTTTGTCGTATGTTTCTTTTTCTTTATTATATTTTCCGCTTCTTCCTGACATTACATTTGTGTCCAAATACACTGGGTAAACTGGGTCTGTAATTGCAACTTTGTTGTCTTGTGCAAATATGTCAACTATATTTCCGCAGTCACATTTTGAGCCATCTGATACAAATATCTCATTTTCTGATATATCTATGTTTCTTGCTTTGTAGTCTTTTTTTGATATTTCTTCTCTTAAAAATTCATATCCTTGTTCTGGTCCGTATCCTCTAAATCCTTGTGCTGTTCCCATTTCTTCTACAGCCTTTTTCATTGCTTCTACACATGCTGGAACTATTGGTTTTGTTACATCTCCAATTCCTAATTTTATAATTTTTTTATCTGGGTGTTCTTCTGTATATTTTGCTACTTTTTTTGCAATTGTAGAAAATAAATAACTATCTTGTAATTCTAAAAAATTTTCATTTATATAACTCATCTAATCGCCTCCTCATAAAGTTCTCCATCAAATACTGTTACTGCAGGTCCTGTCATATATACATGATTATCTGTTTCATTCCATTCAATATTCAATGTTCCACCTAATAATTCTATATTCACTTTTCTGTCTGTTAGACCATTTAAGTTGCAAGCTACCGCTGTAGCACACGCTCCTGTTCCACACGCTAGTGTTTCTCCTGCTCCTCTTTCCCAAACTCTCATATTGATGTTCTGTCTGTCTACGATTTGTGCAAATTCTATATTTGCTTTTTTAGGAAATGCTTTGTCAATTTCTAATACTTTGCCATATTTTTCTACATCAAATTCTTTTGTGTTTTTTACTATTGTAATGGCATGTGGATTTCCCATTGATACACATGTGAATTTGAACTTTTGATTTTCAGCTTCTAGTTCAAGATTTTTTACTGGTTCTTCTGTTGATATTACGGGAATTTTCTCTGCCTCTAATATTGGCTCTCCCATATCAACTCGTGCAGTTTCAACTTTTTCGTTTTTTGTGTTTAATATTAATGTTTTAATTCCTGCAAGTGTTTCAATTTTTACTGTTGTTTTATTTGTAAGTCCTTTGTCATATACAAATTTTCCTACACATCTTATTCCGTTTCCACACATTTCTGCTTCACTTCCATCAGAATTGAACATTCTCATTTTGAAGTCCGCAATTTCACTTTTACATATTAAAATCAAGCCGTCTGAGCCTATTCCAAAGTGTCTGTTGCTGACAAATTGAGCTAGAGATGATTCATTTTCTATTTTTTGATTTATTGCATCAATATAGACATAATCATTCCCTAGCCCATGCATTTTTGTAAATTTTATCATAAATATCACCTCATTTAGGTATTAATAGTAAATAGAATATAGTTATATTTTATTGTTTTGTATTCTATCACAAGATTTTTTATTTTACAAGATTTTTTTGACATACTTTTGTTTTTTATATATAATGTTGTTGCAATTAAATGCGAATTATTTTTGAAATACCTGTGAAAAATAATTTTCATCTAACTGTAATGTATTATAATTGAAAATACAAAGGATGGTGTTTTATATGAAATTTATAAAAAAATTACTATTCACAATAATAATATTAATAATAATAATTTGTTTAATAATTCTTGGCATAGGAAAAATCTATTACAATAAAGCATTAAAAGAAAAACCACTAATAACAAGAGTTGACGAGATTACTGGAAAGGAAAATTTTGTTAAATTTGAAGATATGTCATCTGATTACAGAAATGCTGTAATCAGTGTTGAAGACCACAGATTTTATGACCATGGTCCAGTTGACTTTATTGCAATTGGACGAGCTATTTTTACAAATGTTAAAAATAAAGAACTACAAGAAGGTGGAAGTACAATAACTCAACAGGTAGCGAAAAATATTGTTTTTTCTCAAGATAAATCATGGGTTAGAAAAGTTGGAGAATTTTTTGCCTCATATGATTTAGAAAAAAATTATAGTAAAAAAGAAATTTTTGAGTTATATGTAAATACTGCGTATTTTGGTGATAATCATTATGGAATTTATGATGCTAGTTATGGGTATTATAATAAAGCTCCAAAAGATTTGAATTTGGATGAGTCTTCTATGCTTGCTGGTGTTCCTAATGCTCCTTCTGTTTATGCTCCAACTGTAAATCCTACATTAGCTAAAAAACGTCAATATCATGTTTTAAATACAATGCTTGAATATGGTTATATTACTAAAGAACAGGCATTATCAATTAAATAGTTATTTCGTCTTTAAATACTAGTCTTGATAATGTTCGGAATACCTGAAGGTGATAGTTTTCAAGTATTGTGAACATTTCAATGACTAATTTTTAAAACATTATATATTAAAATTTAATATTTATAAAATGTGAATATTTGTTAATAAAATTTGCATTTTGCCAACACAATTAATATTCAGAAATTAAGATTTTATAATACAATTATTCTTTTGTAATAACTGTATCTTTATTTTTCTGAATTGTGATAATTGTGTTATTTTTTTGTTATCTTCATATATATTATTATGGAGGTTTATCATGAAAGTTTTATTCATTAAAAATAGAAAATTTTTGTATTTATTTTCTATAATTTTTGCACTAATACTATTATTGTTTATATTTTTTGTATACAATTCTAAATCTTTTGCTGTAGATTTTGAAAAAAATTCTTTTTTCAATGTGGATGTAAGTATTTCTTTAAATGATATAGAAAAATCAACAGATAAAAAAGCATATTTAACTTTTGATGATGGTCCTACAACTAAAGCAACTGGTAAAATTCTAGATGTTTTAAAAGAAGAAAATGTTAAAGCTACTTTTTTTGTTGTTGGGAAACATGTAAAAGAGCATCCTGAATTGGTTAAGCGTGAATATGATGAAGGACATTACATTGCTAATCATGGTTATAATCATAATAATAAAATTTTATACAAAGATATGGATTCTTTCAAAAATGAAATTGTTGCAACTGATATGGAAATTTCAAAAGCCATTGGAGTTGAAAATTATAGTTCACATATTTTTAGATTTCCAAATGGATATATGTCTCATATTTACATGAATCAAAAAAAAGATGCTCTTAAGGTTTTGTCTAATTTAGATTATGTTTATGTTGATTGGAATTGTTTAAATAGAGATTCTGAAAAAAAATATTCAAATTACCAGTTATTAAATAATTTAAAAAAGACTTCAAAAAATAAAGGAACCTTGATTATTTTGATGCATGATACTGCAGATGTTAATAAAACTTATAATATACTAAAGGAGTCTATTTCTTATTTGAAATCACAAGGTTATGAATTTAGAAATTTCTATGATTTTACTAATAACCAGTTTTAGTTTATTGTGTTTTCTTTTTGATTTTACTATTTTTCTCTCGTTACCAATTGGTTAATCATTCTTTTGATTTTATATTTTAGGTAATTTTCATTAGAACTTATGAGTTATAGTTCTATAATAATTGGTATGGAGGGTTTCTATGAGTTTTAATTTAGAAAAATTTAGTTATAGGTTAACTGTTTTATTAGATGAGAGTAATATGTCTCAAATACAATTGGCAAAGAAAGTTGGTACTACAAATGTTACTATTTGTAGATATATTAATGGTGAGAGAATTCCAAGGATTGATCTTGTTTCTAAAATTGCTGCAGTTTTTAATGTTTCTTTGGATTATTTACTTGGTATATCTGAAAGTATTGATACTGAAAATTTGACAAAAAATCAAGATTTGGATATTGCTTTATTAATGAAAAATTTGTATTCTTTAGATGGTAATAAACATCTATCCAAAAAACAAATTGATATGATTAAAAAATTATTACTTGCTAATAAAGATTTTATATTATCAGCTTAACAGTTATTTTAATATTATTAACACATTTAATAATTTGTGTTAAATATTTTTATATAGATAATTCCTAGAACAAAAGCATTTACGATTTAATAAGGATAATTCTATGAAATATATGTGAATAATATTTTAAAAATTATCCTTACTTAAGCGTAATAAAAATGAACTTTAAAAATTTTTTCATATATTGATAATTTTAAGTTCTGCTTATTTGTTCCTGTGTGGAATTATCTATTTATTTTCTATTATTTTTTCTAGTGCTTGTGCTAATTGGTCTGGGCATGATGTCCCTTTGTATCCACATGGTATTCCCTTTAGTCTTTTTATTGCTTCTTGAATTTTCATTCCTTCTATTAGTCTTGATACTCCTACTGTGTTTCCTGCGCATCCGCCTTGTATTGTTACTTTTTTTATTGTATCTCCTTCTACTTCTATTATCATTTCTTGTGAGCATACGCCTTGTGGTTCATATCTATATTCCATTTTTTACCTCCTATTTTATTATATATTTGTTTTATTATATCATAAATGATTGAAAAGTCTAGTATAATACTAGACTTTTCTCTTTTAATCTAACAAAAGTTTCCGTGTCGTTTCTTGAATTTCTTCTGGCATTTCAATTTGATAGATTTCATTAAGGAATGTAATTCTTTCCTCTTCAACCTCAATCTTGTTGTTTACTACTACTAATTTTACAACTCTCACCTCTCTGTTGTGTTTTAGTCTTAATAACAAAATAACATAATCAAATTTTGCTAATTCCATTTCATCTTGTTTTTTTATTAATTGGATTTGTTTATCTTTTACAAAATATACCTTTGGGTTTGGATTATATTTTTTTATTAAGATTTTATCTCCTTCTAATTTAAAACTATCTCCAAAAATGTTCTTTACTACTTTTTCTTCTGGTTTAATATTAGTTGCAAGTTGAATAGCTTTAGAAGTCTCTAATTCAATTGGTTCCTGCTCTTTTTCAAAAGGTTCTTGCTGTGATGTTTCAATTGTATTTTCTTGCTGTACTGTTGTTTTTTTATTCTTCGTGGTTTGTTTTTGTTTAGCACTTTTTTTCTTTTTCTTTTTTATTCTTATTGTTCTATTAACCACTAAAATGTATTCTATTCCAAGACAATCTGCTCTTTCTGATAAAATTACATCAGCAGTAAGTAATGTTGGTCTATCTTCTATCGGAATATTCTTAAGAAAATATAAAATACTGTTATCTGTATAATTTGATACTTTTTCCATAGTGTCTAGTTTTTTATTATATTTTCTATTTTTAGACATTTCTTTTTTGCATTCTTTCAAAGATATCCAAAACCAATGATCTGATTTACTTTTTGATTTTTTTCTATTTGTTTCCATCAATTTCTTGTCCATTTCTTCAAGGACGGACTCTATTACTACGACTTTATCGCTTTTTTCTAATATATCCCTTCCTTTTTGAAATTGTAATGCACATGTATCCATTAATACATAATTTGGATTAGCATTTGCAGAGAATCTATAAGAACTTTCTTTTAACATCTCTCGTCTTGCTTCTACTGCTTTTTCTTCTTCTTTCTCTTTTCTGTCATTCTTTTTTAACATCCATTTTAATTTGATTGCTTCTACTTCGTCAAAACCTATTTCTTTAAAATATTCAGTTGTAATAATGATAGGAAAATCATTTATTTTTTCTTTTATTTCTCTTGTTGATTTTCCACTCCGGATGAGACATTCAATAATTTTCCTCATAATAGTAAAACCTCCCTTTCCGCTATAAACTAGCTTTTTTGTATTTACAATAGTTGTATATATTTTATCATATTATGTAAATTATTTCAACAAAAAATTATTTATTATTTTAAAATTTTATGCAAAATAGTTATAATTTAGTAGATGTAATGCCTGAATTAAAAGCAAAATATTGGAGTAGAAAATATTTAAATTCTCTCTACTCCAATTAAATTTTTACTATTTTATAAATCTAATTTAATATGAACATCTTTTAATTGTTGTTCAGAAACAACTGATGGTGCTCTCATAAGTAAATCTCTTGCTCTCTTATTTTTAGGGAAAGCAATAACTTCTCTAATATTTTGAGAATCTTCAATTAACATTACCATTCTGTCTACACCAGGTGCTGCACCTGCGTGTGGTGGTGTTCCATATTGGAATGCATTATATAATGCACCAAATCTATTTTTAACGTCATCTTCTTTGTATCCTGCAATTTCAAAAGCTTTTACCATTATTTCTGGATTGTGGTTTCTTACTGCTCCTGATGCCATTTCATATCCATTACATACTAAATCATATTGATATGCTAATATATCTAATGGGTCTTTTGTTTCTAATGCTTCCATTCCACCTTGTGGCATTGAGAATGGGTTGTGGTTAAAGTCTATTGTTCCTTCATCTGATAATTCATACATTGGAAAGTCTACTATGTAGCAGAATCTGTAAACATCTTTTTCTAATAAGTTTAATCTTTTTCCTAATTCAATTCTAACTAAACCTGCTATTTTTTGTGCTGCTTTAAATTCGTCTGCTATGAAGAATACACTTGAATTTTTGCTCATTCCAAATTCATTTATTAATTGTTCTTTTATGTCATCTGTAATGAATTTTGCAATTCCACCTGTAATTTCTCCTGATTCTTCATATTTTGTCCAAGCAAGTCCTTTTGCCCCTACTTCTTCTGATGTAGCATATTCTGTCATTTTGTCAAAGAATTTTCTTCCTTGTTCTGCTCCATTTGGAACTATTATTGCTTTTATTGTTTTTCCTTCAAATGCTTTAAAATCTGAATTTGCAAAACATTTTGTTACATCTTGTATTATTAATGGATTTCTTAAATCAGGTTTATCAATTCCGTATTTTTCCATTGCTTCTCTATATGGAATCTTTATAAATGGTCCTTCATCTACTTTCCATGTTGTGAATTTTTTGAATGTGTATGGTACAACTTCTTCTATTACTTTGAATACATCTTCTTGTGTTGCGAAGCTCATTTCAAAATCTAATTGATAGAATTCTCCTGGAGCTCTATCTGCTCTGGGGTCTTCGTCTCTAAAACATGGCGCTATTTGGAAGTATTTATCAAATCCTGATACCATTAATAATTGTTTGAATTGTTGTGGTGCTTGTGGCAATGCATAAAATTCTCCTGGGTTTAATCTACTTGGTACTAAGTAGTCTCTTGCTCCTTCTGGTGAAGAATTTGCAAGTATTGGTGTTTGAATTTCTGCAAATCCTAATTCGTCCATTTTATCCCTTAATGTTTTTAAAATTTTTGAACGTAATAAAATGTTGTTGTGTAATTTTTCGTTTCTTAAATCTAAAAATCTATATTCTAGTCTTAAATCTTCTCTTACTTCTTGGTCTGTGTTTATTTCAAATGGAAGTACATTTTTGCATTTTCCTAATATTTCTATTTTGTTTGCAATTACTTCTATTTCTCCTGTTGGGATTTTTGTGTTTTTGTTGCTTCTTTCCACAACTTTTCCTGATATGTGGATACAACTTTCTGTTGTTAGTTCTTTTGCTTGTTTTTGTAATTCTTCATCATTTATTACTATTTGTGTTATTCCAAATTGGTCTCTTAAGTCAATAAATATCATTGCTCCTAGGTCTCTTATTTTTTGTATCCATCCTGATAGTTCTACTGTTTCTTCTACATTGTTTATGTTTAATTCGCCACATGTTTTTGTTCTATACATTTTTACATCTCCTTTAAATTTTGAACTTTAAATATTTTTCTGCATTCGCAGTTCAGTAAGAATAATGCTTGAAATACCTGTGAATGATATTTTGAATATATTTCGAATGTGACCAAAATAGTGTTACAAATTCTTAAGTAAATACTCAAAAGGGTCCTGTATTCGGGTATTGTTTGAGTATTTACATTAGAATTTGTTAACGTTATGTCGGGAACCTGAGAAAAATATGAAAAATATCATTCACAGGTATTTCAAGCATTATTCTTACTGAACTGTAACATATTGTAACACAATTTTGAACAATTTACAATTATTCAATTGAACTTATTTACTTTTTATGCTAAAATTTAAATATATTTATTAAAAAGGAGACAAAAGATGATAAAAGAAGTTTTTGATTTTTACGATAAAACAAGTTTAAAGTCTTATAATTTAGATAAAAGTATGCAATATCAATTAAATATTTTAGGAAGTTTAGATGTCTTTACTAGAAAACATTCTGAAAATGTTGCAAGCATTGTTTGTAGAATTTGTCAGTACCTTCATCTTTCAAAAGATTTTACTGAATACTGTACAATTTGTGCTTATTTGCACGACATTGGAAAACAATTTATTCCTGCATCAATTTTGCAAAAGCAAGCTATGTTAACTGATGAAGAATATGAAATAATGAAGACTCATACTACTTTGGGACATAAAATTTGTATGGATGATTTAAAATTAAGACCTTATGCTGCTGGTCCTCTTTTTCACCATGAGGCTTTAAATGGTGTTGGATATCCTCAGGCTTTAGTAAAAGACGATATTCCTATAGAAGGACAAATTATTCGTGTTGCTGATGAATTTGATGCAATTGTTAGTAAACGTCAATATAAATCTCATATCGAAATACTTGATGCTTTGAATATTTTGTTAAGTGAAAGCAAACCGATTGAACATCCAGAGACTTACAAAGTTCCAGTTAAAAATACTAAGGTTGGTATGCTTAATCCTATAATTGTTAAAGCTTTGCTTAAAGTTATTATTGATGATACTGAATATGAAATTTCTTGTATTATGGAATATTTGAAGGATTTAAAGGTTGATATTAAAAGATTGGCTGAGGTTGAAAAGTATGATAAAAAAAGGCTTGCTTCTAAAAGTGAGAAAAAGAAACAGTATTATATTAATGGTATGAAGTGTTTCCTTGTTGGTCCTGAGACTGTTGATAATTATTCTGAAATTTTGAGTTCTTATCGTAATATTGTTGAGGAGAAATCCGCTCTTATTCAAAAATTGTTTAAACAGATTAAGGTTATTAAAAAGTTAAAAGTGTAATAAGAAATTTATAAAAAATAGACTGATTCTTTTGGAACCGGTCTATTTTTATTTATTCTTCTAATCCAAAACTTACTCCTAGTGCATTGTTTATTTTATTTATAATTTTTTCATCTTCAATGTGTCCTATTTTTTCTTTCAATCTACTTTTATCTATTGTTCTGATCTGCTCTGCTAAAACTACAGAATTATTTTTTAATCCACATTCTTCTGAATCTATTTCTATATGTGTTGGTAGTTTTGTTTTATTCATTTGTGATGTTATAGCCGCAGCAATCACTGTTGGGCTATATTTATTTCCCATATCATTTTGAATTATTAAAACAGGTCTAATTCCACCCTGTTCTGAACCAACAACTGGGCTCAAATCTGCATAAAACATATCTCCTCTTTTTATTACCATAACCTTCACTCCTAATATTGGCATATGTCAAGTATGTGTTTTTTTATATTAGTTTGCAAAGATAAATATTTTTCTATATTTCTTTTGATATATCTAATAATTTAAATGCATATATTTTTTGATTTGCTAATTTGTTTATATTTATCTCATTATATATTATGTAAATTATTATATTTTGGTTAGTATCTTTTATTTCCATTTTTGTTGGTTTTCCGTTTTCTTTTGATACATATAGTTTTTCGTATTTTTGATAGTTGTTTTCTGTTTTTGCTGTTGTTTCCATTATTATTTGATTATTTTCTTCTTTGAATTTTGAGTTTTTGTTGCTTTTATAATTTTCTATAAAGTTTGCTATGTCTAAATTATTCTGTGTTATTTCTTGGTAGTTTTCTATGATTTTTGTTAAGCTTAATTGTGTGTTTTCGATTTTTAAAGTGTTGTTTTCTTTTATTATTTTTACTCCTTGTATGTTGCTTGGTTCTAGTACTTCTTGTGTGCTATTTTGATTATCTATGTATTTTTGTTTTATTTTGTATTTGTTGCTGTTTTTGTTGCTTTTTACTTCTACTTCTATTTGTGTTTCGTATGAACTAATATTTAAAATGTAATCTACAATTTCCTGACTACTACTATTGTTTCCAATTTTTGAATTTTTATCCGTTTTATTTTTATTTTTTATTAATATTGTTGTTCCTGATATTAGTATTATTATTGCAATTATTATTAGTGTTTTTTTGCTGTTTTTTTCTTTTGTGTGTTTGTATTGGTGTTTCTTGTTTTTTTGCATGGTTAAAAGCCTCCTAAAAATTATTTGTTTATTAATTTTTATTAGGCTTTTTTGTTTTTAATGTTTAGTTTTTGATTGTTTTCATCGCAAATTTTGACTTTATTTTTCATATCCATATACTTGAAATGTTAAAACATCTGTCCTGCTTCCCCATGTTTCTGTTTTAGATAAAACATTTAATCTAAAATATTGATATTCATCTATATTTTTTGTTGGAGCAAATTCATATTTGGTAAATGGCTGAATTTCTATTTCTTCTGTCAGGTCTTTCCAGTCTGTTTCATTATTTGAACCTTGAATTTTTATTTTATGAACACATCCATATCCCCAAGAATAGCTAGACATATATTCAAATAATATTGGCTGTATCTTTTTATTTTCAAATTTATATTGTAACCAACTAGGATATGTTGTAGCATTATTAGGAGTAACCCATACCTTATGACTTGTGGCATCATAATAACTTTCATTTTTTCCATATTTTTCTATATTTTCATCATTCCAAAACCCTGTAAATGCACCATATGATGATCCCCCTTTGGCATTACAACTAGCTTTTGTTTCTCCTGACGGTGTTGTATCACTTGTCATATTGGGTATATGTGTCGCATTAAGTTTTATTTTTTTCCTAACCGTTTCATTATTGATGACTATTGGCATTATAAATGTTTTACTATTTATCAAATAGTTCATTGCTTTCTTACTGCTTGTTACTTTTTGCATTAATCCTTCATTATTTAGAATTTCGGAAGATTTGTATAAATTGGGGTTTTCACCAGCAAGATATATCCAGGTTTTCCAGCAATCGTATGAGTTTTCATCATAATTTGTTTCTGTATTATTTCTTGAATTATTTATGTATTTTGACATTTCACTTTCAAAATCTTTTAGTGTTTTATTTTCTTCAATTTGTGATTTTTCACTTTTTTGTTTTGCCAATTTTACTTTTTTAAATAAACCTGTTTGAGTTAAAGTAGATATTGATATTCCTGCTAACATTAGTAAAATAACAATAGTAACTACCAATGCTACAAGTGTAATTCCCTTTTTCATTTTAAAATTAACTTTCACTTTTTATCTCCTCCTTTGTTTCTTATGTCTTTTCATACTCTTAATATAATTATAAAATATCTCTTTTATATTCCAATTGTTTTACACGCAATGCGTGTAAAAACCAATACGCGTATTAAGAATATTTTATAATTTCTGTGGTGATATAATATGAAATTAAGAATTAGAGATTTAAGGGAAGATAGAGATTTAACACAAAAAGAATTGGCTAAATTATTGGGATGTACGCAACAGACATATTCTAGGTATGAAACTGGTGAAATAACGATAGATATTTACAATTTAATAAAATTAGCAAATTTTTATGGAACTTCATGTGATTATTTATTGGGAATTACTGATATGTCTAAACCTTATAGAAGTTTAAAAAATAATAAGAAAAAACAAAAATGAGACGATTCTATTTTCACTCGCCCCATTTTTGTTTTTTGACTTTTTACTTAATTAATTTCAAAGAATTTTTGTTTTTTATTAATTCAAAAAATATTCTTCTACTGTTTTCATTAATAAATCTTTATCTTCAATTTTATTAATTTCACATCTAAATTCACTAGAATTTGGCATATTTTTAGTGTACCATGCGATGTGTTTTCTCATTTCTCTAATAGCTGTTACTTCAGGTTTGTTTTCTAGTTCTAATTTAATTTGCTCTTTTATTACTCTAAGTTTTTCCTCATTTGATACTTCAGGCAATTTCTCTCTAGTTTCCAAAAAATGTTTTATTTTTTCAAATATCCATGGGTTTCCAAATGTTCCTCTTCCAATCATAATTCCATCAACACCGGTATATTCAAACATTTTTAAAGCTGACTCTTCATCAACAACATCTCCATTTCCTATTACAGGAATACTAACCGATTCTTTTACTTTTTTAATGATATCTAAATCTGTCTTACCTGAATACATCTCTGTTCTTGTTCTTCCATGAATTGTAATTGCTGATACTCCAGCTTGTTCTGCCATTTTTGCAAAATCAACTGCAACAATATGTTCACAATCCCATCCTTTTCTCATTTTCAAAGTTACAGGTTTAGTTGAATTTTTTACAACTGATTTTATTACTTTTTCTGCTTGTTCTATGTCTAATAAAAGTTTGCTTCCATCACCGTTTTTTACTACTTTTGGTGCAGGGCATCCCATATTTATATCTACTATATCAGCTAATTCTGAAACATATTTCGATGCATATCCCATTGTTTCTTCGTCACTACCAAATATTTGCATGCTTATTGGTCTTTTTTCTCCATTTATATTCATTAACATTTTTGTTTTTGAATCGTCGTGGAATATTGCTTTGCTACTTACCATTTCTGTGCATACTAATCCTGGTCCAAATTCTTTACATATTTTTCTAAATGGTAAGTCTGTTACTCCGGCCATTGGTGCTAATATCAAGTTATTTTCTAATTCTACATTTCCTATTTTTAATTTTTTTAAATACATACTTCCTCCGATAAAACAGTTGAACAAATGCGGACTCAATTAATAATGTCCCCCTATTGGTTCCAAATTTTCTCCTGAAAAAAATGGGATTAAAGCACTGTCCCTAAATCCCTGCAAAAAGGGAAAACAAGGAACGTCCCTTAATCCCTGAAAAGGGAAAAAAGGAACGTCCCTATTTTACAAATATTGTTTTTTGTCTTTTACTACTTATATTTAATAATATACCAACTAAAATGTAACTTGTAATCATAGAACTTCCACCGTAGCTAACAAACAATAATGGTACACCTGTAATTGGAAGTAACCCCATTACCATACCTATATTTTCTGCCATATGAAATAAAAATACACCTGCTATTCCGGAAGCTATTAATGAGCCTGTTGTATCTTTAGCCGTCTTTGCTATATAAATTGCTTTTGTGACCAGAAATACATATAGTACTATAATTGTACCGTCCAATTATAAATCCCATTTCTTCGCCAATTACAGAAAAAATAAAGTCTGTTGTTTTTGGGTACAAATATCCTAATTGAGTTTGGTTTCCTTTTAATAGTCCCATTCCTGTTAATTGTCCTGCTCCTATGGCTAATTTTGATTGTATAATATTATATCCGCTTCCTCGTGGGTCTGATTCTGGGTTTAAGAATATATCAATTCTTTTTTTAGCATGTTCTGGTAATATAAAATTATATAATATTGGAATTGATATACATGCTATTAATACTACACCTATAATATATTTTTTATCTAATCCAGCTGTAAATAGTATCATTGCTAATGCTATGCAAAATGCCATTCCTGTTCCATAATCTGGTTGTTTTATTATTAATAATAATGGTATTGCAACTGCTACAAATATTATTAATAATCTTGTTGGTTTATTTATATCTTCTACATATTTTTCTTGAATTTTTGCTATTATAAATGCTAAAAATAGTATGACCGCAACTTTGGCAAATTCAGATGGCTGAAATGAAAATCCCCCTATGTCAAACCAACTTGTTGCTCCATTTACTGGTTTTGTAAATAATACCGCTATTAACAAGATTATGGATATACCATAAAAAATTGGCGATAGCTTTACTAATGTTTCATAATTTATTAGCATTACTATTACCATTATTACAATGCTTACACAAAACCAAATTATTTGTTTTTTAAATTCATCATATTCTGTTTCTTGTGTTGCTGAAAATAGTGCGATTATTCCTATTATTGATAAGATTACTGCTACTACTAACAAGCCCCATTCCATATTTTTAAATTCTCTTTTTCTCATTAAATCAACTCTTTTTCCTTTTTCTATTTTTCTGATTTAACTTTTTGTTTTTCTTCTACTTGTCCTTTTTTTGTTTGTTTTTCTGTCTTTTCGTTTTGTTCTTCTTTATTTTTGTTTTCTTCTATACTTTCTGTTTTATTGTTTTCTGCTGTTTCTATAACATTATCAATGATTTCCTGTATTTTTTCTTGCTCTTTTATTTCTTTTTGTTCTTCTTTATTATTTTCTGCTGTTTTTTCAATTTTGTCTGAATCCTTTTTTTCTTTTTGTTTTGCTTCTTGGTTGTTTTCTATTTCATTATTTTGTTTATCTTCTTTATTTTCTTCTTTTTCTTCTACTTCTTTTTTGCCTATTTTTCTTGCATCATTTTTTATATTTAGAATAGGAATATTGGCATATAATGCTGGTGCTCCATTCGTTCCGTCTTCATTTTCTTTATTTGTTAATCTTACATCTATTTCTTTTTCATCAACTTCTATATATTTTTTTATTACATCAATTATTTCTTGTTTCATAAGTTCTAAAAAGTCTGCTGAAACATTTGCTCTGTCTTGCATTAATACTAGATGTAATCTTTCTTTTGCTGCATCTTTTGAACTTTCTTGTTCTTTTTTATTTTCTTCTTTTTTGCCTATATTTTTAAAGAAGTTTATTATATTTTCAAACATTATTTCCTATCCCTCCACTTAGCTCTTTTATTATTTTTTAAAGAATCTTTTTATTTTTGCCCAAAGTCCTTTTTCTCTACCTGGTATTGTTATTTCTATTTTTTCTCCTAATACTCTTTTTGCTATTTCCATATATGCTTTTCCTGATGGTGCTTTTTTGTTTTGTATTACTGGTTCACCTTTATTTGTTTGTGTAATTATGTATTCATCATCTGGAACTACTCCTATTAGGTCTATTGATAATAGGTCTACTATGTCGTCAACATCCATCATTTCGCCTTTTCTTACCATATTAGGTCTTATTCTGTTTATTACTAATTCAGGATTTTTTATTTCTGATGATTCTAGTAATCCGATTATTCTGTCAGCATCTCTTATTGCTGATATTTCGGCTGTTGTAACTACTATTGCTCTGTCTGCTCCTGCAATAGCATTTTTAAATCCTTGTTCGATTCCAGCTGGGCAGTCTATTAGTATATAGTCAAATTCTTCTTTTAGTTTATCTGTTAGTTTTTTCATTTGTTCTTCATTTACTGCACTTTTATCTCTTGTTTGTGCGGCTGGTAGTAGGTATAATTCTTTGAATCTTTTATCTTTTATTAATGCTTGTCTTAATTTACATTTTTCTTCTACAACATCTACTATGTCATATACTATTCTATTTTCTAATCCCATTACAACGTCTAAGTTTCTTAGTCCAATGTCTGTGTCTATTAAACATACTTTTTTTCCTTCTACTGCTAAGCTTGATCCTAAATTTGCTGTTGTTGTTGTTTTTCCTACTCCACCTTTTCCTGATGTTATAACTATTACTTCTCCCATATTCGCTAGTCTATGTTAGTCATGTTGGCTAACATAATCTCCTTTCTTTTTTATAGTATATATAATACAACGAAAAACTCAAAAAGTCAATTGCTTTTTGAGTTGTTTTCTTATTCTATAACTTACCGTTTTCTAGGAATAATGCATGAAATACCTAGGAATGATATTTCATGCATTATTCCCAGAAAATTGTAACTTATTTTACTATTGTATATGCAACTTTTCCTTCAGAATTTCTGAAGTATCCTTTATTCTTGTTTACACTTTTTAAAAATTCTTCTTCATTTTGATTATTATCTAATTTTATACTGCTTGGAACACTTTCTAATTCAACAATTTGTTTTGTCCAAATGTATTGGTTTGCATTTGTTTCATCTATGTTTTCTTCTTTGTTACTTGAAATTACAATACTTTTATCTTTTGTTGTTCCAATGTAATAATATCCATCTGGAACTAAAATTCCATCTATATATCTTAGGTCCACTGTTGTTTCATCTGGTTTTGTATAATCTGTGTAATATGTTGTTGTGTTTCCATCTCTTTGAATTGCAATTCCATGTACAAAGAAAATATTATGGCTTTCTTTATTTATTATATATACATCTGTATATTCATTTGCGTTTGTTGGGTTATTTTTTATCTTTTCGTAATCTTTTCCATAATTTAATGAAATTCCTTGCATTGCTTCTAAATCAATTACATAGAATTTTCCTGTATCATTTTTTTTGCTTCTTATATTTGATAAGCTATCAATGTTTGTATATTCAATTTTTGCTGGTATTTCACCATATTCGTTGTAATAGTCTGATACTTTTTCTCTTAGTAATTCTATGTCATTTGTGAGTTTTGTGAGTTTTTGAATTCTAATACTTCCTTGTGCATTATATATGGTTGTTCCTGTTAATATTAATATGATAATTACTGTAATTACTAGTGTTGATAGTGTTATACCTTTGCTATTTTTTATTTTTTCTTTCATATTTTGGGTTCTCCTTTTTTTATAGTTATTTTATTTTAATTTGATAATAAACACAATATTATCAATTTTTATTTAAATTAAAAATAACTATAAAATGTAACTTTTTCTTTAGTATAGTTTACTATTAAATATTTTGATTTTCAAGTATTTTATTATAAATCTCTTCTCTTTTTTTATATTTTACATCCTCTTTTAAGACTAAATACCATAAGTATAAATCTATAAATAAAATTGCTATATTATGTACATATAAAATCAATATACTAGATAATATTGTTATTATTGCAACCATAATTTTTGATATTATATTTATATAGAATTCTGTTGTTCTTATTCCAAAATTTATATGTAAAATTCCTTTTAAAATTCTTCCACCATCAAGAGGATAAATAGGTAATAAATTAAATATCATTATTAAAAAATTTGTATATATTATCATTAGGCTTTTAAATATATCTATTTTAAGGTTATTAGTAATAATTATTATGATAAAGTTTGTTAGTGGTCCTGCTAATGCAACTACCATTTTTTTTATTTCTAGAAGATTGCCTTTTTTTATTTTTTTATTGTATTCTTCTACCTTTATTTTAAATGATATTGATACTCCAAATGGCATTAACTCTATTTTTTCTGGTTTCATCCCTATTAGTAATCCCATCAATAGATGTCCTATTTCATGTATCAGTGCAAATAGCATTATCATTGTGTATATTTCAATTTGCTTTGTAAAATAAAATATTATTAAAAAAATAAATATTTTTAAATCTATTCGAAATCTCATATTCATTTTATTCCTTTCGTGTTTTCGTTACAGTTCAAAAGAACTTTTTATAACTCTAAAATTTTTTGTGGGTCTATTGTTCTCTCTGATATTCTCATTTCAAAATGTAAATGTGGTCCTGTTGAATTTCCTGTTGAACCAACTTCTGCTATTTCTTGTCCTTGGCTTACTTGGTCTCCTTGTTTAACATACAAACTATTGCAATGTGCATAAATAATGCTTACATCTCCTATTTGAATTTTTAAATGTTTGCCATAATCCCCTTCTTCTGATGCAAGTACAACTTCTCCTGCTGTTGCAGATTTTATTTTGGTTCCTAAACTGGCAGCTATATCTACTCCTGTATGATTTTTGGGAACGCTTGCTGTTGTTGGCTCTCTTTGTCCATATTTTGAACTTATTGTTCCTTCTATTGGTTTTATAAATGTACTTGTAGCTTTTATGCTTTCTATGTCTTTTTCTTCTTGTGATAATTCTTGTGTTGTTTCTTGTTCGTTTTTTTGATTATTTTCTTGTGTGTTTGTTTGTAAATCAATATTTCCTTTTGTTTCTTCTGCTCCTCCTATTGCTCCTTGCACTTCTTGATTTTGAACATTGTTTTGTTCTGTTGTTTTCACATTATTTTTTATATTTATGATTCCATTTTCTATATTGCTTTTTGTGTTCTGATATATTTGTGAAAAGTTCATGTCATATGATAATATTTCGTTTGCTTTCTTTAAAAAGTCTTCTGAGAATATGTAATTGTTGTTTTGAATTATATATATTGCAAAATATATAAATAAACTTATTATTATTTGAATTATCATTTTTTTTAATAATTTTATATCTTTTTTATTGTTATTATTTAAAGATACTGTTGTTGTTTTTCGTTGTGTTCCTTCTTGCCTTTTTGCATATATTTCTTCTGCTCTTCTTATTTTATCTTCTACAGACATTGTTCTTTCCATACTTTTTCTTCCCTTCTTATGTTTTTATTCTAAAAATCTCCTAAATATCAAAAGTTTTTTGGTAAGTTTATGTTTATTGTGATTTTATTTTCTTGTTAAATATATGTATTCAATTTTTGTTTTATGAATTTAATGTAGACAAGTTAATTTTGTTCATACGAAAAAATTATGAAAAAAAATTTTTTGTGCAATGTAGTTTTATATATTAGGAAAGTTGCAAAAGTTTCCTAATATATAAAAACACAGTATGTAAAGGGTATAATTTATATTCTTTACATACTGTGTTTTTTACAATTAAATGTGAATAATGCTTAGAGTACCTAATTTTATATTTTGAATATTTTTCTAAAATATTATTATAAGTGCTTGAATTATGCATAAAAAAGTTGTTGCTATTGCATATTTTTTTAATTTTTTATATTTTTCATTTGTATCTTTATTAATAATAATTTTGCTATTATCTTTATTTTCTATTTTTGATATATAATTATTTATTATCATTTCCGCTTCTTTTAAAATATATTCTTTGTCTTTTTTCTCTTCTTTATTTTCTGATGTCTGTTTGTCCTTTTCTATTTTTTGAAGTTTTTTCACTTTTTTATTTGATTTTAGTACTATTATTGCCTCATCTACAATATTTGATGGTAAGTTTTTTAAAACTACCATATTTTTTAATTTACTATCTTCCATTGTTTCCTCCTTGAAATATGTATTTATTATATTCTTTCCACATTTTTCAAGGTTATACATCTACCATTTATTGTATTTTAAGTAATTAATATTTTAATTTAATTATTGATGTACTTCTTTACATTTCGTTATTTTTTACAGATTTTATTACATCTTCTGTTACTTTATTTTTGTCGAATTTATTAACTATGTATATTACTATAAAAGTTATTACAAATGTTATTACATATGCTAATATACTGATTTGCCATTTTCCTTCTAATAATTTATTCCCTGCTATTGTTGATGATATTATTGATGGAAATCTTAATAGTGTTGATATTGCTAAAAATCTTGTTGTCTTTATTGGTAATAATCCTCCTATATATACTAGCAAATCTTTTGGCGTTCCTGGTATTATAAATAATAATGCCATTACTGTTTCTATTTTTTGTGGGTCTTTAAATAATTTACTTTTTTCCAATTTATTTACTTTCTCTTTTGGAAAAAATTCATATATAAAATCTCTTCCATATTTTTTTACAAAGAAATATATCATTGCTGTTACTATAAATACTGATACCATTAAAAATATTGTTCCCCATATTGGTCCAAAACATATTCCTGCTAGTAATTCTACTGGTTCACCTGGCAATATTGCTAACACTACTTGTGCTAGCTCTAGTCCAAATAATATTAGCATTCCTGTTATTCCTGAGTTTGTTATTTTTTCTTTGAATTCTGATTGTCCTTCTGGTGTGTTTATTTGTTTTATGATTGGTATCATATATATTGTAGCAACGACTAGAATTGTTATTGTTATTATTAGTGCTATTAATTTCATTGCTTTTGCTTTGTTTATTTTTTTCATTTATTTTCCTTCTTTCAATTTGGATTGTTCTTTTAAATATATATCTTTTTTTTTTGAATTGCAAGTGTTATTTTTTGTCTTTTTGGGTCGTTTATTGTGAAATTTTGTTTGACACATTATGTAAAATGTGGTAAAATTTAAAAGAAAAAAATTTGAAAGAGAGGTAAACAAAATGGAAAAAGTAACTTCAATTTCCAAAACATCCGAAGAAATTAAACAAAAAAGTCAATCTGAGTTTGAATCTTTACTCGAACGGATTAATGAAGAGTTTTCTACTCTTTACAATTTAATTTTAAATTCCGCTTCTGTTCATAATGCAGATCCGAAAATTGATTCATTGGCACATTATATTTTGCACAAATATCAGTCGTCTCCTCTTCAGGTTGATTCTTCTCATATTTCATTGGAGAAGACGCTCTGGACTCAGATTGATGATTATATTGATTTAACTTCTTATAATGATAAGCTGAATACCATGCGGAATTCTGATGTTTATAATGATTTTGATGAGGCATTAAATACTGCACAAGAAAATGTTAAAGATGATTTTTCTTTGGTTTTGGATAATTCAATCAAGTTCTTAAATAAGTTGATGAACGGTAAATTTAAATTTATTATAAAAAATTGTTCATTAAAAAATTTTGACTTTAACGAAACACTTGGATTAAAGGCTTTTGCAAAATTTACAATTACAATTAAATGATGTGCTTCGGAAAAGACAACCTCATAAATTGGGGTTGTTTTTTATATTCTGATTTTAATAGAATTATTGATGAGTACAAAAAATATTGGGTATACTATTTGGGAAATTAATTGAATGAAAAATATAGATAAATGCAAAAAAGTATTTACTTATTGATACTAGGTAAATACTAAAAATAAAATTATTTTAAAAATATTTTAAATATTGTCAAGAGTACTGTTTTTTGGAGGCGCCTATCGGAGTCGGACCGATCATCAGAGTTTTGCAGACTCGTGCCTTACCGCTTGGCTAAGGCGCCAAATCACACATACTCATGACATATATGGAGCAGGTAACGGGAATCGGACCCGTAACTTAACCTTGGCAAGGTTATGTTTTACCACTAAACTATACCTGCGTTTTGCTTGTTGCTATATTTAATTATATTCAAAAGCAATTAATATGATACCAAATATTATAAATAATGTCAATAGTTTTTAAAAATAAAATTCCGTAAACGGTTCAATATGTTGCGATTCAAGGTTTACTCAAATCCAATTTTAAAAATTCAAAAAAATTTGATATCTAAGTTCTACAACATAAATCATAAATTTTTTGGGATTGAAGACCCGGCTCCAATCCCTATTTTTTATTTTTTAGTTTTGGCTTTTTTTGCATTTGTTTTTCTTTTTGTTGTTGCCTTTTTTGTTACTCTTGTTTTCTTTTCTGTCTCTTTTTTAACCTTTTCTGCCTCTTCTGGATTCCATTTTTCCCCTGGCTTTGGTTTGTTCCAAGAAATATAATCACATGATGTTGGATTATTTTCGCAAATATAGTAATTTCTCTTTCTTTTTGTCTTTCTGACTTGAACAGTTGCTCCACATTTTGGACATGGAACATCAATTGTTTCTATTATTGGTTTTACATTTCTACATTCTGGGAATCCTGGGCATGCTAAGAATTTGCCATATCTTCCATATTTGTAAACCATCATTCTTCCACATTTATCACATTGTACATCTGATACTTCGTCAACTAATTGTACATGTTCAAGCTCTTTTTCAGCTTTTTCTAGTTCTTCTTCAAATGGTCCATAAAATTCTCTAATTATCTTTTTCCATTTTTCTTTTCCTTCTGCAATTTCATCAAATTCATTTTCAATTTTGGCTGTAAATTCCACATTTACAATATCTGCAAAATTTTCCGTAAGTAATTTGTTTACTATTTTTCCAAGTTCTGTTGGTACAAGTTGTCTTTGCTCTTTTTCTATGTATCTTCTTTCCAAAATTGTTGTAATTGTTGGTGAATATGTACTTGGTCTTCCTATTCCTTTTTCTTCTAGTGCCTTTACCAAACTTGCTTCTGTATATCTTGCAGGTGGTTCTGTAAAGCTTTGTTTTGGATTTATTTTGATTAATTTTACTTCTTGATTTTCATCTAAAGCTGGTAACATTCCTGTTTCTTGTTCTTCTTTATCATCTGTTCCCTCAACATATAAAATCATAAATCCTTTGAATTTTAAGTTTTGTCCATTTGCTTTGAAGTCATAGTCATTTGCTTTGATATTTACTGCCATTGTGTCATAAACTGCTGGTTTCATTTGACTTGCCATAAATCTGTTATAAATTAGTTTGTATAATTTGTATTGGTCTTTACTTAGGTCATCTTTTACGCTATCTGGTTCAATGTTTGAATATGTTGGTCTTATACCTTCGTGAGCATCTTGTGCATCTTTGCTTGTTTTATAATATCTATTTTCATAGAATTCTTCACCATATGTTGATACTATGTGTGTTTTTGCTGCGGCTCTTGCTTCTTCTGAGATTCTTGTAGAATCTGTTCTCATATATGTGATTAGTCCTACAGTTCCTTTGTCTGCTATTTTAACACCTTCATATAATGTTTGTGCAACAGACATCGTTTTCTTTAATGTAAATCCTAATTTTCTTGAAGCCTCTTGTTGCATTGTACTTGTTGTAAATGGTGGTGCTGGATTTCTCTTTTTCTCACCTTTTTTGATTTCTGATACTATGTATTTTGCTTTTTCTATGTCTTTTAAGATTTCGTCAACTTGTTCTTTTGAGTTGATTTCTTGTTTTTTCCCGTTTTTTCCATAGAATCTTGCTTCAAATTCTTTTTTAGATTTTACATCTTTTAAATTTGCATATATGTTCCAATACTCTTGTGGTATAAAGTTTTCAATTTCTGTTTCTCTGTCTACAATCAACTTTACTGCAACAGATTGAACTCTACCTGCAGATAGACCTCTTTTTACTTTTTTCCATAATAATGGGCTTATTTTATATCCAACTATTCTGTCCAAAACTCTTCTTGCTTGTTGTGCATCAACAGTATTTAAGTCGATATCTCTTGGCTCCTTTATTGCTTTTTGTACTGCTGATTTTGTAATTTCATTAAAAGTGACTCTTGTTATTTTGTCTTTGTCATCTTCTAATATTTTTGCTAGGTGCCATGCTATCGCTTCACCCTCACGGTCGGGGTCAGTTGCCAAATAAACTTTTTTTGCCTTTTTAGCATCTGTTTTCAAAGATTTTATTAAATCTCCTTTTCCTCTTATATTTATATATTCAGGTTCAAAATCGTGCTCTATGTCTACACCTAATTTTGATTTTGGTAAATCTCTTATATGTCCCATTGAGGCCACAACTTTTGTACTTCCACCTAGGAATTTTTTTATTGTGTTTGCCTTTGCTGGTGATTCTACTATTATTAATTTATCAGCCATATTTCCTCCTATGTTTTTCTTATATTCTTTTAGTATTCTAGAACATTTTTTTATATTTTGCAAGTTTTTTCTAATAAATCCGAAAAAAATGTCCTTTTGGGGACGGTTCTTTTTGGGACATTTACATAAATTTTAAAATGTCTGTATGTCCATTATATCAACACGTTTCGCAATATCATTTTTGACAACAATGTCCCAAAAAGAACCGTCCCCAAAAGGACAAAAAAATTAAAATTTTTTTCTGAATAAGTCTACTATAACTTCTTCAGAATTAATTGGAGTTACTTGATTTGTTCTAAAAATATTTAAAATTTCATTTGCTTCTATTTCATCATTTGTGATATATTTTATTCTTTTGTTTTCTACTTTTGTATAATTTGGTTTGTATTCTGTTTTTATTATTTCTATTCCATATTTTGGTCTTTGATAAGTGCTTATTTCATCTTCATTTATTTGTTTATAATATTCCAGTTTTATTGGATATTTTATTCCAGCCTCTTCAAGTTTCTCTTTTTCGATAAATACACTTCCAAAAAATGTCTTCAAAAAAATCCCCCTTTTCTTTTGTTTTGTACTGTGACTATTCTATATTACTACTAATTTCAATGTTTTGCAAGGATTTTTCATCGCATTTTTTGACATAAAATCTTCTAATATTACAATTTTTTTCAAACTTTTTCTTAAAAATGATAGAGACAGGTATTAATAATTTTGTTTATGCTTATTAATACCTGTCTCTTTTATTTTATTTATTTACTATTTCATTTGTATTTATATGAAATTCTTCTTTTTCTGTATTAGTAAAATCTTTATTTTTCTTATAAAAATACACTTCCATATCATCAAGTTTCATTGTATTTATTTTTTCAAAGTTTTTGGCTATTCCTTCGTTATTTATAAACATTTTGTTTATGTAACTTATTATTTTTTGGTCTTTGTCACTTAAGTGAATTTGATCTGGGTTAGTTACAATTACTATATCTGCATTTAAAATTTGTAGTGGTACACCATCTCTATTATCTACTTGACTTATTGGTAGTAAATATGTTTTATATTCATAATTTGTATTCATTGATCTTTCAAAATATGTGATAATTGAACTATTCAAAACTGTTGATGACGAATTTAGATATATTTTTTTTGTTGAATTTTCACTTATTTCATTTATATATTCATCTATTTTTTGTAATTCTTCAATATCTTCTCTTACTACTGGTTTAAAGTTAAAGTCTATTAATAATCCATAATTTTTTAATTTTATTATTAGCTTACATTCATTAAAACATGGTAATAGTAATAATATATTTATCATAAATATTGTGATTAGTATTTTTGCTATTTTGATTTTATTTTTTAATAAATTTTTTATTCCTATTATATTTATTATTACTAGGCTTGGTAAATATAGTAATAAATGATGTATTTCATGGCTTTGTGTTTTTTCAAATAAAATAAAACATTTTATAATTTGTACAAATAAAGTATTTACTATTTTGTTTTCTGTTTTGTCTTTTTGTTTTTTTATATTTAAGTATATTACTGTAATTACTAATATTATTATATTAATTAATCCTATATGGTTTAAAAAATTTAATACTTCATGTATAAAACCCTTTTGATATGCTTCATATGAATATGAATAATCATAAAATAATAGTTTATATAAATAAAAATTTTTAAGACCATTGTTTCTAAATTTAAAGTAATATATTGCTGTTGTAGCTAATACAACTCCTATCATTGATAATCCAATAATTATATATTTTTTTATACATTCTATTATTTCTGCTTTTATTTTTTCTTTTTCAGTTTTGCTTAATTTTATAATTCTTGCTATATCATATAATACATTTGCTACTAGAAAAGATATTATCCAATAAACATACCATCTTCTGTAAAAGAATAATGTCATTAATAAAATTCCTATGATTATTAATTTAAATATATATTTTTTACCTTCTTTGCAATTTAATTTAAAGAAATAAATATTTATTATAAGTAGTAGTATTATTAATCCACCAATATCAACATATCCATCAAAATTTAAATTTAATAATAATGGTGTAACTATTAGTACAGTTAATGCATTTAGAAATATTTTTAATTTTTTATTATTAATGTCTTTTAATAATTTATTTATTATATTTAATAGCAGATATATTACAGGTATTACATAAAATATTGTATTAATTATTGTATATGTCATTCTACTTTTAGAAAAAAATACCATTCCTATTGTTGGAATAATTGATGGTAAATATGTGTAGTCGGAAAATAATATACTTGATATAATTTCTTTTATGCATACTTTTGGTGATGTTTTTAATAAATCTGCTAGTCCCATTGAATTTCCCCAATATCCTGCATTATCCCAAAAATATATTGTTTTTGTGTTTTTCATGTATATATATGTTATAATTAATATTAATAATGCTGATATTATAAATGTCATATTTTTTATTATTGTATTTTTATTTTTTTTCATATATTACTCCTTTTTATGATTTTTTTATAATTTCATTTTGATTTTTGTATATACTATTTGCAGGTACTACTTTTCTTACAGATGATAATGGATATATGTTGCTATGACTACCGATTACTGTTCCCGGATTTAAAACTGAACCACATCCAACTTCTACTTCATCTCCTAACATTGCTCCGAATTTTTTTAATCCTGTCTCAATTTTTTCCATTCCGTTTTTTACAACTACCAATTTTTTGTCTGATTTTACATTTGACGTTATTGAACCTGCACCCATGTGTGATTTGTATCCTAAAATTGAGTCTCCGACATAGTTATAGTGAGGTACTTGGACTTTGTTGAATAGAATTACATTTTTTAGTTCTGTTGAGTTTCCTACTACTGCACCTTCACCAACTATTGCTTTTCCTCTTATAAATGCACAGTGTCTTATTTCTGCATTTTTCCCTATTATTGCTGGTCCATGTATGTATGCTGTTGGTGCTACTGTAGCAGATTTTGCTATCCACACATCTTCTCCTACTTTATCATATTCTTCTTGGTCTAATGTATTCCCTAATTCTATTATGAAATCATTTATTTTTGGCAATACCTCCCATGGGTATGTTGCTCCTTCAAATATTTTTTTTGCTATTGTTTCATCTAAATTGTATAAATTTTTTATTTTGCATTCTTCCATTTTTCTTTTCAATCCTTTCTTATATTTATAAATTCAGTTGGAAAAGCATTAAATTGTGTCAATGAAAATTTTATTTAAAAGGCAAGGGCTCATACGCTTGTATGTAACTGCGTTTTTTAAAAAATTGACACATCCAAAATTGTAATTATTTTTCAATTTTTATAACCATTCTCCATTTTTCTTAATATAAACTTTCTTAATACTTTGAACAAGTACAGTATATATTATAAGTAATAATACTACAAATGCATAATATTTTCCTGGTAAAATTTCAAAATTAAATGTTCCAACATTGTGTAACAATATTGGTGTAACTATTGTTCCAGCAATAGTAATTAAAGTTGAAATTGTTAAGAATTTATTTGCTCTTGATTCTATAAATGGCATTTTTGCAGTTCTAACATAGTGAATTATCATTGTTTCACTTATTAAGCATTCTACGAACCATGCTGTTTGGAACCAAGATTGTTTATCTACACTGTTGTATCCAAACACAAACCAAAATACTACAAATGCTATTACATCTGTTATTGAACTTGTAATTCCCATTACATTCATGAATTTGCCAAGTCCTTTTGTGTCCCATTTTCGTGGTTTTTCCAAAAATTCTTTGTCTACATCATCATATGGTATTGCTATTTGTGATATGTCATATAAAAAGTCTTGTATCAACATTTGTATTGGTAATAGTGGCAAAAATGGTAAGAAGATACTTGCTATTAGTATACTGAATACATCTCCAAAGTCTGAACTTAATGCCATTTTCATATATTTTATGATGTTTCCATATACTTTTCTACCTTCTATTACACCATCATATATTACTTGCAAACTTTTTTCAAGTAATATTATATCACTTGCCTCTTTTGCTATGTCTGTTGCAGAGTCTACACAAATTCCTACATCTGCTGTATGTAGTGATGGTGCATCGTTTACACCGTCTCCCATATATCCTACTACATGGCCATTTTTCTTGTATGTTTTTACTACTCTTTCTTTTTGCAATGGATTTAATCTTGCAAAAACATCAACTTCTTCTACTGCTTCTTCTAATTCTTCGTCTGACATTTGGTCTAATTCTACACCTGTAATTATTCTGTCTGACCTTAAACCTACTGTATTGCATATATTTTTAGTTGCATATGCATTGTCACCTGTTAGAATTTTTGTTTTTACGCCAATTTTTCTTAAATCATTTATTGTCTTTTTTACATCTTTTTTTGGTGGATCCAAAAATGCAACATATCCTACAAATGTCATTTCACTTTCATCACTACTGTTAAATACATTTACACCTGGATATTCTTTTTTCGTTGCTAATGCTATTACTTGCATTCCCATATTTGATAAATTGTTTGCATTTACTTCAATTTGCTTTACTAAATCATCTGTTATTGGAATTATATCGTCTTTATATTTTACTTGTTTGCAACATTTTAAAATTTCTTCTATTGCACCCTTTGTTAGCATTCTGTAGCCGTCTTCGCTTTTTACAACTACACTCATTCTTTTTCTTGTATAGTCAAATGGTATTTCATCTACTTTTTCGTATTCTTTTAGAACTTGCTTGATTTTGTGTTGATTTCCATATGCAATTACTGCTTTGTCAACTAAATTTTTTATACCAGTTCCATAGTAACTGTTTAGATATGCATATTTTAAAATGTCTAAGTCTTCTTCTCCCATTACATTTATGTATTTTTGTAATGTTATTTTATCTTGTGTTAATGTTCCCGTTTTGTCTGTGCATAAGATGTCAATTGCTCCTAAGTTTTGAATTGACTGTATATTTTTTACTAGTGTTTTCTTTTTTGCTAGTGTTTTGCTTCCTTTTGTTAAGTTTACATTTACTATCATTGGCAACATACTTGGTGTTATTCCAACTGCTACTGATAGTGCAAATAGCAGTGCTTCCATTAGGTCGTGTCTTATGAATGCATATATTACAAATACTGCTATTGATACTACTACCATATATTTTATTAGTAGTTTTGTGATGTTATTCATTCCTTTTTCGAAGTTTGTTATCTCTTTTTTGTTGTCTATTTCTTTGCTCATTCTTCCTAAATATGTGTCAAAACCCGTTTGTATTACAACTGCTGTTCCGCTTCCACTGACTACACTTGAGCCCATTAAGCATATGTTGTTTATATCAAATATTCCTTTTGGTTCATTTGGTGTTGTTGTTTTTTCGACTAATACACTTTCTCCTGTGAATACCGATTGGTTCAAGAATAAATCTTTGCTTTCAATTAGTATTACATCTGCTGGTATTATTGAGCCTGCATTTAGTTTTATGATGTCTCCTATTGCTATGTTTTCTACTCTTACTTCTTTTTCTTTTCCGCTTCTTACCACATTTGTGCTTGAATATATTTGTGCTTTTAGTTTTTGATTGAATTTGTATGTTGAGTAGTTTTGACAGAATTTTATGAATGCGCTTACTACTGCTATTCCTACTATTATTCCTGCTCCTAATTTGTCTGATAGTGCAAAGTCTATTATTGCTAATAACAGTAATATGTATATGAATTTATCATTAAATGATTTTATGAAGAATTCTATCCAACTCTTTTTTTCGTTTTTTACTACTATGTTGGGACCGTTTTTTTCATATCTTTTTTCGTATTCTTTTTGTGTTAGTCCTTCTTCTTTTGTGTTGTATTGTTTTAGGATTTTTTCTTTGCTTTTCTTTGATGTTTCTGTGTATTTTTCTAGTAGTTCTTTGTCTGTGTTTTTCATTTGTTTTACTTTTTTCTTGATTTCAAATAGTTGTATCATTTGTATCACTTTCCTTTTTATTTGGTTGTGTTTTTTGTAATTTTTTTATGGTTGTATTATATCACTTTTTTGAGATTTTTAAAGTGTTTATATTAATTTTTTATCACATCGACAAGATTTGACAAATAAATGAAACAAATTTTGACTGTCCCACTTGTCTCATTTGCCTTTTTCTGCTATACTGTAACCATTATGGAAGAGAAAGAAAGATATAAACACTTAAACAAATATTTAAAAGAAAATATCGGAGAAAGAACATTAAAAATATGTATTGATGGTGGCTTTACCTGTCCAAATAGAGATGGAACTATATCTACAAAAGGATGTATTTTTTGTAGTGAAAAAGGTTCTGGCGAATTAATACGTTGTGGTTCTGGTGATACTATAACTGAAAAAATTAGTAATCAAGTAAAAAATTATTTTGATAGTTATCGTAGTAAACGTGCTAATAAGTTTATTGCTTATTTTCAAAATTTCACAAACACATATGATTCTTTGGATATGCTGAAAGCCAAATATGATGCTGCTTTAATTGATGATAAAATTGTTGGTTTAGAAGTTGCTACAAGGCCTGACTGTATAAATGAAGATATTGTAAATTTGTTGAAATCTTACAAAGAAAAATATTATGTTTGTGTTGAACTTGGTTTGCAAACTTCTAATGATGAGACTGGTAATTTAATTAATCGTGGTTATTCTAGTTGTCAATTTACAAGTGCGGTCAAATTGTTAAATAATGCTGGAATTGATGTTGTAGCTCACATTATGATTGGTTTGCCAGGTGAAAATTTTGATGATTTAAAAAATACTGTTGTTTTTATTAACCAGCATAATATTCAAGGTTTGAAAATTCACTCTACTTATGTTGTAAAAAACACTGTTCTTGCTGATATGTTTTTTTCAGGTCAATATGATCCTATTACTTTAGAGTATTATTTGGATGCTCTTACATATGTTGTAACTCATATTTCACCAGATATTGTTATTCATAGAATTTCTGGTGACGCTCCTAAGGATTTGTTGGTTGCTCCTGAGTGGAATTTGCATAAGAAGTGGATTTTGAATGGGTTTGATAAAATTTTGAGAGAACAGGATTTGTGGCAAGGGAAATATTACAAGACTTAAATTTAATATTTTGTTAAAATTATTTGTATTATTGGTTGAAATTATTTATATTATAGGAATTTTAGAAAGCCTATTTATGTATAAAATGAAGGACATAATTTTTTATTTAAATTTATGTCCTTTTTATATTATTCTTGATTCATATTATTTAAAGATTCTTCAACTTCTCTATATCCTGGTAATACTGCATCGACAAAAGCATCTTCGTCGCAATCTATATTCCATTTCCCATCTTCTTTTTTCATATTAATAGTAACTTCTGTTGTTACAGTTTCAATGTCTTCAGAATTATATTGTTCTATAAAATATTGTTTTAATTGTTCATCCATCTCTTCTTCTGTCATTGCACCAAACGCTTGAGAAAAGGCTACAGAAAAGGCTTTTGATATATAATTTCCAAATACTGTTTTTAAATTTTTGTTACTTATATTTAATTTCATTGTGCATTCATTTATTTTTACATCTGTTGATACTACCTCATAGTTTAGATTTTTTAACATTGCTTTTTCCATATCTTGATTATCTGCTATGTTATCTTCTGATGTTGTATTTTCTTCAATTACATCTTCTATATTGATGTATTGTTTTATTTGCTCTTCGTCTCCTGTTTTCAGTGCTGTGAACATTTTATCAACTGTTTCTAATGCTTGTTTTTTTGTCATGTTTAGGGCTATAAAGTACCCTCCAACTACTAGTACGATTATTAATATTACTATTAATGCAATTTTTAGAATTTTTTTCATATTCTTTCCCCCTTTCTTGTGATTATTAAATCACTTTTATGGGGTATTGTCAATTAAAATTCGTATTCTTGTATAACTTTTCCATCAACGTTTTTTAATATTATTTTGTTGTCTTCAATTACAATATAGCTATGCTCTGTATTGCACTTTGGAAGTGAAATTGAGCCTGGGTTTGCAAAGATAAATCTTTCTTTTTCTTGAATAAATCCTTGGTGGATGTGACCATATATCATTATATCAAAGTCGTCATATGGTATTTTTTCAATGTTGTATTTATGTCCATGTGTAAAATAAAATTTCTTACCGTTTATTTCCATTAAAATGTGATCGTGAAATTCAAATTCTGATATTGTTTCGTCTACTTCTGCGTCACAGTTTCCTCTTACTACTAAAAGCTTGTCTTTTAATGAATTAAGTGTTTGTGCTACTTTCATTGGGTTGTATTCTTGACTTAAATTATTTCTTGGTCCATGGTAATATAAATCTCCTAATAATATTATTTTGTCTGGTTTTTCTTTTTCATTTATTTCTTTTATTTTTTCTCCATAGTATGCTGAACCATGGATGTCTGATATTACTAACGCTTTCATTTTTATCACCTTTCTTTTTTATTGTAATACAATTTTGTTTGGAATTTCATTTGATTCTTTGCTGTTTTTAGCCATAATTTTATTTTTTATTGGTCTATATCTTCTAAATTATTGAAGAATTCTTCTGTTAATTCTTCTTCATATACATATTCACCATTTTTATATTTCAATATACTATCATTTTGTATTTGATTTTTTAGTTCTTCTGATATTTCTGTTTCTTCAAATATTTTATTGTTGTTTTTGTTTAGTAAAAAAATGCCTTTTGCACTGAAGTCTACTACCTGATATAGGCAGTTTTCTTCTCTATTTTGTTCTAAATTTTCTTGTTGTTCTAGTGAACTTTCTTTTTCAACCTCATTATTATTGTTGATTTCGTCGTTGTTTATTGTATTCATCTGTTCTTTTTCCTTTGAATTTTCAATGTATTTTGATAATTCTTGTATAAAATTTTCTACTAAATTATTTTCTTTTATATCATTTGCTAGTTTGTTAAAAATATCTAATTTCAATAAATCCTCTCTCCTTTTTTGATTAAATTTTTTTAATTATGTTTTATAATTGTGGTGATTTTTTTATACTGCATTTAATAGCTATTAGCTATTTTGAGAGCTTTCACCTGTTTGATAATTAATTGTTATTCCGGGCTGGACATTATACACATATACATTAAATTGTACACCTTGTCCATTATCTTCTACAGAATATGCTTCCATTTCTACGCCACTTGCAACTTTATTGTCTCCTTTAAAGTCTGGTGTTACTCTATAAAGTACATGATTATTATTGTTTTTTTCTATATATTCTGCTACTTTGTTTTCAAATGGTAACATTCCTTCAACATTGAAATAATTTGTGCCAGTTATTAAATTTAACTCGTTTGCATTTTCTCCTGCTAATTGATATCCGATTAAATGGCATCTGTTGTATAAAAATTTACCATCGTATTTTGCTTGTTTCCAACCGGTTGGTTTTACATTACTGATGTCTCCTCTTTTTTCTGTTGGCTTTATTTCTTTGCATATGTTTGCATATGCTACTCCACATCGTTTTAAATAGTCCATTTGACTGTAGTTTTCGAATGCTTTCGTTGTGTGCTCACTTTCTTCAAAATATGGTATGTTATTATTTATTTCGATGTATATTTTGTCTGTGTATTCTGGTATGTTACTTAAATTGTATTTGGTGCTTGATACCGTATTTTCCGCTGTTTGTGCTTGTTCTGTTGTTATATTTATTTCATTTATTTGATTCTCTTGATTATTATTTTCTTGTTTGTTTATTACCCAACTTGCTATTATTAATATTAATATTATTAATGTTGATATTATTTTTTCTGTTTGTTTGTTTTTTGTTTTCTTTGCTCGTGTACTCTTTTTCACTTTTGTTTTCCTTTCGCTTCACTTCGTTTCGCTCATCGTCATCCAAAATTTTTTTCAAAATTTTGTCTGCCAAATCTTGGGCGTTTC
>ERZ840517.951-NODE-951-length-34727-cov-5.866174_pt1 | contig 34727 bp, 24 predicted proteins | sample MGYA00519876_ERZ840517 | MGnify/ENA primary metagenome ERZ840517 (study PRJEB31850, sample SAMEA3708882) | human gut metagenome | biome: human gut; feature: human-associated habitat; material: faeces | place: China | collected 2014 ... | reverse complement strand
AATGCTTCTATTCCACTCCAAATAACATTGATTTTTATTGCTGGCATAAAATTCAATCTATAACTCCACATTGCATTTGTTGCTAAATAAAATTTCTCATTGACTTCGGCTAGTTTACATGCTTTTTCAATTCTCATTTCTAAAAAAGAACATTTTTCATCAGATAACTCAATGCATTCATTAGGTATTTTATACATATTCTCCATAATTATATGAATATCTGTATCTGCACTAAACTTTTCGACTGGTCTATCAGCTTGAAAATACCATGCCAAATCGCAATTAAGTATTGCACTCATTATTACGCATATCTGCTGTACATTCCATGCTTTCACAGCTAGTTCCTTACCCATAACACCTTCAATTTTTATTTGGGATGTTGTCTTTCTTAAAGTAGCTATGAGTACCCCTAATTCCACTTCTGAAGCATGGTTGCTTTTCATAATGCTATCAATCATATCATCAGGAGTAGGAGTAGATGTAGCTGGCATTAATGTTACGCCTTCGGATATCTTTACTTCTCTTATAGGTTTTATACCACACAAATAGAAATAGGATTGAGCTTGATTTTCTTTTATACAAATAGCCATAAATTTTCCCTTTCATTAAACTTTATTTCTTCATTACAGCAAAAGTCTATTTTACTTCCAATCAACTATATTTAATCATCCCTATAACTTCCAATTTTATAATATCTTTGTTAAATAATACCGCATTTGTGAAATAGGGTATTCTTCTAAAGTAAACACCTCTTTGTATCCCCGCTCTTTTGCTATTTTCTCTGCCTGTTCCAACAGTTCCGTTCCAATATGTTGTCCACGAAGATTTTCTGCTACCCACAAATATTTTATTGTCAGCCAATTTCCATGCGTCTGCCCAATCAATCCGGCAATAATTTTTTCATTCTCCTCAAACAACGATTTCTCTCATTCTAAAAACATGAATTCTGCATTATTATTACAATGTTAACATAAAAATAAGCTGATGCATATTTGTTTCCTTAATATACATCAGCTTATTTAAATGCTGTTTTTGAGTTCGTTCCAACCATGCATTTGTAGCGGAGACGGCGGGATTCGAACCCGCGTGCCGGTTGCCCGACAACTTGATTTCGAGTCAAGCTCGTTATGGCCACTTCGATACGTTTCCATACTATTACAATAACCTGCCCTGCGTATTAAAACGCATTATAGCAACAAAGGCACCACGCTGACGTGATGCCTTTAGCTGGGCTACCAGGGCTCGAACCTGGAAATGCTGGAGTCAGAGTCCAGTGCCTTACCATTTGGCTATAGCCCAATGTGTACTGCGCTCTTGCGCTACAACGATATTGATTATATATCAGGTTTTCAAAAAATGCAAGTACTTTTTTGAAATTTTTTTAATTTTTTTTAAAAAATATTTTATTCATACTATTCTGCAAATTTTAAAGTGCCGGAAACCCCATAAAATGGGACATTATGCCTCTATAAGCTGCCTTGTGTATGCTTCCCTAGGGTTATCAAATATCTCCCGTGTGTCCCCGATTTCCACAACACGGCCATCTTTCATGACCATTATTCTGTCACACAACTGGTATACCACATCAATATCATGTGATATAAAAATATAGGTAAGTCCCATTTCCCTCTTAAGTTCAATAAGAAGCTGCATAATCTGGGATTGAATCGTGACATCAAGCGCAGACAATGGCTCATCTGCTATGACCAGCTTAGGACATGCTATAAGCGCAGCCGCGATGCTTATTCTCTGACGCTGTCCTCCGCTGAGCTGGGATGGATGTCTGTACGCATAGCTTTCGTCAAGCCCAACCTTGCACAGCATATCCGATACCATTTTATCAAGCTTTTTTCTTTCCCTGATACCGGACAGCAAAAGAGGCTCCCTTAAAATTCTGCCGATAGTCCACGCCGGATTGAGTGAAGAATATGGATCCTGAAAAATCATCTGGGGCTTCTTATTGTTGTGCACAATACTTCCGTCATAGAGCGGATTCATCCCCAGAATAGTCTTGGACAATGTGGATTTCCCACAGCCGGACTCCCCCACTATTCCGAATATCTCGCCATCACGAACATCAAAGCTTATATCAAAGAGCACCTGTTTTTTCTCGGAACGTGCAAATACCGACTTTGATTTTGTCTTATAATATGCATTAAGATTTTTAACCTCTAATATATTAGCCATATCGTCTCCGTTATCATATTGTGTCCATACGCACATCCTGTGCTCCGGCAATTCTCCTGCTCCTGTCCGGAATCGCAGCAATAAGCCCTCTGGTATACTCATCTCTGGGCGAAGTGAAAATCTCCTCAACAGTTCCGCTCTCGACCACCCTGCCGCGGCACATAACAATAACCTTGTCGGCAAAATTCTTAAGCAGCTTAAGGTCATGCGTTATAAACACGATTCCCATATCATGCTCATCCTTCATACACCGGATGAGTTCAATAATACCCTTCTGTGTTGTGACATCAAGTGCCGTTGTCGGCTCATCACAGAGAAGATACCCCGGTCTGCATATAGTTCCCATGGCAATCATCACTCTCTGGCGCATACCGCCGGACAGCTCATGCGGATAGCTTTCGTATATACGCTCCGGTTCCGGCAGCTTTACATCAACGAGAGCTTCCAGAACCCTGCTCTTAATCTCCTTCGCAGAGCTCCTGCTGTCCGGTATTTTGTGGAGTCTCACTGCCTCGCCAAGCTGTCTGCCAATACGCATTGATGGGTTGAGGCTTGTCATTGGCTCCTGAAATATCATCGCAATATCCTTTCCCCTTATGTCCGACATTGAACGCTCGTCAAGACCTGCCAATTCCCTGCCATCAAGCCTTATACTGCCCCCTTTTATCTGCGCCTGCGGGCTTAAAAGCCCCATAACGGACAGCGCAGTCATAGTCTTTCCTGAGCCTGACTCACCCACAATTCCAAGAACTTCTCCACGCTTTACCGACATTGAGACAGCGTCAAGGACACATCTGTCACCGAAGCATACTGTAAGTTTTTCTATTTCAAGCATACATACTCTCCTTCCGGCTCAATTCTGTTCCCTCTCAGCCTCTATGCGTATACCCTCTGCAAGCAGCGAAAATCCCAGCACAAAGAGAACTATGGTCATTCCCGGCATAATAGCATACCACGGAGCCGTGAACAGATAGCTCTGCGCATCCGACAGCATGCTTCCAAGGCTCGCATCCGGCGGCTGTATTCCAATACCAAGATAACTTAAGCCGGCCTCCGCAAGCACGGCATTGTTAAAGCCTATAGTTACCGTGACAAACAGCGTGGAGCGTATGTTAGGGAATATATGTCTGAATATTATCCTCATATTTCCCGCACCCATAAGCCTTGCACTCTTCACAAAGTCCCGCTCTTTAAGGCTTATATATTCACTTCTGACAATACGCGCAAAACTCGGTATGAACAAAATACCAAGAGCAAGTATCACATTATACTTTCCCGGACCTATTATGCTCACGATTATGAGTGCTATGAGAATGCTCGGAAAACCGTTAAGTGCGTCATTTATCCTCATCACAATCTCATCCCCCAGCCCGCCATAATACCCTGTCACGGCACCGGTTATCGTTCCTATGCTTCCTCCGATTGCTACAGTCGATACAGCAACCAGCCCCGTCATGCTTATACCCTTAAGAACGCGGCTGAAAATATCTCTTCCGAAATTATCCGTTCCCATGATATGCGAAAAGGACGGAGAAGAAAACTTCTCTGCCCCATTCATGGCATTGGGATCATAGGGCGTATGTATGAGTCCTATGAGCATCAAAATAATAAACAGCACAGTGATAGCCGCACCTGATATAAAATATGCATTTGTATGTTTGTTTTTCTTCATAAATCTCACTGTTCTTCCACCCTCGGATCAATATACCGGTATAAAACATCAACGATGAAGTACACAATAACTACGGCAAAAACAATATACAGCATCAGTGCCTGCACAACAGGGTAATCCCTTGTAGATATGGACGAAACCAAAAGCCTTCCAATCCCCGGCAGACCGAAAACCTGCTCGACAACAATGCTTCCTGCAGCAATCTCAGCCGCTATGACACCTATAAAGGTCACCACCGGAATCATTGCATTTCTAAGCACATGCACGAAAAGTACCCTCATTCTGCGCGCACCCTTGCTGTATGCCGTTCTCACATAGTCAGACTTAAGCTGCGTTATGATTGAGTTGCGAAGAAACTTCGCCGTCATGGCAGCCTTCGGCAATGCAACCGTTATCGCCGGAAAAAGCATGTATCTTATGTAGCCCCGGAAATCCTCTTTATAGCTGATATATCCGCCCGGGGTGAACCATCTCATAATCAGTCCAAACAGATATATAATGATTATACCCAGAAAAAATGACGGCACACTCATGGTAAACTGGGACAGCACGTTAAGTGCGCCGTCAATGAAGCGGCTTTTTGTACCGCCCCACAATATTCCTATAGGAATTGAAAATATGATAATAAGAAGCAATGACAGGCCCGCAAGTGTTAAGGTTACCGGAAGCTTACCCGCAATGAGCCTGCTCACCTCCATCTGCTCATTGAGGCTTTCCTGATAGCGGTAGCTCCTACCCAGATCGCCGGTAAGCACCCCTGTAAACCAATTAAAATATCTCTCCGGCATTGAGTCATTAAGCCCTAATTGTTCTCTCAGAGCCTCCACCTGTTCCTCTGTAGCCTCTGTCCCCAGAATGGACAGCGCCGGATCACCCGGTATTACCTGAAAAATCAGGAATACCAGAACCGAGATAAAAAACAGGGTGAGTATTAAGGTTAAAAGCTTCTTAATTATATATTTCATGTTCTGTATTTACTCCGTCCAGTATACATACTTCATATCCTGCACATAGATAGGATAGAATCTGTAACCTGCAATTTTCTTGTTCATCGCAATAAGCACAGGAGGAACAACAGTGTAAACCGACGCCGCATCATCATGGAGCATTGTCTGTAACTGCCTGTAGCCATCTAATATCTCCGCGCTGTCAAGCGATGTGGATATCTTCTTATATAATGTATCGTAATTTTCATTGCTGTATCCGACAAAGTTATTCTTGGCTGTAGACTGATACCTTACAAGAAGATAGCTAGGTGTCAGTGAGCCTGCAATTCCACAGACTGTGCTCTCAAAATTTCTTCCCTTATATACATCATCAAGCCATGTTGACCAGTCCACCTTCTTGATGGCAGCCGTAATTCCTGCTTCCTTCAACTGTTCAACTATAACCTGTGCCGTATCAACATGCATCTGATAGTTAGAAGGAACCGTTATCTCCATATCAAAGCCATCCGGGTAACCCGCATCAGCAAGAAGCTCCTTAGCCTTCGCCACATCATGCTCATAGCCTGTATCTACATAGCATTCATACCCCGGAACCATGCTTGTACCAATAACTGTACCGCGTCCTCCAAAAATAAAATCATTTATGGCGTCCCTGTCAACCGCATAGGAGACTGCCTGTCTTACCCGCACGTCATCAAATGGTGCAACCGCATTGTTAAGATAGAGTCCCTGCACGACATTAGAGCCGTTGCTTCCTATATTAAAGCTGTTCTTAAGCTCATTTGCCTGATCATCCGTAAGATACGGATAAATGTCAATGCTTCCCGCCTGAAGCTCCATCATTGCGGACTCTGCACTTGCCACAATCTTAAATGTGACCTTGTCAAGATACGGAAGTCCTTCCTGCCAATAATACTCATTTCTTGTGAGTACAATGCCCTCCTGTGGGACATACGATTCTAACTTAAAAGGACCAGTACCTATAATCTCGCCTGTTTCGCTCGAGGATGCCGGAATAATGTCTGCCGTTAGGTAGTAAATAATCTCCGAATTCGCCTCCGAGAGTACGATATTGATAGTTGACTGGTCCACAATTTCAACGCCTGAAACAATAGAAAGTGCCTTAACAAGAGGCGTTCCGTCGAGAAGCCCCGCGCATCTTTCAATAGAATATTTTACGTCCTCGGCAGTCACCGGTGTACCATCAGAGAACTTAATTCCATCCCTCAGCTTGAAGGTATAGGTAAGTCCGTCATCAGACATGGTATACTTTTCTGCTACCGCAGGTATAACATTTCCGTTCTCATCCGGAACCACAAGTCCCTCGAAAATGTTAAACAATATCTCTTCTGTTCCTGCCGCTACTGCTAAGTGTGGGTCAAGACTATCGATATCCTGCTGTATTCCTACAACAACTTCACCACCGGCCACTGCTGTTCCGGTAGTCTCGGAAACACTATCCGAAGGCTTTTCTCCTCCCTTGCCGCCCGCACATCCTGTCAGTGCAGCAGAAAGTACCATTACTACCACACACCCGAGACCTAGTCTCTTAAAAAAATTCTTCTTCATGTGATATTCTCCTTCTGAATAATATTAGGTTTTCCGTTTTTTTATTGTATACAATATACCGGATTTATGCAATAGTTTTTAATGTTTTTTTAATTATACATTTTACGCATTATGTGTTATACTGCTAAAAGACTGTAAGAAAGAGAGGCTTCGTCAAATGACTGATAAATATCTGCACCCGGACAAAAATCTTGCGGTAAAATACGTTATCGCCGCATTCCTTTTGTATATCCTTGATTATCTTATCCCCATGTTAGGACTTATATCCATAATACTTCTTTTTATCGGAATAAGAGCCTTCCAGAACGATGAGAATAACCACTTTAAGACCGCATACAAATCACTCAAAAAAATGACCGCTGCATACGCCGTTTTAAGGCTCTCTGTTTTCGTTCCGGAGACAGGAATGTTTGCAATATCCACTTCAACCGTCGTTGGTCTTATTGCAATGGGTATCTCAACAATCTACTTTATATATATGACCCACTATTTTACCGAGGGTGTTCTTCTTGATGCCAAGAGGGCAAAGGTCAACTTTACAAAGCTCGGTCTTAACACACCTTGGATATTCCTCGGAGCCATGTCAATGATTCACTATATATGCGTTGTGACCTTCTCAAAGAAGCTGATTCCAAGCATTACCGTAATGGTAACCTTTATCTTCTGCTTATATTACAGTGTGAAGCTCTATCAGGCTATTACAAGGGTTTACAATAAATAGTGATATAAAATTTGCCGGATATGCTTATAAAACAAAACAGACCATGACAGCAACTGCCGCATGGTCTGTTTTATTTTATCACTTATCTTTGAAGGAGATATAATATAGTCAAACCGTATAAACGGTTTATGAAGCTGTTTTATTCAACATCCTGAAGTGCTGCGAAACCTTCCTCACCTGTACGAACCTTTACAACCTGATCGACATTGTATACGAAAATCTTACCATCACCGATATGACCTGTATAGAGTGCCTTCTTGGTTGTCTCAATAACAGCTGCAACCGGAATCTTGCTTACAACAACCTCAATCTTAACCTTCGGAAGAAGTGTCGCATCAATCTCAGCTCCACGGTACATCTCACCTGCACCCTTCTGTATACCACAGCCCATAACCTGTGTCATAGTCATACCTGTAACACCGAGATCATTGAGCGCCTTCTTAAGCTTCTCGAAGCTTGCAAGCTTGGTGATAATAGATACCTTGTAAATGCCCGTATCCGATGCCGGTACAGACGGAACCACAACCTTGACTGCCGCTGCTTTCTGCGTATCGGAGGCTTTGTCATAATCGCTCACACCAAGGTCTGTATTCTCATTTGCCTCCATTGTCATTGTATTGGAGATATCCATAAGGCTGAATCCTGCATAAGCGGATGGAAGTCCATGCTCTGTAGCGTCAAGTCCAAGAATTTCTTCTTCCTCAGAAACACGAAGTCCGATAGTCGCCTTTATAATAAGGAAGGTAATCGTAAGTGTAACTCCGGCAAATGCAATAATCGCAAGCATTCCAAGAAGCTGGAGTCCAAGCTGTCCAAAGCCGCCGCCGTAGAAAAGACCCTTTCCTGCAATCTGGTTAGCGCCGAAGTTGACACCATCGCCGAAACCTCTTGCGAAAGCCGGTGCAGTGTCTGTGGCAAAAAGGCCTACTGCAATTGTACCCCAGATACCGTTTAAGAAATGAACTGCTACCGCACCAACCGGGTCATCAATATGTAACTTGTAATCAAGAAGCCATACACCGAATACCACGAGAACACCTGACACAGCTCCTATTATTATGGCACCTAAAGCGTCTGTCACATCACACCCCGCCGTGATTGCTACCAGACCTGCAAGTGAAGCATTAAGACACATTGAAACATCCGGCTTACCATATTTAACCCATGTAAATATCATACATACAACCGTTGCAATTGCAGGTGCAATTGTTGTTGTCACGAAGATTGAACCAAGCTCTGCAACCGATGTAGCTGCCGCACCGTTAAATCCGTACCAGCCAAGCCAGAGAATGAATACACCAAGTGCACCGATAGGAAGATTGTGGCCAGGGAAAGCATTTACCTTGACAACCTCACCCTTCTCATTTTTGGTGAATTTGCCAATACGCGGTCCAAGTATCTTGGCACCGATTATAGCTGCTGTACCGCCTACCATGTGAATACAGGTTGAACCTGCAAAATCATGGAAGCCCATCTGTGACAGCCAGCCGCCGCCCCATACCCAATGCGCTTCAATCGGATAGATAAGTGCGGAAATAACTGCTGAGTATACACAATATGAAAGGAACTTCGTTCTCTCTGCCATCGCTCCGGAAACGATAGTTGCCGTTGTGGCGCAGAATACAAGGTTGAAGACGAAATTGGACCAGTCGAAGTTCTCATAGGATGTAAATATATCAAAACCCGGCTTGCCGATAAGTCCAGCCACATCCTCACCTAAGAGAAGACTGAAACCAATAATGATGAAAACAACTGTACCAATACAGAAATCCATCAGGTTCTTCATAAGAATGTTACCTGCATTCTTGGCTCTGGTGAAACCGGTCTCAACCATTGCGAAACCTGCCTGCATCCAGAACACCAGTGCAGCACCTATAAGAAACCACACTCCATACAATTCGCTTAATACTTCTTCCATAATAGCCTCCTTTTCTTTTTCCGCATGCAGTAACCGGTGTGAATCTGCAACGAAAAAAGGCGCCTCGGGTTCTACCCAAAGCGCCTTTGCTTGATGTGGTGAAGTATAGCACCTATACTTTTCATTGTCAACACCAAATTTTATTTTTTTAAGTTCAGAGGCTGTCATGCCTGCAATATCATATCTGCCAATTATTTTAATTCTGATTATCAATCATGCTGCCTGCGTTACCATCGGAAACAGAGTCATTATTCTCTTCCGAACGTGTATCAGCCTCATGCTCATCCGAAGAGTTAACATCGGACGCATTTTCATTCTCAGTCTGTACTCCATCAGTGCCAAGGTAATAATCCTCGTCATAATGCTCGTCCTTAGGCATGTATCTGTCTAATACCTTATAGAAAAATATGGAGCTTATGTATACCCATGCTCCGAAGATGAAAAAGATAGATACCGGCATCAAAAACCACCCTATAAGTGCCACGATTCCAAATATAAACAGGAGCGGAACTGTCTGGGGAAAATGGCGTATGGACATAAGTGCCGCATTCCTTATTATAGTAAAGGTCTTGTTATCAAAACGTGAAAGTATCGGGAATGCATACATGAATGTAATGAGCGCAAGCACCGCCATACCTACCGCAATAAAGAAAAGAAGCTTCCAGCCAAACGCACCACCGGCAGCAAATGCCCTGACGTACATATACTTGATGTCTATATACAATATAATTCCTATTATTGCAAAAATTACTTCAAAAAGAAATCCCTGTACAAAATTTGTCTTGAAGGACTTCCAATAGCTCTTCCAGATATATCCCTCCTCATTGTTGACCGCCTTGAGACAATAATAATACATCGCTGTATAGGAGGCACCTATCGTCACCACAGGAATACACGTAATGAGAAAAATCAGATTCAATATAAGGGCATCCGCAACCCTTGTCATAAAACGAAAAAAACCGTTATCAACGTCGAAAATACGGCTCATACTCTACCTCACTTTATATAAAAAATACGGCAAAAGCCTAAAAAATATTATAATGTATGCCTATATAAAATGCAAATTAATCATTATTAAATTTTAATAAAAGCCCTTACAATAATGCTTTATTATGCTATAATAATACGAAATTAGTTTCTGTTTAAATCTCATTTCCAAACTCATTTTGAAACAGTTTCTAAAATAATATAAAACGGAGAATGACATGGCTTCAGGTTTTACAGATAAATTTTCTGTGCGCGTAAAAAAAGAAATAGAAAAAATTAAGAATCAGAAAGGACTAAAGGGAAAGCTATCCTATATATGGGATTACTATAAGGTTCCGATACTCGCCATAGTCATCGGAATAGCCGCCATTGTATCAATCGTGATGGCAATAATATCCAACAACTATAACACCAGCCTTTATGTATCATACGTTAACTGCATCTCCGTGGACTTAAGGGATGACACGAAGATACTCAACAATTCTCTGACAGAATGGCTTGGAATTGACGGCAGGAAAAACCGCGTAAGGGTTGATGGTTACTACACCATCAATCCTGACAGCTTCACCGAAGAAACCTATACATCTTCCGAGAAGCTCAATATAATGGTTGTCACACAGACAAGCGACTGCTATATCGGCGATGATGTGTTCACGAACCTGTGGGCTAAATCTGAATACTTAAAGGATTTGTCCGTATTTCTTCCGACGGAGCTTCTTGATAAGGTCTCCGACAGGCTTGTGTACTATACCGATACTGAGAGCGGGTTCAAGCGTGTTGTGGGTATAGACCTTGCCGGGCTTCCGTTTATGACAGATGCGCTGGGAATAGGAATCGAACATCCTATATTCTCTGTTGTTGTAAACGCCCCTAATCCGGACAACTGTATAACCTTCCTCGAACATATTCTTGATTACAAATAAAATTGAGCTGCGTATTTTATGCACTTTGACATATATTACTGTGTATTTTTATGCACTTAGGTGTATATTACAGCTCTTTTTTGTACAGATAACACTGCTGTACTCCCTTGTTTCCGGAATCATACACACTGCTTCCATACAACGTAAAGCCAAGCTTACCTGCGAGCGCTATGGAGGCAGTGTTTTTTTCCTCTGTACACAGCCATAGCTCAGCTATTCCAAGCGTATCCCGCGCATATTTTACTATTTCGCTGCCCACCTCATACCCAAGCCCCTGTCTCTGGCGGCTTCCCTTTATGATATAGCCAAGCTCACAGCATTCATTGTCATCTATAACTCTCCGGCTTATTCCGGCACGCCCTATAAGCTCTCCCGAGGTTCTGTCAAATACAAGCCACAGACCATACCCGTAAAAGGTGTACATATTGTCGATATATGCCCTTGTAAATTCCAGCTCCTCCTCATAAGCATATAATGGCTCAGTCCACCTTGCCACAGCAGGGTCCGCATACAGCTCATACATATCCGGAAGGTCTTTTTCCGTCATCTCCCTGATTATGGTTCTTGATGTGCGGGCTATCTCCACCGGGATATGATGTGCCCTCATATAGACAAGATTAAAATAATCATCATCTACCATCGGAAGCTCCTCAACAACATATTTTGCCGAAAAGCTCTCGCATTCATGCCCCGGTGCCCTATAGCCTGCCACCGCCACCCCAAGCTTCTCTAAATATCCTGCTGCCTCATCATCATCCGTTATAACCAGAAGCCCCAGCGCTTCTTCTTTGCACCCCATAGTCTTTGCGGTATCCTCCGACGCTGCTTTAATGCCCTCAGCACCAAGCTTCTCATTATTTTCAATTGATTTATTTAGTATCTTCGATAAATTCGCTGATTCATGGAGACACTCCATTCCGGACCCGGAGGTCTCTATGCACACCTCCACCCTAAGCCCCTCCGAAGCCGAAGCCTCAATATATTTTTCCACGTCCACATTCATCTGCTTTAACACCAGCACGACTGTATGGAACACATGAATATTATTCATAGACTTGTCCATTGACTAAAACACTCCGATAAAGTTATAATCATATATATTAAATCATAGAAAGGAATTTTACAATGTCACAGAATCCAATAGTTACATTTACAGTCGCAGGGCGCGGCACCATCAAGGCAGAGCTCTATCCGGAGGCTGCCCCTAATACAGTCAACAACTTCATCAGCCTCGTAAATAAAGGCTTCTACGATGGTCTTATCTTCCACCGTATCATAAGCGGATTCATGATTCAGGGAGGATGTCCTGAGGGTACGGGCATGGGTGGTCCGGGTTATTCAATCAAGGGTGAGTTTTCACAGAACGGCTTTGAGAACAACTTAAAACACACACCGGGTGTTCTCTCGATGGCGCGCGCCATGAACCCTGACTCGGCTGGCTCACAGTTCTTCATCATGCATGCAGCAGCTCCTCATCTTGACGGCGCTTACGCAGCCTTCGGCAAGGTTATCGAGGGTCAGGAGGTTGTCAATGCAATTGCCGAGACACCTACCGACTGGAGCGACCGCCCTATGGAGGAGCAGCGCATTGAGTCCGTTACCGTTGACACCTTCGGGGTTGAATATCCGGAGCCTGAGACCGTGTAGTGTATAGATAATTGCACAACGCGGTTATTGTGTGTTGAAGTTGTGTAATTATCATGGAGGATGAAAAGTACCGTGTTCATAAATCGTTCATTTATATTTAAATAAACATTAACAGGATTATCACGTTTTCTTCACTTATCCACAATATAATAAGTGACATAAAGATAAATGATTAAGGAACACAAGTACTTAAGAATTTTTTTCATAATAAGCCCTGATATAATATATCAGGGCTCCTCCTTTTTTATGGTGTATTCGGTTTATTTTCTTTTTTCACTTATAAGTCTTATATAAAACATTCCCGCAAACAGCAGCGTAAGAAGCAGCATGACAATGAGATATGACCATCCTGCCCCCATAATTCCCATATTTTTCACCATTATGACAGGCAGCACTATGGACACGATGAAGTTGATGGTATAGCCTGCAAAAATCTCCTTCTGAAGCCTCATGACTGTGAGGGCATAGTAGAAAAGCATGCTCACCGCATTGAAGCCGCCTGCCGCTATAAGTACCAGCATGACCGCCCTGTAGGGTGCAAGGTCTATGTCATACAGCCACGAAAGCACAGGTATCCCAAGCCATGCCCCCGCCGCAAATGTCACTATCGTAAGCCCACAGGCTATCGCGACAAGTGTGCCCATAAGACCTGCGAATTTTTTCAGGTTCTTATCCTCGTAATGTCTTGCAAGCGTGGTTAGCATTGGCTTGAACACGAAGCTGCTTCCAAGATTAATCACCATCGTAGGCATGAACACTATGCCGTACACAAGCGTCTCCTTGTCCGTGAGCGTCCACTCTACAACATACTTAGTTCCGTTCCACAGCCACATGCACATTGCTGAGCCTATGAACAGAAGAACCGTGTTTTTAAAAAGCGACTTCATCTTGTCCGCCGCAAAAGATATGGACAGCTTAGAGAACCTTCTGCTCCATACCAGTGCCACACAGACAACACCTATAAGTCCTGCCACTGTTGCCGCTGCTGAGGCGATATATATATTCCTCGTCATCCATGCCGCTGCAGAGAACGCCGCCATTATCGCGATGGTTCGAAACGTCATGGACATACCGGATATATCTATCCTGTCATTGCGCTGAAATTCGCCCTCGAACACATCCGCAATACCATCGAACATCTTAAGCATACACATTGCCATGATAAGCCCGAAGCCTGACCCATCCGCTTTTCCATTTGCGACATACACCACGCCGACAATAAGACCACATATAAGCATTGCAAGACAGCTTAGACCTCTGAAGCCGAAATACACCTCCGCCCTGTACTGCCCCTTGACATCCGTCACCTGAAATGGGCGTATCTCAAAGTATCCTATTGTCAAAAGCATCTGTCCGGTTGTGAATGCCATATAGAACTTAGCTCCGGCCTCCTCACCGACAATTCTCTTGGCAATCATGACAAAAATAACGGTTGCCAGCGAGTATATTCCGCTTCCCAACATATTCCAAATAAATTTTTTCTTATTCATAATCAAATCCCATATATCTTTTTAATACTGTAATCCGGCCTTAAGTGTATACTGCACCGCCATATCATAGTTGTGACGGTTCCGTTCGCATAGATTGACTTTCCATTTTCCTGTGCTATACTATATTATTATTATCTTTTTTAGAAAGGAATACCCATGAAAGACCTCGATACAAATACAAAAATTGCACTCATGAAAAGAATCGATGACTTCGTAGAGAGCGAACGTGCCAACCAGCCGGGTGTGCCTGATACTACACTGATGATGCCTGAGCTCAACAGGATTGCTGAGGAGTATGCTCTTGATGTATCCGACCTTTTCATAACATACCTCGACCATATAGCCATCACAAACAAGCGCGTTGCCCAGGAGGCTGAGGAAGAATTGGATTTTACCAAAATAACGCGTTTTTACTAAAATCAAAATTTCAATCAAGTCCCCCTCTTATCGGCACCTTGAAAGCAAGGTCATTCCTGACGAGGAAAATGCCTGAGGGGGACTTTTTTTCTTCACCTTCAAAGTATCAGTACATCAGAGTGCAAAAAATGCAACCGCAATGGCACCCGGGCCCACATGTGTTCCGATGGCTCCTCCGACTGACATTATATCCAGACTGTCTACATGCTCCCTCCACAGATGTGCGCTATCCGTGATATACTTTTGTAAAAGTGTATCATCCAGGCCTGCATAACCAAGATACAGCGGCCTTGAGAAATCTATTCCTCCCGCCTTCTCAATCTGCTGTACAAGGAGATTATTTCCCTGCTTAGAGCCCCTTGCCTTTCCGAGCATGGCAACCTCACCGGCTTCTATGGAAATAACCGGCTTAATTGATAACATTCCTCCCACAAATGCAACAGTCTTTGATATACGTCCGCCCTTTTTTAGGTACTCAAGGGTGTCTAAAAGACCGACAACATGAATATTCTTCTTCTCCCTGTTAATCGTATTTACGATAGTATCTATGTCGTCGCCCGCATCCTTAAGTCTTATGGCATACTCGACAAGCGCCCTCTCACCTACCGTGACATTCTCACTGTCAATCACATGAACCATGTCCTCGTAATCAGAAGCGGCAATACATGCACTCTGGTATGTCCCTGAGAGCCTGCCTGAAATGGTTATCACTATGACCTGTTCCCCCGCCTGTCTGGCCTTTTCATATACATCCTCAAAAGCATATGGTGCCACCTGGCTCGTTGTAGGCAGCTCCTCATTCTCAATAAGCTTCTCGTAAAACTCCCTATGACTTAAATTCACACCATCAAGGTATTCCTCCGTACCAAATCTCACATGGAGCGGTACAACCGTCACATCCTCTCTATAGTCGACAGGCATATCTGAAGCGCTGTCCGTTATAATTCTTATATTTCCCATAAATATTCTCCATTGGTTTATGTTATCTTAAAGCATAACTAATTGACTTTGCAGACAATAGACTTTATAATTTCTACCATCTTATCCATCGACTGTATGCAGATATATTCATACTTTCCATGAAAGTTATGTCCCCCTGTGCTCAGATTCGGACACAGAAGCCCCATGAATGACAGACGTGCGCCATCGGTACCCCCGCGGATAGGCTGGATAATCGGCTCAACACCGTTTTCCTTCATCGCCTCAACTGCCCTGTCCACAATATACATGTCAGCCTCAAGCTTTTCCCTCATATTATAGTAAGAATCCTTCATGTCAAGGTTAACCGTTCCGGCACCGTATTTTGTATTAAGATATGCTGTGATATGTTCAAGCATCGCCTTTCTTTCAAGGAACTTGTCCATATTATGATCACGCACGATATAATCAAGATACGCATTCTCCTCATCACCGCTCATGCCGCAGAGGTGGAAGAAGCCCTCATATCCTTCCGTATGCGCCGGAATCTCTGCCGGAGGCAGCATTGAGTTAAACTCCATTGCAAGTAAGGAAGCATTCTTCATCTTATTCTTAGCTTCACCCGGATGAATATTCTCGCCCTTGATATGAACCTTGGCAGATGCCGCATTGAAGTTCTCGAACTCTATCTCTCCCAGCATACCGCCATCAACCGTATACGCATAATCGGCACCAAAGCTCTCAACATTGAACCTGTCTGCTCCTCTTCCTATCTCCTCATCAGGTGTAAACGCTATGCAGATTTTACCATGTGCAATATGCTCAGCAGTATTGCCTTCACAGGCTTTATCAGCTTCTATAATCTGAGCCGCCGCCGTCATAATCTCAGCGATACCCGCCTTATCGTCTGCCCCTAAGAGTGTGGTTCCGTCCGTCACTATAAGGTCCTGTCCGACATAATTTCTAAGCTGTGGAAATGTAACGGTATCCATGACCACCCCAAGCTTCTCATTGAGAACTATATCTGCTCCATCATAATCATTGATAATACGCGGCTTGATATCTGCTCCCGACATTGCCGGTGCTGTATCCATGTGTGCGATAAGACCTATCGTCTTCTCATTCTCTGCCCCCTTGGTTGCCGGAATGCTTCCGTACACATAGCCATCCTTGTCCACATGCGCGTCCGCAACACCTATCGCCTTAAGCTCCTCGACAAGCTCATCCGCTAGTACCAGTTCCTTAGCCGAGCTTGGACATGTCTGACTGTTTTCATCAGATGTTGTTTCATAGCTAACATATTTAAGTAAACGTTCGTATGCTCTCACAATAAATTTCCTCTCATTCTGCCGTAACCGGCAATAATATTATCTAAAAAATAAAACACAGGTAGTATATCACAATGAGGTACAAAAATCTACTCCGACCATGTAACATCGCTATATTAGCTAATATCTCTTTTCACGGTTCTTTGACAATTAAATAATAAGATGTCGGAGTCAAAACACACTCTATAAGCTTAGCGCGTATAACATATTATATTAAGCTGGCGTGTTTTAACCCCACATCACAATAATACGTCAAGATATTAAACCTATTTCATTTTATGCCACATGCACTAATCCGAATTAATGAAAAATTTAAATTCATACAGGAATTCATATTGTTGTAAATGAGAATATCGGTTATAATATATCTATATAAAAAAACAAATGATGAGCTGTAAGTGCACTAATCAGGTCAACCGCCTGTATGTTCTGCACCGGACAGCCCGGAAACGGAGAAAAGATATATGAGAAAACATAAATTTAACAGTTTTATGACAGCCGCCGTGATAGCATCAACACTGCTCACAGCCACTGCCTGCAGCAAAACATTCGCCCCTGTAGATACCCTTCCGGTGGGTACGGAGCTGCCAGCCGACACATCGACAAGCACTGAGGCGGCATCCACAAAGCAGGACAGCACCACAAATAAGGGCGGCAATACTAAGGAAACTGGGACTACAAAGGAAAGTGGCAATGCCTCAAAGGATACCGGTACAGGCAAGGATACCGGCACAAAGGAATCTGATGCCACCGAAAAGTCCGGCGAAGGTAACGTATCAGCCGAAGCCTCTAAGGATAGCGAAAAGACCACAAAGGCGGGCAGCGACAGCTCAGTGACAACAGCCGCAACAACTAATGCCGAGACCTCAAAGGCAGCTGCAACCGTAACCGAGACCACAACATCAAAGGTAACGGAGTCCGCAACAGCCGCAGCCCAGGCACCAACTGAGAAAGCAACAGAGAAGCAGACGGAGAAGCCAACCGAGCACCCAGCCCAGAAGCCGACCGAACCTGCCACACAGGCGCACACTCACAGCTACACTGCCACAGTCACCAAGCAGCCAACCTGCACGGCGGAGGGAGTTAAGACCTTCAGGTGTTCCTGCGGTGATTCGTATACCGAAACGATTTCTGCAGCAGGACATATCTTCGGAGCCTACGTTTATAACAATGATGCCACGGAAGCTGCGGACGGTACAGAGACAGCAGCCTGCACTATATGCGGTGCAAAGGACACAAGGACAGCAGCTGGAACAAAGATAGCGCACGTACATAATTACACAGCAGCAGTCACAAAGGCAGCAACCTGTGCAGAGGAAGGTGTCAAGACCTACACCTGCTCATGCGGCAGCTCCTACACAGAGGCGGTTCCTGTTATTGCACACAGCTTCGGTGAGTATGTCTACAATAACGATGCTACTACAGAGGCTGACGGCACCAAGACAGCCACCTGCTCCATATGTGGTAAGACGGACACAGTAACCGCTGAGGGAACCAAGAAGACCCTGCCTAGCTGGTATGACGAGCACCCGGATATACCGCTTAATCAGACTAGGGGAGGTATGCGTGATGGGTCGCTGGAGGCATACTTTACAGATGAGTTTAATTGGATGGGTGCTAAAGAAGGATGTGGTGCATTTGGGTATAGTGATGCTTTAGAAGGTGTTGGCGATTATGCCGAAGGCTTCGTAATGCATGGCTACCTTTATAAATAATAACTTACTTAATAAAATATTTTCTCATGTTTAAGACGTATGTAGACAAAACATACGTCTTTTTGTATGTAGAAAAATTTTACTTCTTTCATATTTAAATAAAACTTTTTCATAAGGAGGTACCTATGAATAAAAAGAAAAACTATGTTGCTAAAGTTATGGTTATCCTGCTTACTTGTATTTTGTTTATTACAGGTATTGGAATAGAAAATATATCTGCGTTTTGGAATAATGATAATCCTGCTTTTGGAGAAAAACGTCAGCTTGCAACAATAACAATTCAGTTAATTCACTGCTATCATAATGACGCAAATGACCCGTTGTATAGTACACATTATGATTCTTCGGGGCGACATAAGCTGGATGCAGTTCAGGCAGACTTGGATAGTTGGAAATCTGATAAGAAGAACAATCCTAGTGGCAGGACAGAATGTGTTATGACAAATATAGTATATCCGGGTGTTCTCGGTAACACTCTGGCAGGTCTTGAGTCCATTGATACCAACAAGTATTTCTATGAGTATTCGTTAACCTATGCGGAGTCGGAGCTGGTTGACTATGTTCTTATTACCCAGCCGGAGATTACCCATTATAGTGACAACGACAGCAAGAGACCTGCTGACCTCAGGGAAGAGCATGTGAGAATGTACTGGATTGGAAGCTATAATAAATCCATGACAGAGGTAACAGGTAAGTGGACCGAAAATGGATATGATGAAAATGATACAGATATTGGCTGGTGGGATTTTGAGAATGAGTCATTCCCAACCATAGATCCTTCACTATCGCAGCAGACCTGGGAAACTGTAGGTGACCATGAGGCTTTCCAGAATAACAAGTCATTTGTATTTACCAAGACCATGGGTGAGAACGGCATGGAGTTTATCTATCTTCTTGAAGGAACCAAGACTGTGAATGCAAATGATGGAAGCTTCTTGGATATTACCGGTGGTATCTATGATTATCTTAAGAGTGCTGATGCGTTGACAGTTGATAAGGCTGAAAGAAGATATAATAAGACTTATACTTCCAATGGTGATCCGAACACGTCTGCTGATCCAGTATTTAATCATAGAGACCAGAGTCACGATGGCATACCTCTAGGCTACGGCGGGCATGTCAATGCTGTCATTGGTATAGTCTTTTACAATACTGTGCAGTTTGATGCAAATGGCGGAACATTTGCTTATGGCTCAGTATCTGATGCAATGGTATATGTTGGTAGTTCTTTGTGTAAAGTTTATCCGTGGTTTAACGATGTAAGTAAAGAGAGCTATTATTCCGACATCGATGTTTCTAATCCTCAGGTATCTACACAGTACGGCAATGTCTCAGTCAAAGCTCCGACCCGACCGGGCTACTCTTTCTTAGGCTGGTATGCTCCTGAGCTTGACGGCTCCGGAAACTTTATTTACAAGAGCGACGGCACAATAAAGCTCTCCGATGTTCCGGTCTATGACACGGACGGCAGGGCTGTCCTTACCTACACTGACAGCAGCGGGCAGACGAAAGCCTCGCCTTACTTTGACAGTAACGGCAGATGGATTTACAAGGGCAATGTGACCGCCTGCGCAAAGTGGAAGTACACAGGTAAATACACGCTCCACTATGATAAGGGTGAATCCAATAATTACATAAGCATGCCGGAAGACGATGAGATTACTGTGAACACCGGGCACACAGTGCTTGCTGACAGCTCATACATCACAGGCAGTGACTACATTGTTGACTTTAAAGTATACACTAACAACGGAAACCAGGCTGCCGGCGTTATCCAGCCGGTTACCGGACGCTTTCCGTTCTCCGGGTGGAGGATTGGTGGCACGCTGTATGACAGCGGCGACACATATTCTGACTCCAATGCGGCAAAGGGAGATACCATCACAGCCACGGCAGTGTATGGAAATATCGAGCTGACACTTCCGGCCACATCATGCCGCGGGGGATACACGTTTGAGGGATGGTATACCTCGTATGATGGGAATACGCAGACCTTTGACGGATATGCCGGAGGCGCAGGCGACAAGCTTACAATCAGCACATCACCGGATACAGCGAGCATCATGCTCTATGCAAAATGGGCAAAGGCAGACCTAAGCCTTGCATTCGATTACAATGTCCCGGACACAGCGGCAAAGAGCCGCCTCGGGTATGTCCTCTCAGGCGATGACGTAAAATCAAAGACAGTCCGGTATGACAGCCCTCTTGGAGAACTGCCGCACCCAACACTTACCGGTTACGAACTGAGTGTCTACGATATATCGGACGGCTGGTCAAAGTTTCCAAACCGCAGTGACGGCACGCAGGTTGAAAACCCTGTGACGGCACAGACCATTTATGACGGTTCGTACAGCACCCTCTATGCGCAGTGGCAGCCTGTCTACTACAGCATAAGCTATGACCTTGACGGCGGCTGGGTATCAAAGAGTAATCCTGCGGAAGCCAACTATTACAAGGAGATAACCATATACAGTCCGTCAAGGGAGGGAAGCACGTTCCTTGGCTGGAGCATAACGGACATGGACGGAAACAGGCACATCATTGACGGAGAGCTCACTGATACAGGACTTACAGACTGCAGCGGTACGGGAAAAGACAAAGAGTACATCAAAGTCACGGGATTAAGAGCCGACACCGGCACGGTGACTCTCACCGCACTCTGGCAGGATACCCGCTACAGCATTGCATACGATTACAGGGACAGTGAGAGCAATGCCGTGCTCACGCCTGCAAGCGACCCGGGGAATCCTTCCGGATATGACAGGAACACTCCGGCATTTACGCTCAATAATCCTGACGTAAAGGGTTACCACTTCACTTCATGGGGCGGCACCGGGCTGCAGGAAAGGCTTCCGTCCGTCACCATACAGCAGGGCAGCTCCGGGAACAGGAGGTACACGGCATACTTTATGCCTGCCGAATATGAAATCTTATACGAACTTTCGGGAGGTTCATGGGAAGCGGGGGCAAGCCATCCGGACAGGGCTAAGTATAACAGGAGCTTTAACGTGAGCCACCCTGTAATGGAAGGCTGCACCTTTGCCGGATGGGAGATAACAAGGATGTGTGATTACTGTGACCACAAAGCGGGAAACAGCATCATTACAGGAACAGCTGCATCCGGAGTTAAGGAAACCAGCTTTATGAACTTAAGGTGCAACAGTGCTGAGAAGGTGCTCTTTACTGCAAAGTGGAGCCATGCGGTATATGACATACGCTATGAGCTTAACGGCGGCAGCTTTTACAGCGGCGGCAGCTACCCGGCTTCTGCAGAAACCTACACCGTGTTTGACATAAATAACCCTGTCAGAAACGGCTGCACCTTCGCGGGCTGGACAATATCAGGAATGGACAAGGGACTTCATTATCTTCCGAGCGGTGATACCTATGCTGAGACAAAATCGGGCGTCGGTACAGGCAAGGCTGACGGCATGGCACTTGCCTACGGCAACCTGAGATACAGTTCCGGCACGGTAACATTTAAGGCTGCATGGGTGCATGATTCAAGGCAGCTTGCATTCTTCGGCAACGGCGGCACGATGACCGACGGCAGCATGAAGGATGTCACTGATGACTGGACGCTGAGGTTCATAAACTTCGGCAGCACCGCATTCTTTGGCAGGTATGAGTATGACACCACCTGGGGGACAGATGTCCCGACAGTGTCAAAGACAGGTTATACTTTCTCCGGCTATTATGATTCCCTCTCCGGAGGCAACAGGGTCTACGGCAGCACCTATGCGAAAGAGTCAGGGCTATACTGGGACGATGACAGCAGGTGGATTGGACCAAGCCTTATCCTGTACGCACAGTTTATCCCGGACAGCTATACAGTCACGTTCAATACAAACGGCGGATACTGGACGTCCGGCAGCCTTCAGGACAGCAGGAGCCTTGGCGTGACCTATGACAGCACGAAGAACAACAAAGCTTACGGACAGACAGACCTGTACCGTCCCGGCTACACCTTTACCGGATGGGGAACAAATCCGGATGGAACAGGCCATGCGGTGTATGACATCAACGGATACAACACGGATGAAGGCGGCTACTGGTCGGAGAATTACAGGAAATAGAAAACATAATAACACAGGATATCCATGGAAACATGCCGTTAAAAGCTGCGGACAGATTTCCGGATATCCTGTCTGTGTACATAATATATAAAGGAGATTTTCCATGCTTAATATCAGGAAAGGAATTAAAAAACTCATATCGTATGTGATGGTTTTTGTGCTAACGGTTATGGTTGTCGGTTCAGCAGCTGCCATTCTTTCCGGCATAAGTGTATATGCGTGGTTTGATGGAAGCGGATATGAAGGAATTTATATTTTCGGCAGCAAGCCTCTTACAGACTATGTAAATATCAGCAATATGACAGACGATAACATGCTGCCGCACGCCAATGAACCCGGGTATACAAAAGTATCAGCAACACAGAAAATTTACAGGTTAACCAGAACTTCTACTAATGGCAGATGTAGTCGCTGCGGAGCCGGGATGATAAGCTATAAATCTTACTGGGGGGTTATAGCGGATGATGGCACAATATATGTGTATGATATACATGATTGCTCTCATTGTGGAAACTGTTCATTTGGCTATTCAGTGTGCTACTATGGGCATGAGAATGAGTTAAAGAATGAAGGAAAAACCATTACTTTTACTGCGTGGGTTCCAAACAAATACACCATCACCTTCAACCCAAACAATGGAGGAAATACTTTCACCGGCACTGCCGTATATGGCACCGGTGACTGTAATGTGGCAAGCTCTTACAACCCTACGCTTGACGGTTACAGCTTCGGCGGATGGTATACAGGCGCCAACGGCACAGGCGAGCAGGTGTATGACAAAGACGGAAAAGCCGTAAACGGAACATACTGGAGCGGAAACGGAAGCACGGCTGTATGGAAAGGAACAACGAATATCAGTGTGTACGCATACTGGACAGCGGCAGACACGGATGTTACCCTCTACTTTTATAAAGACGGAGTGAAGGATGATTCAAAGACAAAGACCTACTCCGTAAAGAACGGCAGCACCTTCAATGCTGCAGACCATGCGGCGGATTCCACCTTCGACAACTGCCATTATGTGTCTGTTGACCGGACATCATGGAAGGTGCCCGATGAAGGAACTTATGCCAGTGTGTATTATGAAACCAATGAGCTGAATGTGATGTATGAAGGAAACGGAAACACGGGAGGCTCAACAGACGGTTCCCCGGTAAAATACGGCAGCACCGTAACCATTGCCGGAAACGGCTTTACGAAAACAGGGCATTCCTTTAACGGCTGGAACACATCTGCTGATGGGACAGGAACTTCTTACCCGGCAGGCTCCACGTTTGTCTCGAAGCCCTCAGCCCACGGCGATACGCTGAAGCTTTTTGCACAGTGGAAGGCGGACAGGTGGAGCGTGACGCTCATTGCCGGAACCGGAATAGACAGTGTATCAGGCGGCGGCAGCCATGCCTATAACGAAAGCGTGGCCATAAGTGCCGCCGTGAAAAAGGGCTACTCATGGGATAAGTGGACAGGCTATGCTGAGACTTCCTCTAACAGCTACCGCTTCAACATGCCTGCCTCAGATGTATCATTCACGGCAAATGCGGTGCCGAATAAGTACACCGTGACATTTGATGCGAACGGCGGAAGCTGCGTGGACGGTTCCGGACAGGCAGTGCAGTCCGTCACGGTGACCTACGGTTCACCGGACTATAACGATATCTCAGGAAATGTGAAAGCCGTGAGAACAGGTTATATATTTGCAGGCTGGGTATCTGATGCCGCAGGAAGCCGTGGCAATGTGTGGAACGCGGATGGACATGCAGTGGACGGAAGTTACTGGAGCATAAGCGGAAACAGCACAGCATGGATCCATGCCGGCAGCATTACGGTCCACGCGGTATGGAAGGATGCCACGCCTCCGGCAGTAAATGTCTCACCGGAAAACACTTCATCGTACACCACGTCACTGGGTGTGACCATAACCGTGACAGACAATGAACTGCTTTCCACTGATAACACCTATGAGTACTGCCTGGGCACGGACAGCAGCGCCCCGCCCTCAGGTGCTTCATGGAGCAGCTACCGGAGTGGTGTTCCGGTAACCATAGGAAGCACGCTTTCGGGAGCCTGCTATCTGTGGGTAAAGCATGTGAAGGATGCAGCCGGCAACACGTCCGTGTCATCGCCTAACGCTGACTATCACCGGTTCGGGCCATACTATTTTGACAACACTGCCCCTGATTTGGGCGGAGTGTTAAGTTCCTACGGCTGGTATCCCGAAGGAACAGCCGTCCCTTTTGACATATCAGATGCACACTCCGGCATAAAAAGTGCAGTGCTTACGGACTTTAACGGCATTCAGCTTGATAACGGTGACATAACATCAGGCAGACAGTACTATTTCGGCTCCGAGGGTCCTGCCTTCTACTGCCTTACCGTGACCGACAACATGGGAAACACGGCAAAGAAGCTTTTTATTGTGAAGATAGATTCAAAAGGAGAGGTCATCCCGGACAATGCAGTATGGAAAGGGCTTGGAAATCTTGCCCTGTTTGCACACTGGAGCGCGAACAACTACACAGTTCATTTTGAAAAGAATGACAATGACAGCGGCAGCACAAGGGCGGCAGGAAGCATGTCTGACGCCACATTTACATACGATAGGGACGAAACCCTCCCGGCAAACGGCTTTTCAAGAACAGGCTATTATTTTGACGGATGGAACGAGAGTGCGGACGGCACAGCTGCTAATGGAAGAAACTATCCGGACCGTGCGGCTGTCAAAAACCTTACCCTCATACCAAATGGTCTGGTTACACTGCATGCACAGTGGAAACCGTGCAGCTATACACTTACATTCAATTATAACAAACCCGGCAATGCAACCGGAACTCTCAGGGATTCAGACGAAGCGTCACGGACAGTCACGTTTGATGCAAGTATAGGCAGGCTTCCCGAGCCGAAGCTTACCGGCTGGACATTTGAGGGGTGGTATATAGAGAATGCAGATGGGACTTCCGTAAAGATAGGTGACAATGAAATCTGGCATTATACCTCCGGCAAGACAGCTGCTGCAAAATGGACACCTGTCAAATACGAGGTGAGACTCCACAGCAGCGTGCCGGCGGAAGCTCTTGGAACACTTGTTAAGCCTTCTGACAAGGAACTGACTTCTTCAGTGTGGACATGGAAGGAAAATGAGTACTACAGTGCAGTGTTTACCTACGATACAGAAAGCCTTCTTCCTGCCGCACCGGACACATACTCCATTGTCTACACCGCAGGCGGACAGGACACCACGGAATATGCCATAAGCGGCTGGTACAGAAATAAGCTTCTCTCCGACTATACAGGCGGCGGTGAAACCAGGAAATGGAACTTCTCAGCAGCGGACGGAGTTGTAATTGATCTGTATCCATCATGGCGTGACACCTCCGCACCCGTGATAGATGTAACCCCGGCACATACCATAAATCCTGATGCGGACAATGACGCCGTAAGGAGCATCGACATAACCATAACCGTGACGGAATACGGCTCAGGACTGAGGACGGATAATTCCTATGAGTACGGCTTTTCCGCTTCTGCCTCAGCCCTGCCTTCGGAATGGGAAAGCTACGGCAGTGCCGCCTCCTCACCTTCAGGCTTTACCACTTCACTTCCTGACCTTGGAGCCTCAATGGACGGATATTACTACCTGTGGGTGCGCCAGGTGATGGATAACAGCGGCAGCCTCTCCGTAAGCCCTTCCGCACTCGCAACCGTCAACAGCTGCCATGTGTACGGCATATATGTATTTGACAACACCGCCCCGTCCGGAAAGACAGAATACACAGAGAATAACCTTACCCTCGGTCTTTACAATGACACGATCACTGATTCGCCTTATGCCGTGATGACCATACATGACCCGCATGATGACATAGCAGGCATAGAAGGATATGTTCTCCGGATAAGCGATGCCGCCGACCCGTCAAACAGTGTTGACCATGCTTTCGCACCTGATGACGGTTCAGGAACCTATATCTGCCGCTTCAACCTGTATGACAGCCTTCCCGGCGCAGAGGACATCGAACAGGTCAGGATGTGTATAGTCTCAAAGGACAAGCTTGGCAATGAAGCGACCATCCCGATAACACGGTATGATTTCGGAACCCTGCAGACAGGAGCTGCTATACGCGCAGAGGATATAGGGTACAGGGAGCTTTCCGACGTTCCCGATGCTTCATCACCTCCACTTCCCACATCATATAAATATATCCGTGACTATTTCCGCGTTGAGGCATATATTGAAAACATTTCCTACAAGGCTTCGGGTACAACATTTATGGGTGGCCACAAGGGGCAGCTAAGAATATATGTTTTCGGCTATGTGGACAATGTGTCCGCCGACTTCGGCTCCATAAAGAAATTCATACTCCCTGCATACGATACCAACCCTGATTTAAGCAGAACCGACATAGTTCCACCGGAAAGGGAGAAGCTATACCTGCATGAATTTTTTGTTCCACTCTACTGTGCAAACTCAACCTACACCGACACAACAGCCTTCGGCTACAAGAGAAATTCCGTTCAAAAGCGCTGCGTTATTTACGATGTAAGTGACACTCTGGCATATAAAATCAAAACAATACTAAAATATAACGCAAAATAAAATTCACACAGTTTTTATAATTTTTCCTATTCCCTTTTTTACTTTATGTGCTATAATATTGTCAAAATAATAACAATATCGGAGGTATTCTTATGTTAGTTACAGCTAAAGAAATGCTTGAAAAGGCAGTTGCCGGTCATTATGCAGTTGGTCAGTTTAATATTAATAACCTTGAGTGGACTAAGGCTATCCTTACAACAGCTCAGGAGCTTAATTCCCCTGTTATCCTCGGTGTTTCCGAAGGTGCCGGAAAATATATGGCAGGCTACAAGACCGTAGTCGGCATGGTTAACGGAATGATGGAAGAGCTCAACATCACTGTTCCTGTTGCTCTTCACTTAGACCACGGCTCATACGAAGGATGCCTTAAGTGTGTAGAGGCAGGTTTCTCATCAATTATGTTCGATGGTTCCCACTACCCTATCGAGGAGAATATTGCAAAGACTAAGGAATTAGTTAAGATTTGTGCTGAGCACAATATGTCCCTTGAGGCTGAGGTTGGTTCTATCGGCGGTGAGGAAGACGGCGTAATCGGTATGGGTGAGTGTGCAGACCCTAACGAGTGTAAGGCTATTGCAGACCTTGGCGTAACAATGCTTGCAGCAGGTATCGGTAACATTCACGGTAAGTATCCTGCTAATTGGAAGGGACTCAGCTTCGAGACACTTGCAGCAGTTAAGGAGCTTACAGGTGATATGCCACTTGTTCTTCACGGTGGTACAGGCATCCCTGCTGATATGATTAAGAAGGCTATCTCTCTTGGTGTTGCCAAGATTAACGTAAATACAGAGTGCCAGTTATCCTTCGCAGATGCTACACGTAAGTACATTGAGGCAGGCAAGGACTTAGAGGGCAAGGGCTTCGACCCTCGTAAGCTTTTAGCTCCTGGTGCAGCAGCAATTAAGGCAACTGTAAAAGAGAAGATGGAGTTATTCGGCTCAGTTGGCAAGGCTGAATAAAAAAAATAAGTTTTTTTTAAAAAAGGGCTTGCAATTTTGTGAGTTATAGTTTATTTTATTAACATAAATGATGTCTTGTAATACTAAAGCCAATATTTAGGGAACAAGGTCATATATTCGTGTGAGTGAACAAGGGCGTTCCGTTTATTTGGAATGCCCTTTTTTTATGCATATATGTCTAATTATAGATATAAATAACAGACATATAGTTCGGATAAAATACAATCCACTGTACATCCTGATGCATAATCACCACGAAAAATTTATAGCATGAAAGGAATGGAAAAGAATGAGCAATATCAATGTAGAAGAAATTTTTGGCGAAAATGTATTCACAGTTGGTAAGATGAGAGAGCGCCTTCCTAAGAAGGTATTTGCAAATCTCATGAATGTTATGAACAAGGGTGGCGAGCTGTCAATTTCCGATGCCGATGTTATCGCAAAGGCTATGAAGGACTGGGCAGTCGAAAAGGGTGCAACACACTATACCCACTGGTTCCAGCCACTCACAGGTATCACAGCTGAGAAGCACGATGCCTTCGTCACACATCCTGATGCAGACGGCAAGATGATTATGGAGTTCTCCGGCAAGGAGCTTATAAAGGGTGAGCCTGATGCTTCTTCTTTTCCATCCGGCGGTTTAAGAGCTACATTTGAAGCCAGAGGCTATACGGCTTGGGACTGCACATCACCTGCATTCGTTAAAGAGGATGCAACAGGTGCCATCCTCTGTATCCCTACAGCTTTCTGTTCCTACAAGGGTGAGGCTCTTGATAAGAAGACCCCTCTCCTTCGCTCCATGGAAGCAATAAGCGAGCAGGCTCTTCGTATTGTAAAACTTTTCGGCAACACAGAAGCTACCAAGGTTATAGCATCTGTCGGTCCTGAGCAGGAGTACTTTATTGTTGACAGAGAAAAGTACCTTGAAAGAAAGGATTTAATCTATACCGGACGTACTCTCTTCGGCGCACCTGCTCCTAAGGGTCAGGAGCTTGAGGACCACTACTTCGGTTCTATCAAGGAAAGAATCGGCGCTTATATGAAGGACATCAACATTGAACTCTGGAAGCTTGGCGTAACAGCTAAGACACAGCATAACGAGGTTGCCCCAGCACAGCATGAGCTTGCTCCTATCTATGAGACAGCCAATGTCGCAGTTGACCACAACCAGCTTGTTATGGATGTTATGAAGAAGGTTGCCACACGTCATGGTCTTGCATGTCTTCTCCATGAGAAGCCATTTGCAGGTGTCAATGGTTCAGGTAAGCATGACAACTGGTCCATCGTTACGGATAACGGTGTCAACCTCATCGACCCGGGTGATACACCTAACGAGAACCTTCAGTTCCTGCTTGTACTTGCCTGCATAATGAAGGCAGTCGATATACACGCTGACCTGCTCCGCCAGTCCGCTTCCGATGTAGGAAACGATCACAGACTTGGAGCTAACGAGGCACCTCCTGCAATCATTTCAATGTTCCTTGGCGACCAGCTTGAGGATGTTGTTAACCAGATTATAGAGACAGGTACAGCTACACACAGCATTGAGGGCGGCAAGCTTCTCACAGGTGTTTCAACACTTCCTGATTTTGCAAAGGATGCTACCGACAGAAACAGAACTTCACCTTTTGCTTTTACAGGTAACAAGTTCGAGTTCCGTATGGTTGGCTCCGCCGATTCAATCGCAAGCCCTAACACAGTTCTCAACGCAATTGTTGCGGAGGCATTCTGTGAGGCTGCGGATATTCTTGAGAAGTCCGACGATTTCGACAAGGATGTTCATGAGTTAATCAAGAAGTACATGACTGAGCATAAGAGAATTGTCTTCAACGGTAACGGTTACTCAGATGAGTGGGTAGCTGAGGCTGAGAGAAGAGGACTTCCTAACATCAAGTCCATGGTAGACGCCGCAAGTGCTCTCACAACAGATAAGGCTGTCGCGTTATTTGAGAAATTCGGTATCTTCACAAAAGCTGAGCTTGAATCCCGCGAGGAGATTACATACGAGACATACACCAAGTATATCAACATAGAGGCTCTCACGATGATAAGCATGGCATCCAAGCAGATTCTTCCTGCTGTCATCAGCTACACAACTGAGCTTGCTAACTCTATCGCTTCCGTTGAGTCTGTAGGCTGTGACGCAAGTGTTCAGAAGGAAAGACTTGAGGCAGTTACAGTTGAGCTCAAGGCTATGAATGCCGCTCTTGAAAAGCTCAAGGCTGATCAGGCTAACGGTGAGAAGGAATGTGCTAAGTGCACAGCCGTTTACTATCATGACACAATTATGTCCGATATGGCTGCTCTTCGTGCTCCTGCCGATAAGCTTGAAATGCTTGTTGACAAGGACTTCTGGCCAATACCTACTTATGGAGACCTTCTCTTTGAGGTATAAAACGAGGATGGCATAAAAAGTATTTTTACTTAGCTTTTTGAACTTTCATATATTATAAAACCTGCTGCCAGACAAAAAATGCGTAAATCCGAAATACGGATTTACGCATTTTTATCGCTGTCACTTTTTTCGATAATAGAATCTATCGAAAGCTATTTAAGCATCTCAAGAATCTTGTCCTTTGGCTGTACGCCAACGCTTGTGCTGACTGTTCTGCCATCCTTAACCACTACCAGAGTAGGGATTGACATAACGCCATACTTCTCAGCCAGTGAAGACTCCTCATCAACATTAATCTTGCATATCTTAGCATCCGTAACCTCATTTGAGAGTTCTTCTATAACCGGCAGGAGCATCTGGCATGGTCCACACCATGAAGCCCAGAAGTCAAGAAGCACCGGTTTATCGGAGTTGAGTACTTCGCTCTCATAATTGTCACTTGTAATGTGTAATGCTGCCATATTTTAAATCCTCCTTGTTTTTGCGAAGCAAAAATCCGAGCCCATGCGAGGAGAGGATTTTGCCTCCTTGTTTTTGCGAAGCAAAAATCCTAATGCGTATTTATACGCTATGCTCATGCGAGGAGAGGATTTTGCCTCCTTGTTTTTGCTTCGTATATATTGTAACAGGATATATGTTTTTTATCCAGTAACTGATGTTACATTTTATAGTTTCTTAATATTTGTGTATCTGCATATTGAAATCTACGCATAAATCAAACCGCCACTGCCCACGCATAATCTGCGCACACAGCGGCGGTTAAACACACACACTTATCCCTAATTAAACACTCCCACATATATGAATATGCCTTTTTTGCCACCTAAGCTTTTTCATACCATCACATCGGAAGTGACAATGCATATATAAATTTATATCGCCTACTCCTCCTGATTCTTGGAATTGCGGTACTGAAGCGGTGTCATGGCATATTCCTTCTTGAAAAGTCTGTTGAAATGCTCCACGTTCTCATAGCCGACGCTTGCGGCGATTGTCTCGACATTCTGGTTGGACTCGCGCAAAAGAACCTTCGCCTTCTTCATTCTTGCCTTCTTTACCGCATCCTGGAATGTCATTCCCGACTTTTCCTTAATATACTTGGAAAGGTATGGCTTCGAGAGATTGAAGTTCTCAGCAAGCTCATCAAGTGTTACATCCGTATAATGGTTCTGGATGAAGTTGAGGATATCGACAATGCGCTCCTCCCTGCCCTCTTTCACATTAGTATCCTTGGCAAGCTTGTTGACTGCTGCCACAAGTGCTGATATGGAAGCCTTGATTATATCCTCATCAAGCCCTACGCCCCAGTACATCTTATCCTTACAGAGCACTCCCACATAGGAAGCAGCCTTAGAGGATGAGCCCTTGGAAATAGCATGCTCCTCGTATACGGCAAGCTCATAGCTTATGCCAAAATACATCTTAAGTGCGTTGCTCACCGCATCAAGACGTCCGTTTCCACCCGTCTCGACAATGCGTTTCTCCTTGCCCTGCTGTATTGTGACAGTTGCCCAGATTCCGTCCTCCTGCTTGAAGTGGCACTCCGGAACCGAGAACACATCCGTCTGTCCTATGTAATTATCTTCGAATATCTGATATACAACCGAAGGTGTAAGCTCCTTGTGCTTGCGGTCTGAAACACCCTTTACAAGATAGCCTACCTCCTCCTTCATCTTATCCGGTATGGAAATACCGAAATTCTGCTTGAGAATGTAGGATACTCCTCCCTTACCCGACTGGCTGTTGATACGGATGACATCCGACTCATACTCCCTGCCGACATCCATAGGGTCAATCGGAAGATACGGAACAGTCCACTTACCGCCCGACCTGCCCTTCTCCCACCAGTCCATACCCTTGGAAATGGCATCCTGATGTGAGCCTGAGAATGCGGTAAATACAAGGTCACCCGCATAAGGTGAGCGCTCATATACACGCATGCCTGTGTACTGCTCATATTTCTTTCTTATATCCATGATATGTGAAAAATCAAGTCCCGGCTCAACGCCCATTGAAACCATGTTCATCGCAAGCGTCACTATATCGACATTACCTGTACGCTCACCATTTCCGAAGAGCGTTCCCTCCACTCTGTCAGCTCCGGCAAGTACACCAAGCTCCGCATCGGAGATTCCGCAGCCGCGGTCATTGTGTGGGTGTACACTGAGCACGACATTCTCACGATATTTCATGTTGCGGCTTAAATACTCTATCTGTGAAGCAAATACATGAGGCATGGCAATCTGCACTGTTGTAGGGATATTGATAATTGCCTTATTGTCCGCTGTCGGTTTCCATACATCCAAAACTGCATTGCACACCTCAAGTGCATAGTCAACCTCAGTTCCAGGGAAGCTCTCAGGTGAATACTCGAATGTAAAGCTGCCGTCCGTCTCTGCGGCAAGCTTCTTTAAAAGCATTGCTCCATCAACAGCAAGCTTCTTAACCTCTTCCTTGCTCTTTTTAAATACCTGCTCACGCTGGGCAACGGATGTGGAGTTGTAAAGATGGATGATGGCATGAGGTGCGCCCTTTACCGCATCAAAGGTCTTTTTTATAATATGCTCTCTTGCCTGTGTGAGCACCTGAACCGTAACATCCTCCGGAATCATGTTGCGCTCGATCAGTGCACGCATAAAGTTGTACTCCGTGTCGGACGCTGCCGGAAATCCTACCTCAATCTCCTTGAAGCCGATATCCACAAGCATCTTGAAGAAGTCTAACTTCTCCTCAAGGCTCATAGGCTCGATAAGTGCCTGATTTCCATCTCTTAGGTCAACGCTGCACCATATAGGTGCCTTATCTATATAATCCTTTTTCACCCAGTCATAACTCATCTGTGGCGGCAGAAAATACGCTCTCTGATATTTCTCTGTGTTCATGCCGAATACCTCCATACTTCTAAACTTATGTAGATATCTTAACACGCGCATAATACATTGGCAATGTGCAAACTTAATCAATATTATTGATGTTTTTTAGCATTGTTGCCATATTTTTTGTAAAAAACATAGGAATAGTATATCATCAATGCCGACATTGCAATGATAAGCACCAGCATTATGACCGTGGAGGCAAAGCCTTTGACAACGATTGTCTCTATAATAGTAAGAACACCGCATATCATTATCAGCCTGCCTCCAAGTCTGTTTGACAGCTCCCATGTAGTGTCATTGTCCATACTCCATGAGGTTCTGACTCCTACCACGCTGTTGCGCTTGCACTTTGGAATAATATTACCTATCACAATGAATATCAATCCAAGGCAGCAATTGGAAATCACATTTATATCAATGGGCATTCTGTCCTGTCCCTCGGAGGCATTGATGTCTACAAGCAACATCACAAATTGAATTATAATAAACATTATAGTTGTCCCTATCGCTGTAAATCCAAGTACCTTGAGGTTGCCTGCCGCCTCAACGCGCGCCTTCTCCTCCTGCGCCCTGTCCGCCCTTCTGCCAAACACATTCATAAAAATAACCCAGAAAATATTAAATACCGCTATAAAACACGGAAAGATAAAGTTCTCATTTTTTGAACCATAGCGGTCAATCTCTCCATGAAAATTATAATGCATAGGCACAGAATCCGCCATGAACTGAATACATACCGCTGTGATTATAAACGCTGCTGCTGTCAACGCCATAAGCCATGTGTAATATTTTTTACAATTATTCATAATATTGATCCCCCTTTTTTCTATTCACTGTGCAGGCTTTTTCGTTTCCCTAATGTCCGCAGGACTAATTTTCACATTTGCCTGCCTTCGCCTGTCCCGCCTCTTCCTTCCTGTCACCGGTAAAACCCTGAAACCACATAATCATCTCATCGAACACCGTCATATCAAGAGAATAATACACGAAATTCTTCTCCTTGTACTCCATTACCAGCCCTGCCTCCTTGAGCAGCCTCAGATGATACGATAGTGCCGCCGGTGACATGTCAAGTGCCTTTGCAAGCTCACCCGCCGACCTTCTTCCTCCCTTCAGTAACTCAAGTATCTGTCTGCGCAGAGGCTCAGACAGCACTTTAAATATTTCCGGCACTGCCATCTTACGCACCTCCCTTTCATAGAACATTGCTATTTAAAATTTTCTTTAAATACTTTATATCATTTATTTATAGAATTTTCAATGAGTATTTAAAAATATTTTTAAATATTTTCAGATATACTTTAAAGTAATAATGTTGAGAGCAAAACATGCTGATTTAATGTACGAGTGTATAACGTATTATATTTATGCATACCAGCTCCATTGTCCGA
>ERZ840517.937-NODE-937-length-35088-cov-8.429252_pt1 | contig 35088 bp, 32 predicted proteins | sample MGYA00519876_ERZ840517 | MGnify/ENA primary metagenome ERZ840517 (study PRJEB31850, sample SAMEA3708882) | human gut metagenome | biome: human gut; feature: human-associated habitat; material: faeces | place: China | collected 2014 ... | reverse complement strand
CCCCCGGCTGACGCCGGGGGCCGTCACTTCATTTTTGCTGCATTTTGCTTACAAAAAAAGCACAAAAAGGGAACCAAAGAGTACAGGACGGGTACAGGAAAAGTAAAGCAAATGTATCAAAAGAAAGCACTATTTCTCGCTTTTTTCCTCCCGCGGCAGCACCAGATTGAGCAGTACGGCCATCAGTGTGGCCACCACCACCGGGGACTTTCCGAAGATGGTCGTCACCGCCTCCGGGAACTGTGCCAGGGCCTCTGCCGCCTGGGAAATGCCCACACCCAGTGCGGCGGAAAGCCCGACGATCGTGGTGTTTCGGGCGGTCAGCCCCTCGGCGGCGATGAGCTTCATGCCGGTCATGGCGATGGTGGAAAACACCGCCGCCGTGGCCCCGCCCAGCACGCATTGCGGGATGGTGGTGAGTACGGCGGAAAATTTCGGAATGATACCGGCAAGCAGTAAAAACGCGCCGGTCAGCGCAAAAACGTTGCGATTTACAACTTTATTTGTGGCTACAATTCCCACATTCTGGGAGTATGTCGCCGTGGGAAGACCGCCCAGCAGCGCTGTCAGAATGTTGCTGACGCCATAGGCTGCGATGCCGCCCCGCAGCTCCTGCGTGGTGGGCTCCCGATCCATGCCGCCCACGGTGGTGGCCGTCAGGTCGCCAATAGCCTGAATGGCGTTGATGGCGAACAACAGCCCCAGTGCGACGCACGCTGAGGGCTCAAATGTCACGCCAAAGGGCAGAAATTCCGGCAGAGAGAACCACCCGGCCCCCGCGATGCCGGACAGATCCACCATCCCGGCCCCAAAAGCGACGGCGTAGCCCGCCAGAATACCCAGTAAAATGGACGCCAGCTTAAAAATGCCCCTGCCGCGATTGGCCAGCACCAGCACCACCGCCAGTGTAAATGCCGCAATAGCCCAGTTCTGCCAGGATCCGTACACCAGCGCTTCCGGCAGGCCCCGCTGCACCACAACGCTTTCATATGTGTTGCCGGTGCCGCCGGCCATATAGTTGATGGCCGTGGGGTACAGAGACAGACCGATGGTGAACACTACCGTACCGGTAATGACCGGCGGGAACAGCCTGCGGATAGGCTTGATGAAGATGCCCACCAGCGCTGCCACCGCGCCGCCCACGATCATAGCGCCTGACACAGCGGCCAACCCGCCGCTGCCGGAGACGATGGCCTGCATACTGGGCAGATAAGCGAAGCTGACACCGAAGACCACCGGCAGCCCCGCGCCGAAGCGCCCACCGATGGGAAACAGCTGCAGCAGCGTGGTAACGGCGGACATGACCAGCGATGCCTGTATCAGCAGGACCCGCTGGTCATGCGCCAGTCCGGCCACGTTGGCAATGATGATGGCTGGGGTCACGCAGCCCACGATCATAGCCACCAGGTGCTGCAGCGCCATGGATACGGCCATGCCAACAGGTGGCAGGCCCCGGTATTGAAACAGCGCCTCTCGGCGGCATTCAAGCTTTCGCATGGTGTGGTCTCCTTTGTGCGTAGTGTGCTCAGTATAGCACGTTTTTAACGGGAAACTCAACCGTTTTCTCACAAACAGCCCAAGCGGCGCAAAACCACCCTCCGGTGATACCGGAGGGCGGTCAGATCATGCGTGTTTATGCCTACGGACACTGGCGAAAAACGGGCGCTTCAGCGTGTCTGTACTGCTGAACAAACCGGATTAGAAGGATGACAGCGCCTCGCGTGTGTGCGGGGTGCTGTTTTTTTGCGCTTGACGAAGGCCGCACAGTGGCATATAATAACGTATTGTTATCGATAACATATAGTGATTATTGAGGTGAGCACAATGCCGGCAGCAAAACGAATATCCAAAGAGGCCATCATCGATGCCGCGGCGGCGGTGCTCCGCACCGGCGGGTTTGAGGCCATCAACGCCCGCAGTGTGGCGAAGGCGCTGGGGTGCTCCACCCAGCCCATCTATCTGTCCTTCCGCAATATGGAGGAGTTGAAGTCCGCGCTGACCCAGCGGGCCATCGAGCAGCATACCCAGCGGGTACGGGAATCTCTGCGGGCGCATGAGGGGTGCGATAGTCGGTACAGCAGCTACGGCATGGGCTTTGTGCAGTTCGCGGCCCAGGAAAAGCAGCTGTTCCGCTGGCTGTACCTGGAGGACAACCAGCCGGGCCGCCATCAGGAGGACGTGCTGGAGCCGGAGATCATCCGGACCGTCATGGACGAATTCGGCTATGACGAGGTCACGGCCCGGGCCTTTCACCGGGATATGACGTATTATTCCTACGGACTGGCCATCCTCGCCAACACCGGGCATCTGGCGCTGACAGAGACGGAGCTTCGGGAAGCCTTTCGACGGGAGTTCCGTGCACTGGCGGCGTATTACGGTCCGCCGAAGAAGCTGCCGGAATTTGCAGAGAGGGAGAATGCAGCGCATCAATTATTCCGCTAAGAGGCCGTCTTGCAAAATTGTAAGAAAGTCGCAGGAAATGCAAGGAAAAGCAATGGCTGCCATGGGATAATGGCGGTGTACTCCTCCGGTGGAAAGAAGGTGTTGAAGTGAAAACAAATAAGACATTGGCACAGAAGCTGTGTCTGCTGGACCTGGTGAGTCTGCTGTCGTATACGGCGGCTCTGCTGGCAGCGTCTGCGGTACGGCAGTCTTTGACCCGGAGACGGGGGCGATCAGCCTGCTGCAGGAGCAGCGGTATCAGGTGATGTTGGCGCCGGCGGGCGGCATGAGCCTGCTGGCCTTTGACAACGATAAAATGGGATATTCCGCCCTGTGCGGCAGCGGCGATACGTTCTGGTTCGCCGATGCTTCGCTGTTTCTGGACGCGGGAGGCGCGCTGTACGCCGTCGGCGATGCGGAGGAGCTGATCGGTGTGGGAACGGGCCGCACGACGCTGTATAACGTGGGGAAGAGCATCACGGCCTGCGACCTGACGGCTAACGGTATCGCCGGAGAGATGTACGACTGCTGCGTTCTGCCGGAGGCAGGCCTGCTGGTGGGCGGCATGTATGAAAACGGCGCCTTCCGGCTGTACGTTATAGACCCGGCGCAGCTGACCTTCGAGCCGGTAGCGTCAACGGTGTCCGTCCCGTCGCCGCTGACGGTGAATGAGACACTGCTGCAGGCCTATTGGGGTGCCCTGAACGGCCTGCCGGTGGCAGAGAGCTTACAGGAGGCGCGGCAGCAGGCGGATGTGTTGGAACAGCGATACGGCGTGCGGATACTGCTGTCCTCCCAGTGCCGGGAGGCAGCGGCGCTGAGCAGCTATCCCATCACTCTGTCGGACACCATGGACGCCGATGCAGAGTTGAACGGCGTCCGCGCCGTGCTGGCGGCGATGGACCGCAGCTTTGCCCTGTATCCGGAGGGCTTTCTGGCGCAGTTCCGCAACCGCGCCGGTGAGGGCGGGCTGTGCTTCCTGTTGGTGGCTCACATCGACAGCGACTATGGCGTGGTAGGCTGCACCTACGATTCGGCGGACTGGCAGTATATCGCACTGGACGTGCAGGCCGACTATATGCGGGAGGGCACTGTCTGCCACGAGATCTGGCACGCTACGGAGAACGAGATACTCTCACGCGATTACACCGCCTTCAACTGGGATGACTGGAATGCGCTGAACCCGGCGGGCTTTACCTATTGGAACGACAGCGGTGACTATGACCGGTACGACGCCCGCTGGACCATGTTCGACAACGGCGAGGGCGTGTACTTTGTGGACAGTTACGCCAAGCTGGCGGCACAGGAGGACCGGGCGCGGATCATGGAGTATTTCATGGCTCATGAGGATGAGGCGGGGCCGCTGATCCAGTCAGACGCCATACGGCAGAAGCTGACGTGGATGTGCCGCGCTGTGCGGGAGTGCTTCGATACCGCCGGATGGGGAACGCCCCGGTGGGAGAAGCTTTTGTAAAATAAAGGAGAGTCTATGATACCCGAATGGAAAATATATCCCCGTTCTCAGGGACACAGTACCGTGTACCTGCAGAACGTGGTCACAGATTCCGCCATACAGGTGGGGGCGTACACCATCTATGACGATTTTGTCAACGACCCCCGGGACTTCCAGCGGAACAACGTGCTGTACCACTATCCCGAGTGTAACCATGACCGGCTGATCATCGGAAAGTACAGCTCCATCGCCTGCGGGGCGAAGTTTATCTTCAACGCGGCCAACCATACGCTGAACAGCCTGTCTACCTACCCGTTCCCCATCATGTTCGAGGAATGGGGGCTGGGGACGGCGTGCGAGGACATTGCCGCCGCCTGGGATAACCACGGGGACATCGTGGTGGGCAATGACGTATGGATCGGCTATGAGGCCGTAATCCTGGCGGGCGTTACCATCGGCGACGGCGCCATCATCGGCAGCCGCGCCGTGGTGACAAAGGATGTGCCGCCCTACACCATCGTGGGCGGTCTGCCGGCCAAGCCCATCCGCAGGCGGTATGACGAGGAGACCGCCGCGCGGCTGGAGAAGCTGCGGTGGTGGGACTGGCCGGAGGCGCAGGTGCGGCGGGCTATCCCGCTGCTGCAGGCCGGCGATCTGGACGCCCTGGAAAAGTTGGTATAAGGCCGGCGGCCGTGGACCAGGCGTACACGCCGGGCACTTTCTGGCCCTGCTGTAAAAGAGTATCTGAGGGATACGTGTATACGGACAACGAAATGAGCCCTCCGGCAGCTGCCGGAGGGCTTTCAACTGCCTGTTGCGAAACGGGCCGGGGAAAGGTATAATCTAAGGAGAACATACTGCGGAACGGCGAGAAAGGAGAAACCTATGGGTAATGTGACAGCGGACCGCGCATGGGATGTCCATCCGGTGACGGAGGCGGACATAGAGGCGTATCTGGACATCTATCTCAATTCCTATCCGGCGTACAAGACGCTGGACGAGGAATGCCGGGCACACTACCGGAGCAAGCATCTTACGGAGCTGCGGGAGGACACCCAGACTCGGACGATGGGCCTGTTTGAGGGCGGCACACTGATCGCCACCATGAAGCTGATCCTGTTCTCCATGAACTTCTTTGGGGTCATGCAGCCTGCCTGCGGTGTGATGGCGCTGGAGGTACACCCCCTGCACAAGAAGAAGGGCGCGGCGCTGTATATGATACGGTATGCCGAGCGCTATGCACGGGAAAACGGCGCGCTGCTGACCATGCTGCTGCCGTTCAACATCGGCTTTTACCGTCGGATGGGCTACGGCTTTGGCGGGAAGTTATATGAATACCATCTGCCAACCGGGGCACTGCCGCGGTTGGACGGAGAGGTGCGGGCGCACCTGCGCCTGCTGCAGCCGGAGGAGTTTGACCAGGCGATGGACTGCCAGCGGCGCTTTGCCGCCCGAAACCATGGCATGGTGGAGAAGTTCGACGAGGAGCTGCGCGGAGCCCGGGGGGATATTCAGGTGCGCCGTATGGGTTATTACGACGGCGGACGCCTGTTAGGCTACGCGGCCTATCGGTTTGAAAGCGCCAGTGCGTGCAACTATACCCAAAACCGGCTCAGCGTGGAGGAACTGGTGTATGAGAACGGCACGGTGCTACGGGCGCTGCTGGGCGGCCTGCGGATGCAGGAGGATCTGGCCCAGACAGTGATACTGCGGACAGGGGAGGAGGATTTCCATCATCTGCTGGACGATCCGCAGGACGTGTCCGGAAACTACATCGACTACGGCTTTTTGCAGACCAATGTTTCCGCCGTGGGGACCATGTTCAAGCTGACGGACGGGGCGGACTTCGTGCGGCGGACCGGCTATCGGAATTTCCCGGCGGGGACGCTGACGGCGGCCTTCCGCTATCGGGATGAGATGGCGGACCGGGAGGAGGAGCTGCGTATCGGCTTTGCCGATGGCCGCTGGGCCGTGGCAGAGGGGACCGCGGACGTGACGGTGATCTGCCGGCAGGGGGATCTGGCGGCGCTGCTGATGGGGTCCTGCGGTCTGACGGCGCTGCTGCGGCTGGGTGCGGCGTCCGCAGATGACACCGAAAAGGCGCGGCAGTTGGCACGGCTGCTGTACTGTGTCCAGAAGCCCTGGCTGAACGCGGATTATTGAGCTGCCGCAGTTGACAAATAGAAAACAGCGCAGGAGGGCAAGAGATGCGGAACATATTGAAGGAAAAGCTGGCCAGAGGCGAGAAGCCGCTGGGCACATTCGTGGGTACCGGCAGTGCTGCCGTGGTGGAATGTCTGGGCTGTGCGGGGCTGGATTTTGCTATCCTGGACAATGAGCACAGCCCCATCGAGGCGGAGACAACCGCCCGGCTGGTCTGCGCCGCGGAAAGGCGGAACATCACGCCCTTGGCCCGGGTGCGGGAGATCAGCCGCCCGGCGATCTTGAAGCTGCTGGACGTTGGCGTGCAGGGAATCATTATTCCGGATGTGCACAGTGCGGCGGAGGTGAAGCGCGTGGTGGATTACGCCAAGTACGCCCCGGTGGGGGAGAGGGGGTTCTGCCCATCCCGGAAGGACGGCTGGGGCACCGATACGCCGGCCGGCGTACTGGAGACAATGGCGCACTTCAACGGTGAGACGCTGGTGATCCCCCAGTGTGAGACGACAGAGGCGCTGGCGGATATTGAGAATATCGCAGCGATGGAGGGTGTGGACGGCATCTTTATCGGTCCTTTCGATCTGTCTATTTCTATGGGGCTGCCTGGGGCCTTTGAGGAGCAGCGCTTCAAGGAGGCCTTGACACGGATACAGCAGGCCTGCCGCCAGGCGGGAAAACCCTGCCTGATATTTGCCGGGGACGGTGCGGCCGCCGGTGCACGGCTGGCCCAGGGCTTCGACGGCGTGGCCATCGGACTGGATGCCACGATGCTGATCGCCGGTGTACGGGCGCAGCTGGCCGCCTGCCGCGGATAAAGAGAAAAGAGGACGGCGCCCCGTGGGGCGCCGTCCTCTGCATATCACATATCCTTCATTTTTTCCAGCAGCTCTACCAACTTGTTGTAGAAGTACCGACATTCGCGGATGCCCAGGTACTCCTGAGTGGAGTGGCAGTTGAAGGCATCGTGCGTCAGGGAGACGGCGTTAAGGCACGGAAGGCGATGGCCCGTCTGCCGATATAGCCGCGCAGGTCGGCTACCAGGCCGTTTTTCCCGCGGGGGCGCAGCGCGTCCGGGCCAAGTGCCGCGATCGCCGCGGCCAGATAGTCCCGGGTGTCCTCATCATGGAAGGAGACGCAGGGATGTCGATGCGAGCAGCGGCGCTGGGCGATCATGTAGTCCAGCTGTTTTTTCATTTCTTCAGTAAGGTCGAAATTCATAGTATATCACACCGCGATTATATGCGGCGGATGTATATTCCTCCGACACCGGACAAAGACTACGGATGTAAAATCTGCTTTGACTGGAGGAATTTCATATATGAAAGCAACAGGCATCGTGCGCCGCATCGACGACCTGGGCCGCGTGGTCATCCCTAAGGAGATCCGCCGCACCATGCGTATCCGCGAGGGCGACCCGTCACAGATGACATTGGCACCATGGCAAAAATTCTGCTTTGCCATGGGTGATTTGACCAAACGACAGGGGTGGAAGTAGTACGTGGGAATCCGGGAGGGGTGAAATAAAAGCAGAACGCCGTCCGTTGGTCGGTAATGGCCATCGGACGGCGTCTTGGCATTATCATATCATAATAGGCTGCGCTCTTTTTTTGTAAAAATGTAATCTTTTTTGTGATTGTCAAAATGCATATCAACAGCCACCACATAGTCTTTGCCCACAAATTCCATATAGGCAATCCATTCTTTCAACGCAACCCAATATAGGACTTTGTTTCTGTCGTAGTCAGATGATACATAAAAACCGTCTATTCTCTCGTTTGTATCATAAGTGAAAAAGAAAACATAAGAATGAATTAACCAATTGCAAATATCAGTGCCCGGTTTCGTATATGTTACTTCATGCTCCCAATCATAATTGCCATTTTCGGGCCAGCGGTTCATAAAATTCACTTCTTTTTCCGGCTGGAGGCCTTTAATCGTAAACGAATATTTATCAACCTCATCGCTGACTTTCCCCTTGCAATCAATCAGTTTTCGAATAATAAATGCAGAATAGAATATAGCTTTTTCAATAACTGTGTAAGCTCGGTCATTATCATCGCCAAGGAGTTCTGGATGATTGTATTGCTGTATGAGTCTTTTCCTTCGTAGTAAGTCTTGCTTCCATGGGTAACTCTCGTAAATCATAATTGGCTCCAATCTTTCACCCAAGAGCGGCTTTCCAATCTATGCGGAGGAATCCTTAACTCGCTCGCATGTTTTTCTTAAACAACTACCTAAAACCCAGCAAAAGGCGATAGTTCCGCAATATCGTGAATTAGTTGCTCGAAATCTTCCTTTGTCCAAAATCGCGGATGAAGATGCCCGTGAACCACTTTATTTCTACCATTTTCATCGGAAGGATTTTCGTATTCGTACATGAAATATTTTTTGCTCTTATCCAATAACACAACATACTCTGGTTTATCCGCATTTTCTTCCTTCGCAAGTTTTATCAGGCTCATCCCCACCTTAAAGTTGAACTTCTTCCCATTCCGATCGAGAAATGGAATCCCGTACTCAGACGTGGTAGAGCGTATTAATTCTTCAAGATAAGAATAGGCGAATGGCATCAACACAGAATATGACTCTGGAATACGAGAATAAATATCTTTCACAACACTCCAGTCTGGTGCCCAGTTCCAAAAGTGCGCATGGTCAAGGATGATTTCAAGATCTTCAAATACAGGCATTGATGTCACTCCATGTCATTTTTCTCATAAAACAGCAAGTTTCATTCCAATCCAGCAAGAAGTCTATTGCTTCGCTGCTGATAGAAAATCTCAAAGTTCCTTCATAATCTCAACAAACCGATCCAGCGTATATGCTCCATCGATGCCGAAGTCCCGATTCTTAAACACCATAAAATACCGATACTCCTGCCCGCACTGAGCCTGCCATTTACGGCCGAGCTTCAGCTTGCGGGCGCTGTTGCTGTTATCCCGGTCATCACCTTTATATTCAATCAGCACCAGCTTTCCGGACTTAGTCATTACCATGAAGTCCGGATAATGATTGATAAAGCCGTTCAGCCGGAAGCCCTTCTTCTCAATAATTCGGTGCCACCATTTGACATTGTCGAGGGCCACTACGGCATCGATCAACTCATGCTCCTCCGGATTCATATCATCTTTCTCAGCCTCGTACAGAGACTTTGGAATAGCATCCGTTGTGACGGCAGGTGTAATCACAGGCGGTAGTGCATAACTCTCGCGGCACACGATCTTGCCTGCATCCAGCCAGCGAAGGAACTGCTCTTCCCGGTATGCGTCCTCTAGTCCCTCAATTTTTTGAGAAATCTTAGCCGCATATGTCGGGATGGCCGTCTCCATAGCTGCCAGTTCATCCTGTGTCATACCGCCAACGATTCTGCGCACATAATCGTTGATCTCCGATGTTGCATATCGATTGTTCCGGTTGATCTGGGCACACAGCATATTGGTGCAGCTTTGAATCTTCTGCTCTGGCGGGAGTTGTGCCATGCGATTGCGGATGTATTCACTCAACTCGCTGTTTGCACGCTTGTATTTGGGCACTGCCTCGCCCCGATCCTCCACATCAACACGGTACATGTCGCCGGTGGCCAGTTCAAAGCTGACCTGTGCATCCTGCCCGGCCAGAGAAAAACCCTCCGAAAGATTCTCCTTCTCCAGCAGTTCAAATTCATCGCCGAACAAATCCGGAACAGAGCGGAGGAAGAACTGCGGAATCCGCAATACGGATACCTCTTCTGCAAGATAGGGCTGCATCGCATTTTGCGTCAGCATATCGCCCAGTTCACCTCCCATAAATCCATCGTCCGATTCGTTGGCTGCCGCCGTATAGCTTTCCGCCTGCGCCGCTGCTTCCTGAACCATTGCAGAAACTGAGGTATTGCCCTGCATCGTGCTTTCCAGTGCCGTTTTCACTTCCTGCACATTCACATCATCAAAAGCATCGGTCTCGACAGTCTGCGGGACAAACGGGATTTCCGTCTGTTCTGCTTCCGGCTGAACCGGCACCTGCGGCGCTTCAATCGCTTCACCGATGCGGTAATCCTTTCGGCTGAAGCCCGCTTTATTCAAACCAGCCACAATCTTCTCCAAGGTGGTGTGGAAGTCCACGGAGTTCGTCAACACATAAGAGGTGTTCAGCAGCGGCGATTTGTGCTGCATTGCATAGGGCTGGCGCAAGATGCGTCCCAAAATCTGCTCCACATCCACGGTGGAAGTACGATTGGCCAGAGACGCCAGTATGTAGGCAAAGGGGCAGTCCCAGCCCTCTTTCAGGGCGTTGACCGTGATGATGTATCGGATTTCACAATCCCGGCTCATCAAGTCTTGCCCTTTGAGATCATCTACGTTGGATGTCTTTACTGCAATCTGATTTTCCGGAATACCCATGCCTACCAGCATCGCCTTGATTTTATCAAAGGTATCGCTGTTGTCCCCAGTGCACGGCTGCGCCTGAAACAGTACAATGGGCCGAATATACTTCCCGCCAACTGCTTCTGCGGCAATGGCTTCCTGTTCAATGCTGCCACGGAGTTGGATGGCGTCCTGAATGACGCTCTGCCGGGTGGTGCGATTGTACACCACCACAGGAAGCTTCACCATGTGTTCCTTCTTCAGTTCTCGGGCGTCCACATAGGAAATAATGTTGCTGTTTTTTCGCGGCGTTGCCGTCAGATCGAGTACGAAGGACGGATTCAGATTATTCAGCATCTCCGTGCTGAGCTTCGATTCTGCATTGTGGCTTTCGTCCACAACAACGATAGGCTCCAGATGGCGCAGCACCTGAATCAGCGCCGTATCCGGTGTATCGGCCAGCAGTGCATCCGTATCTTTGAAATACTCTGCAAAGCGGAACAGATTGCCGTTTTCCTGATAGACCTTGCGGACGTCCTTCTTCCGGCTGTCAATGCGCAGCGAGCCATAGCTCATCACGCAGACCGTCAGCATTTCCCGCACAGTGTCCGGTGAAAAGTTCTGCCCGTTCAGCAGCATTTCCTTGGTGTACACACCGACACATCCTGAAAAATCCCGATCCAGTCTCTGCCGGTAGGGATGATTTACATCAGACAGCGTGCGGATGGTCTGCGTCAGGATCGAATCGCTGGGAACCAGCCACACTACCACCTGCGGCTTTCCGGTGGGCATGGCGTCAAAAATCCGCCTGACGGAAGCGCAGGCCATAAACGTCTTACCGCCTCCGGTGGGCACCTTCATGCAAACATGGGGCGCGCGTTCAATGGAGTTATTATAGGATGGTACTCCGCCGAGGCCAACGGCCACGTCCTTGGAAAACCAGTATTCCCGCCATGCGGAGAACAGGTTGGTTCCACGGTTAACGCAGTTCAGATAGGCGGAAAGGTCACGCATGACTTGCTTCTGATAGTTGTTGAGTTCCATTCCATGCCCTCCTCACAGTTTCGTAATATCCCGGGGGATTTTCTTGAATGTAATGTGGTATTTCTCCAGTTCTGCCTCACTGAGGGTGCAAAGGTCGGCGCAGATCACATAAGAGTCGGCCTTGGTTTTGACCGTATGCAGGAACTCCCGGTTCAGCGTAGTAACAGCTTGCTTTTCATAATAGAAATAATAAGCGCTGCCAATGTGGACACCCATAAAATACGGTTCGTCCGGGTGCGATTCCGGCAGAGAGGCTTTCGTATCTGTAAAGTACACATACTCCCGTATCTTTTCCACGCCCACATTTTCGTTGAGCACATCACCGTGCAGCAGCGGCTCGCCCAAATCGTAGAAGCTGAAATTGCCGCCCGTGCCCTCCACGGCGTTCTTGCCCTCGCCGTAGCCACGGATCACGCGCTTCACGCGCTCGGCGGTGATGCTGTCGGCGTAGTCCATCATCTCGACAAGAATGAACTTGCGGTGTCCGCCGTCCGCCTTGTTCATGTTGAGGACAGCATGGGCGGTAGTGCCGGAACCGGCGAAGGAATCGAGGACAAGTGCGCTCTCGTTTCCGGCAACTTTCAAAACAAACTCAATCAGGCGGTGAGGCTTTGGTGTATCAAAAGTAGCTTTGCCGTCAAATATCGCAAGCATTTCCTTTTTGGCTTCATCGGTATGTCCGGTCTCAGTAAATGCCCAAAAGTTTGTCGGCAGTTTTCCACCCACATTTTCGAGGTATATTTTTCTGGCAATGCCGCCTTTGCCTCCTTTGGTGAAGAAAAAGCGCGGCCATTGTCCACGGTCATATACCGCCTGTGCCTTCTGCGCGGATATTTCGAGTGATTCAGAAAGAACGATTGCCTGTACGCCCTGTCGCACATCGCTTTCCGGAACACCGCATACAACAGCACGCTCATGTGCGTCATTCAAATCGCGGAGTTCGTATCCGCACCATCCGCGCATGATTTCCAACATTTGATCTTGACCGAACGTCCAGCAACGACCATTTGCCGGATATAGCATCTTCCCTGTAAACGGGTGCTGGATTGCATAAACCATACCTTGATGCGTGGCAGCTCCCGGTGCAAACGCGTTATCTGTTCGCCAGAGTGTTCTGTCATTGTCTGGATTTTTGTATTTTGCATCCATTTCCGCTGTGCGGGGTAGTTTGTTCGGGTTCCAATCAGGCAGTTTGCTATACACCACAAGGTGTTCTACCTCGTTCACGATACCCTTGGAGTCGTTGCGGGTGGAATATGTACGCTGCCAGGAGATATTGGAAACAAAGCAGTTGCTTCCGAAAATCTCATCACAAATCAGCTTGAGATTGGCATACTCCGTATCATCAATGCTGATGAAAATAACGCCGTCATCCGCCAGCAGCTTTTGCAGCAGCTTCAAACGCGGGTACATCATGCATAGCCACTTGTCGTGGCGGGTCAAGTCCTCGCCCTCTTTGCCGACAACCTCGCCCAGCCACTTTTTGATCTTCGGGTCATTGACATTATCGTTGTAGACCCAGCCCTCGTTGCCGGTGTTGTATGGCGGATCGATGTAAATGCACTTGACGCGCCCCTCGTACCGGGGCAGCAGGGCTTTCAGGGCTTCCAGATTGTCGCCCCGGATGATCATGTTTTCGCTGCCGTTGTCCTCGTCGTGCTGCCCGTTTTCATCAAAGCTGTACTTGCGCTCCAACACCCGAAACGGCACGTCCTGATGGTGATTGATCACCTTGCTCTTTCCAATCCATTCAAGTGTTGGCATAGAAGTTTCCTCCAAAAAGCAGAATGCTATCTGCCTTTTTCCGTGTCTCTGCGTTAATTACCTCAAAAGTCTGTCTTTTAAGTTGAAGAAGATCTCTATATTTTGTCTCGTATGCGGAAACCATTTTTTCGTTAGAGGCGGCCAGTTCTTTTGTAAGCGCATCGAGTGTTATTCCGTTTGTTTTATCAATGATTGTCCGGCAGAAAGTGAGTGTATCTTCAGAAAAAGAGGCTGGGTGCGCTGCTTCCATTTCAACTGTTCTCTCTGCGGTCTGTCTGCCGGAGAAACTCAGCAATCTTTCGTATATTGCTATTTCCTCATCGCAGATATGAGAAAATTCTTCTGTTGCTTGATTTGCGCGTTCGAGCAGCGTCTTAACTTTTTGGTAGTCAGCACCATTCAAGAAAGCAACTAGTTGATCCGATGCAATTTTGCAAGCCATTTGATACTTTTGGAAAGTTGTAATTGCAGCACCCGGATTCTTCATACCAGTGTCCATAGCCTCGGTCATAGGACGGATCGGATTGATTGTATCAAGCGCCATCGCAAATATTTCTTCAATCTTTGCCCATTTTTCCTTTTCACTTTTCACGAAGCTATCGCGTTGAATCTGTTTATAGGTAAAAAGAATTGTCACAACTACAGTTGCAACCGCCACCAGCGCTCCTAAGATCGTCCCGTAATAGGCAAGCACATCCGCGGCATCCCACATAGTCATGTAGCCGCTGTTCGTTTTGTAGCACTCGTTGATTATGATCGGAACTCCAACAATCAGTAGCAGCGCTATAACAGCGGCCAATATCCACTTCGTCCATGACTTTTTCATCATAGCATTTCCTCCCCGCTCCAGACATACGCTGTGTAGCGTCCGCCGCTGAGTTTGGTGATTTCGCCGCTTTTCAGCAGTTCCGCCAGGGCGCGTTGGACGGTGATCTGGCTGATGTCCGGGCACCTCTCCATGATCTCACTCTTGGTGATCTTACCAAGGTGGTTCTTGATGATCTTCCGCACACGGTCGGGCTTGGACAGACCCTTTGTGGTCAGCAGCTCAACCCGGCTTTCAAAATCCCGATAAGCCGCCGCCAGAACGCCCAGCACATAGGTCACGAAGGGCGCATAATCATTCGTCCCTTCGTGCCAGTTGTACGAACTCTGCTGCAAGGCCTCGTAATAGGTTTCTTTGGTGTCGGAAATCAGCTTTTCGATGCTGATATATTTGCCCACGATATAGCCGGAGCGGTACAAAAGCAGCAGCGTCAGGAGCCTGCTCATGCGGCCGTTGCCATCGTTGAAGGGATGAATACAGAGAAAGTCCAGAATAAAGATTGGAATGAGCAGCAGTGGATCAAGTTCGGTGTCCTGTATGGCCGTCTGGAAAGCATCGCATAGCGCAGCGACGGCCCCCGGTGTTTCCCATGCAGAGACAGGCCGGAAGCGGACGATCTGCTGGCCGTTTGGCAATTCTTCGGCAATCACGTTGTCCGAATTTTTGAAGCTGCCGCCGACGGACTTGCTGCTGTACTTGTACAGATCCCGATGCAGCTGCAAAATGACCGTCGGCTTTGGCGGGATATAATCGTGGCTCTCGTGGATCGTCGCCAGCACGTCGCGGTATCCGGCAATCTCTTTTTCGCTGCGGCTCTGGGGCATGGTCTTTTCGCGGACGATCTTTTTCAGGCGGTCGTCCGTGGTGATGATGCCCTCGATGCGGTTGGACGCCTCAGTGCTCTGGATTTTCGCAACCTCCAAGAGATTGGACAGCCCATCCGCTTTGGCCTCGATAAAGAGGTTCTGCTGCCCCTTGTACTCGTGAATCTGCGTCAGATACGCCACGACCTCCGGCGTCAGAAGCTTTTGATATTCTGCTTTGAAGTCGAATTCTCTCATTCAAATTCCTCATTCAGCGTTTAATTTCATCAAATATCATTCAATGATGCAATTACAGTATACCCATAAATTGCATCACCGTCAATCTTAATTTTGTCATTTCTTGCGCGATGATAAAATTGAGGTTGTCGCAAAAAAGGCAGTCCGTCCCTCATCGGCACGGACCGCCTTTTGCATTTTCTGCGCAGGCATGACAAGCTGCTTTTTTGCAGTTTGTATATGCACCCGCGAGGAAAATGAGGGATTGCAAAGGGAACATCTCTTTGCCGCGGGGTTTCCAATAGGGGCGCGCAGCATCCCTGTTGGCACACGATTTTGCTCTGCAAAGTCTAGTGTGTTATACCTTTGCTTCCGGCTGACGCGGGAAAGGGGTTGACGGCGTACTCTGCGGTGCAGCAGAGTGTGGCAACAAACGCTTTTTCGCGGCAGTAGGACAGGCGGATTTTGTGATGCGGGTTACGGCACAAATGCAGGATTTTTGAGAAGCAAAATCCGACTGGCCGGAAAAGGAAGCGGAGGTATATAAGAGCCCCCGTCCCGCCGCAGCGACGATCCCCGTCCTTACGTCATCCCCTTCCGAAGGGTATCCAGTGACCGATCCTCCAGTAGCTTCGTCCGGTTCTCACTCAGATGAAAATGAATCGCCGCGCCGGTCAGTGTGTGCTCGATATCGTCCGTGAAGCCAAAACGGTACAGCAAATATGTCTGCTCCCGCGGCTCCAGCTTGTCCAGCGCCGCATAAAGCTCCCACAGGGTTTCCGCTTTGATGAAAGCCTCCTCCAGAGGCAGCGCATACGGATCGGCAATCGCCTCGATCCGCAGCAGCCGCTCATCGCCGGGCAGAATCTCGTCGAGGTACACACGCTCAAGGCCAAAGCCCTCCACGCCATCTTTCACTTTTGCAGTTGCCATGCGATGCTCGAAGGACATCTGCTCTGTATGTACGAGGTCGAGCATGGCGTTCTTGATGGCAGGTGCAGCATAGGTCAGGAACTTGAGCTTCCGCGCCGGGTCGAAGCCATCGACTGCACGCAGCAGCCCAATGCTGCCCTCCTGCACCAGATCGTCCACGTCGATGTTCAGGTCGCTGCCCTCCAGCGACGAACTCCGGTATACGAGATCAGCCGTCTGAACGATGAAGCCCATGTTCTTTTCAACAAGAAGCTCCTGCGCGGCCTCATCGCCCTTCTGAGCCAAGGCGCAAAGCCGCTCATTGGTCAAGCTGGTCGGATTCATCGCTTGCCGCCGTGCCGGTCATGGAGAGGAACAACCTTCTGGCCTGTGCCGTGTCAACACCAGGCAGATGGGAAACGGAGGCCGCCACCGCGTCTGCAACCTGTTCCTTCGTGATTTTCCGGTTCAGTCTTTGACCGCCTTTGGTCAACTCCGCATAGATGCTCTTCATCGCCTGCGCCGTAAGCTGGCGCGTGGGCGGCATCTCTGCCTCGGATTCCTTTTTCACGGCGCGGACAGCCTTCATAAAGGAGTTCTGAATGGAGCTCAAATCCGCCTGATCGATAGGCGTCCGCAGACTTTTGACTTCATCCGCGGCCTGCGGCACTGTGCCCAGCATGGACGAAACCATCGAATAAAGCTGATTCTGCGCGGCAAATCCGGAGGTCAGCTCGTTGTCCAGATATCGGGCGATCTGGTATGTGGTATCGGCAAACTGTGGATTTTCCAGAAGGTAGCTGACGATTTTGGGGTTGACCTTCTGCGTATAGAGATTCCGCGCCGCCTCGACGGAGAGGCCCAGCTCCGAGATATCATAGTTTTTGCGATCCGGCTCGTCCACCTCGCCCAGCAGAAAGTCGGTGGACACCTCAAACGCGCGGGCGATGCGGATGATGCTCTCGTCGCCCAACTTATCCGTTTTGCCGCTGATGAAGCGGCTCAGCGCACTTTCCGAGCAGCCAATTTTCGCGGCCAGCTCTGCCTGCGTGACCTTCCGGGACTTCATCAGATCTTGGATACGGTCACGGATTTTTCCGGGGAGATATACCTGATCCATTGCTGTAAACGCCTCCTTTTCCGGCAAGATCTCTCACAAATATGCTGCATGATATTTTCAAGTATAGCATATAATTTCCACAGAGTATAGAACAAATGTTTTACATTCAAGAGATACTTTTTGACACATTTCACTCATTATCATTTTTCTCGCCCTCCTGCTTGCATTTCTGCAAGATTTCAGGAGGGCTTTTTGTTTTCTTGAACATGCGCCGGATTTCGCCGGTCTACGCCGATTTCTCCGTATATTCAGGTGACAAAGGAAATTTGTCGCAAAAATCTGAAAGGAGAAATTGCCTATGAACCTATTTGAAGCCGTGAAAGCCGCCGTCACTCCGCGCATGGCAGCGGAGCGATACGGACTGCCGATCCAGCAAGGCAGCATGGTCTGCTGTCCCTTCCACGCCGACCGTACACCCAGCATGAAGCTGAATGAGGATTACTTTTACTGCTTTGGCTGTGGGGCAACTGGTGACGTGATCGACCTTGTGGCAAGGCTGTTCAACCTGAGCGGCTATGAAGCGGCGAAGAAGCTGGCGACAGATTTCGGCATGACCGAGCAAAAGCCGTCCATTCTCGCAAAGCTACAGCGCGGGAAGTCGCAGGCAGAAACCGAGCGGCGCTGCTTCCGCGTGCTGGGGGACTACCTGCGCATCTTGCAGAACTGGAAGGCGCATTGCGCGCCGCAATCGCCGGAGGATGCCATCGACCCGCGCTATGCGGAGGCCTGTCACATGCTGGAGCGCATCGAAAATATGCTGGACATTCTGACCTGCGGCACGCCGAAGGAGCGGGCCGAGGTGGTGACCGACTTGCAGAAGGACAACCGGCTGGCGCTGATGGAGGCGCGAAACCGGCAGATCAGGGAGGACGAAGATGGAACGAAATGAACCGCCCCGCTGGATGCAGGACAAACACTTCAACGAGGTGCTGTTCTGTGAGGACTTTCTGGCAGAGTATCCGATGGTCTGCGTCGGCGGCAGCTTTTTCACGGTGGAGGGCCGCGTTGCTGACGAGGAGAGCATTCGGAAGCAGATTTATGAGATGCTTCGCCCGCATTTCACCAGCGGCACGGCCCGCCGCGCCACCAGTCTGCTGGAAACGCTCAAGCTGGAGGCTTACACGCCGGAGCTGCCCATTCAGGAGGATCGGATCCATATGGCAAACGGCACGCTGTTTCTCAATGGCGAGTTTCGCACCGAAAAGGAGTTCTGCCGCAACCGGCTCCCGATCCGATACGATCCCAATGCGCCGCAGCCGGTGATCTGGCTGCGGTTTTTGTCTGACCTGCTGGAGCCGGAGGACGTTCTGGCCTTACAGGAATACCTCGGCTACTGCCTGATTCCGACGAACCGCGGGCAGGTCATGATGCTGCTCAAGGGCAACGGCGGCGAGGGCAAGAGCCGCATCGGCGTGGTGATGCAGAAGCTGCTGGGCGGCAACATGAAAAACGGCAGCATCGCCAAGGTGGAGCGCAGCCCCTTCGCCCGCGCCGATCTGGAGCACGAGCTGCTGATGGTAGATGACGACATGAAGCTGGAAGCGCTGAAATCCACCCACTATCTCAAGTCCCTCATCACCGCCGAAATGCCGATGGACTTGGAGCGCAAGGGCGAGCAGAGCTATCAGGGCAAGATGTACGTCCGGTTTCTTGCCTTTTCCAACGGAGATCTGGAATCGCTCTACGACCACTCGGACGGCTTTTACCGCCGTCAGCTCATTTTGTCAGTGAAGAAAAAGCCGCCGAACCGGGAGGACGACCCCTTTCTCGCGGACAAGCTCTGCGGCGAGATCGGGGGGATATTCCTCTGGTGTCTCGAAGGTCTGCGGCGCTTGCAAAGTAATAACTTCCGCTTCACCGAAAGCTCGCAGACGAAAGCAAACCGTGAGGATGCGCGGCGGGAGGCCGACAACGTGCTGTTGTTTCTCCGCTCTGAGGGCTACATCCGCCTGAAGGCCGACAGCGCCATCCCCTCCGCCGCGCTGTATGGTATCTATTGCCTGTGGTGCAGCGACAACGCCTACAAGCCGCGCTCCGCGCGGACGGTGAGCATGACGCTCAAGAAGTACGCCGATGAGTTCGGCCTGGAGCACGACAACCACATCCAGAACGCCCTCGGCAAGCGGGTCAACGGCTTCTGGGGTATCGAGGCGCTGGTCGCGCCGCCGGTTTTATGAGCTCAGACACGAAATTCTCCATCCCAAGCATCCCCAAAACCCCGGATGGATGGGATGGATGGGATAGATGTTTTCAAGTTTACCGACGAAGGAGGATGCAATGGGAAGAATCTATTATAAGGAACTGCCGCTGTTTCACATCTATGACAGCAGCCTGACTGGAAGTCAAAAGCTGCTGATGACGCTGCTTTTCATCGATAACGCCTACGACATTTACGAACTCAGCGCGCTCGCCAAGCTCCGTGTGGAAGATGTGATTTTTGATTTGAAGGAGCTGAAAAGGAGAGGGTATTTTCAAGAGCGATAAGAACCGGAAAGAAATTTGCGAGGCGGCGAAAGGATTCTGCGAAACCGCGCTGCTCGGAATCGTGTACCGGCTTCACGGATGCGCGTGGGGCTGCGCGGTTCCCTGCAAGGTCACGCGGTTCCGGAAAGTCGATACCCCTCACTTATGAAGAAGGCATCGACCGCCGCTTTTCCAGCGGATTTCAGGAAAACAGAATATTTCACCACACAGCGAAGCAGGTTTTCGGAAATCGAAACCCGCTTCGCTGTTTTCATAACGAAAAAACAGGAGGTTTTTATGAGCATCAGAAATGAGATCAAATCGCAGATCGTCCGCGCCGGTTTTACCATGCAGGAGATCGTTGACCGGCTGGCCGAGGAATACGATTGGAGCGACAGCGTTTCCAATCTGTCCGCAAAATTGCAGCGGGAGAGCATCCGCTACAAAGAGGTCGTGGAGCTGGCCGACGTGCTGGGCTGCGACATCGTATGGGTGAAACGCCGATGAAAGCACAGTACGCCATTCTCCGCTTTGCCAAGTACAAGGGACCGGAGATTTCCAATATTGAAGCACACAATGAACGCACCAAGGAAAAATACGTCAGCAATCCCGACGTGGACATGTCCCGCAGCCAGCTCAACTTCCATCTGGTGACGCCGCAGCGCAAGTATCGTGCCGAGGCTGAAAAGCAGATCGCAGAAGCTGGCTGTCGCACGCGGTCGGACAGCGTGCGCGTGGTGGAGGCACTTGTAACCGCAACGCCGGAGTTCTTCAAGGGTAAGAAGAAAAGCGAGGTCAAAGCCTATTTTCAGGAGGCGCTGGACTTCATTCGGAAACACCAAGACCCGAAAACGATTATATCCGCCGTGGTGCATATGGACGAGAAAACGCCCCATATGCACCTTTGCTTTGTCCCGCTGACGGAGGATGGGCGGCTCAGCGCCAAAGAAATCGTAGGTAACAAGAAGAAACTGACACAGTGGCAGGACAGGTTCTGGGAGCACATGGTCAAAAAATATCCCGATTTGGAGCGCGGCGAAAGCGCCAGCGAAACCGGGCGCGACCACATCCCGCCGCGGCTGTTCAAGGAGGCTTTCCATCTGAACCGGATGAAGGAGCAGATCATGGCGATTCTGAACGACACCAATCCGTTCAACAAAAAGGCCAAGCTGGACGAGCTGGAAGCGCTGCTGGGCAAGTACGTTCCCGGCGTGGAGGCTCTGCGGACGAAGTTCAAGAAGTACGACGCCGCTTATAAGGCACTGACCGCCGAGAATGCGGCGCTCGAAAAGCAGCTGGGCGCATCGTCTAAGGAAAGCATTCTGAAAAAATTGGAGATCAACGAAAAGCTCCGGGAACTGGACGAGCTGCACCGCATGGTGGATGGCATCCCGCCGGAGATTTTACAGGCGGCGAAGCAGGTGGCCGCGCATAAGCAGCAGGAAAGATGAGGAAACTAAGGTTGTTAAAGGAGGTCGGTTCTATTTGGAGATGAACGTCAGGGACGATCAGAAGCTTGTTGAAATCTGGCTGACGAATGCAGAAAAAATTGACCCCGTCCTGCGGGAGGGGCTGAAGGAAATTTACGCCAAGTATAAGACGAAGAAATACATGGTTGCCGTGTTCGAGTCCGGCAAGGGTGATCTTTATAAGAACACGCGGGATCTGCTGCTTTTCAACCGCCGCCGCAGCGCCGAGAAGACCGTGCAGCAGGCGAAAAAGCAGAAGGCCGCGGGCATGGAGCGCTGAATGATGGGCGGAGGGGAAAAATCTCTTCCGCCCTTTTTCTTTTTTGCCCTTGCAAAGCTCGAAAACATCCTGTACAATATTATCTAAAATAAAGTGTTTGTGAAAAGATATATGTGGCTTACACTGGCCGTCAGAGAACCGGAGGGAAACGCAAATGGAACATGAAATGATGGAGCACAGTGAAATTCTCCTGTACAGCGATGAAAATGGAAAAGAATTTGTAAACGTTGTATTTATGGACGAAACATTCTGGCTGACGCAGGTTGGCATGGCGGAATTGTTTGACTCCAGTAAGTCCAATGTCAGCGAGCATTTGTCACACATCTTCGAGGAGGAAGAACTGGACAAAGCATCCTGCATGAGAAAATTCGGAATTTCCGAATTTTCTACGAAGCCTACCAATTTTTATAACCTCGATGCCATCATTGCGGTCGGTTACCGCGTGAATTCCAAGAAGGCCACACGCTTCCGCCAGTGGGCGACGAAGACGCTGAAGGAGTACATTCAGAAGGGCTTCGTCCTCAACGACGAGCTGATGAAGAACGGCCGCCCCTTCGGCAAGGACTACTTTGACGAGCTGCTGGAGCGCATCCGGGAAATTCGCGCCAGTGAGCGCCGCGCCTATCAAAAAATAGCCGATGTCTTCGAGCAATGCAGCTATGATTACGACAAAAATAGTGAGACGACAAAGGCCTTCTATGCCTTCGTACAAAACAAGCTGCATTACGCCGTCACCGGCAAGACTGCCGCGGAGCTGATTTCCGAGCGGGCAACACTGGACAGTCCCACGATGGGGCTTACCACATGGAAGGGCGCGCCGGATGGAAAGATTCTCAAAAGCGACACGCTGGTGGCGAAAAACTACCTGAACGAAAAGGAGCTGTCCCGCCTGAACCGGCTGGTGACCATGTTTATCGACTACGCCGAGCTGATGGCAGAGGACGAGCAGCTCATGAGTATGCAGGACTGGCTGAACGAAACCGACCGATTTCTGACCAACAACCGCCGCAAGGTGCTGGACGGCAAGGGCCACATCTCGCGGGAAGCGGCAGCGAAAAAGGTCGGCGCAATTTACAATGAATTCCGCAAGAAGCAGGACGCCGAATACATCTCCGAATTTGATCGGCAGACGGAAAAATATCTCAAGGGTGAATGATATGAATAACCAAGAGCAATTCGCAGAATTTCTGCACTGTTGCAGAGAACAGCGCGTAAAACGCATTCATCTTGCCGAGCCGTGCCTGATCGTCAATTCATCGGCGGGCGATTTTGGGAGCATCCTCATAGAGTTTGAGCAGAGCAACTATTTCATCACATCCAATACCTGCCGCACCAGCTGGAGGACGAGGAAATCGATGAATTCTGCGTGAAACAATATGAGCGCCTTGCCGACCTCAAGAATGACGATCTGCTGGAGGCGGACATATACAAGACCTTGTCCAGCGAGGACGCCCCCATTTTGTTTCTCGCAGAAATGGTGGACGCCGAGGGCTTCTTCAATGGGATGGAGTGGACATATGGAACCGATTATCTGTTCTTTCTGGTCTCCTGCCCCATCATTATAGTGTCCGCCAGAGCGGATGAGGAACTCAAGCACCTCAACTATCCGCACCAGTTTGGAGAAGAATTTGACCCATTGCCAAATCGCGGTGAGCCCTTAGAACTGTTTCCGGGCGCTTGAAGGTGGAGGTGTACGATGGAAAAAGCATTTGAATTGAACAAAGCGCTGTTTGAGGCCGTAGCTACCTGCAACTACGAGGAGGCCAAGCGGCTATTGAACATGGGCGCCGATCCGCTTGGTTCCACGGACGAAACCGATGCGGACGAGCATCTTTTGGGGGAGCTCTTTTGCGAAATACAGGATAACGAGAATTTGGAAGCTGCGTTCCCGAAGTTTCTGGAGCTTTTTTATGCACATGGAATGGATGTTGCCTCCCACAACATCCCTACGGATGACGGAGACAACATCCACCCGCTTTGGATGTTAGCCTTTTGCCAAACGGAATCCGGGCTGAAAATTCTGCATACGATGCTGGAGCATGGTTTGGATCGAGATTCAGCCGAGGTTCTGGTAGATCACATCCTGATGGATATGGAGATGTGCGACGGCTGCGAAATCGAGGACGCATGGTGGATGGAGAGCTGTTTCTGCGGATTGAAGATGCTGATGCTGATTGCCTCCTATCCAACTATTCTGAACGAAAGCACTTATCTTCAAAACTGCGTTGCACTTAAAAAAAACGATGCGCAAATGCTTCCCCAGTTCCGAAACTGGAATGACTTCGATTATCACATTGACCTTTCCACCTGCACAAATATTCCGCACGGTCTGCGGGATGCGACATTGACGATCCGAGACCCCAAAAGTAAAAAAACCGTATGGACGCTATCCATATGACCAGCCTCACCGGCAAAGGAGCCTATCATGACCGAAACATTTGACATCGCGGGCTATGCCCGTATTTCCGTGGACGATGAGCAGGAGCAAAAGAACATTTCGATCGAGAACCAGAAGTCCATCATCGAGGATTATGTAAAAACCCACTTCCCCGGCAGCACGCTGACGCTTTTTGAAGACCGCGACCGCTCCGGCTACACGTTTGAGCAGCGCGAGGGGTATCAGAAGATGCGCCGGGGGCTGATGAGTCACAAGTATGACATTCTCATCATCAAGGACTTTTCCCGCTTTTCCCGCCGCAACAGCCGCGGGCTCGTGGAGCTGGAAGACCTGCGTGATGCAGGCATCCGCATCATTTCCATCGGAGACGGCGTGGACTTTCCCAATGACGACGACTGGCTGAAAATCCAGTTCCAGTTCCTTGTGAACGAAATGCCCGTCACGGACACCTCTCGCAAGGTGCGCAGCGTTGTGAAGCGGCGGCAGAACGACGGCGAGTGGATCTGCGCCGCACCCTACGGCTATCTCGTGACCGAGGACAAGCAGTTTGAGATCATCCCCACGGAAGCCGAGACCGTCCGCAAGATTTTTGACCTCTACAACAACGCTGGTTGGGGCTACAAGAAAATCGCCAACTATCTCACCGATCAGGGCGTTCCAACGCCGCGTATGTCCGAGCGGATGCGCAAAGAAGCGGCGGGCAAGAAAACGAAACGGGAAGCCAAAAACGCGTGGGCCATTGCTACCGTGCAGGGCATTCTGGACAATGATTTCTACATCGGCACGCTCCGGCAGGGCAAGTACACTCGCGCCAAGATCAACGGCAAGGAGATCAAGCGCAACGACGACGAGCATATTGTCATTGAAAACCATCATCAGGCCATCATCGACTACCGCACCTTCGCCATCACCAGCGCTCTGCGGGAAAAGCGCAGCCGTAATAACTATCGCGGCGTCAAGATCAATGACAACGTGTATTCCGGCTTTTTGCAGTGCGGCGACTGCGGCAGTCCGATGTTTGCCATGAGCCGGAGCGATTTAGCGCCCGCATACACCTGCGGGACGTATCACCGTCGCGGTCTGAAAGGCTGCACCAGCCACCATATCCGCGTTGACCGGCTGGACGAGCTGCTGAAAAGCTATGTGCGCAAGCTGGCGGACAGTTCTGCCGCCATGCTGGAACAGCTCAACGAGGAGCTGAAGCGCGAGAACGATCAGGTGGCGGAAACGGAGCAGTCCGCGGGCAATCTCGCCGAGGTGCTGGCCGATCTCACCGAAGAATTAAAGGTCACGAAGCGCCAGCGCATCCGGGAGATTATGAAAAAGCCCGAGCAGGAAGCCTCCATCGAGGCACTGTATGACGAGATGGAAGCAGACCTGCAAAAAAAGATCGACGGCATCAACCACCAGATCGACCTGCTGTCCGATAAGCGCAACACCATCATTCAGGTCAACCGCGTGGCAAAGACCGCCATCGACGTGTTCCGCGACATTCTGGAAAAGGATAAGCTGGAACGAAATGATCTGGAGCTGCTGATTGACAAGATTCTCGTCTTTGAAGATCACTTGGAAATCAGGCTTCAATCCGACATCGACACGCTGCTGCGCTGCGGGACCCTCCCGGCGGAAACGGAGGATGCCGTAAATTTTAAGCAAGGCACGGAAAATATCGAAAACACGCTAATCCAGTCCTCAAAAGGCCACGAGGACAAGGTTTTCCGTGTCAGTGTTATCAGTAACGGCGACCCGTTGGAGATATACACCACCCGTGACGGCGAGGTCATTTTCAAGAAGTATTCCCTTATCGGCGGGTTGGAGGAGTTCGCCGCACAGTTCTGCGATACCCTCAGCCGCAGCACGGACTTTTCCGCCGCTGTTACCGACCGCGATGCGGTCATTGCCATCGCCGGGGCGGGGAAGAAGGAACTGCTGGGCAAGCCTGTCTCCCCTGCGCTGGAGCAGGTCATGGACCAGCGTGGCCTCTACTGCGGCGAGGGTGTGGCCATCAGCGATGAGAACGAGCAGTTCCGGGCCGCTGTGGCGGCACCTATTCTCTGCGGCGGCGACGTGCTGGGTGCGGTGCTCTTTCTCTCTCCCGACGGCAAGCCGGCGGGGGAGACGGAGTGTAAGCTTGCCCAGACCGTGGCGTCCTTTCTGGGCAAACACATGGAGTCCTGACAGAAAGCCCCGCGGCTTTCGCCGTGGAGCCTTGCATAACGGCTTTCGCAAGCTTTTTGACCGGCCTAAAAAAGAGAAGCGCCCTTCAGGCGCTTCTCTTTTGACTTATCAGCGCAGCAGCAGGCTGACAACCATTCGTACGTCTTCGACGTTAACTTCGCGGTTACCGTTGACATCGCAGCGGAGAAACTTCTCCATGTCAAGTGCGGAATACTTGGCATTATAGAGGTCATAGACATACTGGGCGTCGTTGATATCGATACGGCCCGTGCCATTGACGTCGCCGCTGTAGGATACCGACACAGTGGAGTTGCCCTTGACAGAGATCGCAGACTTCGCCGCGGCGGCGATATCTGCCGCCGTACCCTTGTCCACCAACAGCCAGGCGTAGGCTTCGTATTTCTCTGACCAGAACATGGCCGTATCACCGTAGTAGAGGGACTTGGTCGCAGGGAGCTTTGTTTCCGGCACAGCGGTGATGAGCCACACGGCGTTGCCATTTATGAGCTTTACATACTCGGCTGCGTTCACCGTCATTGCAAGCTGCGCCGTTTTGGTGATGCTCACCATGATAATGCCGCCCTTGATGTAGTCCCCGGGAATGGTGTAGGTGCTGGTGCTTCCTTCATTACGCTGGGGCGTGAGAGTTTTTTCGCCAACCATGACAATAACTGTGTAGTCAAATCCATCTTGGTGGTTGATACCGAATGTAAAAGCTTCACCGCTTTTTACGGTATAGGACGTAACGCCATCCCAGACATCGGCGGCGCCGCTGCCCGCAAGCACGATTTGCGTGGTGCCGCTTTGCGGGGCCTTCTTCACCGTAATGACCACCGGGCCGGTGACAGCCGCCGGGATCGTATAGGTATAGAGGCGGCCACTGCTGCTGACAGTGCACGTCACCGGCTGGCCGTTCACCGTTACGGCCACCGCATAGTCGTAGTTGGCCGCCTGCGTGACCGTAAAGGTATAATTCTGCCCATGCGTTGCGGGAGTGAGGGCGCTGACGTCACCGTAGCCGTCGCCCTCGACGGTCACCGCGTAGGTTTTGACAGTGGGTGTGCTGTTGGCGCTGATGACCAGCTTGCCGGTAACATTTTTGATCGTATAGCTGTCGTCGTCGTTGTTGATGATGTCAACTTTTTCATTATTCACAGTGGCCGAAAAGCCGTAGTTATAGCCGGGATCGGCGGTGAAGGTGTAGTCGCCGTTTGCTGTCACATAAGCGGCGCCGGTGGCACAATCCGGAAGCACAACAGGGAAACCGCCGCACAGGATCGTCACCGTGTCACTTTGGCCGGCCGGTACACTGGTAGTTTGGGCGTCCTTTGCCGCGTTGGCGCGGACGTCCATCTGTGCCTTGACCAATTTCACAGTGGCCTCACCGGCAGCCTTTACGGTGAAATTCAGCATGATAGAACTGTCGGAGCGCACTTCTCCGTAGCCGCCTATGGTCAGCAGTCCAGCGTCAGAGTTGTTGATGATGTCAGGGATATCACCATTGCTGCCGATAGTGGCACTTGTGAAAGTAAGCTTTTCCGCGTCATAGTCAATTTGGAAGAAATAGGTGTTGTACTCCTGCGATGTGGAATTTTGACCTAAGTATAGTCCAACCAATGCGGTTTCTCCGACTGCGGTGGTTGGATTGCTATACAGATAAGCGTAAAAGCTCTCTGTGCCGCTGGCGGACGCCGGCAGCAAAAGCAGTACCATAACCGCCGCTAAAAGCCCGGAAAACCATCGTTTCATCTTAAAAACCCCTCCGTTTCACCACTTTTCGGTAAATACCAACCTAAATTTATCACCGGTCACCGAACAATTCAATTCGCAATAGGCAGAAATTTAAGGGGGATTGTTGTGCAGAATGACGATAAAGCCCATGAAAATGGGCAAAACCTTCCCCAGGGGGAGGGATTTTTCGCGCCCCTGTTAGCGTTCCGTTAAAACTGCGTTAAGAAATCGCCGATTTTCTTGAAACTACAATCATAGAGTGCTACCATAAAACAACGTAGGGGGCGTGAGGTACAGGCCTCGCGCGACAGGAGGGGAGCTCCCGGGAGACAGATCATCTGTTTCCCGGGAGCCTTGCTTTGCCTATAAAAAACCCATCGGCCGCACAAAAATGCGGCCGATGGGTTTACCATAATTTATATTATTGTCAACTTAGCCCTGCGGCTGCTCACTTTCTGGCACCGGAGTCTCGACGGCGGAAACGGCAGCGGGCCCCGGAACCGCCTCGGGTACCGACTCCTGCGGGGAAGCCTCGGGCGCAGCGGGAACCCGCGGGTCCGGCTCCGCCTGTGTGGCTTCAGCGGCCTCCTGGGCCTCACGGGCCAGGCGCTCGTTTTCCTCGCGGATGGCGGCCTTCTGCTCGCGGCGGGCGTCGGCGGCGGCAAAGAACGCCCGCACCAGAGCCAGCAGCACGAAGAACGCCGCGATGGCCAGGCCGATCCAGCCCGCAGTGCGGATCAGGAAAAAGTCCCGGATGGTGAAATACTCCTTGTAGATGCCCAGGAAATACAGCGCCACGCCGCCGGCGGCGCACAGAATGCACAGCAGCAGGCGGAAGAAGGCCCGGACCTTGTGCTTGCGCCCGGCCAGATACGCCACCAGCAGCGCCAGCGCGGCCAGAAACAGCGCCGGGGACTGGCAGCAGAGGATATAGCCCAATGTCTTGTCCAACATGGCCTCGTCTCCTTACAGCTGGCACTTGCCCCGGGGCAGGTATTTGCCGTCCGGCCCGGCCAGCACCTTGCCCGAGGACACCGCGGGCTTGCCGCGGAGCCACACCTGGCGGATGGAGCCCTTGGTGACCACACCCTCATAGGGGTTGTAGTCCGCCGCGCCCACCATATCCTCGGCGCGGATGACGTGGTCGGCGTTAGGGTCGTAGACCACGATATCGGCGTCGGAGCCGGGGGCCAGTACGCCTTTGCGCGGGAACAGGCCATACAGCTTGGCGGGGTTCTCTGCCAGCACACGGCACATGGCGCCCAGACCAATCTTCTTCTTGGCCACGCCGAAGGTGTAGATCAGCTCGCCGCGGGTCTCCACGCCGGGGATGCCGCCGGGAATAGCGGTGAAATCGTCGCGGCCCGCCAGCTTCTGCTGGGTAGTGAAGCTGCAATGGTCGGTGGAGACCGTCTGCACCTCGCCGCGGCGGATGGCGCGCCACAGCGCCTCACGGTCAGCCGGTTTCCGGATGGGAGGCGAGCAGACGTATTTGGCCGCCTGCAGCCAGTCCTCGTTGTAATACACGCTGTCATCCAATACCAGATACTGGGGGCACGTCTCCACAAAGACCTTCTGGCCCCGCCAGCGGGCGTTGGCGATCTCGTCCAGCGCCTCGATGTTGGTGGTGTGGACGATGACCACGGGGACGTCTACCTGTTCGGCGATGCGGAGCAGACGGCCCACGGCCTCGGCCTCCATGATGTCGGGCCGGGTCTCCGGGTGGCAGTGGACACCGTTTTCGCCGGCGGCCTTCTTTTCGGCGATCAGCGCGTCGATGACCCCGGCGTTTTCGCAGTGGACGCCGCAGATGCCGCCCTTTTCCTTCAGCTTTTTCAGCGCCTTGTACATGGCCTCGTCACCGATCATCATGGCAGGGTAGGTCATGTACATCTTGAAAGAGGAGATACCCTCGGCGTACATATCGTCGATCTCGCGCTCGATGGTCTCGTTCCAGTCGTCGATGGTCATGTGGAAGCCGTAGTCGCAGGCACACTTACCGTCGGCCTTCTCGTGCCACAGGCGCAGGCCGTCGTGCAGCGTCTCGCCCTTGTTGGGGCAGGCAAAGTCGATGATGGTGGTGGTGCCGCCCCGCAGCGCCGCCCGGGAGCCGCTGGCAAAGTCATCCGCCGTGGTGGTGTTGCACACGTCCAGATCGAAATGGGTGTGGGCATCGATAAAGCCGGGGAACAGCAGCATCCCGGTCACATCCACCACCTGCGCGCCGATGGCGGGAATGTCGCGGCAGACATCGAGGATCTTCTCGCCCTCCACCAGGATATCGGCCCGGCGGGGGCCCTTGCCGGTGACCACGGTACCGCCCTTGAACAGCAATCTCATCACAAGACCTCCTCGTTTGTGTTGATTTCTGTCGGTATTATACCACTTTTCGCCCCACTGTGTAAAGCACAATAAAAACGTCCCCAAGCCTTCCCCTTGGGGGGAAGGTGTCAGCGAAGCTGACGGATGAGGGGTAAAAAGAAACTCTTATAACCCTCCCGCGGCAGCGGGGGATATTTATTTTGTCCGCGCCGACAGGCGCGGGCTAATTAAGAACAAAAAAGAAACACCCCGCAGAAAAGCAGCATTTACTATACCTCCCGCGTCAGCGGGAGGGATATATATTTATTCCCCACGGCAGCGGGAGGGATATATATTTACCCCCCGCGGCAGCGGGGGATATTTATTTCGTCCGCGCCGACAGGCGCGGGATAATTAAGCGCAAAAAAAGACGCACCAAAAAGCAAATCAAGCTATACTATCCCTGGCCGACAGGCCAGGGATAATTAAACACAAAAAAGAAAGATTTAATTTATATTTACTACCCCATCCCCGCCAGGGGGTGGGATAATTAAGCGCAAAAAAAAGAAGCCCCCGCAGAAAAACAATCTTTACTATCCCTCCCGCGGCAGCGGGAGGGATAATTAAGCGCAAAAAAAGAAAGGCCCAATGGGCCTTTCTCTTTTTTGCGTTTAATTAGAACTCCTTTTTCTTGCCGATGACGACGGCGGAGCCGGCGACGGAGGTCAGAGCCATACCGACGTACATAGCGATACCAGCGTCAAAGGTCTTGGGGGACTTGTTGGTGTCGGTGGGCTTGGTGGTGTCGGTCTTGCCATCGGTGTAGGCCAGGTAGATGGTCTCGCCATCATCGTTCACAAACGCCTCAACATTCTTCAGACCGGAAGCCTTAGCGGCAGCATAGGTCTTGTAGATGGAAGCAACAGTGCCGCAGTCAGAGCACTTGTAAGAAACGACCTTGCCATCCTTCTCGACAGCAACCCAAGTGTGGCCAACCAGAGTCTGTTCATCAGCCAGCGTCACGGAAACCAGCTTGCCGTTCAGCAGGACATACACAGCCCCTGTCGCATCGCTGGCCATAAAGTACACCTCACCAGCGTCCTTGGTGACGTTACTAGAAGTGTATTTGCTGGTGTTCACATAGTAAGTGCCATCGGCATCAACATCAAGCTGGCCGCACTTGTCACCAATCTTGGTGAAAGCCTCAACCTTGGCAACATACTCAGCACCAGTATCAACGTGCTTCAGATACAGCGTAGAAGCACCGGCCTTGGTGAGCTGCAGATCGAAATCAGTCTTGTCTGCCTTGATGTAATCACCGTTGTAGCCAGTGTTTTCGCTAGCCGTGGCACCACTTACAGTGTAGTAAGCAACATTACCAGCGCCGGTGGCTTTGTTGAACGTAGCCTCGTGAGCTTCCACAGAAAAGCTTTCAGCATCCGTGGTGTTCGCCATCAGCTTGACGCCGCCTCTGGTATAGCCGGTATAACCAGCAACAGGTGCCGCAAAAGCGGTGGTGCACAGTGCCAGAGCCATGACCATGGCCAGCACAGTTGCAATGATCTTCTTCATGTTTGTTTCCTCCATAAAAATTTGTTTGCGTCCGGTTCGACCTCGCCACTCTCGCCAGCGTTTACAACGTAAACATCATTATGTTGTAGACCGCAGGCCCGAACAACTCGGCTTCGCCTTTCACGGTTGTAAGTATACCACATCCCGCAGATAAATCAAGGCGTTTTGGCCGGGGATTTGCAAAAAAACTCGTAAAAAATTATTAAAAAAGATTTACATTTTCAAAAACGTTGCAATTCCGATGAAAAACAGCGTGTTTTAGGAACTTTTAGGACGGTTTTGGTTCCGCGTCCGGGGGCGCGTAAAACACGAAAAAACGCGCTTTGTATGCGATATTCGGTATTTCGCTGGTAGATATGTGCGTTACAGCACAAATGCTCTGGAAAAAAATGGGAAAACTTTGAGACGCGAAAGCGCGCGAGGCGGACATTTGTTCACAATTTGTGTGCGTTTTGCGGACGCGTGCATGGTTTTGCAGAATGTAAAGGGGTTGGGGTTGTTTTGCGGCGCTTGACAAATCGCGGAGAGGGGTTATAATAGGAGATGAAAAGGGGACGCCGCGACAGGCGGTTGACCCCGTTGCGTGAGAAGTTTAGATGAGTTTCAGCAACTCAAAGAAACCGTCACTTGGCAGAGTGGCGGTTTCTGCTTTTGAGTTTCTGAACTCGCACCGAGATCGAGTGACCAAGGATGTGGAACGTAAACACAAAAAACATTTCGTCACCCCCTTTCGGGGTCGTGACTGACCGCCCGCCTATGTATGCAGCGTCCTTGTGACGGAGTATACACCGCGGGGCGGCGATTGTCAAATTTCGGGGAACGGCGGCGCTTGACAAATCGCGGGGATAGGGTATAATAGGAGATGAAAAGGGGACGCTGCGACAGGCGGTTGACCCCGTTAGGCTAAGAGTTTTATATGAGCTATGTCAGCCCGCAAAAACCGTCACCGTGCAGGGTGGCGGTTTTTGTTTTTGAGTTTCTGTATCCGTATCGAGACCGAGTGGCCCAGGATATGGAACGTAAACACAAAGAACATCGCGTCACCCCCTTTCGGGGTCGTGACTAACCGCCCGCCTATGTATGCAGCGTCCTTGTGACGAAGTATACACCGCGGGGCGGCGTTTGTCAAATTTCGGGGAACGGCGGCGCTTGACAAATCGCGGGGATGGGGTATAATAGGAGATGAAAAGGGGACGCTGCGACAGGCGGTCAGTCCCGGTGAGTTGAGATTTGCTTACAGGCTTTGTAGCCTACAGAAACCGTCACCCTGCCCGGTGGCGGTTTCTGCTTTTTAGCTTCTGGATCCGTATCGAGACTGAATAGCCTAAGATATGGAACGTCAGCGTCCAAAACATACTGTCCCACCTCCCTTCGAGAGGAGGTGACTAACCGCCCGCCTATGTATGCAGCGTCCTTGTGCTGTATTATATATGGTGGGCGATTTTTTGTCAAATTCAGTTGTCAAGGTGCATCTTTTCCGCCAAGGGGGACAATAAGGGCGGGAGGCGCGGTTTACAGCACCAGGCGCATACGCTCGAGACAGCGGCGGTGCTCGGCGCTGGTGGTGCGGATGTAGATACGGGTGGTGTTGATGCTGCTGTGGCCCAGCAGGTCGGCCAGCTTGGCCAGGTCCTTGTTCAGCCGGTAGAACGTGCGGGCGAACAGGTGGCGGAAGTTGTGGGGAAACACTTTTTTGTCGGAGACGCCGGCGGCGCGGCACAGGGCCTTCATCTCGCGCCAGATGTTGCTGCGGTCCAGGGGTGCGCCGCTGCGGGTGACGAACACCGGGCCGAAGGCGATGCGGTGCTGCTTCATATAGCGCAGAAGCTTCTTTTGCAGGCGGGTGGGGATGAGCACGCGGCGGGATTTGCCCTTGCACCGCACCACGGCTACGCCGCGGCGGGCAGCCTCGGCGGTGATGGCGGGCAGTTCGCTGACGCGGATGCCGGTGGCGCAGATGGTCTGCAGCACCAGCGCCAGGCGGGCGCGGCCTGTCTCCCGGGCGGTACGGACCAGATCGGCGTACTCCTGGGCGGTGATCTCGCGTTCCTCGGGGCTGTACGCTTGGTACTGGATCCGCAGGCGGTGAACGCGGCAGTCCTCGCGGGCGATCATGCGGAGAAAACGGTTCAGCGCGGCCAGGATGGAGTTGACGCTGCCGGCGGCGTAGTGGCGCATAAGGTCGGCCTTGTAGTCCAGCATGGCGTCGCGCTCCAGCGGCGTGTCGCCCAACCACAGGGCGAAGCGCTGGACGTCGCGGAGGTATTTGTTCAGGGTGGCGGCGGATTTTTCCTCGTTTTTCAGCAGGGCGCGAAACTGCGTCAGCTGGTCGGTTGTGATGGTCATGGCGGGCCTCCAATATATATAATATATATAATAGGTGTATTATAAGGCCTGCGCGCTGTTTTGTAAGCGTTTTTTGGAAAATACTGGGCAAAAATGTGGAAGTGAGCTTCCTCCGCGCCGGGATAGCCTGTCCCCTGTCGGAGCGCACGCGCAAGATATGGCCGCCGGGGGGTAAAAACAAGTGAAGGCACTTTACGTCAGAACGCAGGAATTCTCTTTAGCGAAATAAATTGTAAACAAATCGCGAACGGGACAGGCGAGAAATGTGGTGGTCCTGCCGGACACGAAATTGGTGAGGAAAACCGGGAGATTTCCGGAAAACTGAACGCTCCCCGCCCCTACAGGGGTGGGGAGCGTATTTCGGTTTTGGTAAATTATGGAAGAAATGCGCCGTAAAATTTTTTACAACATAATGATGTTTACGTTGTAAACGCTGTCTCGGAGGATGAAGCCGAACCGGACACAAACAAATTTTTATGGAGGAAACAAACATGAAGAAGATCATTGCAACTGTGCTGGCCATGGTCATGGCTCTGGCACTGTGCACCACCGCGTTTGCGGCGAGTACTGTTGTCTACGCCAAGGCCTACAACAGCAAGGGCGAAGACATTACGGCCAATCACGAGGGTTTCAAGGTTGAGTCTATTAGCGCTACAAAGACCAGTGCAGCTGGCTATTTGGTCGTTTGCTCTGAGCAGGGTGGCGATTCTTGGGGCTACAAGATTGCTGCTACCGCTGCTGACTACGATACTAAACTGACTGCTGACGGTCGCGCACCTCTGTATCTGAAGGATGCTCCCAACGGCACACTGAACTATGATAACACTGCTAAGCTGTTTACCAATGTGGGTGACAAGTGCGAGCAGCTGGACAAGGATCCCAATGGCACGTACTATTCCTACACCAATGATGATGGTAAGACCACTTACTACGTCAAGGACGGCTCCACCAACGTCCTCGTTGACGGTAAGCTGGTTGCTGTTACTGCTCTGTCCGAAGGCCTGACCAAGCACCAGTGGAAGGTTGCTTCCTATGCCAAGGATGACACTGTTGCCACCTACAAGTGCAAGGTGTGCGGCACTGTCGCTACCGTGTACAAGACCGTTGAGGCTGCTGAGGCTGCTGGCGCTACCATGACTGACGTTGAGGGTGGCTATGTGATTGGCTGGGTCAACGGCAAGACCACTCCTTCCACCGACACCAACAAGTCCCCCAAGACCTTTGACGCTGGTATCGCTATGTACGT
>ERZ840517.931-NODE-931-length-35197-cov-13.953218_pt1 | contig 35197 bp, 28 predicted proteins | sample MGYA00519876_ERZ840517 | MGnify/ENA primary metagenome ERZ840517 (study PRJEB31850, sample SAMEA3708882) | human gut metagenome | biome: human gut; feature: human-associated habitat; material: faeces | place: China | collected 2014 ... | reverse complement strand
GGCCGCGCAGGTTGCGGGCATTATCGCGGTCAGGCAGGTTGCAGGCGTTGGGGTCGGTGGAGTACAGCACCACATGGCGGGCCGGGCCTTCGCCCTTGCTCTCGCTGCGCACGCCCTCCATACCGGCGATGGCGGTGTGGATGATGTGGCGCTCGTAGGGATTCATCGGCTCCATCTCATAGAAGCAGCCGGTGCGGATAACGCGGTCAGCAATGCGTCTGGCAAGGGCAGAGAGGTCGTCCTCGCGCTTGTTGCGGTAGCCGCCGACATCCAGCCCCAGTTTGACATAGGGGCCTTCCATGCGGTTCACAACGAGGCTGGCGAGGTAGGACAGCGACTCCATCGTCTCGCCGCGGCGGCCGATGAGCGCGCCCATATGCTCGCCGGAGACCTTCAGGATCGTGGCAGCGCCCTTCTTGACGGCGCTGAAGGTGAAGTTTTCAACACCCATCAGGGTAAAGATGGGGCTCAGGTAGTCAACCGCAGCCTGCAGGCGGGGGTCCGCCTCGATGTCGAGGGGGAGCTCGGTCTCCTCGTCAGCCTCGGCAACCATCTCGTCCACGACCTCCTGCTCCAGAGCAGGGGCGGTCTCGTCAGAGATCTCAACGACCTCGGCAGGCTTAGCGGCTTCGGCGGGCTTTACCTCCTCCACGGGGGCAGCCTCCGGCTCCTCGACCTTTACAAGGACCTTGGCAGGGATGGTCTTAAACAGCTTGCGGGCGGGGAATTCCAGTACCTCGTAGCTGACATGGATGTCATCGCGGTCAACGCCCAGCGCCTCGCAGGCGGCCTCTACGGCGGCCTCAACGGTCTTGGCGCTCATTTCCATACTGCGCATAAAAGGGAACCTCCTTCTTATTTCTTATCGTTACGTTCATCACAAAGGGGAGCGGGGCGGGCGCATATAGAATGCGCCCCTACGGCGGCAGGGGATACACTCCCTCACAGCCGCCAACGGCGCGGGCGAGCAATGCTCGCCCCTACGGTTGCGCGGCGTCTTTTCTTAGTCTTTGTTCAGCGGGGTGGTGCGCTCGTCCTTGTAAAGCTCGGCCTCGCGCTGGCGGGCCAGCTCCAGACGCAGCTTGTTGGCCTCGCCGAGGGTGACCTCCTTCTGGATCTTTTCGCCGTTCTGCTCAACCGTAACGGTGCGCTTTTTCTTCTTCTCAGCGCGCTTGGCGGCCAGCTCGGCCTCATACTGGGCCTTGAACTTTTCGGGGCTGTAGATCTTGTAGGTGACATAGGACTGGCCGATCTGCAGCAGGTTGGACACGCCGTAGTACAGCGAGAAGCCGACCGGGGCGTTAAAGCAGAAGGTAACGAACATCAGGTTCATGACCAGCATCATGACCTTCATGCTGCCCTGCATCTGGGCGTCCATGCCGGAGAGCTTCTGGGTGACGAAGTAGCTGATGAACATCGTGACTGCCGCGATGGCCGGGAAGATGGCGATCGGCACAAAGCGGAAGCCGGGGACATCGCACATATCCATGCCGAAGAAGCTGGTGTTGAAGTTCTGGATCTCTGCCACAATGTTGGCGGGGATGATGGACGGGTCGATCACAGCGCCGTTGTGGATGGCCTGAATCAGCGCGGTCTGCATCGTGGAGGTGTTGGCGGTGGCAATGCCGATTGCCTCACAGGCGGCTTTGACGGCGGCGTTGTCCACGCCAAAGATGTAATGCACGGGGTAGTACACAACGCCGAGGAATCCGAACAGCACCAGCATCGTCAGCAGCATGGGCAGGCAGCCGCCCATGGGGTTGAAGCCGTGCTCCTGCTGGAGCTTCATCAGCTCCTCCTGCTGCTTCTGGGGGTCGTTTTTGTACTTCTGCTGGATCTCATTCATCAGCGGCTGAAAAACAGCCATCTTTGCCGAGGATTTCTGCTGATGGATGCTCAGGGGGAAGAGCAGCAGCTTGAGGAGTAGGGTGGCAACGACCAGCGTTACCGCGTAGTTGCCGATGAAGCCGTACAGGATCTTCACCAGCGGGCCAATCAATATGGCCAGGAAGTACATAAAGTTCATAGCCTTTCCTTCTGCCCCGTCTGCGCCCGGGACCATTATTTTTATGTAGGTCTCTGCTGCGCAGTGCAAAGACATGAGAAGCAATGTTGAGAAGCCTTCCCCTTGTGGGGGAAGGTGGCCGAAGGCCGGATGAGGGGCGGGTTTGCCATGATTGCCCCTAAACGGGTTATTGAGGGAAGTCTGCCCCTCATCAGTCAGCGGGCGGAGCCGCTGACAGCTTCCCCCTCAGGGGAAGCCTACCCTCGCGTCAGCCTGCGCTCCGGGTTGACCCACATCCCCTTTTCGGGTACCGGGTCATAGCCGAATTTTGCAAACGGCTGGCAGCGGAGAAGCCGCCAGACAGTCAGCAGCAAGCCCTTGAGCAGACCGTGCGTGGCAAGGGCCTGCATGGCATACTCGCTGCAGGTGGGCACAAAGCGGCAGTGATGCCCTAGGTGCGGGCTGATATACCGCTTATACCCTTGCAGCAGCGCGATCAGCGCCCGGGCGATCATTGCTGTGCGGCGTTTTCAGCCGGGGCGGTCAGGTCGGGCAGACCGGCCTTGGCAAACAGCCGGCCGAGCGTTTTGCTCAGCTGGGTGCTTTTCAGGCGGGGGGTCTGGCCGCGCGCCACCAGAATAATGTCATACCCGCCGATATTCTGGGCCAGATGCTCCGACAGGGCGGCGCGCATGATGCGGCGGGCGCGGTTGCGCTGCACCGCATGCCCGACCTTTTTGGTGGCGGTCAGCCCGATGCGGGTATAGCCCAGCCGGTTTTTGGCCACATACAAAACGCAGTGCGGGTGTACATAGCTTTTGCCCCGGCCATATACCCGGTTAAAATGCCAGTTTTTATTTAAAGTGCGGTAACGCATAGGTCTCCTTCCTGAAGGCTTCCCCCTCAGGGGGGAAGCTGCCGCCCGCAGGCGGCTGATGAGGGGCGTGCCTGCCCCTGCCGGCCCTGTACCGAGCAGCTGCGGGGCACTTCTCCCTCATCCGTCCGCGGTCTGAGCCGCGGACACCTTCCCCCAAGGGGGAAGGCTTTTTATTTTTCCTATTCTTCTATATTATAATGAATCCCGTTTTCTGTAAAGGCATTATTTGAAAAAAGGGCTGCTGATTTTACAATCAGCAACCCTTTTGTTCACATAATCTCTGAAACAAATCAGACAGTCAGGCTCTTGCGGCCCTTTGCACGGCGGCGGGCGATGACCTTGCGGCCGTTCTTGGTAGCCATGCGGTTCAGGAAACCGTGGACGCGGCTGCGCTGACGCTTCTTGGGCTGGAAAGTACGCTTCATTTTTCATTCCTCCTGTTGAAATCCCGGTATGGGCTGTTTGCTCAGGGCTTCGCCCATACACTGGGGCAGCCTTGCAGAGTTAGATTATACGCGATAAGCACCCCTTTTGTCAAGAGGTTTTTTGCAGAATTTTTCGTCTGCGCGTCAAACAATCTTTCGCTACAGACAGTTATCCACTACATTTTGTACTATTCACTGTTGAAAAACACACTTTCTGTGGAAAACTTTCCAGAATACCCTTTTTGCGGGAAAATTTTCAACATTTCCACGCCGTAAAAAAATTCCTACTTTATTATAATATAGGTGTTGTTCAAAACTTAATTTTGTGGTATACTGTAAGCAGTGTTTTTGCGCCCTTGCAAAAGGCGTTGATTTATAACAGGAAGTGGGGAGTATCGAGTTTCATGGATTCCATCAATGAGGTAATGGAAGCGGTCAAGGCCTACTGCAAAGAAAAGACCTCCGACGCTACCTACGCATTTTACATCAAGGACATCAAGGCTGTCAGCTTTGAAAATTCCAAGACCGTCACGCTGGAGCTGCGCAGTGACTTCGTGATGGGCATTGTTTCGGACCGCTACACGGCACTTTTGCAGGATGCGTTCAAGGCCATTCTGGGCTTTGATGTAGAGATCCGCTATGTGGTTGCCCCGCCGGAGGACGGCGTGAAGCCCGGCGACAGCGAAAACCAGATGGACGAAAAATCCCTGCCCAGCGGCCGGTATGAGTTCACCTTTGAGAATTTCATCAAGGGTCCGTCCAACCAGTTTGCGTTTGCGGCCGCGCAGGCTGTTGCGGCCAACCCCTCCGGCGCGTACAACCCGCTGTTCATCTACGGGCCGTCCGGTCTGGGCAAGACCCACCTTTTGAACGCCATCAAGATCGAGATCCAGAAAAACCATCCGGATTTCAACATTGTCTATGTGGATTGTGAAAAATTCACCAACGAGACGATCACCGCGATCAAAACCGCCACGATGGAGCAGTTCCGCCAGCGGTACCGCAAGGCCGATGTGCTGCTGATTGATGATATTCAGTTCCTGGCCGGCAAGGAGAGCACGCAGGAGGAGTTTTTCCACACCTTCAACACGCTGCACAACGACGGCCGCCAGATCGTCATTGCCTCCGACCGCCCCGCCAAGGAGATCAAATCACTGGAGGAGCGTCTGCGCACCCGGTTTGAGTGGGGCCTGACCGCCGACATCCAGCCGCCGGATTTTGAGACCCGCGTGGCCATCGTCAAGCGCAAGGCCGAATTGCTGAATCTTGACCTGCCCAACGATGTGGCCGAGTACATCGCCAACCATCTGAAGCAGAACATCCGCCAGCTGGAGGGCGCCGTCAAAAAGCTGAACGCCTACTACATGCTGGAGGGCATCGAGCCCTGCATCGGTGTGACGACCACCGCGATCAAGGATACGCTGAACGACAGCCAGCCGATCCCCGTCACGATCGAAAAGATCCTGAATGAGGTCGCCCGCACCTACAATGTAATGCCCGCGGACATTCGCGGCAAAAAGCGCAATGCGAATGTGAGCGCCGCGCGGCAGATGACGATGTACATTATCCGCGAGGTGACCGGCATGAGCATGGAGGCCATCGGTCAGGAGTTCCAGCGCGATCATTCCACCGTTGTCTATTCCATCAAGACGATGGAGGAAAACATCAACCGCGACCAGCACCTCAAGGAGATGTGCAGCGACATCATGAAGAATGTACGCACCTAGCCTACTTTCTTGAAAGAAAGCAGGCAAAGAACTTTTAATGTGTTGACCCGTGGATGGAATGCGCAGAAATTAACGATATACCAGCAACTATTCTACGGGTTATAGGATTGGAGTTTCTTTGGTTACTTTCTTTGCAAAGAAAGTAACTTATCCACAAGGTTTTTAGTTTTCAACAGGCGGTATTCCACAGCGCGTGTTGAAAAACGGCGGTTTCCGGGTTTTCAACAAGAATCTCCACAGACTGTTCAAAAGTCTGTGTGGACGATTTTCCGCATCGCTATCGGGCGCGGCAGAGTTTTCCACAGAACTAACAGCCCCTACTACGACTACTACCATAGTTAATAGTTTCTGCGAACAGGGACGCTCTGAAAGAGCAGCTTACCCCGGAAAATAGCAGCCCCGATGGTGGAAAACCCGAACCGGAGAAAACATAAAGAAAAAACAGACGCTTTTTGCCCCGCTTTGAACAAGCGGGCGGGAGAACAGAGTATGAAATTTGAATGTGAAAAGACCCTGCTGGCCAACGCCATCGACGGCGTTTCCCGCGCAATCACCAACCGTGCAGCCATCCCTGTGCTGGAGGGCATCTACCTCAAGGCCGAGGGCTTTACCCTGACGCTGACCGGCTATGATATGGAAATGGGCATCACGACCACCATTGAATGCAACGTACTTGTACCGGGTGAAACGGTACTTGATGCGAAGCTGCTCGGCTCAATGGTCAGCCGTATGCCGGCCGGCGACATCTGCATTGAGCTGACCGATGAGGGGCAGGCCAAAATCAGCGGCGGCGTGGCCGAGTTTGAGATTCCCGCGCTGAACGCCAGCGATTATCCCAGCCTGCCGGTGACCGGCGCTGACAACACAATGACCGTGAAATGCGGTATGCTGCGCGAGATGATCGAAAAAACGATCTACGCGGTCAGTCAGGACGACAAAAAGCCCGCCCACACCGGCGAGCTGTTCGTCATTGAGCCGGGCAGCCTGACCATCGTGGCGCTGGACGGCTACCGGCTGGCTATCATCCAGCGTGCCGTCGAGTGTACCCGCGACATCCGCATTATCATTCCGGCCAAGACGCTGCAGGAGCTGCTCAAAATCATGGGCGGCGCGGATGATGATGTCAAGATCGACGCAAACCGCCGCTATGTCGTGTTCACCTCCAACGGCTACACGATCATGAGCCGTTTGATCGAGGGGGACTTCCTCAATTATGAGAGCGTCATCCCGAAGGACAAAAAAACGCGCGTTGTCGTGGATTGCAAGACCTTCATCGACACGATCGAGCGCGCCTCCCTCATTATTACCGAGCGTTTGAAGAACCCGCTGCGCATCAATTTCGGTGAGGAGCGGGTGACTGTGCGCTGCCAGACCCCGCTGGGCAAGGTCGTGGACGAATTCTCCCCCGTGGAGATGACCGGCGATCCGGTCGAAATCGGCTTTAACAACCGGTATCTGCTCGATGCGCTGCGCTATTCCAAGTGCGAGCGGATGGTGCTGGAGATCAACGGCCCCCTGAGCCCGGTCAAGCTGCTGCCCGAGGACGGCAAGGACTTTATCTATCTGGTTTTGCCGGTACGCTTTAAGAACGAGGGCTGAGTTGTAGGGGCCGGGCATGCCCGGCCCTGCAGATAAAAACAGCCGCCCGGTTAAAGGCTGCTGCAGCAAGGTTGAGGGCCGGACATATCCGGCCCCTACGGATGCACCGATAAGATAGAAGGATAGTGTATGGAAAAAATTCGTATTAACACCGACTTTATTAAGCTTGACGCCCTTTTGAAGTTCGCAGGGCTGTGTGAGACGGGCGGCGAGGCCAAGGAGCTGATCCAGAGTGGGGCCGTCAAGGTCAACGGCGAGGTCTGCACGATGCGCGGCAAAAAGTGCCGCGCCGGTGATACGGTCGAGCTGGAGGGCCAGACCGTGCAGGTCGCGGCGGGTGCGTAATGCGCCTGACCCACCTTGCACTGACTGACCACCGCAACCTTGCCCATGCCGTGCTGGACCCCGACCCGCACCTGACCGTGCTGTGCGGCCCCAACGGGCAGGGCAAGACGAACCTGCTGGAGGCAATCTGGCTGCTGACCGGCGGCAAGAGCTTCCGCGGCTCCAAGGATGCCGAGCTGATCCGCCGCGGCTGTGACTTTTCGGTCATAGAGGGCGCGTTTGAGACACAGGACATCGAAAAAGAGATCCGCCTGACGGTGGGCAGCAAGACGAGCCAGCGGCCCGGCCGCACCGGCAGGCTGAACGGCGCGGACATGGGCCGCGCTGCCGCGCTGGCGGGGAACTTTCAGGCTGTTGTGTTTGAGCCGGACCTGCTGGGGCTGGTCAAGGGCGGCCCCGAGGGACGCCGCCGGTTTCTGGATTCGGCGCTGTGTCAGGTATACAGGCCCTACCTTGTGGCGCTGCGGCGCTACATGCGGCTGACGGCCCAGAAGAACGCGCTGCTGAAAAGCTACGATATTACGCCAAACGGTGCAATACTGCTGGACACCTACGAGGAGCAGCTGGCGGAGTACGGCGCACTGATCATGCAGCACCGCTGCAAGTTTCTGGAACAGGCTGCCCCGATCGCGGCGCAGAATTACCGCGATATATCCCACGGCGCCGAGGTGCTGGAGGTGCGCTACCAGATGTGCACCGATGCCCCCACCGCCGAGGCGCTGGCCGCAAAGATGCACGCCATGCGCACCGCAGAGCTGCGCGCCGGTTTCTGCCTGACAGGACCGCACCGGGAGGACTTAGAAATCCTGCTGGACGGCCAGCCCGCCCGGGTGTTTGGCAGTCAGGGGCAGCAGCGCAGCTGCGTGCTGGCCCTCAAGCTGGCCGAGGCCACCGTGGTCGGTGAGCTGTTCGGCGAGCATCCGGTGCTTTTGCTGGACGATGTATTGAGCGAACTGGACGATGAGCGCCAGACCTATCTTTTGACCCGCATGGGGGAGCATCAAACGATCGTGACCACCTGCGACACCGCCGCATTTGCACGCACCAACGGGAAAATCGTTTATGTGAAGGGCGGATGCGCGCAGGAGAAACCTTTTGTAGATAATAGATAAAAGATAATAGATAATAAAACTGGTGGATCGCGGGCTGAAAGCCCGCTCAAGATTACGCGCTTTGCGTGTATCCATATTTATTATCTTTTATCTAGTATCTTTTATCTGCAAAATCCTGAAAGGATTTTGCTTATGTACTTTCACGCCGGGCAGGATTTTGTACTGAACACACGCGATGTGATCGGGGTGTTTGATCTGGATACGGCCGGGGCGTCGCGGCGGACCGAGGAATATTTCCGCCATGCCGAGGCCGAGGGCGCCGTTGTGGACCTGTGCGCCCCCGGCACCCTGCCCAAAAGCTTTATGGTCACCGATTTCCCAGACGAGACGGTCTACATCAGCCAATTATCGCCCGCCGCATTGAAAAAGCGGGCCGAGAGGCTGGAATTTTAAAGAACCACGACCGTAGGGGCCGGGCATGCCCGGCCCGCAACATAAAAAGTACCGCCCGATAAAAGGGCAATAACGCAAGGCGGAGGGCCGGGCATGCCCGGCCCCTACATTGCAAAATAAGAGATACCCACCCACAACAGGAGGCTATCATTTCATGGCAGAAGAAATCATCACCGAAACCAACCGCGAAACGGCTACCGACCATGCCTACGGCGGTGCGCAGATTCAGGTCCTCGAGGGTCTGGAGGCTGTGCGCAAACGCCCCGGCATGTATATCGGCTCCACCGGGCCTTCCGGTCTGCATCACCTTGTCTATGAGATCGTGGACAACGCTATTGACGAGGCACTGGCCGGCTACTGCACCCATATCGAGGTGACCATCAAGCCCGGCAATATCATTGAGGTATCGGACAACGGCCGCGGCATCCCCGTGGACATCCAGCCCAAGCTGGGCATCCCGGCTGTCACCGTTGTCTACACCGTGCTGCACGCCGGCGGCAAGTTCGGCGGCGAGGACTCCGGCTACAAGGTGGCCGGCGGCCTGCACGGCGTCGGTGCATCGGTCGTCAACGCCCTGTCGGAATGGCTGGTCGTTCGTGTCCGCCGCGATGGGGTAGAGTATGAGCAGAGCTTTAAGCGCGGCAAGCCCGACGGCGATTTGAAAAAGATCGGCGCGGCGGCTTCTACCGGAACGACAGTCACCTTCAAGCCCGACCCGGAGATGTTTCAGGAGACAACGCTCTACCACTATGAGACGCTGCTCAAGCGTCTGCGCGAGGAGGCGTTCCTGAACGCCGGTGTCCGCATCACTCTGACGGACGAGCGCGCCGATACCGACCGCCCGCAGGAGGAGCAGAACGGCGAAGTCCGCACTGAGACGATGTGCTACGAGGGCGGCATCCGCTCCTTTGTCAGCTATCTGTGCGAGCGCCGCGACTTAACCCCCCTGCACCCGCAGGTCATGTATATGAAGGGCGAGGGACAGGGCGCTGTGGCCGAGGTAGCGCTGCAGTATTACGACAACAGCTACAATGAGCTGCTGCTCAGCTTTGCAAACAATGTCCATACCCCCGAGGGCGGCACCCACGAGGATGGCTTTAAGCTGGCCCTGACCCGTGTGCTGAACGAGTACGGCCGCGCCAAGGGCATTTTGAAGGATAAGGACGAGAACCTCTCCGGCTCCGATGCGCGCGAGGGCATTATTGCCGTGGTCAGCGTCAAGCTGCAGGAGGCCCAGTTTGAGGGCCAGACCAAGGCAAAGCTGGGCAATACCTTCATCAAGGGTCTGGTCAACAATGTGGTCTACAAGGCCCTGACCGAATTTTTTGAGGAAAACCCCGCTGTGGCGAAGGCTATCCTTGAAAAGGCTACGCAGGCGGCCCGCGCCCGCGCTGCCGCCAAAAAGGCCCGCGAGCTGGTCCGCCGCAAGAGCGCGCTGGAATCCAACCGTATGCCCGGCAAGCTGGCCGACTGCCACGAAAAAGACCCCTCCAAGACCGAACTGTTCATCGTGGAGGGTGATTCTGCAGGCGGCTCGGCCAAGATGGGCCGAGACTCCAACATTCAGGCCATTCTGCCGCTGTGGGGCAAGATGCTGAATGTCGAAAAGGCACGCGCCGACCGCATCTACGGCAACGACAAGCTGATGCCCGTTGTGACCGCGCTGGGCACCGGTATCGGCGATGAGTTCGATATTTCCAAGGTGCGCTACCACAAGATCTTCATCATGGCCGATGCCGATGTTGACGGCTCTCATATCTGCACGCTGATGCTGACCTTCTTCTTCCGCTATATGCGGCCGCTGATCGATCATGGCTATGTCTATGTTGCCCAGCCGCCGCTGTTCAAGCTGCAGAAGGGCCAGAATGTCAAGTACGCCTACAACGATGAGGAAATGAAGCTGCTGAGCGCCGAGATGCCCGGCGCAAAGGTCAACCGCTACAAAGGCTTGGGCGAGATGAACCCCGACCAGCTGTGGGAGACCACCATGAACCCCGAAAACCGTGTCATTGTCCAGATCAAGATCGAGGACGCCGAGCGCGCCGACGAAGCGTTCAGCATCCTGATGGGTGAGCAGGTCGAACCCCGCCGCCAGTTCATTGAGAAAAACGCAAAGTACGCGAATCTGGATGTGTGATGTTCCATGTGGAACATAGCGCGGTAAGGTATGGAAAAGGAACTGGTAAAACGGAAATGGACACGGCTTCGCAGTTTTGATTATGCGTCACAAAAGGTATATTTTATAACCATATGTACGCAGAACAGAGAGCAGCTGTTTTGTGAGATTGTAGGGAGGGGTCTTGACCCCTCCGTGCAGGCAGAAGTCAGGATGACACCGTATGGAAGCATAGCGGAGCATGACTTATGGGATATAGCAAATCATTTCCCGGATGTTGAAATACTGAATTATGTGTTTATGCCGGATCATCTGCATATTTTATTGGCTTTGGGCTGCCGGGAGATTGCAGCGGAGGGGTCAAGACCCCTCCCTACAGTGTCAACCATTATAGGGCAATATAAATCCGGTGTGAGCCGCAAATGTAAGCGTGCAATATGGCAAAAATATTACCACGACCACATCATCCGCAACCAACCCGATTTTGAAGAAACATGGAAATATATCGACAACAACCCATTGCAATGGGTATTGGACGGAAAAGCAGAAAGCAATTTATAACAACAGTTTAAGGTGATACAATGGAAGAAAATATCATCATGGTGCCGGGGTCCGGTACCAAGGTCATTGTGCGCGATGTGAAGCAGGAGATCGAGACGGCGTTTCTGGATTACTCGATGTCCGTTATCGTGGCGCGTGCTCTGCCTGATGTGCGTGACGGCCTCAAGCCCGTGCATCGCCGCATTTTGTATACGATGCATGAGCGCGGCAATGACCCGCAGCATCCCTACCGCAAATCTGCCGATACGGTCGGTGCGGTGCTGGGTTCTTACCACCCGCACGGTGACGCTTCGGTCTACGATGCCATGGTGCGTCTGGCACAGGATTTCAGCCTGCGCTATCCGCTCGTTGACGGTCAGGGTAACTTCGGCTCTGTGGACGGCGACCCCCCGGCTGCCTACCGTTATACTGAGGCCCGCATGTCCAAGATGGCCTGCGAGATGCTGACCGATATTGAAAAGGACACCATCGACTGGGACCCCAACTTTGACGAGACCAAAAAGGAGCCTCATGTTCTGCCCAGTCGCTTCCCGAACCTGCTGGTCAACGGCAGTCAGGGCATCGCGGTCGGCATGGCGACCAACATCCCGCCGCATAACCTGCGCGAGATCGTCAGCGGCATGATTGCCCTGATGGAGGACCCCGACATCGACCTGGCCGGTCTGATGGAGCATGTCAAAGGCCCGGATTTCCCGACCGGCGGCATCATCATGGGGCGCAGCGGCATCCGCGCTGCCTACGCCACCGGCCGCGGCAAGATCACGCTGCGCGGCCGCGCCGAGATCGTCGAGAAAAAGAACGGCCGCTATGAGATACTGATTTCCGAAATCCCTTATATGGTCAACAAGACCCGCCTGATCGAGTCGATCGCCGACCTTGTCAAGAACAAGCGGATCGAGGGCATCAGCGATATGAATGACGAATCCTCGAGCCGCACCGGCATGAAGATCGTCATTGAAATCAAGAAGGACGCCAACCCGCAGGTCGTGCTGAACCAGCTTTACCGCTACACCCAGCTGCAGGACACGGTCGGCGTGATCATGCTGGCGCTTGATGACGGCGTGCCCAAGATCATGAGCCTCAAGACCATGATGGAGCGCTACATCGAGTTCCAGATGCAGGTCATCCGCCGCCGGACTGCCTTTGAGCTGAAAAAGGCGAAGGAGCGCGAGCATATTCTGGAGGGCCTGCACAAGGCCGTTGACATCGTGGACGAGATCATCGCCACGATCCGCGCCTGCAAGGGCGGCTTTGCCGAGGCGCGTCAGGCCGTGATGGATAACTTCGGCTTTGACGAGCTGCAGGCAGATGCCATCGTTAAGCTGCAGCTCGGCCGCTTGGCCGGTCTGGAAATCCTCAAGATCGAGCAGGAGTTGGGCGAGCTGCGCGCGGCCATTGCGGACTTTGAGGATATTCTGGCCAATGACGAGCATGTCAAGCGCATCGTCAAGACCGACCTGACCACGCTGGCAGACAAGTACGGCGATGAGCGCCGCACCTCCATCGAGGCTGTGTCCGGCGAGGTGGACATTGAGGATCTGATCCCCGAGGAGACCTGCGTCTTTACGCTGACCCACGAGGGGTACATCAAGCGCACAACGCTGGACACCTATCAGGCACAGAACCGCGGCGGCCGCGGTGTGCAGGGCATGACCCAGAAGGACGAGGACTTTACCGAGGAGATGTATGTCGGCTCGACGCATGACTACATGCTCTTCCTGACGAATCAGGGCCGTGTCTACCGCCTGAAGGGCTATCAGGTGCCGGAGGGCAGCCGTACCGCCAAGGGCAGTCATATCGTAAACCTGCTGCAGCTGCAGGAGGGAGAGAGCGTTACCCTGATGCTGCAGCAGAAGGCTGATGTCGATGAGGACAACACCTACGCAACAATGATCACCAAGCAGGGCCTCATCAAGCGCACGCCGCTGTCCCAGTTCCGCAACATCCGCAAGGCCGGCCTGATCGCCATCGCGCTCAACGAGGGCGACAGTCTGGTGTGGAGCCACCTGACGAAGGGTGACGATGAAATTATCGTTGCCACCCATGACGGCGCTGCCATCCACTTTACCGAGGAGGACGCCCGCTCGATGGGCCGTACCGGCCACGGCGTCCGCGTCATTAAGCTGCGCGAGGGCGACTATGTCGTTGGCGCCGGCGTCTGCCGCCCGGGTGCCACTCTGCTGACCATCAGCGAGGAGGGCAAGGGCCGCCGCAGCCGCATCGACGACTACCGCATCACAAAGCGCGGTGGCTTGGGCATCCGCAACTATTCCAACGGCAATGTGGCGGGCATCAAGATCGTGGACGACACCGATGACCTGATTCTGATCAGCCAGAACGGCATCCTGATCCGCATCCATGCATCGGACATCAACATCCAGAGCCGCTACGGCAGCGGCGTCCGCGTTATGCGTATGCTGGACGATGACCGCGTGGCCGTTGTGGCCCGCGTGGACCGCGACAACGATGCCGAGACTGCAAAGATCGAGGACACCGGCGAGAGCGACCCGACACCCGAGGAGCTGGCTGCTATCGAAGCCGAGGAGCTGGCCGCCGAGGCCGCCGAGGACGCAGCCCCCGAGAATAATGACGAAGAATAAATAAGCAACAGGGGAGAGGCCGCGCGTTGGCCTCTCCTTTTTGGTGGATTTGTAGGGAGCGGTCTTGACCGCTCCGGGAAGTTTGCCATGCCTTTCACGGGCACGGAGGGGTCAAGAACCCTCCCTACAAGCATTTGAAATTTTTTCGCCGAAGCCTTTTTTATAAAAAAGGCTGGAAAAACACCGCGTATTCATGGTATTCTAAAGTATTCCCATAAAAAAAGGAGCACCCACATGGAACTGCATACAACCATCTGCGCGCTGGCGACCCCACCGGGCGAGGGCGGCATTGCCACGGTCCGCGTTTCCGGTCCGGACGCCTACGCCATCGTCAGTAAAATATTTGCGCCGGTGCGGCAGGGCAAAAGCGTTGCCGATGCCAAAGGCTACACAGCCATGCTGGGCCACTACCTGCTGCATGGGGCCGAGATGGACGAGTGCGTGGCGCTGTTTTTCCGGGCGCCGCACTCCTACACCGGCGAGGATGTCATCGAGCTGTCGGTGCACGGCGGCACGGCGATGGCAGACGGCCTGCAGGAGGCGCTGATCACCGCAGGCTGTGTACCGGCCGGGCCGGGGGAGTTTACCCGCCGCGCACTGGAAAACGGCCGGATGTCGCTGACCCAGGCCGAGGCCGTGATGGAAGTCATTGCGGCGAACGGCCGGCAGGGAGCCGCGCTGGCAAAATCGGCGCTGGACGGGCGGCTGGCAAAGCGCATCGGCAAGATACAGACCGCGCTGCAAACGCTGAACGCCCACCTGACCGCATGGGTCGATTACCCGGAGGAGGATGTGCCGGAACTGTCCGATGAGGCGTTTGTGCGCACCCTGACCGAACAGAAAGCCGAGTTGGACGCGCTGATCAACGGCTACAGTGCCGGTGCGGTGCTGCGCCATGGCGTGGACTGCGTGCTGCTGGGCCGCCCCAATGTCGGCAAAAGCACGCTTTTGAACCTGCTGGCCGGGTTTGACCGCGCCATCGTCACGCCGGTGGCGGGCACGACCCGCGATATTGTCGAGCAGGTGGTCCAGCTGGGCAGCGTGCGGCTGAATCTGTTTGACACCGCCGGTGTGCGCGAGGTCGGTGCGGACGGGGATGCCATCGAGGCCGAGGGTATCCGCCGCAGCTGGAAAAAGCTGGACGAGGCGGGCCTTGTGCTGGCGGTGTTCGATGCCGCGCAGCCGCTGTCCGATGATGATCTGGAGCTGGCCCGCAAGTGTCAGGGCCGCCCCGCAATCGCCGTGCTGAACAAGCAGGATTTGGCAGGGGAGCAGGATGTTCCACATGGAACATTGGAGACGTATTTCAAAAAAATTGTTCCGATGTGCGCGAAGGACGCCGTCGGTCTGCAGGCGCTGACCGATGCCGTGGCCGACCTGCTGGGTACGGCACAGCTGGACCCGGGGGCGGCGCAGCTTTGCAGCGCGCGGCAGCTTTCAGCCGCGACCCGCGCGCGTGATGCGCTGGCCGAAGCCATTCGCGCAAGGCAGGACGGCTTTGGACTGGACGCCGCCGCCGTCTGCCTGACAGACGCCCTGCAGGCGCTCTGCGACCTGACCGGCGAGGACGCGACAGCGGCAACGATTGATGAAGTGTTTGAAACCTTCTGCGTGGGAAAATAAAGAAGATAAAAGATAATAGATAAAAGATAATAAAAAAGGTGGATCGCGGCGCGGAGCGCCGCTCAAAATGCGGAGGGCTGCAATGGAGAAGAATGCGCTTAAGGATAAAACTTTTCAGCTATCTGTATCTATTATTTACTTGTATCGCCAGCTGTGCAATAATAGAGGTAACGAGGTATTGGCACGGCAGCTCTTGCGTAGTGCAACCTCGATTGGTGCAAATGTACGGGAAGCTGTATACGGCGTAAGCCGAGCAGATTTTATAGCAAAACTGCAAATTGCATTGAAGGAAACCGCAGAAACTGAATATTGGATAGAACTTTTGCAGGAAACAGGAACAGTAAAACCGGAACAAGGTGAAAAGCTAAAAAGAGACTGTGTTGAAATAAAGCGTATCCTGATTGCCACACTGAAAAGCAGCAAATCCAACACGCAATGAAAAGAAGCGATGAACGCATTTTAAATTTGCGCGCGCGGCGCGCATCCACTTTTATTATCTATTATCTTTTATTTATTATCTAAAAAAGAGGAACCACAAACTATGGACAAACTGGGAACCTACGATGTCATCGTGATCGGGGCGGGGCATGCGGGAATAGAGGCTGCCCACGCGGCGGCACGGCTGGGGGCAAGGACGGCGGTGTTCACGCTGTCGCTGGATTTCATCGGCAATATGCCCTGCAACCCGTCCATCGGCGGCACGGCCAAGGGGCATCTTGTGCGTGAGGTCGATGCACTGGGCGGCCTGATGGGCCTTGCCGCCGATGCGACCTACCTGCAGAGCCGGATGCTCAACCGCGGCAAAGGCCCGGCCGTACACAGCCTGCGGGTACAGACCGACCGCAAGCGATACCATATCTGGATGAAGCACGCGCTGGAAAAGACCCCCAACCTTGACATCCATCAGGGAGAAATCGTCGGCATTGATGTGCAGGACGGGCAGGTCTGCGGCGTTTACACCAACCTGCACGCTTACTATGCCTGCAGGGCGGTCGTGGTTGCGACCGGCACAAATCTGGGCGGCCGCATTTTTGTGGGTGATGCGCACTGCGACAGCGGCCCCGACGGCACCCATGCCGCTACGGCGCTGACCCTCGACCTGATCACGCACGGCTTTACGCTGCGCCGGTTCAAGACCGGCACACCGGCCCGCGTCCACCGCCGCAGCATCGACTTTGACAAGCTTGAGTGCCAGCCCGGCGACCCGGACAGCGAGCTGCAGCCGTTCAGCTTTATGACCCGCGTGCCGATGCACAACAAGGTCAACTGCTACATTGCCTACACCAACCCCGAGACCCACAAGGTCATTCTCGACAATCTCGACCGCTCGCCGCTCTACGGTGGGGATATTCAGGGCGTCGGCCCGCGCTACTGCCCGTCCATCGAGGATAAGGTCGTGCGATTTAAGGAGAAGGAGCGCCATCCCGTCTTTGTCGAGCCCTGCGGCGAGGATACCGAGGAAATGTACCTGCAGGGGCTTTCTTCCAGCCTGCCGGAGGCTGTGCAGAACGAGATGTACCGCACGATACGCGGCTTTGAGCACCTTGAAATCATGCGCCCGGCCTACGCCATCGAGTACGACTGCGTGGACCCCACAACGCTGAAGCCCACGCTGGAAAGCAAGGTCGTGGGCGGCATCTACGGTGCAGGGCAGTTCAACGGCACCTCCGGCTACGAGGAGGCCGCCGCGCAGGGACTGCTGGCCGGCTTGAACGCCGCCCGCCATGCGCTGGGCAGGGACGAGCTGGTGCTGGCGCGGCACACAAGCTACCTTGGCACGCTGGTCGATGACCTTGTGACGAAGGGGGTGCTGGACCCCTACCGCATGATGACAAGCCGCAGCGAGTACCGGCTGAGTCTGCGTCAGGACAACGCCGATGAGCGGCTGACCCCCATCGGCCGGGAATACGGGCTGGTCGATGATGCGCGGTGGGCGGTGTTCTGCCGTGACCGCGCGTGCAAGCAGGCCGAGCTGAAGCGGCTGGAAACAACCAGCATTAAGCTGGCCGACCTGCGCGCCGCTGCCCCCGAGGGCGCCGAGCTGGGCGAGATCGGCGGCACAGCGATGGAGCTGATGCGCCGCCCCTACATCAATTATGACCTGATCGCAAGGGTCATCGGCCGCGGCGAGGGCGTGACCCCTGCCATGGCGCAGCGCATCGAAACGGAAATCCGCTACGCCGGGTACATCGCAAGGGAGGAGCGCATCATCCGCGACATCCAGCGGCATGAGAGCGTGGTCATCCCGGAGGATTTCGACTATGCGCCGATCGAGACAATGACGCTGGAATCCCGCGAAAAGCTGGCGAAGATTCGCCCGCGCACGCTGGCGCAGGCAGGCCGCATCCCGGGCGTATCCCCGAGCGATTTGGCGCAGCTGAGTATTGTGATTTTGAAGGATAGGAAGTGAGCCTTCTCCCGCGAGGGGGAAGGTGCCCGAGGCCCCGCCCGAGGGCGGATGAGGGCCGAGTATATCAATTTCACCCGCAACCGGGCAGCCACATACAGTCTGCCCTCATCAGCCGCCTGCGGGCGGCAGCTTCCCCCGAGGGGGAAGCCAAGGAGACGATATGATTGATAAAAACAGATTACAAGCTAAATGTTCCACATGGAACATTGCCCTGACCGGCACCCAGCTGGACCTGCTGGACAAGTACGCCGAGCTGCTCGTCAGCTATAACGAAAAGGTCAACCTGACCGCCATCACCAGCCCTGAGGGCATCGAGGACCGCCACTTTGCGGACAGTCTGCTGTTTGCGGCCCAGCCCGAGGTGCAGGGCAAGCTGGTGGATGTCGGCACCGGTGCAGGCTTTCCCGGCATCGTGGCCAAAATCTACAAGCCCGATCTGGCGCTGACCCTGATGGAGCCGACCGGCAAGCGGGTGGACTTTTTGAAATATGCCTGCGCCGAGCTGGGGCTGACCGGCGTGGAATTTGCCAAGGAGCGCGCCGAGGAGGCCGCACGCAAAATCTGGCGCGAGCAGTTTGATGTCGCATCCGCCCGCGCGGTGGCGGCGCTGCCGGTGCTGAGCGAGTACTGCCTGCCGCTTGTAAAGGTCGGCGGCAGCTTCATCGCCATGAAGGGCCCCGAGGCAGACGCCGAGGCGAAGGCCGCGGCCAACGCCCTGAAAAAGCTGGGCGGTCAGTACGAGGAAACGCGCCAGTTCACCCTGCCGGACGGCAGCGCGCGCGGGCTGGTATTCTGCAGAAAAATATCGCAGACTCCGACCGTTTACCCCCGAAACGGCGGAAAAATCGCAAAAAAACCGCTGTAACAGCGCGAAAAACAGAATAACCGGGCGAACGATTTTTCTTTTCCGGGCGTATAAAATATGCTATGCTTTTTGTAGAAAAAGCATAGCTATTTTTGTGGGCCGCCTTTGCGGCAGACACGCAGTAAACCCAGGGGGAGGAAACGAAATTGCCGAAGAATGATATACAGAAGCAGGGGCGCATCCTGATGCTGCCTGTGGATTGCATCGAGCCGTCACCCTATCAGGCGCGCACCGCCTTTGATGAGCCGGAAATCGCTGCGCTGGCGGTCAGCATCTTGCAGAACGGGCTGCTGCAGCCCATCAGCGTGCGGCGGGTCGGCATCCGCAAATACCAGCTTGTGGCAGGGGAGCGCCGGCTGCGTGCCTGCCGGCTTGCCAAGCTGGAAAAGGTACCCGCCATCCTTGCCGACTATGATGACAGCGAATCCGCCGCGCTGGGACTGCTTGAAAATCTGCAGCGCAGCCAGCTGGACCCGTTTGACACGGCGCGCGGCATCAAGGAGGTCATCCGGCTGTGGGGCTGCACCCAAGCCGAGGCGGCCCGCCGTTTGGGTCTGAGCCAGCCCGCGCTGGCCAACAAGCTGCGCCTTTTGACCCTGACTGCCGAGCAGCAGCAGCTTTGCACGGCCAACCACCTGAGTGAGCGCCATGCCCGCGCCGCGCTGCGCCTGCCGGAGAGCCGCCGCACCCCGGCGCTGGAGAAGATGGCCCGCGACAAGATGAGCGTGCGTCAGGCCGACAGGCTGGTGGACCAGATGCTGGCGGCCCCGGGCAGCCCCAGCCCCTGCCGCCGCACGATCCCGATGGTGCGGGATGTACGATTCTTTGTGAACACGCTGCAGCACGCAGTCGATCTGATGACCCAAAAGGGGATAGCTGCCACCACGCACTGTGACAAGCATGACGGCTGCCTTGAGTACATCGTGCGCATCCCCGTGAGCAGTGACGGGACGGCAGGCAAGCAGGACAACGACCCCAAGAAGGAGGACAGCGAGTTTGCGGTGAAGCTGTGAGAAAGAAAAGCCTTCCCCCTTAGGGGGAAGGTGGCCAAAGGCCGGATGAGGGGCGCGTAAGGGTGTCGCCCGGTAAAGAGGGCAGTAGAGCCAAGGCCGCCCCTCCGGCCTTGCTTCGCTCGGCCACCTCCCCTGTAAGGGGAGGCTTTTCCCGCGGGCGAAGCCCGCGCAAAAAGGCGCCCCCTATGGGGGAGCTGGCCGAGTTTACGAGGCCTGAGGGGCTTTGCAGCTTTGCCTTTATAGCCAACCTACCCCCGGAATGTTCCACATGGAACATTCCGGGGGTACTTTTTGTATTCGACCCCTTTTTTATCGCAAACCATTGTGCTATAATAGATATAAGCGGCCTCTGCCGCTGAAAATTGCAAAAAAACAGGGGAGGTACGGCGTGGCAAAAGTCATCGCAATAGCAAACCAGAAGGGCGGCGTTGGCAAGACCACGACCGCCGTCAACCTGAGTGCCTGTGTGGCGGCGCTGGGCAAAAAGGTCCTGATCGTGGATCTGGACCCACAGGGAAACACGACATCCGCCTACGGCATCGCAAAAAACAAGGTCGAGGCCGACACCTACACCTGCCTGATCGACGATGATGATGTCCGCGAGGCCATCATCAAGAGCGAGTACAACGCAGATGTGCTGCCCTCCAACACGCAGCTGGCGGGCGCACCTATTGAGCTGGTCTCGGTGCCCCGGCGTGAGATGCGCCTGCGCACGGTGCTGGCGCCGGTCGTGCCGCTGTATGACTACATCTTCATCGACTGCGCACCGTCGCTCGACCTGCTGACCGTCAATGCGCTCTGTGCAGCGGACACCGTTGTGATCCCGATGCAGTGCGAATTTTTCGCGCTGGAGGGTCTGAGCGAGCTGATGGGCACCCTAAAGACCGTGCGCCAGAAGTACAACCGCCACCTTGACATTGAGGGCGTGCTGTTCACAATGTATTCCGGGCGGCTGAACCTGACGATGCAGGTCGTGGCGCAGGTGAAAAAGTACTTTGGCGACAAGGTGTACCGGGCTGTCATTCCCCGCACCGTGCGCCTGAGCGAGGCACCCAGCTTCGGCATGCCGATCAACTTCTATGAGCCGAACGGCAAGGGCTGCGAGGCTTATATGGAGCTGGCGCGGGAATTTTTAGCAAACAATGAGCGATAAGGAGGGACGCCGATGGCCAAGAAGAAGATGGGCGGCTTGGGCAAGGGGCTCGACAGCCTGTTTGCCGATCTGTCCGACGATACCGGAAGTGAAGCGTCCGGTTCCACCCTGCTGCTGCGCGAGATCGAGCCTGACCCGGAGCAGCCCCGCAAACGGTTTGACGACGATGCCCTGAACCAGCTTGCCGACAGTATTGCGGAAAACGGCCTGCTGCAGCCCATCGCCGTCCGCCCCAAAAAGGTCGGCCCCGGCTACATCATCATTGCGGGCGAGCGCCGCTGGCGTGCCGCCCGTCTGGCCGGCCTTGTCGAGGTGCCGGTCATCATCAAGGATGTCACCGATGAGCAGGCCGCCGCGCTGGCCCTGATCGAGAACCTGCAGCGCGAGGATCTGGACCCCATCGAGGTCGCCGAGGGCTGCCGCCAGCTTATCGACAAATACGGCCTGACGCAGGAGAGCGCTGCTAAGCGGCTGGGCAAAAGCCGCAGCGCCGTGGCGAACAGCCTGCGCCTGCTGGCCCTGCCCGAGGATGTGCGCCGTCTGGTCAGCGAGGGCAAGCTAAGCTTTGGCCACGCTAAGGTCCTGCTGGGGCTGCCCGATGAGGAGCGGATGCGGCAGGCCGCTGCCGAGGTCATTGCGCAGAGCCTGAATGTCCGCCAGACCGAGGCGCTCTGCAAAAAGCTGGCCAAGCCCGCCAAGCCGCCCAAGGTGAAGGATAACTTCACCCGCCCCAAGCGCGCCATTGAGGTGGAGGCCGCGCTGAAGGAGGTTACCGGCAGCGAGGTACATGTTGACTACAAGGACGGCAAGGGCTCGCTGAAGATCGACTTCTACAGCGATGCCATGCTGCAAAAGTTCGTCAGCCTGCTGGGAATGTATGACCCGGAGGGGTGAGCAAGTTGGATTTGTAGGGGCGAACATTGTTCGCCCGGAAAAGCTGCGGCAGCCGCACGATTTCGCGGGCGGATATGGAATCCGCCCCTACATGTAGGGGTCGATGCTCGTCATCGACCCGCAAAGTACCCGCAGCCGCAAAGTTGCAGCGGGCGAACAATGTTCGCACCTACAACGCTTTTAATGTATCTATTATTGAAATTTTAATAGAGGAGTACCATTATGTTAGACATTCGCTTTGTCCGTGAAAACCCGGACGCCGTCAAGGAAAACATCAAGAAAAAATTTCAGGACGCCAAGCTGCCCCTCGTAGACGAGGTCATCCGGCTTGACGCCGAGTACCGCGCCGCCATCGGCGAGGCCAGCGACCTGCGCGCAAACCGCAATAAGCTGTCCAAGCAGATCGGCGCCCTGATGGGTCAGGCCAAGAAGGACCCCAGCAAGGCCGCCGAGGCCGAGGAAATCAAGAAGCAGGTCACCGCGCAGGCCGACCGCCTGAAGGAGCTGGAGGCCAAGGAGACCGAGCTGCAGGCCAAGATTCAGGAGATCATGTACACGATCCCCCAGATGATCGACCCCAGCGTGCCCATCGGCCCCGATGACAGCCACAATGTCGAGGTCCAGCGCTTCGGCGAGCCGGTTGTGCCTGACTATCCCATCCCGTACCATGTTGACATTATGGAGAGCTTTGACGGCATCGACCTTGACGCCGCCGGCCGCGTCTCCGGCAATGGCTTCTACTACCTGCTCGGCGATATTGCCCGCCTGCATGAGGCTGTGCTGGCCTATGCCCGCGATTTCATGATCGACAAGGGCTTTACCTATGTCATCCCCCCGTTCATGATGCACGGCGACGTGGTCAAGGGCGTTATGTCCTTCCCTGAAATGGACGCTATGATGTACAAAATCGAGGGTGAGGATCTCTACCTGATCGGCACCAGCGAGCATACCATGATCGGCCGCTTCATCGACCAGACGCTGGACGGCGCCAAGCTGCCCCTGACCCTGACCAGCTACAGCCCCTGCTTCCGCAAGGAGAAGGGCGCCCACGGCATTGAGGAGCGCGGCATCTACCGCATCCACCAGTTCGAGAAGCAGGAGATGATCGTCGTCTGCAAGCCCGAGGACAGCATGGATTGGTATGATAAGCTGTGGAAAAACTCTGTCGAGCTGTTCCGCTCGATGGAGATCCCTGTCCGCCAGCTGGAGTGCTGCTCCGGCGATCTGGCCGATCTGAAGGTCAAGAGCTGCGATATTGAGGCATGGAGCCCCCGCCAGCAGAAGTACTTCGAGGTCTGCTCCTGCTCCAACCTCGGCGATGCTCAGGCCCGCCGCCTGCGCATCCGCTTTAAGGATGAGAACGGCAAGACCCAGCTGGCCCACACCCTCAACAACACCTGCGTGGCCCCGCCGCGTATGCTGATCGCTTTCCTCGAGAACCATCTGCAGGCCGATGGCAGCGTCACCATCCCCGAGGTCCTGCGCCCCTACATGGGCGGCAAGGCCGTGCTGGTGCCCAACAAGAAGTAATTTTGAAAGAGCCTTTTCCCGCATTGCACCCGCAATGCGGGATTTTTTTGTATTTTTTGAAATTTTTCGGGGAAAACTACTTGACATAGGGGACACTGTCAGCTATAATAATATAGCGTTCTCGAGAGCGCACAGACAAATGTGGCGGTATAGCTCAGTTGGCTAGAGCATTCGGTTCATACCCGAAGTGTCACCGGTTCAAATCCAGTTACCGCTACCACATTACAGAGTTTCGCTAAGATAAGGGGGACGGTCGTCCGCAATAGTGGATGATGAATGTCGGAGGTTTTAGCGAAGCTCTGTATTTATAAGGCCCGTTGGTCAAGCGGTTAAGACACGGCCCTTTCACGGCTGTAACATGGGTTCGATTCCCGTACGGGTCACCAAAAAGCACTACTTCATTTGAGGTAGTGCTTTTTTCTTTATATTTACTTTTCAACAGGTGTCGGGCGTAAATGGTGACCCGTACGGGAATCGAACAGCCTGCTGCGGAGGCGACCGCCGCCTGCGGCGGAAACAGGAAGCCGGAGCAGGCGCAGCGGTCGCAGAAGGCAAGCCCCGCCCAAGGGGCGCAGCCTGATGCGGTAACCGCAAGTCGCAGCCCCGCGTCAGCGTCCCGCGGGGCAAAAACAGCCCTGCGGGCTGTTTTTAGGGCGCGGGAGAGGGACGGGAGGGTCACCAAATGTAGTCCTTAGTGTTTAACGAAGATTCGTTAGAAACTAAGGGCTTTTTCTTTTGCCCTTGCTGTGTACCGCAATCGTACCACGCTTTGCAGAAAGAAGTGCTGCGTGAAAGCCGCATCCTGTGTATGGATTGCAGCAAGCCGATGCAGCCCCAATAAAAGCAAACTCCGGGAGCAAATGCCCCCGGAGTTTTTTGATGGTAATTGGTCAATTTTATTGTTGACCGGAAACCAGCTTTTGATACAGTTTCATCAGTTCGGCCACACAGGCGCTCTCGCTGGTGCGGGCGGCGGTGCCTTTGGTAAAGCCGTAAGCGTCCATCACAGCGCGGTCATTGTCCTGATGGGCTTTGCGCAGCTCCGGCGGCATGGTCAGTTCATCGTACAGGTCAGCCAGACTGCAATCCGGATAAAGTGCGCGTGCATCCAGAATGGCTTGTGCAGACTGTTTGATTTTGGCCTTTTGCTGTTCGGTGGGGGTAGGCCATGGAAAGTTGTTGTAGACAACATCTTTGGAATAGCGATAGTCGCTTTTTAAGCGTCCGCAAACTGCACGCATCCAAGCCATGTGGATATTAGAAGTCAATATGCCGAAATGATATAATGACGCTTTTGGAATAATAAAAACAAGGTCACTGCAAAAAACATCAGGGGTCATAAAACCAATCGGCACATAGCGTCTGCGCTCGGAAGAAACTTTAGGAATCAGAATATAGTCGGAATCAGGCATATTCTCAGTCTGAAATCTTGTAGGTTTTAATGATAGTTTAACGGTCGATGCGCGGCTACTGGATTCTCGATACTCTTTAACCGCACGAACACGAGCCAGACACTGCGGCATTTGCTTTAATTGTACCGGTGAGCACTCGCCCAACCACAAACAGTAACGCGGCTTACGGCTGATAAACTCTTTTGCGCCATACCATGGATGAAAGAAATCTGCTGATAATGGCTCGGTCTTTATAAAAGCGTCCATTTCATCTTTTTCAAAAAGATATTGCCCATTATCTATTGGTTGATTGCCCATTCCAATTTCCGGCACATTGCAAAGCGGCTTATTACGGCTCTCAATAAAAACATTGTCACCGTCCAGCAGATACCCATTGATATTCTTTGCAACCTGATAGCGGTCACCGCTGTAAATGCGGCGCTCCGCAGGATTGACTGCTGTACTGAATCCGATAGTGACACAGTGAACATGAGCCTTGCTTTTGGCCTCGCTGTCCCAGCGGAAAGTGCGGTAGGCAAAATCAATATGCACGCCGTCCGCAAACAAGGGCTTCCAGAGGTTGGCTACACTTTCTCCCTGTGAAACAGAATTAGTAGAAACCAATGCAGTACGGATTGCCGTGTTCTGCATTATATCAGCGGCTTTTTTGTACCAACAGCATACATAATCCAAATTGCCTGCGTTTTTCCAGCCCGCAAAAATATGGTTAATATCATCTTTTTGCGCCTTGTCCATCAAACGCGCACCCACAAACGGCGGGTTGCCCATAATATAATTCAGCTCGCTTTTGGGTGTCACACTTTCCCAATCGATGCGCAGGGCGTTGCCCTCTACAATATAAGCGTTGGTTTTCAGCGGTAGAAAGTCCAGCGGCACAAGCAGAATTTTCTCGGTTTCCTTCATCATCTGGCTTTCGGCAATCCAGAGTGCGGTTTTGGCAACCGTCACTGCAAAATCGTTGATTTCAATGCCGTAAAACTGGCTGATGGAAACCTGTATCGGGCTTTCACTGGCGGTGTACATCGTCACCTGTCCGTGGGAAAGTTCCAGCAGAATTTTGTTTTCCAGCCGCCGCAGGCTTAGATATGTTTCGGTCAAAAAGTTGCCGCTGCCGCACGCGGGGTCTAAAAATTTCAACCCGGCCAGCTTGCGCTGAAAAGCCCGCAGTTTGGCGTTCTTTGTGCGCTCTATGGGGTTTTCACAAATTTCGTTCAACTCCGCTTTCAGCGCGTCCAGAAACAGCGGGTCAATGACCTTGTGGATATTCTCGATGCTGGTATAGTGCATACCGCCGCTGCGGCGCGTTTCGGGGTTCAGGGTGCTTTCAAACACAGCGCCGAAAATCGTGGGGCTGATTTCCGCCCAGTTGAAATCCTCGCTGGCCTTGTTCAGCAGCAAATTGCGGATTTCATCGGTAAAGGGCGGTATCTCTATATTTTCATCACTGAACAAGCCGCCGTTGACATAGGGGAACGCGGCCAGCTCCGGGTTATCGTCCTGCAGATAGGGGTCACGGTCTTGCAGCTTGGTGTCCAGCACGCGGAACAGCTCCACCAACGCCTTGCGCATACCGCGCGTGTCGAACGCGGCCAGATAGTCGTGGAACATACCGTGCCGCCCAAAAATCCCCGCGTCCTCGGCGTACAGGCAGAATACCAGCCGCACACACAGCTTGTTCAGACTTTTCAGCGATTGCTCGGCCTGCGGGTCGGCATACTGCTTGTAAAGCGCGTCATACAAAAGCCCTACAATTTCACCGGCGGCAATGGAAACCTCCATCTCGCGCTTGAGGTGTTCGCTGCCGGTGTCCACCAGAAATTGCAGACGATAGTATTCTTTTTCAAGGTTTGCCAGCGCGATGATTTCCGGCTCGCCACCGGGGCGCTCCATATCGTAGACATAGAATTGCGCAAAGTTGCAGGTCACGACCCAACGCGGGTGCTGGGAAAGCGGCAGTTCTGTAATGTAGCGTTTGGCCTGCTGGAACGGCGTCAGCATAGTGCCGTCTGATTGCTTGATGGGCTTGTTCAGGTCTTTGCCAAGACCTTTTTGCTCAATCAGTACTTTGGTGGACGGTATCGCGCCGTCAATAAAGCTGGTGTGGTCGAGGTGAACCTGTTCCTCAAATGTGATAAACTGCTCCGGCTGTTCCACGCCGTAGACATCACGCAAAAGAGAAAGCCAAAAGGATTGACTTTCCCCTTTTTCGTAGCCCTTATCCTTCCAGTAGGCGGCAAATTTTTTTGCGGCCTGTTGCTGCTGCGCGGCAGTCATAGCGGTCACCTCATAGAACAATGTTTTGTAATTATCATAGCATAAACCTATGCTTACGGCAATTGCGTTTTACAAAAATAAGGCACCCTTTGGCGGTAAAGCGCATAGTCAGGGGTGTTGCACTTTCCCGCAAATGCGTGTACAATATGGCATATATATTTCTGGTAAGGGGGCGGCGGCTTGGCTACACAGCAGGTGCAGCAGCGCGCGGCGGGGGGCATTGCCTACACGCTGACGCGGCGGCGGGTGCGCAACATCAATCTGCGCGTCCGGGCGGACGGCTCGGTTGCGGCCAGTGCATCAGCGCGGGTGCCGGCCGCCTATGTGGACGCCTTTGTGGCGGCCCGCGCCGGCTGGGTGCGCGCCGCCCAGCAGCGCGCCGCCGCACGGCGCGCGCAGGAGGCCGCGCAGCCGGATCTGCCGCCGAAAGCCGAGGCGCTGGCCCATATGCAGGCGTTGTGCCGGGCATACTATCCGCAGTTTGCAGCGGTATGCCCGGGCGGGCAGATGCCCAAAATCGCCGTGCGCGACATGCACACACGCTGGGGCTCCTGCAGCCTGCGCACCGGCACGCTGGCGTTTGCGCAGCGGCTCTGCGTGATGCCGCAGGCTGCGCAGGAATATGTCGTGGTGCATGAATTCTGCCACTTTGCCCACCCGAACCACAGCCCCGCCTTTTGGGCGGCGGTGGAAAAAGTCCTGCCGGATTACAGGCAGCGGGAAAAGCTGTTGAAAATGCGGTGACGGCTGAAAAAGCCTTCCCCCTGAGGGGGAAGGTGTCTGCGGCCCCGCCCGCAGACGGATGAGGGGGGAGTTTGCCGCGATTGCCCGTGAACGGGGTGCTGGCGGAAGGTTTGCCCTCATCCGACCTTCGCGTTCGCTCGGCCACCTTCCCCCGGAGGGGAAGGCTTCATACTCTACAAATAAGGGAGGTACACACCTTGCCATCTCCACAAAAAAAGTACACAACGCTGGTCAGCAATACGCTGCTGTTTGCCATCTCAAACTTCAGCTCCAAGCTGCTCAGCTTCTTTATCCGGCCGTATCTTAGCTACGCGCTTGATTCGCCCGATGTTATGGGTGTGTCAAGCCTTTTGCAGCAGGCCACAAACCTGCTTATCCCGGTGGTCAGTCTGGGTGTGGCCTACGCAATCATCCGGTTCGGCCTTGATAAGGAAAACGACAAGGCCAGCGTCTTTGTCAACGGTGCGGCCACCATTGGGGTGGGCTTTCTGGTGCTGCTGCTTGCCATGCCGCTGGTCAGCCTGATCCCCAACGCAGCCGAGTATCTGCCCTTCCTCTACCTTTGCGTGCTGGCCAGCTGCCTGCGCACACTCTGTACCCAGTTCATCCGCTCCCGTATGCTGAACCGGCTGGTGGCGATAGACGGCGTGCTGACAACGCTCAGCCTGCTATTGTACTACCTGCTGTTCCTGAGCGTTTTGCGGATGGGCGCGACCGGCTTTTTGCTGGCCAACGCGCTGGCGGACCTGACCTCGATGGTGTTCGTCTTTTTTGCGGGCGGCTGTTGGCGGTATTGTAAGCCCAAGCGGTTTGACCGCGGGCTTTGGCGGGAGATGCTGCGCTACTGCCTGCCGATGATCCCGGCGTCCATCAGCTTTTGGATCATCAACGCCAGCGACATGTTCTTTGTGCAAGCCCTGTGCGAGGGCTACGGCGGCCGCACCGGCAACCACTGGGTCGGGCTGCTCTCGGCGGGGTATTTTCTGCCGCAGGTCATCACGATTCTGGGCAGCATCTTCTATGAGGCATGGCAGCTTTCAGCCGTGACCGAGGAGGCCGACCGCGAGGTGTTTTTCTCCAAGATATTCCGCGTGTATGCAAGCGTGCTGTTCTGCTGCGTGGCGGGCATCATTATGCTGTGCCAGCTGCTGATGCGGGTGTTCAAGGCCGAGTATTTTGACGCATGGACCTTTGTGCCGTTCCTGACGCTCTGCTCAATGCTGACCTGCATGAACCAGTTTTTGAACAGCATCTATGTGGTCTATAAGCGCAGCACGGGGTCGCTGGTCACAATGCTGGCCGGTGCGGTGCTGAACCTGATTTTGAACTACTGCTTTATCCGGCTGTGGGGCCCGTGGGGCGTCACGCTGGCCAGCTTCCTGAGCCTGATGCTGGTGTTTTTGCTGCGCGCCTACTCGACCCGCGGCCTGCTGGAGATCGACTTCCACCCGGCGTGGCTGATTTTGAATCTGGCGCTGGTGCTGGCGGAAATCTGGTGCATGATGCGCTTGGAGCACTGGGCGCTGCCGGTTGTGGGCATCACGGCCGTGGTCTGCGTCATGAATATCCGCGAGGTTTTGAGCATGCTGGATACGCTGATCGGCAAGTTTTTGAAGAAGAAGAAAGCATAATAAAATGCGGGGGCTGCGCAGGTACGCGGCCTCCTCTTTTTGCAGGAAAGACTTCGCAAATAAAATCACCCCCACCCAAGTGCAGATGCTCTGCAGCTGGGTGGGGGTTTTCTTATTTATTAAGGGTGAAATTATATGTTTTGTTGTTACTATCCTGTGGTTTATGCTCTAGCGTAGTAAAGTTTTCTTTTTTATCGCTGAGAGTTTTATCGGTAAGGGATAAATCTTTATCACCGATATAGACATATACTTTTTTGTTGTTGCCATTTGCAGGAACCCCGTCCTCATAATCAGCAGGGATAATAATATCACCTTTTTTGAGCGTTACATTTTTCTCATTATAAAAATAAGCCTTACCTGTAAGGGGAACAATATAGTCAGCCGCTTTTTTATCTTTGAGATGATCGTTTAAGAATTCCATGGGATTGGGAGCATTATTTAGTTTGGTAGAATCAGCTTTATAGCTCGTTTGCATGTTGTTTGGAATCTTAGTGCCAACGCTATCATAATTGTAGTAAGCGATACCCTTCCAGCAAAGAATTTCACCGCCACTAAAATTGATACTCTTATCCGTAGTGAGTTTGTGTGCCCAGTTATTTGCCTGATTAAAAGTGACCTTGTCGAGCTTTATATCAGAATTTTCCTCACTATATTTATGGTCAATCATAGAGACAGTAAAAGTATCAGCGTCTGACGGAACTGTGAAAGTAATCTTTTCAGCTTTTGTGTAATCCTGTGGCGGGGTTATCTCCTCTAATTCATAGGTCTTACCACGGCGGAGCTGTACAATATAGGGAACAGAGTCAGTGGTAAAAGATTGATAGTCAGACAAGTTGGGATTACCGCTGCCGCCACTGTCAAAGTCAAGAAGAATATGATTCCCCTCTTTAGAGTGGAGAGCAAGGTTTGCGCCGGATACAGGATTTCCGGCATCATCAATTTTGTACAGAGAGGTGGTGCAGGTCAATTTCTTGCTGTTGACAACATGAATAATATCACTATTATCTCTATACTGCTCAACACGGCCCCATTCACCGTAAGTATTGTTATAAATATTTGGTTTAAACCATGTATTATGGGCAGCGGGTTGTCGTCCGGGTGTTTTCATGTATGCATTCGGAAATGGGCTGAAATTAAAAGAAAGAGAGCAGTTGACGCCACTCTGATATCCGGTGGGTGCAGTAACTTCGATGAGTTTATAAGTCTTTTCTTTATTCAGATAAACAGTATCCGTCATGCCATCCCCGGAATTAAGCAGCAGAGGAACATAACAATAACCCTGTGAATCACTTCTAAGATTCTTAAAAATGACTTTATTTGTTGATGTGTCTATGATGTCAAAGAAAGCATCGGCAAGGGGCTTGTTGTCTGCATCGGTTGTAAAAATTTTTACAACGGCAGTGGGAAAGTACTGCAGGGTAATCACATTGCCATCCGCAAAAGTTCCATTCGTATCGCCGCCGAAATGGAACTCTTTAAAGGTACAGCCAAGGTATTCGCCGTTATTATAAGATTGGTTAATCTGGATGGAGAAATCTTCTTTTTTTAGGGGCTGATATCCCGGTATAGGGTCTTTTTCTGTAATGGTAAAATCGTTTTTCCATGCGGGTAACTGACCGGCAACAATGGGTTTGCCCGAATCTTTATCATAAATTTCAAAAGGAATATTGCCGTTTGCATCAGTAGTGACTTCGTAGGTAGTATTATAGTCGGGAACCGTTACAATGTATGTTTTATTGGCAAAATAAGTGGAAGACCCTGTTACGGCATCCTGTAAATGGATAAAGACTTTGTCACTCGTTGTAGGATCTACCTTTTTATCTTCCATGGTGATGGTGTTTCCGGTAGCAGATACTCCAGAATCGCCGCTCAAGCTCAATGTGTCACCGTTACTTTTAATTGCAAAGTTAATATCTGCTGCAATATCATAATTTCCGGGAGCTGAAGCTTCGTGCAGCACATAATTGCCAACCGGCAAGCTAACGGAATGCCCTGAACCGCTGGTTGACGAAATCCAAGAAGCAGCCGCCGTACCATCTTCTTTAAGAATCTGTAGCTTTGCATCGCCAAGTGGAAGTTTGGTGGTGGCGTCTACTTTTAAAATTGTAACTTCTAAGAGAGTTGGTTCCGGACCCGGTGCTGGCTCCGGGTTGGGGTTTGGTTCCGGTTTGGTATCATCAGGCTTTGGAACAACGATGTTGTCAATGCTGCCGTCCACACGCGCGTTCGTTCCGGTGGCCGTGTATACAACCTGTATCCCATCGGCGCTGGTGTACACCAAGTACAAAACCTGCCCGCTGGCATTGCAGGTCATCCACTGCACGGTACCCTTTACCCCGGCATCCGAAGAAATCCCAACAGGCTTAATACTGCCCGCAGGCGGGGTGTTCACATGCAGCAGATACTGCCCGCTGCCCTCGGTCAGTGCAACATCACCGGTCACGGTGGGGGCCTCGTTTTTCAAATCGCCCGCCCAGCTTGTCAGAGCATTTGCACCATCGCTTTTTCCCGTTATTGAAGCGTTCTGCACCAAGGCGTAGTTCTGCGCGGCAATGCGGGTCGCCGCCATCACACACGCCTGCGTCTCGCTGACGGCCTGCTTCTCCTTGGCGTTGTCGATGTACCCGGTCAGCGCAGGCACGGCAAAGCTCGCTGTTATGCCTGCAATCACCAGCACGACAACCAGCTCCACCAGCGTAAAGCCGCGGCGGCTGCGCAGGGTTCGTTTCAGACCAGTCATACGGGATTCCTCCTCTTACTCGGCGGGGTCAAAAATGCTTTGGTCCCGCTTGGCGTGGGCGCCGATGTTGTTGTATTCCAGACTCAGATACCCCTTGGCCCACTCGTCCAGCGCGGGGTCGGCGCCGTACTCGGCGGTCGTGCCGTCCGCCTTCATGTAATCATTGGCGGCGGTCACAACGGGGGTGTTCTGCTTCATTTCCAGCAGATACTTGTAATAGTCGCTCAGCGGCAGACCGGCCTGCTGCAGCAGGGTGGGGGCCAGCATGACCATGTCCATACGGTTCAGCGGGTCGGCCGTGCTGGTGGCGGCGGCCGTGTGCTCCAGCGGGTAGTTGGCCCAGATGAAGAACGGCGTGCTGCGCTGCAAAAGCTGCAAATCGTTGTCGGTGGCGGCAAAGCTCGCGTCAGCCACATGCTTGACAAAGCTGGGCGCGTGGTCGCCGGCCATAGCAACAATGACCTTGCGGCCGGTCTTTTCGTACTGCGCGGTAAAGTAGTCGCAAAGCTCCTGCACGGCGGCATCGGTCATCCTGATGCAGCTCAGGTACTCGTCCATCAGCTCGTCATACTCGCCGTAGTCGGTGCCGGCGTGGACAATATCCAGCGAAACATCGTTCATATCGTAGTCGCCGTGGCTCTGGATGGAGACTAAGAAGCTGAACCGGGGCTTGTCCTCGGGCATGGCCTCGTACATCTTCTCCCAATCCCGGTAGGTGGCGGAGTCGGTCTGGTAGGGGCGGTCGCCGTAGGTCTCCTTGGTGGGGAAGTCGCTCTCAAAATGGGTCTCGTCAAAGCCCAGCGCCAGCCATGCGGAATCGCGCCGGTAGTTGGAGTTGGTGTAGGGGTGGGCGGCCATTGTGGTGTAGCCCAGCCCCTTCAGGTAGCTGACAACGCTGTTGGCGTTGTACAGGTTCAGCCAGTTGAAGGGCGTGATGCTCGGCATCAGAATCAGCGAGTTGGAGGTCAGCATCTCATACTCGGTCGAGTTGGTGCCGCCGCCCACATGCGGGCTGATGGTGTGGCCGTAGATCGCGTTGGTCAGGTTTTTGGTCACCGGCATAATGTCGGTGTCGGCCTGCAGGTCGGTCACAAGGTCAAAGTCGTAAAAGCTCTCGGACAAAATCAGCAAAATGTCGGGGTAGTCCTCGGCGCTCTCGGGGCTGGCAGGGGCCACATAGTCATCGGCCTTGCGGGCCATGCTCGCGGCGGCCGCATCGGTGTAGCTTTCCGGCTCAATGATGGGGTCGGCCATCAGGCTGGTGGCCTCAATCGTGCCGGCCAGATAGCCGTAGGTGTAGTAGGTGTTCTGCCATGCCCAGCCGTAGGTCGTCTTGGGCTTGATGCTCACCGGCCCGAAGTAGCCGAAGAACATGACCAGAAAAACACCCAGCGCACTGCCCGCTATGCGCACGATGCGTGCGGGCCAGCCTGCGCGTTTGGGCGCGCCCTTTGCCAGCAGGTGCTGCACAAAGGCGATGCCGAGGATCGGCAGATAGAGCAGGGCGATTTTTACGACATCCTGCGTGATCTTGAGGGTGTAGCTGCCCATGACCTCGGCGGCGGTGCCCAGATTCAGAATGTCCTGGGGCATCAGCGCCGAGCCGTGCAGATCGCGGGTGTAGTAGTTGATAAGCGCAATGATCGTGAACACCGCGCCGGACAGCCCCGTGGAGAGGCTCCATCTGCCGCACAGCGCAAAGAGGATCAGCGTCAGGCAGAAGGCGGTCAGGGCGTTCAGCGGCGCGTAGAGCGGCCACTGCAGCTGCAAAAAGCTTTCGGTTACGCCGTCGGAAAGCTCAAGCTGATAGCGGGAGATAAAGCCCACCGCGACAGCCAGCAGGCAGGGGAGAAGCATCTGTAAGAGGAATTTCTTCCAATCAATCTTTTTGAAATGCTGCATAGGTGATAAAATGATACCTTTCTCTATAATTTTGTACACAAAAATACATAGTATAGTATAGCATAGCAGGGCAAAAAAATAAAGCCTCTCATGAAAGAGGCTTTGCTGAAATATTGGCTTGCTTTGCGGGGCTTTACATCCCTTTTATCTTAAAACCGTAGGGGAGGGCTTTATCCCTCCCGCGTACCTTGCCCTTAGTACCGCCTTTATAATCATTTCCGCGCGTTCTTCTTCCAGATCACATACAATCCCTCAAGGATCAGCGTCTCGCGGTAGGTGATGTCCGTTGCGCAGGCAAGCCGCACGCTGTCCGGCAGCGTGCCGGTCGCAACCACGGGGGCATCGGGGGCGTTCAGCGCCGCGCGGATCTGGGTTACCATGCCGTCCAGCATCGCGGCCGTGCCGAACACAATGCCGCTGTGCAGGCAATCCGCCGTGTTGGCCCCCAGCAGGCGGCGCGGGCGTGCCTCCAACTCGACCTGCGGCAGCTGCGCTGTGTTGCGCACCAGCGCCGACAGCGAGCACTGCGGCCCCGGCAGGATCGAGCCGCCCACCAGAGCACCCGAGGCATCCACAGCCAGCAGGGTGGTAGCCGTGTCGAAGTTGACCACCACGCAGGGCGGCGCACAGTGCTGCAGCGCGCCCACGATGGCGCAGAGCAGCTCACCGCCCAGCTGGGCCGGGTTGTCCATCCGGATACGCACGCCGCTTTTCAGCCCGGGGCCGACCTCCATGATCTGGCACTCGCACATCTTGCGCAGAGCCTCCCGCAGCCGCGGCGTCAGCGCCGGCACCACGCTGGAAAAGATGACCGCAGTGATCTGGTGCGGCTCGGTGCCGTAGAGCGCAAGCATGTTTACGACTTTATACAGCAGCTCATCACTGCTCAGCGCGGTGTCCGCAAACAGCCGCGAGGAAAAGACCAGCTTGCCGTCCGGCGTGTACCCGCCAAAGGTAATGTTGGAGTTGCCGATATTGAATGCCAGAATCATGCATAGCCCTCATTTCAAGTGTGTTGTCTTTATACTATTATAATAAGGAACAAATTGCAAGAGCTTTCCACAAAGCCCTGCAACCAATGTTGAAAATACCACCACCCACATCACCCACCGCCGCCCGCCCCCAAGCCTTCCCCTGCGGGGGAAGGTGGCCCCGTAGGGCCGGATGAGGGGCAACCTTGCGGATAACGCCCTTTATCGGGCAATCTTTCCGTCCCCGCCCGCCTGTAGGGAGGGGTCTTGACCCC
>ERZ840517.930-NODE-930-length-35212-cov-3.268396_pt1 | contig 35212 bp, 27 predicted proteins | sample MGYA00519876_ERZ840517 | MGnify/ENA primary metagenome ERZ840517 (study PRJEB31850, sample SAMEA3708882) | human gut metagenome | biome: human gut; feature: human-associated habitat; material: faeces | place: China | collected 2014 ... | reverse complement strand
ACTTTATCGCCGACACTATACATCTTTACTTACCGCCTTTCTCATTAACCACTATCTTAACAACATAATTATAACACAAAACGCCCCAAATGTCAAATTTTTTGATTATATCATAGTTACCAAAAAAAATCAACCCCTTTTGTGTAATTTTTTTAATAAATTGTCAAAATAAAAAGGATACCACTCTAAAGTAATATCCTTTTCGTTTTTATTCTTTATTTTGACCTGTGTTGTCGGGAATTATGCTTTCCAAGCGACCCGCCGCAGTAATCGCAAGATTTTTAAGCAAAGTCTTTTGATTATCGTCACTGCCCGAACCGGCTGTAATCTCAATTATACAGCCTCTGTCGTACACATGGATAGTCGGAAACGCTATATACGATTCCTGTCCTATACCCTCAACCAATTCAGCAGAAGAACGTTTTGACTTTTCCTGTTCGTACTGGTCGAAAAGCATTTGATAATCAATAGTATCTGTGAACTGTGTAACCTTAACCGTTACAGTATCATTTTGACCTATAGGCTCACTTCTGTAAAGCACTGTCGCAACATTACCGTTACGGCTTGTACCTGATTCCTCAATAACAGGTGTATATCCGGCATTTAGTGCAACATCATCAGTTGTGATAAGTGTCGCCGGGTCGATTTCAGGTATCGGTGTAGGTGTCGGCTTTGCAAAAAGTCCGCCGCCACCGCCGCAAGCACACAAACCTATTATCATGGCCAAGCTTGCTAACACAAGCAATAACTTTTTCATAATTTTACCTCCAATGATTATTTCATTGCAATGGCATCTTTTACATTCTTAACGATATTTTCAGGAGTTAAACCGTATTCCTTAAATAATTCAGCCGGTTTACCCGATTTACCGAATCTGTCAGTACCGATAATCTTAACAGGTACAGGAGCATTTGCACATACCACTTCCGTAACGGCACTTCCAAGACCGCCCATAATGTAATGCTCTTCAGCTGTTACGATAGCACCTGTTTCCTTAGCAGCCTTTGTTATTATTTCTTCGTCTATAGGCTTGATTGTATGGATATTGATTACTCTTGCGGAAATGCCTTCTTCTTCAAGCATTTTTGCCGCTTCAAGTGCCATACCTACCATAAGACCGGTTGCAATAATTGTTGCGTCCTTACCATCCTTTAGTTGAACGCCCTTGCCAAGTTCAAACTTGTAGTCCTCACTGTTTACGTCCTCAACGGCAAGACGACCGAATCTCATATATACAGGACCGTCGTGGTCAATAGCCGCCTTAACAGCTTGCATAGCCTCAATATCATCGGCAGGGTTTATAACAACAATATTAGGAATTGAACGCATTAAAGCGATGTCCTCAAGACATTGATGTGACGCACCGTCCTCACCGACAGAAATACCTGCGTGAGTAGCACCGATTTTAACATTAAGTTTTGTATAGCCGATTGAGTTTCTAACCTGTTCAAAGGCTCTGCCTGCGGCAAACATTGCAAATGTTGACGCAAAAGCGATTTTTCCGCTTGCGGCAAGTCCTGCTGCCACGCACATCATATTACTTTCTGCAATACCCATATTTATAAATCTTTCAGGATATGCTTTCTTGAACATTTCTGTTTTTGTTGATTTTGAAAGGTCAGCGTCAAGCACAACTATGTTAGGGTTTTCACCGTACTTTACAAGCGCCGCTCCGTATGATTCTCTTGTAGCTTTCTTTGCCATTACAGACTCGCCTCCAATCCTTTGATTATTTCATCAAGCTCTGCGATTGCTTGATTGTACTGTTCTTCATTAGGTGCAGAACCGTGCCAGCCTGCGTTATTTTCCATAAATGAAACATTCTTGCCTTTAACAGACTTCATTATAATAGCGGTAGGCTGTCCCTTTGTAGCCTTTGCCTCGTCAACAGCCGCCATAAGTTCTTCAAAATTATGAGCATTTACCTTTATAACGTGCCAACCGAATGCCTCAAACTTCTTATCGATAGGATTAGGATTCATTACCTTAGAAATGTCACCGTCTATCTGTAAGCCGTTGTTATCAACGAAAATTGTAAAGTTGTCAAGTTTGTAATGAGCGGCAAACATAGCTTGCTCCCAAACCTGTCCTTCCTCAAGCTCACCGTCACCAAGAACAGAATATACTCTGTAATCCTTGTTGTCAAGCTTTGCTGCAAGTGCCATACCGCCTGCGGCTGACACACCTTGTCCCAATGAACCTGTTGACATATCAACGCCGGGTACTTTGTTCATATCAGGATGTCCTTGAAGATAGCTGTTTACATTTCTGAATGTCTTAATATCCTCTTTTGGTATAAATCCTTTTTCTGCAAGTACACCGTATAGTGCAGGTGCTGTGTGACCCTTTGAAAGAACAAATCTGTCTCTGTCCTCCATTTTAGGATTTTTCGGATCTACATTCATTACCTCAAAGTAAAGCAATGTCAAAACATCTGCTACAGATAATGAACCTCCCGGATGTCCCGATGCCGCACTGTATACGGCTGTAAGAGCGTGCTTACGAACATTGTTTGCAATGATTGACAGCTCTGTGACTCTTTTCTTATCCATGTGTCGTATTTCCTCCCTTAAATTAATTATTATCTAACGCATTTTCATACGCGATATTCATAAGTGTGTCAAGTCTTTCCGTTTCTCCCGAAAGATACAGAAATCCTATAAGTGCCTCAAATCCCGTTGCTCTGCGGTATTCCGTCATATTTGCGTTTTTCGGCACTGTATTCGATTTTGCGTTTCTTCCTCGCTTGTATACCGCCGTTTCATCATCTGTCATATGTTCAAGCATTGCGTCTATACTGTTTGACTGTGCGTGTGCTTTGACATACTGAACAGTCTTTTTATGCAGTTTGTTTGCAGGAAGATTTTCGTGTTCTTCTATAATTCGTGTACGAACAAAAAGTTCATACACTCCGTCACCTATATAGGCAAGCGCCAAAGGCGAAAACTGTGACGGCTTTTTAGTTGTAAGCATAGTTACCTCCCCAAGCACTGTGGGCAAATTTTTTATTCTGAGATGTAGTTCCACTTTACACCCATCGGTGTATCCTTTAACTCAATATTCATAGCTTTAAGCTTATCACGAATTGCGTCAGCTTCAGCCCAGTTCTTCTCACTTCTTGCCTTGTTACGCTTTTCGATTAATTCTTCAACCTCTGCGTCTATCGACTTTTCCTGTGTCTTTTGGAATAAACCGAGTACACCGCCAAGCTCATGTATAAGGTCAAGCGTCTTTTCAACAACAACTTTCGCATTCTTATTTTCATTTGACAATGCGGTGTTTGACGCATAAACTATATCAAATATTGCCGCGATTGCGTCGGCTGTATTCAAGTCGTCGTCCATTGCCGCAATAAATTTAGTCTTGCAGTCATCAAGAGTTTTTGAATACTCCTTTTCACTGTCTGTAAGTTCTCTGTCCTCACTGTTTTGAAGTAAAAATTCAAGATTGTCTATGCAAGTGTAAACTCTTTCAACAGCAGATTTTGCCTGTTCCATTAATTCATTATCAAAATTAATAGGATTTCTGTAATGAGCCGAAAGCATAAAGAAACGTACCACTTCACCGTCATACTGTTTAAGTATGTCACGAACAGTAAAGAAATTTCCGAGTGACTTACTCATTTTCCTGTTATTTATATTAATATATCCGTTGTGCATCCAATAATGTGCAAAAGGCTTTCCATTTGCACATTCGCTCTGTGCAATTTCGTTTTCGTGATGTGGGAAAATCAAGTCTTGACCGCCCGAATGAATGTCTATCGTTTCGCCAAGATACTTGTTCACCATTGCACTACACTCGATGTGCCAACCGGGTCTGCCCATTCCCCATGGGCTTTCCCAAGCAGGTTCGCCCTCTTTTTGCTTTTTCCAAAGTGCAAAGTCCATAACGTCCTTTTTATGTTCGTTCACATCAATTCTTGCACCTGCCTCCAAATCTTCCAATGGCTGTTTTGAAAGCTTGCCGTATTCGTTAAATTTCTTTGTAGAGAAATACACGTTTCCGTCAACATCGTAAGCATAGCCGTTATCAACAAGTTTCTTTACAACATTGATAATCGCATCAATATTTTCCGTTGCTTTCGGGTGAATTGTAGCTTTGTGAATACCGATTGCCTGTGCGTCCTTAAAATATTCCGCAATAAATCTTTCACCAAGCTCTTTTACCGTTATACCTTCTTCATTTGCACGTTTAATCATCTTATCGTCTATATCCGTAAAATTCTGTACGAATGTTACCTTATATCCTTGATATTCAAGATAACGGCGCATTGTATCAAAAACAATAAACGGTCTTGCATTTCCTATATGAAAATAGTCATATACAGTAGGACCGCATGAATACATTTTAACTTCACCTTTATTTATAGGGACAAACTCCTGTTTTTGTCTTGTTAATGTGTTATAAATTTTCATAAGCACTACTTCCTTTTTCCATTCTAACTTTAATTATATCGCAAAATAAAAGAAAATACAACCTCTATTTTTAAAAAATAGAAGTTGTATTTATGTTTTTATATGCTCGGAATAAATAATCTGTTTCCTATTTCAAGTTTGTCGGATTTTTCCATATTGTTAAACCTCAAAATTTCGCTTTGCGGTACTGCGTATCGTTTTGCAATTTCCCAAAGATTATCCCCTTTTTGAACAAAGTAAATCACTATACCGTTTTTGTCACCGTTTTCAAGCGGTTCTGTCACCACTTCATTCACAAGTTCGATTTTTCTTTTTCTGATTATATTTGCGTTAAGCGATAAAATACATCTGATTTCAATTTCACCCGCCACGTTCAAATTATATGCAGTGTGCTTTACTTCCGCTTTTATTTCCGGAATAAGGTCACTGTACGTACTTTCGCAGTCAAGCATATAGCTGAACGGCAATTCTTTTTTCATACTGTAAACGGGGCTTTCGTTGCTGTCTGTCAAGTATAAAATATATGCCTCGATTTTACCCTCTGCCAAAAGTTTACCGCGTTGTATCTGTGCCTTTGTGATATACGGTCTTGTTATCACGTCATACACGCCAGAAACGGACGGTGTACCCGTGCCCATTTCCACCATTTCACGAATTGTGTTCTGTGATGAAGGACGTGACACAACTTCTTCAAGTTCCACTTCTTCCTTTAAAAGCTTAGTTTTCGTAAACGGCTCATAGCAATCACATATCATATCCACCGACACATTTTCCGTTGCCTTAACCTGTGCCGTAACGGTTACATCAATATCAACAATTCTGTTATCGCCGTCATCATCCTCGACAACCTTATACCTTACGTCCGATATGCTGTAATCAATATCGCACATCGTTTCGTCACCGGCGTCGTCGCAATCAATAATTTCCGTAAAAGGCACTTCGCTTTCCATAAACTGAATACAACAGTCACTGTCGGTATACAGAACGCATACACTTATTTCTCCCTTTACAACAATCTTTCCCGTAACCGCTTTATATTCCGAATCGGATATTTTTGTATCGACTTTCAATATCTCGTTGATTGATGTCTGACCGTTCGGAACTTCTATTGATTCCTTTACAGAAAATTCAGTTTCCGTCAGTCCGATACAATTTTGCAGTTTTACGTTTTCCTTGAGCAATTCCGCATTGTCGCAATCCTCCGCTTCAACCGCTATCTCAACATTCTTTTCGGCTACAACCTCATAGTCCAAACCCACAATCACCTTAATTCTCAGTTTACGACTGTTTATAAGCGAAAATTCGGCTCTATCCACGTTTGCCATTATAATTGCAGTCATATCGTCGGTTATATTTTTGCTGTCCACATTTTGCGTGAAGTCAAACGACGTTATAATACTTTTTATCTTTTCTCGGTCACTGTCGGGTATGTACAAAATTTTCAAATCAACTCTGCCTGTGACATTTACTCGTCCGTTTGTAATTTCCTTGTTCGTAATACACGATACTGCGTCAAGCTGCAAAATTTTTAGTATATCGGGTTTCACATCGGGTACGATTATGTCCTCATCAACAAGCACCTGCGTGTCGCCCTTGCATGAAACTTGATTTACAGTTACATTCTCCTTTACTAATTCCATAATTAATATAATTCTCTCCTTTCGTTAAATAAAAATCTAAAAAATTGTTCACATTTCTGTGTACAACTTTATTCAAACTTTTCTAATAAAAAAATTCTCATAGTAAATACTATGAGAATTTTTATGAATTATTCTTAATTATGCGTTTTTAATAATTTCTTTCCACTTTTCGTAAGCCGCATCCCACTTTTCTGAATCTTGCGGCTCGTATGTTTTAATATCGAATGAATTGCGAACAACTTTTCTGCCTTCATTGATGTCCTTAATCGCACCCATAGCCATTGCCTGTACAATTACGTTACCGATACTTGTAGCCTCAACAGGACCTGTGCTAACAACACGCTTTGTTGCGTTTGCGGTAAATTGACAAATCATCTTGTCCTTGATACCGCCGCCGACAATATTAACAACATTGTACTTGTTGCCTGTAACGTCCTCCATACCTTCAACAGTTTGACGATACTTGAACGCAAGACTTTCTGCGATACATCTTACAACCTCGCCCTTTGTTTCAGGCACTTTCTGACCTGTCTTTTTACAGTATTCCTTTATACGCTTAGGCATATTACCCGGTGTTTGGAACTCTGCATAATCCGGATCAACAAGACTTGCAAAAGGTTCTGCCGCATTTGCCTGTCTTTCAAGTTCGTCAAAGCTTAGAAGTTCGCCTTCTCTGTCCCATTGACGTCTTGATTCTTGGATTAGCCATAGTCCCATAATGTTCTTCAAGAAACGGATTGTCTTATTAACTCCGCCCTCGTTTGTAAAGTTATGGTTGAATGCACCGTCCGAAGTATTAGGCTTGTCAAGTTCAACACCCATAAGTGACCATGTACCCGAAGATATGTAAATAAAGTCTTTTTGGTCAACAACCGGTACCGAAGCAACGGCACTTCCCGTATCGTGTGAAGCAACCGCAACAACAGGCACTTGTTCAATACCAAGTTCTTCTGCAAGTTCCGGCTTTACTTTGCCGACAATTTCACCAGGGAATATAACATCTGTTAAAATGTCTGTCGGAATACCGAGTTTCTTTAACAAATCGTATGACCATTCGTACTTTTCACTGTTGTACATCTGTGTTGTTGACGCATTTGTGTATTCAGTCTTTTTAACACCTGTTAAGAAGAAGTTGAATAAGTCAGGCATCATAAGCAAAGTTTTTGCATTTTTTAGTGAAGTATCACCCGATAGCTTTGCTGACAAAAGCTGATATATTGTATTGAACCAGTTAAAAGCAATACCTGTTCCCTTGAAAATTTCTTCTTTCGGAACAAGTTTAAATGCCTCGTCATACATACCCTCTGTTCTTGTATCACGATAGTGGTAAGGATTGCCGATAAGCTTGTCATTTTCGTCAAGCAAACCATAGTCAACGCCCCATGTGTCGATACCGATACAGTCAATATCTCTGTCACCCGAATTTGCACACTTTAAGATACCTTGCTTGATTTCAAAGAATAATCTAAGAACGTCCCAATGCAAATCTCCGTTTATGTTAACAGGGTCGTTTGAAAAACGGTGTTTTTCTTCAAGAGTGATTTTTTCACCGTCAAATGTGGCAAGCATTGCACGTCCCGATGACGCACCAAAGTCAAATGCTAAAAATTTATACTTTTTACCCATATTCTTTCCTCTTTTCTTAAAAATAAATTTTACTAAATATATTATACATTAAATAAAATACTATGTCAATATTACACATAGTGCATTTTTGATTTATAGGAATAAGTTTTTATTTTTACAGTTTAAATAGTATGATTCGCCATCACTCCGTCACTATCGTGACACCTCTACTCAAGGAGAGGCTTTTCGTTGTCCGCCATATTTCACAAAGCTCACCTTGAGGGGAGCTTGCAACATAGTCGTCTGAGGGGTGGCTTTTGTGGGACGTCGTGGTGCCGTCCACTTCTCTCCGTTTTGGGCGACCAATGGTCGCCCCTACAAAGTGTTTCGTGACACCATTCCAACAAAATATATTTCCACACAAAAAAACTCCGACCGAAGTCGGAGTTTTTAATCTAATTAATACCAAGTTTGTGAATCATACTTATCAAGTACGTTTCTGATATTAGCTATTCTTGTTTCTGTATCAATAAGACCGTTATCGTCATAAGCACTTGTTGCCTTTAGCATAGCATCTTCTGCCCAGTGACCGTCAATGTCTACGATTGAATACAATTCAGGAGTTACTGTTGTACCGTCTTGAGCTACAAGACCCATATCTGTACGTCCGATAACATTATTGAACATTTGGCAGAATTCTGCTCTTGTCATTACTCTGTCAGGTTCAAATGTTGTATCACTTGTACCATTCATATAACCGTAAGCAACTACTGTTTCGATATATGACTTATACTGTGAATCAGCAATATCAGTAAATTCAGTTTCGCCTGTCTTTGTCAGTCCCAAACCGTATGCAAGAAGTTTTGCAACTTCGCCTCTTGTAACTGCACCGATTTCAACTGAATCAACACCGTCAAATGCACCCTTTTGAGCAAGATATGCAAGACCTCTTACATACCATGTACCCTCATGCTTTGCAATGTTATCTGTTACAGGATAAACTGTATCTGTTGTACCGTACTTTTGGTCAACCATTCTTGTAATCATAGCTGCAACCTGTTCTCTTGTAACAGCATCGTCAGGAGCCATCTTAACCTCTGCAACCCATTTACCGCCGACTACGTTACCTTCTTCGTCAGTTACGTCTACTCTTTGAATAGCAGGTTCATAACCGAATATATACGCATAGCCAAGGCCTTGAAGATCCACTTCTTCGCCCGGTGTAACAGTCGGGAGCAGGTGTAGGCTCTTCAGTTGGTTCCGGTGTTGGTTCTTCTGACGGTACAGGTGTTACGTCAGGAGTTGTATTACCTGCATGACCCCAAATTACCGCACCTTCACCGTAAATATCAAGTGAATTACAGATTAGTTGACCGCGGTTAATACCGTTACCTGATGTTGTACCAATCTTTACATCAGCTTTCGGAGCATATACTGTACCTTCAATATTAGTACCGCCGCCGTAAATGTTGAATGTTTCCGCACTTGTTACAGTGTTACCTACCATATGGCAAGATACTTCATATGAAGTTGCATTGATTGCATTTACATTACCTGTAACTCTTTCGTCAGCATACTGACCGCTGTTTGCAAATCTTACTGTTTCAGCCTTTGTTACAATGTCACCTGTAATCTTACCGTCAAAGTCAAACTTTGATGTTCCGTAAGAATAAATGTCACCCTCAAGAGTAAATGTATTACCGAATGATACAGGTGCGCTGCCAAGAACTATATCACCCTTTGTCGGAGCATTAAATGATAAATTCTGCGGTTCACCGTCATAGTAAATATCCGCACAAATCATAGAGTTTGCACTTGTACTGCCGATTGAAACCCAGCTGTCACCCCATTGACTCGGAACGATAATCCATTTCAAATCGCCTGTACCGAAATCAAATGTACCGTCACCTGTGTCAACTACGTTTACCATAGCCTCACCCGGAGCTTGTGAAATAAGATATGCAGGATTGTCGCCTACTACTTCAATATAACCTTTCTTATCGTTAGCAGTAGAGAATGATAATTGATTAACTTTTACATATACCGGACCGTTTGTTGTATCGATAACAACCTTACCGCCTTGAACGCTTAGTCCGTCAAATGATGTATTTTCTGAAATTGTGTAATATGGATAACCGTTTTCATCGGTAGGAAGACTCGGATACGACCAGGCATTAACACCTACCCAACCTTGTGCAGATGTGTATTCTACATCTTCATAAGCAGGTGTTTCGGGTTTTACAGAATCATCTGTAAGATAAGTATCGGGATAATATGCATCAAGATACTTTGACATATTTTCTTCAACCTTATCCACACCTTTTCTGTTTGTGTCTTTAAGGATTGCAGAATATTCGTCTTGATAGCTTACTTCTTGTGATGAAATTATATCACCGTCAAGATAGTTTTCACCGGCATTGTCAAACTTGACCTGTCCGCCTGCATACACGTCACCCTCAATATTCATTGATTGATGTGCGTTTACCCCATTGAATGCTACAACAGCCGCATTGTCGATTGTAGAAACCTGTGTTTCCGGAATCTGAGCAAAAGCAGACACTGCCATTGTAAGCATTGATCCTGCAACCAAGCAGGAAACCATTTTTTTCATGTTCATAAACCTCTCCCTCTCTCCAGTTATTATAATATCAATATATAGTTATATTAATATTATATACATATAATACCACTCAACATTTATATTTGTCAATATGTTTAAGAATATTTTATAACATAATTTGTCTTTATTTCACCCAGTCAGCCCATTCGTAATCGTTGATTGAATCTTTGATGTAATCCTTAGTAAGTTCCAGTGCAACAATTACATTCAGACACCACTGTGAAGTAAAGTTTGTACTTATCCAGAACATTTCTTCAAGGTTTTCATTATTAAAGTAATTCTTGTAAACACATATATCGAAATTATCTTTCTTGTCCTTGCCTGCCAAAGAATGAATAAGCACTTGCCATACTTGATATGCAAGCTCGGCGTTATTTGTTTCTCTTGCCGCATATCCGCACAAAGCCGATGCCATATACGGATAAACAAATCCGTTGCCGGTCAAAAGACCGTTTGAAATTTTCTTCTTTTCTTCAACCGGCAAGAAGTAAAATTCGCCGTACTGAACAAGCATATCCTTAAACACTTCATCATCTAAAAGTTCCGCAAGTTCAAACCAAGTTTCGGGACCACCCATACAAACGGCAAGGTGTGCACCGCCTGCGGCACTTTCGCCGATATATCCCAAATGACCCGTTTCGGGATCATATTCATAGTTTGAACCCGAAATCATACGCATAGGCGACTTTTTCAAATCATTGATACCCGTAACAATCTTATCTCTGTAATGATTATCGTTATCTCTCTCCCAAGCCGTATACCAGTTTGAGCAATATGTTGACCAGTCAGGACCGCTTCTTGCATGAGTAGGAAGTTTCATTTCTTCTTTCTTATAGAAATATCTAAGCGGATCCATATTAAGCGTTGCATAGTCAGCATCCTTAACATCGTCCATTGCGTCACCTATTCTCGGATCACCGCCCATCAAATAATACAATGCTCTGTGATGTCCTGCCATAGCGATACGCGGTTCTTTACAGGAATCGCCCCAATGCACAACATTATGACGGCTGCCAAGACCTTTCAAATCACCGAAATGGTATATATCAACATCTGCACTGTGACGGCTCATTGCCTCCGCCATAGTGAAAATATCTTCTCTGCCCGAACGCATAAATGCAAGCCACAACCATAATGTCGGTATAAGTTCGGTATTCTGCCAAGCGTAACCGCCCATATCATATCTCCAACAATGACGTTGTGCGTCATATGTGTGCATTATATCGCCGTAATCCCAAAGACCGTACCAATGTCTTTGTTCGACTTCGTTCTCATAAAATGCAAATGCTTTGTCAAGTTCTTCTTCAAGCCACTTTTTAAGCGGTGTATCCTTTGACGGCAAGCTCCATTCACCCATAGCTTTAACTTCGTGATAATATTCAGGAGTCGCAACAAGTACAGACGGTTTCTGTACAGTTTCGGCTTGTTTCATAAGTTCATCGTCCGACGGCACTGTATCATATAAAAACAGTGACATTTCGTTTGTATTCGCAATTCCGTATGCCGACGAGCCTATTTCAGGGAATCCTTCATAATATGTTTGGTCATGTGCAACGGTGTCATAGTGACGCATATCCTGTGCGTCTGCGTCCGGCGGAACAATCCATGCGGTAAGGCTTGCGTTATCCGTACAAAGTCCGTCTGCATAAAGTGATGTAGGATACTTCTCCCAGAAGTTGCGCATACAGAATGCCGTACCTTTTGTTTCGTCCGCAATATACATAAGACCTTTTGAGCGTTTACCCCAATTTGCTTTTATAAATGTACATTCTTCGTGTCCTGTGCGTTTCTTTACTTCAAAACTGTCTGCCGTAACCTGTTGCAAACGATAGCTGTCCCACTTTGTTACATTGTCAATTTCCTCTTTTGTAACCGCATTACCGTTTCTCAAGTCGACCATTTCCGAAAGGTTTACCTTTTCTCCTGCAAGTTGTTTTGAATAAATCGGCTGAATACCGATTGACGGTCCAAGACGTGGTCGCCACAAATTTAAAAGCTGCATTGTTTCGTGCATAACACCGCAGTCGCCTGTTATCTTTATACGTCTGTTATAAAGTTCACCGTCCATTTTTCTTGTAAGCTGAATGCCGACACCTTTTATAAAGTCGGTCTTTTCATTGCCGTCATACAAGAATGTATGGATAATCTTGATTTCATTTTCATCATAGAATACAGAAAATCTGATTATGTAACGCAAGAATTCGCTGCCGTCAATGTTTTTGTGTTCACCCGTAACTTTTACCGTTGTTTTCAAATTACCGCAATCTTCAATTTCGACAGTATTGATTTCTCCTATATACGGTATGCTTTTTCTTATTTCAACGTCACCGTCTTTACTGCGAAGTTCTTTTACGGCTTTTAATGTTACATCACCGTAAGGAGTTTTCATCAAGACCGAACCTTGTTTTGGGAATACCGCTTTAAATTTGCCGTTGTCAACAGTTATCTCGTTTTCTGTTTCATTTGTCTTTATTCCGTCAAAACCGTCATATTTATCCGTTTTGTTTATTTCAACAGTTTCACTGTCTGTTTTGATTGTGTACGAAGTCCATTTTGTTGAACCGTCGGGATAATATGCAATCGGCTTTTCCTGATATGCGATACCGTTTCCGTTTTCGTCATTTATTGAAAATACTGTTTCTTTTGTAACTTCGCCTTTTTTCCAAGGCACACCGAATGTAACATATCCGCCTTTTGAACGGTTTTCAAGCCAATGTAATTTTATGCTGCTCATTTTTCACATCTCCTTATATTCTTGCAACGCCCGATTCTCTTGCTGCTTTTGCAACAGCCTTTGCAACGTTTTCCGCTACACGCTTATCGAATGCGTCAGGAATAATATATTCATCATTAAGTTCATCGTCTTTGATAATATCGGCAATCGCCTGTGCGGCTGCCATTTTCATTTCATCATTAATATCGCTCGCTCTTACGTCAAGTGCACCTCTGAATATACCCGGGAATGCAAGCACATTGTTGATTTGATTAGGAAAATCACTTCTTCCCGTACCTATAACTCTTACGCCTGCCTTTTTTGCAACGTCAGGCATAATTTCCGGAACAGGATTTGCCATAGCAAACACGATTGGGTCTTTCGCCATTTTTGCAACCATTTCTTCCGTAAGAATACCAGGTGCGGAAACACCTATAAATAAATCTGCGTCTACGATTGCCTCATCAAGCTTTACGTCAAGATTGTCCGGATTTGTAAGTTCGGCAAGCTTTGCCTGTTCGCTGTTCATTTCAGGGTTTCCTCTGTAAAGTGAGCCGTACTTGTCGCACATAATTACATTTTTCAAACCTCTTGAAACAAGCAGTCTTGTTATCGCCATACCTGCCGAGCCTGCACCGTTTACAACGGCTTTAATTTCCGTAATATCCTTGCCGACTACCTTTAGAGCGTTAAGCACCGACGCAAGTACAACAACGGCTGTACCGTGCTGGTCATCGTGGAATACAGGAATATCACATTCTTCTCTCAATCTTCTTTCAATCTCAATACATCTCGGAGCGGATATATCCTCAAGATTAACACCGCCGAATGAACCGGCAATCATTTTTACCGTATTTACAATTTCGTCAACGTCCTTTGAACGAACGCAAAGCGGAAATGCGTCAACATCTGCAAACACCTTGAACAATGCACATTTACCCTCCATTACAGGCATACCTGCCTCCGGACCTATATCGCCAAGTCCGAGTACAGCTGTACCGTCCGTTATAACGGCAACAAGATTTGAACGTCTTGTGTATTTATATGACAAATCCACGTCCTTTGAAATTTCAAGACAAGGCTCTGCAACACCCGGTGTGTATGCAACAGAAAGTTCTTCTCTGTTTGTAACCTTTGCTCTTGACACAACTTCAATTTTACCGTGCCAGTCCTCGTGTTGTTTTAGTGCAAATTCTTTTTTATCCATTAGTTTCTCTCCTATTCTATCACTGTGTACAATTATTTTCATTTTATCACAACTCACTCGTACATTCAATACATTTGCATTACTTAATTCATTTATTTTCTTATTTATACAATCTCACCAAACGAGCCTTACTGTTTTTAGCAAAAATATGCACAACAATTAACAAAATAGTTCTTTTCTTTTTGTAAAAAATATTGTATAATATATATGACATAGTATGAGAATATTATATCTATATATATAAATTTCCAAATTTCAAAGGAGAAGATTATTATGATTACTATTACCGGAAAACCAGTATGCAGCGGTGTTGCATTTGGACCTGTGTTTGTTTTCAGCCGTGAGGAAAGCACAATTAAAAGACATCATATCGAAAGCAGTGATGATGAAATCGCTCGTTTTGAATCAGCACGTCAGCAGACAATCAGTGAACTTGCTATGCTTTATGATAAGGCTCTTGCCGAAGTCGGCGAGGCTAACGCAATGATTTTTCAAATTCATCAGATGATGCTTGACGACCTTGATTATATCGAATCAATCAAAAATATAATTACCGACCAGCTTATAAATGCCGAAACCGCAGTTGCACAAACTTGCGACAATTTTGTGCAAATGTTCCGTGCAATGGACGATCCGTATATGCGTGAAAGAAGTGCGGACGTCAAAGACGTTTCGGAAAGACTTATAAAAATTCTTTCGGGTAAGGACAAGGACGGTCTTGTTACGGACGAACCTGTTATAATCATTTCCGATGACCTTGCGCCGAGCGAAACGGTTCAGTTCGACAAGAGCAAAATTCTCGCTTTTGTAACAGAGGGTGGCTCTACAAATTCTCATACATCAATTCTTGCAAGAATGATGAATATTCCCGCAATGATTGGTGCAAAGGGCGTTTTGTCTGCCGATGCAAACGGCAAAAATGCCATTGTTGACGGTTTTACGGGTACGATTTATATTGATCCCGACGAAGCTACAATCAACGAAATGACTAAGAAAAAAGAAGAAATTGATAAACAAAACAAACTTCTTCAACAATTAAAAGGTCGTGAAAGCGTAACAAAAGACGGTCAAAAGATTGAACTTTGTGCAAATATCGGAAGTGTTCTTGATGTCGGCAATGTTTTGAAAAATGATGCCGAGGGTATCGGACTTTTCAGAAGTGAATTTTTATATCTTGAAAGCAACGATTATCCGTCTGAAGACGTTCAGTTTGCCGCATATAAAGATGTACTTTCAAAAATGGTTAATAAACGTGTAATCGTTCGTACACTTGACATCGGTGCAGACAAGCAGGTTGATTACTTTAATATGCCGAAAGAAGAAAATCCGGCTATGGGTATTCGTGCAATAAGAATTTGCCTTCAAAGACCGGATATATTCAAGACTCAGCTTCGCGCTCTATATCGTGCATCGGTATTCGGTAAACTTGCTATTATGTTCCCTATGATTGCTTCGGAATGGGAAATCGTAAAAATACTCGAAATAATTGATGAAGTTAAAGCAGAACTTGACAGTGAGGGCATTGCTTATTCAAAGAATGTTGAACTTGGTTGTATGATTGAAACACCTGCCGCAGCGGTAATCAGTGATATTCTTTCAAAGCACCTGGACTTCTTCTCAATCGGTACAAATGACCTTACTCAATATACTCTTGCCGCTGACAGACAAAATCCCGACATAGGCAAATTCTGTGACACACATCATGTTGCAATTTTAAGACTTATTAATATGATAGTAAAAAATGCTCATAAAAACGGTACATGGGTTGGAATTTGCGGCGAACTCGGTGCAGACCTTGAACTTACCGAAGCATTTCTTGCTATCGGCGTTGACGAACTTTCCGTCACCCCAAGTGCTATTTTACCGATACGTAAAAAGGTTATTGAAACCAATGTTTCTGAAATTAAAGAAAGTGTTTTAGACAAATATTTGAACTAATTTAAAAGCAGACAAAGAAAAAATTCTTTGTCTGCTTTTTTATGTGCTATTTACATTTATATGTCTTTTTATATACTTTGTTGAATTTTGTAATTTGTTGATATATAATACTCTTGTCGGATTAATCCGATGTTAAAGGCAAACTTCATTAACGGTTTTTAACCGGCGGTTATGCCCACTTTTATATTCACAGGCTTTATGCCGAGTTTATGAAAGGGGGTATGCTTATGAAAAGTAAGCATATTGTTACATATGGCAAAGAAATTGCTTTTTGCAGTTTTGATAATTATCGCTATATTGATAATTTTCACCATAAAAGTACAATAGCCGCCCTCTCACCCAGGAACGGCTATTGAATAAATAGTTCTTTTTGGGCATAACCGCTTGAGGTTTGCCTTTTTCTATTTTTATTATATAACTATAAATTAATTTTGTCAACACATAATGCAAAACACAGACTGCATTTTGCAATCTGTGTTTAATATTATTCAAATTAATACATTCCCATACCTGGATCCATCGGAGCGGCAGGAGCTGCCGGTTCAGGAAGGTCTGTTACAAGACTTTCTGTTGTAAGTACCATAGACGCAACAGATGCTGCATTTTGAAGTGCACTTCTTGTAACCTTAACCGGATCAACGATACCTGCCGAAATCATATCAACATATTCTTCAACAAGTGCATTAAATCCCTTACCTGTTTCACAAGACTTAACCTTATCCACGATTACACTGCCTTCAAGACCTGCATTCTTTGCGATTTGCCAAGCCGGTTCTTCAAGTGCTTTAAGTACAATTTGAACACCTGTCTTTTCATCGCCTTCGGTTTTTTCAAGTAGAGCCGCAACAGTAGGAATAACATCAATATAACTTGTTCCGCCGCCTGCAACGATACCTTCTTCAACAGCCGCTTTAGTAGCTGCAAGAGCGTCTTCAATTCTAAGTTTCATTTCTTTCATTTCTGTTTCTGTTGCCGCACCGACTTTAATTACAGCAACACCACCTGCAAGTTTAGCAAGTCTTTCTTGTAGCTTTTCCTTATCAAATTCAGATGTTGATGCCTCAAGTTCACGTCTGATTTGTGCAACTCTGTCTGCAATTGCATTCTTATCGCCTGCACCGTCAACAATAATTGTAAGTTCCTTTTGAATCTTAACTTGCTTTGCTGTACCAAGTTGTGAAATTTGTGTATCTTTCAAATCAAAGCCAAGTTCTTCACTGATTACCTGACCGCCTGTCAAGATTGCAATATCTTGCAGCATTTCCTTACGTCTGTCACCAAAGCCGGGAGCCTTTACAGGTACGCATACGAATGTACCGCGAAGTTTATTAACGATAAGTGTTGAAAGAGCCTCACCCTCAACATCTTCAGCGATAATTACCATCTTTCTGCCTGCTTGCATAACTTGTTCAAGAAGCGGTAAAATTTCTTGAATATTTGAAATCTTCTTATCTGTAATAAGAATGTATGGGTCGTCAAGAACTGCCTCCATTTTTTCTGTATCAGTTACCATATAAGGTGTGATATAACCTCTGTCGAATTGCATACCTTCAACAATTTCAGAATATGTTTCGGCAGTCTTTGATTCTTCAACTGTGATAACGCCGTCTGCTGTTACCTTTTCCATTGCCTCTGCAATTAGCTGACCGATTTCTTCATTAGCAGCTGAAACCGACGCAACTCTTGCAATATCTTCCTTACCATGAACTTTCTTTGCTGTAGAAAGTAGCTTTTCAACAGCCGCGTCAACAGCCTTTTGGATACCCTTTCTTACGATCATAGGGTTAGCGCCTGCTGCAACATTCTTTAGTCCTTCACGAACAAGTGCCTGTGCAAGAAGTGTAGCTGTTGTTGTACCGTCACCGGCAACGTCATTTGTCTTTGTTGCAACTTCTTTTACTAGCTGAGCACCCATATTTTCAAATGGATCTTCAAGTTCGATTTCCTTAGCGATTGTAACACCGTCATTTGTGATTAGCGGTGCACCGAATTTCTTATCAAGAACAACATTTCTGCCCTTCGGGCCAAGTGTGATTTTAACTGTATTTGCAAGTTGGTTGATACCGCTTTCAAGAGCGTGTCTTGCGTCCTGTCCGTATTTAATTTGTTTAGCCATAATAATAACCTCCTAATATATTAGTCTACTATTGCAAGTATGTCGCTTTGACGAAGAATTGTATATTCCTCACCGTCAACCTTGACTTCTGTACCTGCATATTTTGAAGTAAGTACCTTATCACCAACGGAAACTTCCATCTTAACTTCCTTTCCGTCTACAACACCGCCGGGACCTACTGCAACGATTTCAGCCACCTGTGGCTTTTCCTGTGCCTTTGAAGTAAGGATAATTCCGCTCTTTGTCGTTTCCTCTGCTTCAAGCATTTTTATAACAACTCTGTCTGCCAATGGTTTGATGTTCATTATATATTACCTCCTAAAATTTTAATCAAGTTCATTGTTAGCACTCACACTTCTTGAGTGCTAACAATGCTATTATGTTCTTTTTTGCTCTATTTAGCAAAGTCCGTTTTTTTAATATATTGCTATATTTACTCTTATTTTCTTTATTTTTCTTTTTATTACGTTCAATATCTCCCTTTTGGTGTTTTAACAAATTGTTCATAAACTTAATACTGCTTTAACTTACGAAGTTTTCAAACATCTGTTGTGCCTCATCAAGATTATCAAATTCAACACCTTTTTTGAGTTCATCAATATCCTCGCTCGGAAATACATTTTCGCTTATTTCCTCACTCAAAATTGCTGTTTTATTATCCCCTACACATTTATTAATTTGAAGTAAACCGTTCTCAACCTTAACTTCATATACTGTAGTTTTTACATCATTTGCATTCACCTCTTCAACCGCCGCAACTGTAGGCATAGGAGTCGGCACACTGTCGGACACACCTATTCTGCCGATAGCGTATCCGCCTCCGAAAAACAACGCTACAAGTAATACATATGACGAAACAATAAGTGTATTCTTTAAAATTTTCATAATTTATTCCTCATTTCTTTTAATATTTTTTCTTAAATTATTCCCTTTTGTCCCATTTTTATACTTTGCATAAGACTTTGAAAAATAAATGTTGCAAATTTATGCAATTTAGGATATAATTAAAGTATGCAATTATCTTTAAAGAAAGATTGAGGCTTTTAACAGCCCCGAAATCAAAGTAGACATACTCTCACATTTTGTCTACAATCTTAATAAAAAAGATAGGAGAAAATATTATGGCTGATAATAACAGAAGAAACAGACCAAGCTCCGGATATGGCTCAAATGATAATTTCAACTGGGAAGAGTATGATATGAAAACTTCGTCAGCTTCAGGCGCTCCAAGACGTCGCAGACAAGCGGCATCCACAAAGCCTACAAGATCACCGCAGGCAAGTTCTTCATCATACAGAGAAGTACCGTCAAGGCGCCGAACTCAAACAACTTCCCGCAGTAAGAAAAAGCAAAAAAAGCAGCTTACTCCGAAACAGATTCAATTCAGGAAACGCTTACGGCTTACATTCTTTGTTGCGATTTTTGTGGTAGTTGTAATTGTATCCGGTATGGGCATAGGAATGTATGCCGCAGTATCACGTGAAATTAAAGATATGAATATTCAAACTCTTGCTTTGAATTATTCTTCATTTATATATTACGAAGATGCCGCCGGCAATCCGCAGGAACTTGAACAAATACAATCCGATTTTAACCGTATATGGGTAGATTCGTCGCAAATACCTCAAGTTATGAAAGACGCTATCGTTTCAATCGAGGATGAACGCTTCTACAAGCACCACGGTGTTGATATAAAACGTACACTCGGTGCAACGGGTAAATGGGTACTTTCAAAAGTCGGTATCGGCTCGTCAAACTATGGCGGTAGTACGATTACTCAACAGGTTATAAAAAATATAACCAATGAAAAAGAAAATACACCTTCGCGTAAGGTCAAAGAAATGATGCGTGCGGTTGCACTTGAAAAACAGCTTACAAAAGACGAAATACTTACAATGTATCTGAATATCGTATATTTCGCTAACAACTGTAACGGTGTTGAGGCTGCCGCAAACACTTACTTTAACAAAGACGCAAGCGACCTTACCCTTGCCGAAGCGGCATCAATCGCAGGTATAACACAGTTCCCATCAGAATACGATCCGTTTGTACATCCGGATAAGAATATCGAAAAACGTAATCTTGTACTCGGCAAAATGCGTGAACTCGGTTATATCACAGACGCTGAATATGCAGAGGCATCAGGCAGTGACCTTGTTGTAAGCAACGCTTACAGGCAAAATCAAGGACGTATTACTTCATACTTTGTTGACCAAGTTGTAAATGACGTTATCGCCGACCTTATGACTCAAAAAGGTTACTCGGAAGATTTTGCAACCCAACAGGTATACAACGGCGGTTTGAAAATTTATTCAACAATGGATCCCAACATTCAAAATATAATGGAAGGCATATTTACCAATACGTCTAACTTCCCTTATACAGGCAAGGGTGCTCAATCGGCAATGATTATAATTGACCCTTACACAGGTAAAATTCGCGGTCTTATAGGCGGTCTTGGCGAAAAGACTGATATTCGCGGTTGGAACAGAGCCACTCAATCAAAACGTCAACCGGGTTCATCAATCAAACCGCTTTCGGTTTACGCACCGGCGGTTGATATGGGTAAAATCACAGAAGTTGACACCGTTACAGACGAAGAAATAACAATCGGCAACGACAAGTGGAAACCAAAGAACTCATACAACGACTTCTTAGGCGATATGACAATTAAAGAGGCGGTTGCACGTTCGGCAAACATTCCTGCCGTAAAGGTATTGGATATGGTCAACCTTACAAACTCATTCAACTACCTACAAAACAAATTCCACATCACAACACTTGAAGAAAAAGATAAAAACTACAGTTCTCTTGCACTCGGCGGTCTTACACAAGGTGTAACCGTTGAAGAAATGGCAGGAGCATACTGTACATTCGTAAACAGCGGTAAATATATTAAGCCGTATACTTACACAAGAGTACTTGATTCAACAGGTCAAGTTATTCTTGAAAACACATCAAGCACAAGTCAGGCTATCAGTCCTGCGGCAGCATACATTACAGCTGATTTACTTTCGGGCGTTGTAAACAGCAGCGTCGGTACAGGTAAAGGCGCAAAGCTTGACTGCGGTATTTCAACATACGGCAAAACAGGTACAACCGATGATGACTGTGATAAGTGGTTTGTTGGTTTCACACCGTATTATGTAGGTGCTTGTTGGTATGGTTTCGATACTCCCGCATCAATTTCAGCGGCAGGTGTTTCGGGCAATCCGACAGTTACCGCATGGAATCTTGTAATGGAAAAAATTCACGAATCGCTTAACCCTAAAGAAATCACAAAGCCAAGTAATGTTGTTGAGGCACAGGTATGCGAATACTCCGGTATGCTTGCAACTGACACCTGCCCTACCACAACCGCTTACTTCGTTGAAGGAACACAGCCAAAGGCATATTGTGACGCATCACACGCAAGCAGACGTAATAAACCAACGCAAACACCTCTATCAACGGTTGCACCGGTTAATACTCCAAGCGTTATGCCTACAGTAAATCCTGCGGCTTCGGAAACGCACGAAAATCAAAACGGCAATAATTCAAATACATCTTCAGGTATAAATTCGGGTTCTTCGTCAAGTACTAACAGCGGTTCTTCGTCAAGTACAAATTCGGGTACTAACAGTGGTTCTTATGATACAAATTCGGGCAGCAGTACTTCGTCAAATTCGGGCGGAACTGATTACGAACAAGGCAATACAGGCTCATCTGAAAGCGAAAATACAGCAGGCGGAGCAGAAGAAGATACTTCATCGGAAGAATAAGACAGCAAAAATGAGGCTTTTTCAAAGCCTCATTTTTTGTTACTGATTCAGATTTTATAAACAGATATACCCCTACACAATGAAAAAAGGTTATCGGCATTTTAGCCGATAACCTTTTTATATGTAGCCGTCTATGCTACATAACACGTTATTTTTCTATCCATATTAAAACCTCCCATATTTTCGATAATTAAGAGGTTTTTAAAATCCGCCGAGTCCGAAACTTATTGACAATGCATTATTAACACTTGCCATAAGTCCGTCATCTATACGGCCTATTTTCTCTCGTAATCTTCTTTTGTCAATCGTCCTGATTTGCTCAAGCAATATCACAGAATCCTTATTAAGTCCGTAATCCTTTGCAGCAAGTTCGATATGCGTAGGCATTTTCGCCTTATTAATTTGGCTTGTTATAGCCGCCGCAATCACCGTAGGACTGTATTTATTACCTATGTCGTTCTGTATAACAAGTACAGGTCTTATACCGCCTTGTTCACTTCCGACAACCGGGCTTAAATCGGCGTAATAAATATCTCCTCTTTTCACAATCAATTTACTCACACTCCGTCAGTTTTTCCTCACACAGCGAAAGACTTTCGTTATCCGCCTCCAAACACATTTGTGCCAGTTCAAGATTTATATCCGCCATTTCCTTATAACCTTTTTCAAGTTCGGCTACAAGTTTATTTTTATCGGATTTTTTGATTTGTGACAAAGCAATCAGGCCCCCTTTTTCAGTTTTCAAGATAACCGTTTATCAACTACATAAGGTAGTTTAATACCTTCACCGCCTTTCCGTCTTTTGTATAAATTCTCGGGATACGCTTACCTATTACGCATGACACCTCGTAGTTTATTGTTTCAAGCCACTCGGCCAAATCGTCAACGGTTACTCCTTCACGTCCGAATATGATTACTTCATCGCCTTTATCAATATTATGGACATTTGTAACATCAATCATACATTGGTCCATACAAATTCTTCCGATGATAGGAACTTTTACGCCGTCAACAATCATCTTACCATGCTTTGCAAGCTTTCTTAAATATCCGTCAGCATAACCGATAGGTACTGTTGCAATTTTGGTTTTCTTATCGGTTATGTACTCTTTTCCATAACTTACCCCTCTGCCCGGTTCAACTTCTTTTATATGTGTTATTGTTGATTTTAGCGTCATTGCGGGAATTAGGTCAAGTCTTGACTTATCCACTTCGTCAGACGGATACATTCCGTACAAAATAACACCCGGACGCACCATATCAAGGTGCATTTCAGGGTACATCATTATTGCGGCACTGTTGCAAATATGCTTAATCGGAATATTAAGTCCTTTTTCTTCAAGTCTGTTGCAAACATCCATAAAACGTCCGTATTGCAAAAGTGTATACGATTTATCGTACTCGTCAGATGTTGCAAAATGTGAGAATATACCTTCAATTTCAATATAAGGCAGTTTTGATATTTTTATAATTTCGTCTACAATTTCTTCATTATTTTCTCCGGCAAGAAAACCTATACGGCTCATTCCTGTATCAATTTTGATATGAATTTTCGTAACCTTTTCTTTTCTTTCAGCCTCATAAGAAAGTGCTTTTGCAAATTCATATGTGAATACGCTCGGCGTTATATCAAAATTGATTAAATCTTCAACAGTTTCTTCACCGCTTGCGCCAAGTATCAAAATCGGCACGGTTACGCCACGGCTTCTAAGCTGTTTACCCTCCTGCAAAACCGCTACGGCAAGACGGTCTGCGCCGTTTTCAAGGAGCGTTTTTGCAACCTCCAAAAATCCGTGACCGTATGCATCGGCTTTTACTACCGCCATTATTTTTGCATTCGGATTTGTTATCTTTCTTATTTCCTTTATGTTATGAGCTATTGCGTCAAGGTCAACCTCTGCCCAAGTTCTTTTATCCATTGTTATACTACTCCCTTTCCGAAAGAAAATCATCCACATTACTGCGAGAGATTTAATTCAGTTCTTCTTAATTATAGCATATAGCCATTTAATTTTCTACTTGTAATATTTGTCTTAAAGCACACGGAATACACTCCATAACTTTAGATGCGGTTACGGACTCGATTCCATACTTGTCTTTGGCAATATCACCCGCCAAACCGTGTATGTACACCGCCATAGCTGACGCAACGGTTTCGTTTATACCTCTTGATACAAGTGACGCAACCGTTCCGGCAAGCACATCACCGCTGCCGCCTGTTGCAAGACCTGAATTGCCTGTAATATTAATATATTGTTCTCCGTCCTGACCTGTTACAATCGTATGATGTCCTTTTAAAATCAAAGTGACTCCGTTTTCCTCCGCAAACTCCTTTGCGGTAACAAGTCTGTTATCCTCAATATATTCCCTCTCAAGTCCCGTTAAACGTGACATTTCAACCGTATGCGGTGTAAATATCACAGGGCAAGTGCAACTGCTTAAAGCCTTCATATTTTCCGCTACGGCATTTATTCCGTCTGCATCGATTATAACGGGAACTTTTGAATATTCAAGCACACTTTCAACAACTTCCGAAACATCGTCACATCTTCCCAACCCCGGACCTATAAGCACCGTATCAGCCTTATCGACACACTTTAAAATTTCGTCAATTGCGTTAGCTGAAATACGCCCGTTTCTGTCGCTTAACGGCACTGTCATAACTTCTGTCGTTTTTGCCTCCATGGCACCGTTAAGACTGCTCGGTACTGCAAGAGTAACAAGTCCGCTGCCTGTTGTAAAGGCAGTTTGTGATGACAAATATGCCGCGCCTGTCATTCCGGCAGAACCTGCTATAACAAGTACCTTACCGTAATCACCTTTCTGCGAATTGTTTTCACGTTTAGGGAAATTTGAACGCACAAATTTATCGTCAATTACGTTAATCTTCAAATTCTGTCCGTCAATTATATAGTCCGGAATTGAAATATCCTTAACCGCTACCTTCCCCACATAATCAGCCGCAGGAAACATAAGCATACCGACTTTGTAAGCCGCAAAAGTCACTGTTTTGTCAGCCTTTATACATACTCCGCAAATTTCGCCGCTGTCGGAATTAATTCCGCTCGGAACGTCAACCGCCATTATATACTTTGCGTTATCGTTAATTTCACTTATAACGTCATAACTTATTCCGCGTACAGTTCCGCTTATGCCTGTTCCGAAAATTGCGTCAACAATTATGTCATACGAACGCACTATATATTTCAAATCCTCTATATCAGAAATGACATCAATGTTGATATTCATTCTCTTGATTATATCAAAATTAATTTTTGCGTCGCCTTTAAATTCATTTCCGCATACCAAATAAACCGCCACATCAATGCCCATATTGTACAGATGTCTTGCGATTGCGAAACCGTCACCGCCGTTATTGCCTTTCCCGCAAAATACCGCGACCGATTTTTCCGAAAGGTTTGCAAAGTCGTTTTTTAGTTCTTCCACACAAGCCATGGCGGCATTTTCCATAAGCACAATACTCGGTATTCCGCCGATTTCGCTTGCCGCCTTGTCCACACCTCTCATTTCAGAGGCAAAACACGCTTTCATATTTTAGTCCTCCATTACAAATACATTTCTCGGATTAAATCTCTTGATTGATTCAATCATCTTTGATGTAGGCTGGAACAATACTCTGTAATTTTCACTGTCTTGGCTGTAATCAACAAAGTAAACATTACCTCTCGACTTATCGCCCGTAACGTCAAAAGTTTTGCTTACTGTTACATTTTTATAGTCGTGATTATGCTCGTTGTCATTGATATTCGCACAAATATTTATTTCTTTAAAGTCAAAACTCGCAATTCTTTTTCTTGCTTTCTTTGACATAATCTTATCAATATCAATTTCGCTGTTTGTAAGTATATATTCGTACTCAATATTTTGCATACTCATAAGCAAATACGCACCGTACCACGCAAATGCTATAAGCACAAGTCCGATACTAAATGAAAATGAACCGAATTGAGTGCCTGAAAGTGCAGTAGCCGTTGCAAAAATAAGTAATAGCAAAGCCAGCGATACAATAATCGCCGCAAAAATTATAACTGCGATAATCGCCTTTTGTCCGCCTGTCTTTTTCTTCTTTAGTATGTATTCCAAATATATATCATTCATCATAGCAATCTGTTACCTTTCTTATATTTAATTCATTTTCTTTAACTTATCATACAGATTTTTCAATGCACGTCCGCGATGACTGATTGAATTTTTTTCTTCGTCACTGCTTTCGGCAAATGTTTTACCGAGTTCGTCAGACAAAAATATCGGATCATATCCAAATCCGTTTTCACCCTTAGGCTCTTTTGTTATCGTGCCTTTTACTTCACCCTCAGCGGTTATTTCCGTACCGTCAGGCATTATAAACGCTACTGACGTCACAAACTTTGCTCTGCGGTTTTCGTTGTCGCCGAGTTCCGTTAAAAGTTTGTTGATTCTGTCCTCGTCCGTTGCATTGTCACCGGCATATCTTGCACTTCTGACACCCGGCGCACCGCCTAGTGTCTCAACGCATATGCCTGAATCATCCGCAAGGATAGGATAATCGCAAACCATAGCAACCGCTCTTGCCTTAATAAGTGCGTTTTTTACAAACGTGTCACCCGTTTCTTCCACATCAACATCAATTCCAAGCTCTTGTTGTGATACGATTTCAATGTCAAGCGGTGCAAGAATTTCTTGCATTTCTCTTATTTTTCCTTTGTTTTTTGTTGCAGCTATTACCTTCATAAGACTGCCTCCGTAATTTAATTATTTCTCTAAATATTCTACTACATATAGCGTTTTTTTTCAAGGTCTAAATAGAAAATTACACAATTTGAGTACAAAAAATGCACTCCGTAAAGAGTGCATTTTCACGACTGTCGCCGTTATTTTTATTTGCTTAGTTCTTCATCTATTGCAGCAGCTGCGGCTTTACCCGCACCCATTGCAAGAATAACTGTTGCGGCACCTGTTACAACGTCACCGCCGGCATATACATGGTCTTTTGAAGTTTTACCTGTTTCCTCATCAGCAATGATACAACCTCTCTTATTTGTATCAAGACCTTTTGTTGTCTTTCTGATAAGCGGGTTCGGAGTTTGACCGATAGCTACAACTACTGTATCTACGTCAATAACTTCTTCACTGCCCTCGATAGGAACAGGACGTCTTCTGCCACTGTCGTCAGGCTCGCCAAGTTCCATCTTGATAACTTCCATACCATTTACCCAACCGTCCTCGTTGCCAAGAATCTTTGTAGGATTTTGAAGAAGTTTAAATTCGATACCTTCTTCTTCTGCGTGGAATACTTCTTCCGCTCTTGCAGGAAGTTCTTCCTTACCACGTCTGTAAACGATATATACGTTTTCAGCGCCAAGACGCTTTGCCGATCTTGCAGCGTCCATAGCAACGTTACCGCCGCCAAGAACCGCAACATTTTTACCTACATATACAGGTGTATCGTATTCAGGGAACTTATAACCCTTCATAAGATTAATTCTTGTTAAGAATTCATTTGCACTGTATACACCGTTAAGGCTTTCGCCCTCGATACCCATAAAGTGAGGAAGACCTGCACCTGAGCCGATATATACCGCATCAAAATTCATTTCGTCAAACAATTCGTCAACAGTAAGTGTCTTACCGATAACTACGTTAGTTTCGATGTCAACGCCCATTTCCTTTAGGTTAGAGATTTCCTTTTGCACAATATCCTTTGGAAGTCTGAATTCAGGAATACCGTACATCAAAACGCCGCCTGCTGTATGGAATGCCTCGTAAATTGTTACTTCGTAACCCTTTTTAGCAAGGTCGCCCGCAACTGTAAGTCCTGAAGGACCGCTTCCTACAACTGCAACTCTCTTACCGTTTGAAACAGGCTTTTCAATTTCTTCCTTGACATTCTTCATATGCCAGTCGGCAACAAATCTTTCAAGTCTGCCGATACCGACGCTTTCGCCCTTGATACCTCTTACACACTTTGATTCACACTGCTTTTCCTGCGGACATACTCTGCCGCAAACAGCAGGAAGTGCATTTGTTTCCTTAATCTTCTTATAAGCGTTTTCAAATTCACCCTTTGCAACAAATGCGATAAATTCAGGGATTTTAACACTTACAGGACAGCCTTGCATACAAGGCTTATGTTTACAGTTAAGACATCTCTGTGCCTCGTCTATTGCCATTTCCTCAGTATAACCTGTTGTAACTTCAAGGAAATTCTTGTTTCTTACATTAGGACATTGCTCCGGCATCGGATTTTTGTCCATTCTCATATTTGGCATATTAAAAATCCTCCCTTAATCAGTCTTGATGATTGGTTCTGCCTATTCTGCAGTGACCTTCTTTGCATGATTTTTCTTCATAACCCTTAAACATTCTGCCACGTTTCATAGCAGTATCCCAGTCAATCTTGTGACCGTCAAAGTCAGGACCGTCAACACAAGCGAACTTTGTTTCGCCGCCAACGATTACACGACAGCCGCCGCACATACCTGTACCGTCAATCATAACAGGGTTCATTGAAACTGTTGTAGGAATGTTGTATTGTTCTGTCAGCTTACAGACAAATTTCATCATTACAAGCGGACCGATTGCGATTACTTCGTCAAACTTTTCGCCTGCTTCGATTTCTTTTTTTAGCATATCTGTAACAAAGCCTTGATTTCCGTTTGAACCGTCGTCTGTTGCAACGATAAGTTTGTTTGAAACTTTCTTTAGTTCATCTTCAAGAATAACTAAATCCTTGTTTCTAAAACCTGTGATAACCGTTACATCGGCACCAAGATTATGAAGTTTCTTAGCCTGCGGATAAGCTATAGCTGTACCAAGACCGCCGCCGATAACCGCGACTTTCTTTAGACCTTCAAGCGGTGTAGGTGTTCCCAAAGGTCCGGCAAAGTCAAGAATTTCTTCTCCTTCTTCAACCTGTGCAAGGTCCTTTGTTGTCTTACCTACGATTTGTACGATAATTGTAACTGTTCCCTTTTCTCTGTCAAAATCTGCGATTGTAAACGGAACTCTTTCGCCATATTCATCAATTCTCAAAATGATGAACTGTCCCGGCTCTGCTTTCTTCGCAACCAATGGAGCCTCAACCTCCATTAAAAAGATTTGCGGATTAAGCACATTCTTTTTAACTACTTTGTAAGCCATTATATCACCTCTTAAATTTAGTTCAATACATTAAAATATTAATACATATATGTTATCATATCATAACTTTACTGTTTTTTCAATGATTTTACGAAAGTTTTTCGATAAAAGCTCTCATATCTTCTGCCATTTCGTCTTTAAACTCCATTATTTGACCTGTAATCGGATGCGTAAAGCAAAGATAGCACGAATGTAACATCTGTCTTTTTGCAATATTGTGGTCCTCCGTTCCGTAAAGCCAGTCGCCTACAAGAGGATGACCGATATATGCCATATGCACACGAATTTGATGCGTACGTCCCGTTTCAAGCTCCATTTCAAGCAATGTATACTCTCCGTAACGTTTTACAACTCTGTAATGTGTTACGGCTCTCTGTCCGTCAGGTGCTACAATTCTGTTTATAACACTTCCGTCGGCACGTCTTATCGGTGCGTCAACCGTTCCGTCACGCTCTACATCACCGCACACGATACACATATATTTTCGTTTCAATTCTTTTTTCTGTATTTCTTCACCCAATCTTGCGTGTATGTATGAATTTTTTGCAACAGCCATAAGTCCCGAAGTATCTTTATCAAGACGGTTTACCGCACGAAAAACTCTTTCCTCGCCTTTGCTTTTGTAATAATACATCACACCGTTTGCAAGCGAATTTTCGTAATTTCCCATTGACGGGTGAGTCGGCATATTCGACGGTTTGTTTATAACAAGCACGTCCTCGTCTTCATACACAATATCAAGCGGAATATCGGTAGGCACAATATTTTCGGACGCAGTGTCACGAATTGTTATTTTTAAAATATCGCCCTTTGCCGCCAAATCCACAACACGTTTGTGTTCCCCGTTTACCTGTATTCCCTCTTTGTATTTCTTTAAGTCCTTAATCAGATTGGTTGAAATTTTAAAATGCTGTTTTAAAACAGTCGTTATATTCGCTCCGTCATATTCTGGCGGAATTTCATATTCAAGTACTCTGTCCATCAGTTGTTAAACCCGTTTAAAAGTCTTGTCGCATATGACGCGTCAACCATTTCCCAACCGAAGCTGTACGGTTTCATACCCGATTCAAGAAGTTGTTTATGGATTGTGTCGTATGTTTCTTTAGGCACTTTTGATGTGTATGTTTGATTTTCGATTGTGTCGTATATCATAAATTCTATCACTTCATCCTGACACTTTCCGAAACGGCAAACTCTCTGCTCCGCCTTTTCCAAGTCCTGCGACAATACCATAAGTTTTATAACCTCCATAGTCTTGTCGTTCATATCGTTATCAAAGATAAGAATTTTTTCAAGCAATTCATTATAATCGGTTACAAAACGTAAATTATACCCCTCAAGTTTGTCAAGTTCGCCAGATTCTTTTGACGATTTCTGAACATTGTCAAAAAGCTGACTTTTCAAAACAACATCGTCACACGGTGAAAATGAAATCATAAGACGCTTATCTTCATCGTGATAAAGCATAGGTGTAGGCATAAGTGCCGAGTACGAACAAGACGGACAACGGAACATATTCACCTTACCCGTAAGCAAGTCATGCTTTAAATCTTCACTGTCCTTAACCGTAATCGAGTTCCATACAGTAACTTCACTCATTTGACTGCACTTAGGGCATTTTACATTTTGCTTTAAATTAAGACTCATATTTTTATTCCTTTCTAATCATTTTATCAGCAGCAACCATTATTCCGAGTTTTGCGCTTTCGTATGTCAAACCGCCTTGCATATATGCAATGTACGGCGGTTTTATAGGTGCGTCAGCCGATAATTCTATCGACGCACCCTGTACAAACGCACCCGCCGCCATAATTACCTGTGACGAATATCCCGGCATATCCCAAGGTTCAGGTGTAACAAAGCTGTCCACCGGTGCACCTTTTTGTATTCCCTGACAAAATGCTGTAACTTTGTCGGGATCACCGAATTTTATTGATTGAATTATATCGTGTCTGATTTCGTTAGGTTTTGGGTCAACCTCAAAGCCGAGTTTCTCAAATACCGCCGAGCAAAGCACTGCTGCTTTTAAAGCCTGTGACACAACGTGCGGTGCCATAAACAAGCCTTGATACATCTGTCTGTTAAAACCGAGTGACGCACCTGCCTCCTTGCCGATTCCGACAGAAGTAAGACGGTATGCGCAAAGCTCTACATATTTCTGTTTACCTGCAATATATCCGCCGGTCGGAGCAAGTCCGCCGCCTGGATTTTTTATAAGTGAGCCTGCTATAAGGTCTGCACCGTATGCGGTAGGCTCTTCCGTTTCGACAAATTCACCGTAACAGTTGTCAACTATACAAATAGTTTCAGGCGAAATTTTCTTTACAAATTCTATAAGTGCGCCTATATCCTTTGCACTGTATGTCGGACGCCAGCCGTAACCCTTTGAACGCTGTATTGTAACGGCTTTTACATTCATATGAGTAAGAGTAAATTTAATCTGTTCAAGGTCAGGTGTTCCGTCATGCTTTAAATCAATCTGAACATATTTTACACCGAAATCTTTAAGTGAGCCGTTGCCCGCCTCACCTTGTATTCCGATTACTTCTTCAAGCGTGTCATACGGCTTGCCTGTTATCGAAACAAGTATATCATTCGGTCTTAAAACAGCAAAAAGTGCGGTTGAGATGGTATGCGTACCAGATATGAAATTGTGACGTACAAGTGCGTCCTCCGCACCCATAATATCCGCATATACTCTGTCAAGCGTATCTCTGCCCAAATCGTCATAACCGTAGCCTGTCGTAGCAACAAAGTGACTGTCAGATACACGATTGTCCGCAAATGCTTTCATAACTCTAAGCTGATTTATTTCACAAATATTCTCTATATGCTTAAACTGCTCTTTGATACTCTCCTCCGCCTCACTTACCAATTTAAGCGTCTTGTCCGATATACCGAAATTATCTTTTATAAATTTATTCTTATCCATAAGTAAATATGTCCTTTCAAAGCTTTATACTAACCTATTAATTATATCACTTATAATTTTTTCCGTCAATCATTATTTATTGGTCTTGTAAAAATTGCACTAATATGGTATAATAAAAATATCTATATTAAGGAGTTGAAATTAATATGATTACTATAATAGCAAAATTCAACGTACTTAACGGCAGTGTTGACGAATTCAAAAAATGTGCTGTCAATGTAGTGCGTGACACACGCAAGGAAAAAGGCAATCTTGCGTACAAGATATACCAAAGCAGAGAAGATGCAACAAAATTTACATTCATCGAAGAATGGCTTAACGACACTGCAATAGAGCAGCACAACAATGCAAAGCATTTTCTTCAATTTCTTGAGGACATCAAACCGCTTACAGATGGTGACGTTCAAATCGAACAGCTTACAAAAGTACCGTCTGTATTCTGCTGATTGAGGGATTTATGGATATATACGATAATAACATTAATGTACTTACAAATTATATAGCCGATGGCTCAAAAGGCTGTAATTCAAATGCAGTCGGAGTTGAGCTTGAGCATTTTGTAATTGACAAAAACGGCGATTGTGTGCCGTATATCAACGGTGTTGAAAATATAATCGAACAGCTTGCTCAAAACTTCCCCAAACACGTTTACAGTGAGGGTTTTCTTATCGGTCTTTCATGCGATAAATACAACATCACTCTTGAACCGGGCGCACAAATTGAAATCAGTATAAAACCGACCGAAAACATTTGTGAGATTGAAAATATTTACGGCGAATTTTTATCGGTGATAAATCCGATACTTGATAAATATTCATACAGACTTACAACACTCGGTTATATGCCTAAAAACAAAGCAAAGGATATATCGCTTATCCCGAAAAAACGTTATGAATATATGAATAAATACTTTAAATCGGTCGGCACACGCGGAATAAATATGATGCGCGGTACCGCGTCTGCACAGGTATCTATTGATTTCGCCGATGAAAAAGACTGCGTTCAAAAATTCAAAAAAGCAAACATAATAAGCCCTATTCTTTCACTTATATGCGACAACGCACCTGTTTTTGAGGGCAAGCCGTTTTTGGGAAATACGTTGAGAACATATATTTGGAATGATGTTGACAAGGACCGTTGCGGTATTGTTCCGACAGCGCTTGACAGTGATTTTTCATTCAAGAAATATGCCGAATACATTTACAATTCACCGGCTATACTCACTGTAAACGGTGACGATATAGAATTTACCGCCGATAAAAAAATATGCGATATTTACAAAGATACTCCTATTGACGAAAGCATAGCGGAGCATCTTCTTTCTATGTTCTTCCCTGACGTAAGACTTAAAAAGTATATTGAAATCAGACCTGCCGACAGTATGCCGATTAAGTATGTTTTAGCTTATGCAACGCTTATCAAAGGTATTTTTATGTCTGATTTTTCACTTGATGTTTCACTAAGTGCCATTACTCAGGCAAAGAACAATATAATATTAAAGGGTTATAATGCCGAAGTTTACGGAACCGACGCACATACGTTGGCTATGAAATTGTGCAGTGCGGCATATAACGCACTTGATTCAAGCGACAGAGAATATCTTCTTCCGCTTAAACAGCTTATAGACAACAAACAAACATTAAAGGAGACGATTGACCTTGCAAAAGGCAGAGGAATTTTATAAAAAACTTGTAGACGATAATTTCGAGGAAAGTCTGCAAAGTGCAAAAAAGCAACAGGAATATATTAAAACTTCAACGGCACGTTATCACGGCTATTTTGTACACACGCTTTATATGCCGAAAATGTTTACGGAAGAAATGGCGGCATACTTCAAAAAAGCCGCCGAAAGTATGTACAAAATACTTGAAAAGGTTATTCATGAATATCAAACTAATGCCGAATACAGAAAGCTTTTCGGTTTTGACGAAAAATTGGAAAAGCTTATTCTTCGTCCAAATCACTATGAATGTGCCTTGCCTATCGCAAGAATAGATATATTTTTTAATGAGGACGATTTTTCGTTTAAGTTCTGCGAATTTAACGCGGACGGCTCAAGTGCAATGAATGAGGATAAGGAGCTTAACCAAGCCATTCGTCTTACAAGCACTTTTGATAAGTTTACCGAAAAATACAATGTGAGAACATATGAATTGTTTAATTCATGGGTTAAAGCATTTATGGATATTTACCGTACATACGACAGAGCGGTAGAAAATCCGCATATTGCAATAGTCGACTTTTTCGGCGGTGACATAAGCCGTGAATTTACCGCATTTCAAAAGGCATTTGAGGACAGCGGTTTAACGTGTGAAATATGCGAAATAACCGACCTTTCATACGAAAACGGCAAACTTCTTTCGCCAAGCGGCAAGCAAATCAATGCAATCTACCGCCGTGCGGTGACTTGCGATATTATGCGTAATTACGATAAAGTTCAGCCGTTTATAAAGGCTGCCGAAAATAATGACGTATGCCTTATCGGTGATTTTAAAACACAGGTTATTCATAATAAAATCGTGTTTAAGGTACTTCACGATGATATGACTTCCGCATTCCTTACCGACGAAGAAAAGCAGTACGTCAAAGATCACATTCCGTACACCGCGTCACTTACACAAGAAGAAATCGATAAACACGATGTCCTTAATACAAAGGATAAATGGGTCATAAAGCCTGAAGATTCGTACGCGTCAAAAGGCGTGTATGCAGGTGTTGAGGGTATGAGTGACCACGCGTGGAAAGAAGAAGTTTTGAGTAACGTTGATAATCACTACTTACTTCAAGAATACTGTACCCCATATGCAACTTGGAATATCGACATCACCCACGATGAAAACGCAAAATATAAAAAGTACAGTAATATAACGGGTATGTATGTGTATAACGGCAAACTTGTCGGTCTATATTCAAGAATTGCCAAAAACAGCATTATTTCAACTCAATACAGTGAAATGTCACTTCCGACGATTGTGGTAAGTGAAAAATAGCACACAAAAAGTACACAGGCAAGCCGTAGGCTTGCCTGTGTACTTTTTATAGCTATAAATTAAACTTTAAAATATAAAAAATTCCGGACAATTTGTCGACATTCTGAGGCGAGCCGAACTGAAGTGAACCCCAAAATTTAGACAAAATTAAATATTAACTTGCTTGTGAATGAG
>ERZ840517.919-NODE-919-length-35525-cov-7.670313_pt1 | contig 35525 bp, 62 predicted proteins | sample MGYA00519876_ERZ840517 | MGnify/ENA primary metagenome ERZ840517 (study PRJEB31850, sample SAMEA3708882) | human gut metagenome | biome: human gut; feature: human-associated habitat; material: faeces | place: China | collected 2014 ... | reverse complement strand
ATTTGGCGGAAAGAGAGGGATTCGAACCCAATTTTATTTCAAAAAAATCAGCTATAATACGCTTATTTTAATATTGCGTGTCATATTTCGTGTCATAAAAACAAAAAATAGCCACTGGAGCGTTAAATTGCTCCAGTGGCTATTTCACTTTTTCAGATTTTTTACGTCCATTTCGTTGATTTCGCCGTAATCATGCCATCGCTCTGCAACAATCAACATCAGCATATCGCTGATAGCATCCTTTTTGCTTTTTATTCGCTGTCCATCTTGCATCCAGATGGCATTGTGTCTACGGTCAATTTCTACGGCGTTTTTGGCGTTCACCAGATAGTTCCGATTCAAGCGAGCAAACTGCCAAAACTGCGGTTCAGCTTTTAAGGTGGTCAGACTGGTATTATATACGCTGTAAATCGTCCCGTCACGCATATGCAAATAGATTTGCCGGTGATGGGACACAAGGTACAGAATATCAACAACGGCAACATCCACCGCTCCGGTAATCGTCTGGAATCGGTAATGCTGCCGTTTTGCCGCACACTTTTTGAGCAGGATTGTAGCCTGCTCTTGCATTTCTGCGGTGTCATAATCTTTGTACAGGTATGCATCCACACTCACGCCGACTGCAATATTTCCATAGATATTATAAAACGACAAAAAAGCGATGGTTGCCATAGGATTGACCGCACGCACAGCACGTACCAGCTTATCTCCTCTTGTGTCTGGCAATTCGATGTCAATCACATAAATATCATAATCTTGCTTTGTCGCACACGCCAGAAAGCTTTCTGCGGCGTTTTTGACTGTTATCGCACAAGTTATGCCGTAACGGTCGCAAATCGCTCTGAACGCTGCCTGTGCCTTGTCAGTAGATATTGGCAAGTCGTCCACAAAAATAATATTCAACATGGTTATCGCCCCTCTGATTAGGGTACGACAAACCAGCAGAAATAAACATGGTTATTTTATGTACGCTCTTCCAGTTTTTTGGGAAAAAGGTGCGTTCGTCAGATAAATCGTATGTTTCGTCAGATAACCTTTGATTTTGGCGTGGGGGTGTGATATGGTGGTTGTAGTGGGGTGGTTCGTTCATATTCGTGAGATTACGAAAATGATTGCTCTTTCGTATGAATTGCGGTTATTTTTTGTGGTTTGATTCGGCTGCTTCAAATGTTTTTATACATGTTTCCATCATCTGTAGCAGTGCATCACGTTTTTCTTTATCGAGAGATAGCCATTTTTGAGTTGCAATCTCTTCTCTTTGGGTTGGGGTAAGTTCGTTGCTTTTTTGGCTATCACGACCAAGCAGAAAGTCCGTGGTTACGCCATAAAAATCTGCAATCTTGACAAGCATTTCAACTGTGGGAACACGACTGCCAGATTCATAATTTTGGTAAGTGCTAAAGCTAATCCCAATAGCTTTACAAAAGTCTTTCGCACTTGTGTACCCTCTTGTTTTTCGTAGCGTCTTCAAGACGTTTTTCATTTCCATTGTATCACCTCCTTCTGCTTCATATTATATCATACGTTTGTGGGAATGTCAACAAAGAAATCATATGTATTTTGCACAAATGAGGTATTTTATTTTTGTTTATTCCTACAAAAATAAGAAGAAATATCACAAACGTAGAAAAATGATTGACTTTTCATCACGACCGTGGTATTATAATATCACGGTCGAGGGAAAAACTTGAACGACTGAAAATCAATCCGAAAGGAAGCATGAACGATGAACAAAAGCTTACAGGTCGTTGAGACCAACAACCAACGGGTACTGACTACCGCACAGATTGCGGAGCAGTATGAAACCACAGAACGGAGAATCTCTGAAAACTTCAACCGGAACAAGGAACGGTACACGGAGGGAAAGCATTATTATTGCTTGACCGGCGACATATTGAGAGAATTTAAGAACGAATACGCAAATTGCGGATTCGTTCCAGGGGCAAAAGTAAATGCCTTTTATCTTTGGACAGAAAAGGGAGCGTTGATGTTGGCAAAGAGCCTGAACACCGACAAGGCATGGGAAGCGTATGAGTGCTTGGTAGATACCTATTTCAGCGTACGGGAGCAGGGACAGCTTTCACAGCGTCCAGACCGAACAAAGGCTCTGCAAGTGAAAGAGATGAACGCCCGTGTGCGGATGTCGAACCAGTTCTTGAAACTTGCCAACATAGAAACCACGCTGTCCAAAGATTACAAAAGTATTCTGATTGCAAAAGCTGCGGAAGTGCTTGCAGGAGAAGAGATTTTGCCACTGCCAAAGTCAGAACAGAAAATGTATACCGCCACAGAAATCGGAAAGATGCTGGGTGTATCTGCTCAGAAAATCGGACGGCTTTCCAGTCAGAACGGCATGAAGACGGAAGAATATGGCGAGTTCTATAAAGACAAGTCGCCTTATTCCTGCAAAGAAGTGGATGCATTCCGCTATAACGAAAAGGCAGTTGAACGGTTTAAGGAACTGCTATAAAGGATTGTTGTGGGTAAAAAAAGAGCCACAGAAAAATTCTGCGGCTCTGCCCACGACAGGAAGCCCTCTACGGTGTCTTTGACGGTTATCGCACAAGTTATGCCGTAGCGGTCACAAATCGCTCTGAACGCTGCCTGTGCCCTCTCAGTCGCTACTGGCAAATCGTCCACAAAAATAATGTTTAACATGATTTATCGCCCTCTGATTAGGGTACGACAAACCGAAAAAAATAAACATGATTATTTTATGTACATTTTTCCATTTCACAGGCAAAAAGATGCGTTCGTCAGATAAAAGGGCGATTTGGTCAGATAACCTTTGATTTTGGCGTGGGGGTGTGATATGGTGGTTGTAGTGGGCGGTTATTCTTTGTTGTCTGCTTCGGCTGCTTCAAATGTTTTTATGCATGTTTCCATCATCTGTAGCAGTGCATCACGCTTTTCTTTATCGAGAGATAACCATTTTTGAGTTGCAATCTCTTCTCTTTGGGTTGGGGTAAGTTCGTTGCTTTTTTGACTATCACGACCAAGTAGATAGTCCGTGGTCACGCCGAATAGGTTTGCAATTGTAACCATCTTATCCCCATTGGGTTCTCGCTTGCCCTGCTCATAATTTTTATATGTACCATCACTTACACCAATTGCAATAGCAGCTTGTGCTTGTGTCAATCCAGCTTTTTCTCTGGCTTTTTTTAAATTTTCGATATTCAAGCAATTCACCTCCTTCTTATCCTATTTTATTGTACTACATTTTGACTTACTTGTCAACATAATCTTTTCTTTGTATCGGTCGTTTCGGCTATTTGTACAAAAAGCAGTCGGTCATTTTGTACACTTTTTTATCATCATCCCTATTGACAAGTAGGTCAAAACGGTGTATAATAATAACTGTCAGGAGGTCAAAACGACCGACAGACAAAAACCACAGAAAGGAGCGGACACCGTGGGGAAACAGCGAAAGCCGAAAAAACGGCAGAAAAAAAGCGGCAATCAAGACCGAACAACCAAAACGATCCTCTTGATTACCGCCATCCTACAGTTGATAAAAACCATCATTGATTTGATGCGTGATATTATCAACTAAAAAATACTGAATCCAAACCGGATGGAACGAACATCCGGCAAGGGTTCGGGAATAGTATAACACAAATTCCGCACGGTGTCAACCTTTTAGAAAGAAGGGAGGTGAACACATGGAAACTCTGAAAATCGTTCTGGATGTTATCAGCATGCTGTGCAGCGTCGGCATTCTGGGCTGCGTGCTGTGGCTGATTCGGAAGTAAAAACCAAATACATGGAAAGGAAGTATGTAACATGAACACAAATTTACAGGTCGTAGAGACCAACAATCAGAGAGTACTGACCACCGCTCAGATTGCGGAGCAGTACGGAACGGATGCAAATGTAATCCAAAGAAATTTCCAGCGAAACAAGGAACGTTACACGGAGGGCAAGCATTATTATTGCCTGACTGGTGACATGTTGAGAGAGTTCAAGGCGACCGGACAAATTGACGTTTCGCCAAATCTCAACAAGTACTACCTCTGGACGGAAAAAGGAGCACTCCTTCACGCAAAATCGCTGAACACCGACCAGGCATGGCAGGCGTATGAAGTGCTGGTGGATACTTATTTCAGCGTTCGGGAGCAGGCAGCGATGGACAGCTACATGATTGCAGACCCCGTAAAACGTGCAGAACGCTGGATTGAGGAACAGCGAGAGAAACAACAGCTGGAAACCACGGTTGCAGCTCAGAGCAAACAAATGGAGCAGGACAAGCCGAAGGTTCTGTTCGCTGACAGCGTGGCAGCATCCAGCAGCAGTATCCTGATCGGCGAACTTGCAAAGCTGATCAAACAAAATGGCGTGGATATGGGACAGCGGCGGTTGTTTGCGTGGATGCGAGAAAACGGCTATCTGATCAAGCGGTGCGGTTCGGAATACAACCTGCCGACACAGCGGAGCATGGAGCGTGGGTTGATGGAGATCAAAGAAACCAGCGTGATTCATTCCGGCTATACGACCATCAGCAAGACCCCGAAAGTCACCGGAAAAGGGCAGGTCTATTTCATCAATCTGCTGGTCGGGCAGAGAGAAGCGGTTACAGAGTGATGGAAACCGATGAAAAAAAAGACACGCTGTATCTGTGCGACCCACAGAAAAATACAGCGTGTCCAAGGTGTTGGTATATGGTATGGTGGTTGTAGTGGGGTGGTTATTTCTTGGAGTTCTTCAACGATTTTACAAGGGCTTCGACCATATCGTATAAAATTTTCTGTTCTGCATCGTCAAGCTTTGCGTACTCTTCTGCAATCTTTTGCTGCTTTTCGCTTGGTGTCATCATGTTTGTGCATCTTCCAAGCAGATAATCGGTCGATACTCCATAAAAATCAGAAAGTTTGATTAGCATATCCGCTGTCGGAACTCTTTTGCCTGTTTCATAATTTTGATATGTGCCTATACTTATTCCTACTGCATCGCAGAAGTCTTTCATATTAGTATAGCCATTAGATTTTCGCAGCATTCGCAAAATATCTTTTGTTTTCATTGTGTCATTCATTCTTATTGCTTTCCTTACTGTTTTCCAGAGCATCCACAAAAGATACTAATGCATCATAAGCAATGTTCCGTTTTGTTTCACTTAAAGCCATCAAACGCTTGATAATATCTGCGTCTTTTTCCTCTTTTGTTTTTCCGAAAAAATCTCCATTTTCTCTACCGAGCAGGTAGTCTGTAGTTACACCAAATTTGTCTGCAATTTTACATAACACTTCAAATTTTGGTTCACTTACGCCCTGCTCGTATGTTTGCCATGCTCTTAGTTTCACATTAAACAACTCTGCACACTCTTGTTGCGTAAGCCCTTGTTTTTCCCGTGCTGCTTTTATATTGTTTTTCACGCAATCACCTCCTTTGACTTTGTGAAGCAGACAGGTGATCATGATTACTTGTTCTTTTTGTAATCATCAAGTTCCTTGATAGCATCGAGCAGTTTCTCACGACCAGCATCATCCATATAACAGAAAGCAGCAAGAATGCCACGCTGCGTGCTGTCAAATCCTTTTGCATCTGCCAGCTGTTGGATGTAGTCTGATTGCTTATCTGATTCACGTCCAAGCAAAAAGTCAACTGATACGTTATAAAAGTCAGCAAGTTTTTGCAACGTATCTGTACTTACATCTCGTTGCCCGTACTCATATGTAATATAAGCACGTTCTGTGATACCGATTGCATCTGCCACTTGCTTTTTTGTCAGCTTTTTTGATTCCCTTAAAAGTTTCATTGTGTCTTTAAGCATTGCTGTCACCTCCTTTCTACAATCTATATTATACGCAAAATGTGCCTATATGTCAATAGGCAACAAGCAAAAAACGCAAATTGTGCGTTTTATATAATTCTAATAGTCATTTTTTGTGCAAAACGCAGAAAGTGCTTATTCTTTATTGACAAAAGCACAAAACAAGCTTATAATATAGCTATAGCAAACGCAAAATGCGTAAAGCTAAAAATCAGCCGAGGACAGGCAGCGGAAAACCGAAAGCCACGAGCCAGCGGAAAACCGAAACGCTCGGCTGAAATTAAAAGAAGGTGGTGATAGAGAATGGAAAAAGAGCAAAAAGAAAGAGTTATCAATGCTCTTGCAAACTTTGTTCTGCGTGTAGCAAACGGAAAAGCGACTTCCGAAAAAGAAATAGAAGTTCTTCCGGAAATCGCTTCGGTTTTACTGAATGGAGTTGAAACAGTAGAAACTACTACATATTATTACTAATATCAATTCTGATTTCTGTTCTTTTTTATCATGAAAGGGGGGTGGAAATAATGGATGATTGGATGTTGTATGTATCATTGATATTATCAATATTGGCGATTATTATGAATGTTATCACTGCATTTTTGAACCGCTGATATGTTTTGAATTGCTGTAGGAATCTGGAGTGGTTATTTTCTTTTTGATTTTCCCACGGTTGGTTCCAAGAATAATTTCTATAGTCTCACCGCATTTCAAATAGTTTTCGCTTTCGGAAATCATGAAACACCCAGAGTAATAGCCTAATTCTCCAATATAAAATGGAGTTGTAGATGTATAAGATTTATTTTCTGATATGGTAGTTTCTCCACGTTTCTTTTCTGATTCCAGATAAAGCATGCATTCATTCTTCATATTCAAAAAGCCTGAATTGCTTTTTATTTTTATACTTGATATGGTAATTTGCTTGCACGATTTATTGATAAAATTCATTTGAACATATTGCGTAGATGCAAATATTCCTGTCATAAATCCAAATGAAATTTCAAGGCTTTTGTGATTTTCATATAAGTGAAGAACAAAATTATATGCAGAAAGGAAGAAAGAGATAACAGAAAGACAAAATGTAATTTTTACCATTGTATTTTCTCGGAAAAAATCAATAATGTTTTGCATATGCAACACGCTCCTTTACTCTGATTATATCACAATTTGACAGGAAATACAACACCTGCTGCCCTGCTGGCAACACGGGGACGATGTGGCAGCATCGTTGGTAACTACCTCCGAACTTTGCCTTTATACTAGACACGCTTCTGAGCCGTTGAGCGTATCAGCGGCATCCCAGCCCGTAAGGGTAATAAATTGAAAGGATGTTGTTTTATGGCAACAACGTTTGACACAACTGTATCACTGTGCAAAACTTGCAATTACTATCATGTTGACATCAATGCGATGACAACTCTGCTGGAATTGCTTGGCGGATTGGATAAGGAACAGACTGAAAAGGTCTTGTATCAAGCTTCCATCGTTGCAGCAGTTGAAAAACTGTATCCGACACGAACAAGAAAACAGGAGGAAACTGAAAATGAATGAAATCACATCATGGAACTATGAGAGTTCCGAAGTTCGGACAGTACAGGTGAACGGCGAACCGTGGTTTGTGTTGGCAGATGTGTGCAAGGTGCTGGAAATCAGCAACAGCAGAAATATTTCCAGCAGATTGGAACCGGATGAAAAGGGTGTAACTCTGGTGGACACCCTTGGTGGAACACAGCAGATGACCATCATCAATGAATCCGGTTTATACACTGTGATTCTCCGGAGCGACAAGCCGCAGGCAAAACCGTTTCGGAAATGGGTCACATCAGAAGTGCTTCCATCCATCCGCAAACATGGCAGCTATTCCGTGCAGTCGCAGTTTGCGGATCTGTCCCCACAGCTGCAAGTCTTAATCCAAATGGAAACCAGACAAAAGCAGATAGAAGCCCGTCAGGTAGAGCAGGCAACCGCACTTGCAGGACTGGAACAGAAGTTGCAGAATACCTGCGAGGTCATCGCTCTGGACAAGACCGCATGGAGAAAAGACAGCGAACATCTGATTAACAAGATTGCACGGGCAACCGGAGAGGGCTATGGCGGTATTCGGTTAGTTTACGAGGAAATCTATCGTTCCATCGAATCCAGAGCAGGCGTTTCCCTGAACACCCGTCTGATCAACAAGCGGAATCGGATGGCTGGCGAGGGCGTTTGCAAATCGAAACGGGACAGGCTGACACGGGTTGACATTATCGCAGAGGACAAGAAGCTGATTGAAATCTATGTGGCAATCGTCAAGGAACTGGCTGTGAAATACGGCGTTTGTGCGTGAGAGGGAGAGGAGAAATGAAAGATGGCACGGAAACCAGATCCGAAACCACGGGAATTACCGATGGACATCGTAGCCGGAAACATTGCCGGACTGATGCAGCGGCGGAGAATCACACCGCTGGAAATCTGTAAGCTGCTGGGATATGCACAGACAAGAACATGGAACACACGCATGAGCGACCCGTCCTCGTTTACGGGGGCGGATCTGAATATGATATGTTCATTTTTCGGCGTGACGTTGGAGCAGCTTGCACATGACAGCATGGAAACGGCGGTGAGATGATGGGAAAACGGTACTACTGGCTGAAACTTCCGGAAGATTTCTTTCGGGATAAGAAAATAAAGCGTCTGCGGCGGATGGCTGGCGGCGATACCTACGTGAATATCTACTTAGAAATGATGCTGCAAAGCTTGCAAACAGATGGAATCCTTTATTTTGAGGGGCTGGAAGAGGACTTTGCCGCAGAAGTTTCCTTGACTATTGACGAACAGGAAGATGATGTTCGTGCAACGATTGGCTATCTGCTTCGGGTTGGAAAGCTGGAAAAGAAGACTGAGTGGGAATATGTTATTCCGGATGCGGTGAAGTCTATCGGTTCTGAAACAGCAGTTGCAGAGCGAGTAAGACGGTGCAGAGCAAAAAAACAAAGCGAAGCGTTACAATGTAACGCACCTGAAACGCAAGTGAAACAAAACGGAAACGGAGAGATAGATATAGATAGAGAGATAGAGAAAGATATCTATCTATCTATCTTAGATGGCGAATCAAAAGAAAATCTTTCAACTTTTCAACAATCAGCACAACTTCCAACCTTATTAGAGGTCAAACAGTATGCAGAGCAGAAAGGCATCCATACAGATGTGCAGAAGTTTTACAGCTATTACAGCGAACGTGGATGGAAAACCAAGAACGGTCAGCCGATCACAAACTGGCAAGGCACACTGGCTTATTGGGGCAAGACAGACGGAACCTGTCAGGGCAAGCGAAAGTCCGAACCCCATGTATCAGAAAACGCTGAAGCATATGAAAGGATAATCGAATTATGGGAGAATGACGGTGAGCAGGCATAAAAAAAGCCCTGTTGCTGAGAGGGTGCAACAGGGCATCAAAAGGAGAAATAAAATTGGAATTTAAATCCGCCGAAAGGGATCGACAAGAATATCATACTCTTTTTTCGGCTCGGTGTCAAGTAAAAAGGAGGAAAAGTTTGTGGATGGAGAAGACATTTTTGCAGTGGTCTGTGTGCTGGGAATGTTCGGAGCGGCTGCATATCATATTGCAATGCAAATCAAGAACGGCTTGCAAGAGCGGCACAGAGAACCGCCGAAGCCAACACCGGCGGAGCAGAGCGAAGAAATCTATGGATTTAACTTTTACGATGTGTCCCACGGAATTGACAGCACGGTAACGATTCGGGAGCATCTCGAGACGCTCCAGCGGCTGCAAACCAAGATTGATTTGAGCCGGGAGAATCTGTGTGGAAATTATCGGGTGGTACAGATCCAGTGGCACGATGATGTGCAGAACAGGTATCTGACCTATGATTTTCCTGTATCGTACGGAGAGAATGCAGCTCTTTTAGAGCAGTTAGTCTGTGCGGAAAAGCAGCGGTTGACCACTTCCCTGTTCAGCGAGATTCAGAAAATGAGCCAATACGGTGAAGTCAAAACCGTGGACAAAACCGAGAGGGGAGCAGGGGAGAGGGGAGAAAAAAAGCGTGAGTGAGATCAAGTTTTGCAAGGATTGCGGATGCGTCCTTGGGACACGGGAAACGCTGGGGCGGCAACGGTTTAACAGCCTGAAACGCTGTCCGGAATGCCAGTCCATACGCCGAAAATTGCAGAAGGCAGACTACCAGAGGGAATATCGAGGAGATGCCCGAACCGTCCGCCGAAAGCAAAAAGAAGAAATCGTCAGGCTGTCGAGAATATCGGATCTGCAAGCGGAAATCATATCTCGACTGCGAGAAGAACTAAAAGATATGGAAAGGAAGAACCAAACATGAATGCATATGCACGATTGACGGCATTGGAAAATGCAATCAAATCCAGAATCCTGCTGTACAGTGAACAGCTGTTCGCTGACATGACAGAGGATTCCATGTTCCTGAACGAACTTTATTACCTGCTGGGGAAAAGAGAGGAACTCTTTCAGGAATTGGGATGCTCTTATAACCAGACGAAGGAGGAAGAGAAATGAAAAAGATTCTGAAGCTGAAAGCAGTCCTGTATGAAGACCATCAAATCAGCTGCCGTGCTGTGTTTGGCGGTGCGAATGCAGCGGAAACGGGTGCTGCATTGTGTACGCTTGTTTTCAATGTAGCAGAGCACATTTTTCCAGATACGGAAGCACAGAAGCAATTCATTTATGACGTTTCCCGTGCATTGCGGGAAGTGCAGGACGAGAGAGGAGATATTGAAGCATGACGAATGTGGTTGTAATCACAGGAAGGCTGTGTGCGGATCCGGAATCACGGCAGACACAGAGCGGCACGGCGGTTTGCCATTTCCGTCTGGCGGTTGGCAGAAATCGAAAGGTGGAAGGGAAACCGGAAGCAGACTTTATCAGCTGTGTATGCTGGGGCAAGACCGCAGAGTTTGCAGTTAAGTATTTACATAGGGGCGGTATGATTACCGCCGAAGGTCGGCTACAGAATGCGGACTATACCGACAACAACGGCGTGAAGCACTATGCAATGGAAGTCAATGTGGATCAGCTGAACTTCTGCGGTGATGGAAAGCCGTCAGGGAATGCACAGCAAGCCACACAGGGCGATGCAGGCAATTATCCGCAAAACTACCCACAGCAGCAGCCGAACGGCTACAACGCACCGCAGGGCGGATATTATGATGGGTATTACGAGCAAGCACCGCCACCGCCGCAGAACTACGGGCGGCGGTAAGCGATGGCGAAAGAGAAACGCCCATACGGAACGCCACGAATTGAAATCCGGAATGTATCCTGGCAGTTTTCGGGCTGGTATTTATGCCCGAAATGCCGCCGGAAATGGGAAAGGAGCAGGAAAGATGATCAGATGCTTTTTGATACTTACTTTGGCTGTCATGATCAAGGTTGCCTTTGACATCCACAATCACAAGGTGGATGTTCGGACTGCCGAAGCAGGGGCAAAACTGGAACAAATTCCGAAAGGAGAAGACGTATGAAGAAGAAAAAAGAAGTGAAAGTACCGAAGAGCCGGCAGCTTCTGAGCATGGCAATTGAGCTGGCAGCACAGTCTGAACGGCTGGTCTTGCTGAATGAGGTCGGATGCGTGGATGATGTCATTCAGGCTGCGGAGCGTCTATGCGTAAAGTTGGGCAATCTGATTGCCTTTGCAAAGGATATACAGAGAGGAGCAAAGCAGCATGACCTTGAAGGAATGCATGAAGAAAAAGAAACCGTACATGGTGCATGAAGAAGCAATTGGCGGTGTGGATGGCTGCCCAAGCAGTCAACCTTTTCTACATTGTGAAAAGGGACTGTGTGAGCAGGACGACAAGGGACGGGGCAGCACATGGACAAGTCTTTGCACATACTGCTGGAATCAGCCGATGCCTGCTCCGGACGTACCAAAACAGTGTTGCCGTTGTAAAATCAGCGGTGTGCCACTCATGAAATCAGCAAGCGGCGGTCTGTATTGTGCAGACTGTGCCGGATTTTTAAAGTAGGGAGGAAAGTAATGCGGTTTGAGATTGGACGGTTGTATAAAGTAAATTGCGATGGGCTTGAAGGTGGTAATATCATCCGAATTATTGGAAATGCGTATGATAGGGGACTTAATTGGTACGCATATGAACTGGTTCGTGGAGAATATCCAGGAAACTATTTGTTTGAAGAATCATCGGAATTTGCACAGTGCTTATCAATGTATGTTGGAGATTTAACGATATACATGGAAGATGGAAACACAATAATGCTGCATGATGCAGCGATACGATAGGAGAAATAATCATGAAAGACTATATCGAAACGCAGTACAAGAATCTGGACTTTACGATTCCGGATGATTACGTCAGCCGCCGGGAAGTGTATGCAATGCTGGACTACATCGGCGGAGCGGATGCAGACGAAGCATTTTATCAGGGATGGGATGCAGCGATTGATGAAGCGTGCAGCCTGCTGAATGATGTGGATTCTGCGATAGGATGGACATCGGTTGAAGAAGAACCGCCGGAGGAATCCGGAACGCTGTTGGTGACACGCTGCAACAAGCTGACCGGATTTCGGGAAGTGTGTGTTGCACAGTATTGGGCGGTTGACAAGCGGTTTGTGGTGATGCGAGCAGGCGATGTTGGAATTGACTTGCTGGATGATGTCGTGGCGTGGATGCCGTTTCCAAAAGCGTATGGAGGGAAAAGCGATGAGTGAGAGAAGAAATAAAATTGTTCAGTGGATGCTGAATCAGGGGAGTGGCATTGTAGACGCTCCGGAAACGTGCTTCCTAAAGGAAACTACGGAAAAAGAGCAGGCAGAACATCCCTTTGGCTCTGTTCGGTATGTGTATTCTATGGTCGTAAACCTGTTTGAAAATGAAATTCCATTTCCGGAGCAGGTCGATTATGCGGTAGAAACCGACATGGACATGCTGGACTTTGACGAATGGCAGGGGATTCAAGAGATTCTGTTTGGGGAAGGTTCCGGTAAGGCAATGAAGCCGGAATGTGCAAGAGCAATCAATACAGCGTTGTGGGAGTATCACGATATTTCCCCGTATGAGATTTTGGAACGCTATGACGGGCTTTTTGCGGAACTGGACGAAGCAAGAGAAAAAGCCGTTCCGACCGCTCCGGAAAACGTGGAAACATCTACACTGATGGATGAATATGTTTGGTGGACGTGCAGAGCATGCGGAAACTTGCAGCATACAGACAAGCAGGTACGGTATTGCTCGTATTGCGGACAGAGGGTGAAATGGGAAGATGCAGAAGGATGACATCATCAACAAAATTGTGTTCGAGGTGTCCAAGCAGAATGTCACCGTTACATTTTGAGAGGGAGTGCGAAAATGAAAAAACTAATTGAACATCTGATGCCCTGTGCAATTTGTGGGGCTGTGCCGAAAATCAATGACATTTACGACATAGATCCGGAAAAAGCAGAACACTGCTACAAGCTGTTTTGCTCTGAAAATGGGGTACACAACAGCACCGGAGAATGGTTTGCGAACAAGTATAAGGCTTGCCAGGACTGGAACAGACGGCAGCAAGCTCTTGAAGAAAAAGAGAAAACATTCGGCGACAATCTGAAACCTTGTCCGTTCTGCGGTCGAAAAATGCAGTTTCATAACGATGTGCGGTTAGACAGGAACGGCAAGCGGAGAAATTATTTGTATTTCCTGCATGAAGATTACGACATAAATAAAGAGGTATCCTGCATACTGGATGATATTTGTATGCCGTTTTCGATTGGAGCAGGCGACGCACACCTTGAATTAGACTGCATCGGCGAATATGCAACAAGATGGAACAAACGTGTTTGTAATGATGAAGATGCAATGCATGAGATCAAACAGACGTTGCTTGGAACGATTCAGCCGCTGGAACGAACCGTGGAACTGCTCGAACAGCGAAACAAGGAACTGGAGCAGGAAAACGAGAAACAGAAGCAGATTATAAAGAGAACAAGTCAGTGGAGAGTTAATAAGGACATCAAAAGCCCGTTTGCAAACATCTCCGGATTGTGTTGCGTTCATTGTGATCACAAAGATGAATACATCATCGAACTGGAAGAAAAGAACCAGAAGCTGGAGCAGATGCTGAAAAAAGTGGCAGATGATGCAGAGGGGCTTTTTATGGGGTTTGCGAGATATAATCCGTATGAAAAATGTTTAGAACACGAAGACTGTGAAGCACGTGAATACTGTGACTACTGCGACAGGGATTGTGATTGTGACGGACAATGCAAATGGCGGTATAAGGACGATGTGGAAAAGCTGCTGGGAGAGGTGAAATAAAAATGTATGTAGAAATTCCGGAGAATTTGACCGAACGCACTGTAATCTTGGAATTTGGTGCAGATGCGTACAGATTTTACCAAAACAGAATCGAAGAAAGAAAGCGGAACGGGAAAATCTATTACAATCCGCTGAAGACAATCTATATTTGGGCGGTACAGGATCGGAAATATCATCAAGGATATTGGTCAACATGGTTTGGCTATAACAAAGGTAAAAAGCGTAAAAATCACGGGAGGAGTTAAAATGAAACCAGTTTATTCTTGCAAAACCTGCAAACTGTGCAAGAAGAAAATACAGGTGAATCATGGTATTTTTCTTCACTTTGCAGCGGATTGTTTGCTTGATTTGAAAGGAAATCTGCATATATGGAAGAACCACAGAGAGCGTATCGTAGAAAAGAAGAAGTCTGTATTCAGATTACTTAGAGCTATGTTCCTGTATGTTCTATTGCAGGCTGTAGACATCATAACGGGCATTCTGTGGATGGCATTAACAATAGTGATAGCTCCATTCGCTATACTAAGTGATCTGTTGAGGTAGAAACGGAGGATGGAAAAATCAAAATTTTGTATTTGGAAGCAGGAAAAAGGAAGCATAGTGGCATGAATTGCGGTGAAGATTGCCCGTCTAATGAGAAAGACAGAAACGCTCTTCCATGCTGCAATTGTGAGAGAAGAAATGCAATTGTGAAAGAGAAAGAAAGGAAAAGAATGAAAGAAAACGTGAAACTGAGGAATAGAAAGGCGAAAATTGGTGACATTCAAGACATTCAAAAGGAAATCGAAATCCTAAAAAACGAAATGACAGACTTGAAGAAAATGGTAAAGATGTCACAAGAGAAACCATCATCACAGGATGGTCTGCAAAAAGAAGCGACAACGCAACAAGAGCAGACAGAATCAGAATTTTGGATGCCTGACTATGGAGAACCGTTTTTTGCTGTTGATGCCGTTTATGGGGTTACTGAATGCATTTTCGAAGAAGGAGACGATCTTGATTATATGATGGTTGGAAACTGCTTTGCAACAGCAGAACGTGCGGAGCAGGTTTCAAAGAAATTGGAATTTCTATTTCGACTGGAGCAGTTGCACGATCAATTCTGCCCGGAATTTGAACCAGACTGGAATGACCATGACACTCCGAAAATCGCAGTTCATTTTGACTGTGAAAAAGATAAAATGGTTTCCACTTGTACTTATTCTGAAAAATCTGTTTATGAGGTTTATTTTGATAGCTTCGAAACAGCTGATAAAGTGGCAGCGATATTAAACAGAGAGGTTGTGAAATAAATGAACGACATCGAAAAGAAATGGAAGCCGAAATATGAGGAAGCGTACTTTCCAACAAGAGAACGTGCTGAGCAAGTTGCAAAGAAAATACGGTTACTGTTGCAGCTTGAACAGCTGCACGACCAGCTTTGTCCGGACTATGAGCCGGATTGGGATGGTACAGCAAAATTCCTTGTTGCGTTTGATCATACTGATGGGGAAATGCAAGCATTTTTCGACAGAAGCAGTGGAGAAAGCACATTGGTTTATTTTAGAGACGTTGTAACTGCTATGGAAGCAGCCGACATACTCAATGCGGAACTGGAGGAATCAAAATGAACGACATCGAAAAGAAACTGGAAACCCTGAAAGCGGAATTTTTGGAAAAGCTGGAAGAACTGAAGAAAGAAGCAGAGACGCAGAAGAAACAGGAAGAGCCGAAGCCGTGGAAGCCGGAGGTTGGAGAAGAATACTTTACAATCGCAAATAGTGTTGACACTGTCCAGTATATTTATTATGGAGACGGCATCGACGAGGTTAATATTCCATCCGGGAACTGTTTCAAAACCAAAAAGCGTGCCGAACAAGTTGCAAAGAAAATGCGGTTGCTGTTACGGTTGGAGCAGCTGCATGATATGCTCTGCCCGGATTATGTACCAGACTACGAAGATGATGATGAAGTAAAGTCCCATGTTTATTTTGACCATTCTCTAGACAGATATGACATAAGTTACAGTACCAGACGGGAAAATCCGTGCATGGTGGCTTTTGACACCAAGAAAAACGCCCTAAAAGCAGCAGAAATTTTAAATAAGGAACTGGAGGAATCAGAATGAAAAAGAAAATCATTGCAATTGCTGTAGCAGCAAGTTTTGTGCTTACATCATTTACAGGATGCAGAGAAGCCAACCGTGCAAGATACAATGTGCAAAAGGAAGCTGACTATTTCAACGTGGAACGGCGGCTATCTGTTATCAACGCCAGAACAGATAAGCCAGTCTTAGAAGTGATTGGATATTTTTCTGTATCCAATAACAGCAATCATGAACTCGTTATCACGCTGGAAACTGGTCAGGACGAATACAAGGTGGATTATGTTTACCTGAATGAGTGGACAATCTACACGATTGAGGACATCAGCGGTGCACATGTTGACCCATATCATTATGAGATCAACTTTTTGCCGGAGATGATTCAGCCGATTACATTCACTTCGAGCGACTGAGAAGCGAAAGAATCCGAAAGAAAGAGAAAGGAAGTACCGAAGATGTGCAAAGAAAAAGAACTGACAGAAGCAGCTTATCGCTACTATGTGGATGAAGCATGCATTGAAGACATCGCAAAGCAGTTGCATCGGTCATACAATTACACACGGCTGATCATAAAAAAATATCGGGGTGCGTTCCGGGATGCGATTATCATGCATTGGCTGGAGCAGGAAAAGAAGTTGCAGGCAGTTGCTGACGAATATTTCAATGGGACGATGACCACGGAACAAATCAAAGAAACTTTTCACGTATCCGGCGACACTGTTCGAAAAGTCGCTCAGAAACAAAAGCCGCCGTTCGCAGAGAAACCGGAATTTACACCGGAAGAATTGGAAATGGAAAAGATGTTTCGTTTTGAATCGGAAGAAACGGAAAATCTGTTTGGAATCCGAAAAAAGAAGAAACGGAAGCCGATTTACGGAATCTACAACCGCACTTCCGGCAGATGGATACAGGGCTGCTTACAAGGGAAGATTCAGACAATTTTATTTACCTCTATTAAGGCATGCAAGCAGGAACGCACAGAACGCAATCTGAATCCGGAGGAATTTAAAGCGGCTCTGTACGGGTGGAGGATGGAATGACAGAATATCAACATCAGAGAACCGTTATGGAGTGGTCGTGCTATGCCAGCAATCGCATACGCTATCCGGGGTTAGATTTGCTGTATCATATCCCGAATGAGATCAAATGCAATGCAGCACAAGGCAAACAGCGGAAAGATATTGGCGTAAAGTCTGGCGTACCGGATTTGTGTTTGCCGGTTGCACATGGGCAGTATCACGGGTTGTACATAGAGATGAAAGCAGAACGGGGCAGAGTATCCGAAAACCAGAAGAAATGGCTGAAACGATTGATGGATCAGGGTTATCTTGCAAAGGTCTGCTATGGGTTCGACGAAGCAATCCGGTGCATTAAGGAGTATTACGATGAAAGATAAACAGGCAGAAACCAGTCAAGAGAACGTGTTTTTCTCCAGACTGGAAAAAGAAAAAATCAAATTAGCTGCTTTGGAAGATTATAAGCAAAAGCATGAAGAAGAAGATCCGGAAGCAGAACAGATGTGCCAGAAGCAGCGGAAAGTGGTCGAAGTGTGCCGAACAGAAATTAAAACGGCGATACATCAGCTTGAAGATCCAATTGCAGAAGCAATCCTGATCCGCAAATATTTAAACATGGAGCAGGTTCAGGACATTGCAAACCATATGCATTATTCGGAACGCACAATCAGCTACAAGTTGCAAGAAGCACTCCAAAAGTTTGCAGACAATTGCGGTGATTTGCAGTAAATTTCGTTGTTTTTCTTGTAAATAAATGATACAATTATAATATGGATTTTGCCGATATAGGGAAATACCTGTATCGGCATTTTTGTTAATATTGACGATGGAGGGGAAAACATGAAGAATCCATGCAAAGCAGCCTATCAAATTGAACGGTCAGATGCTGATAAGCATGTGATGGAAGATGGATGAACCGAACGTAAAACCGCAATATAAATTAGTTGCAACTTATTACTGCGGAGAATGTGCCGGAAATGCGGAACAATCCGTAATTCGGGCAGGATATTCCAAAAAGTATGCAAGGGGCAATGCCACTAAATTAGTTGCACGTCCGGAAGTACAACAGTATATTGCATATCTGAATAGCTTGTGTGAAAATGATCCACGAAAGCATGTGGCAACCATTGCAGAGATTCAATCGTTCTGGACGGAAATTTTTCTGGATGAAAAGCAAGATATGCGTTTCCGGCTGAGAGCATCGGAATTACTTGCAAGAGCAAAAGGGATGTTTACGAATGAATGGTAGTTTCTATCAGTCGAAGCCTTGGGTGAAATTGATGGCAGTTCTCCGGATGGAACGGGTAAACGAAAAGGGAGAATTGCTGTGTGAATTTTGCGGAAAGCCGATTGTGCATAAGTATGATTGCATCGGACATCACAAAATCGAACTGACTGACCAAAACATAACAGATGCAATGATTGCATTGAATCCAGACAATGTCATGTTGGTGCATCATCATTGCCACAACAAGATTCACAACAAGCTGGGATATTACACACGACAAGTCTATCTGGTGTATGGCTGTCCGTTGTCTGGTAAGACAACACTGGTACAGCAGAGTATGTCAGCTGGTGATTTGGTTGTGGATATGGATAACATTTGGCAATGCATCAGTATGCAAGAACGATATGTCAAACCGCCAAGACTGAACGCTGTTGCGTTTGGTGTGCGTGATTTGCTGATTGATATAATTCGCACACGGAGAGGGAAATGGCAGAACGCCTATCTGATCGGCGGCTATCCATTGAGCAGCGAACGGGAACGATTGCAGAAGAGTTTGAACGCTCGTGAAATCTTTGTGGATACCAGCAAGGAAGAATGCTTAGACCGTTTGCGAAATCTTTCTGACAATAGAGATAAAGAAATGTGGGAAAAATTTATTTTGGATTGGTGGGAAAAATTTTTGCCCACCCCCCATATCGAAAAAAGAGCGAGTGAGGGCTAACTGATGATAGGGGTGCAGCCGTCTCGCAGAAACCTGAAAAATGAGATTTTTGGATTTGAAATTCTGGAAGATGGTGGAAAGAAATGAATCGAAGAGAAGAATTGCTGAAAATCGTGAATGAATCGAACAGCATTGCAATTTTGCCCTTGATTGACCGCATGATTTTTCTGGAAACAAAGCTGGAAGAACTAGAAAAGCTGCCGATGATTCGGATCAATGCAGAAAATCCGTCTCAGCAGAAGGCAACACCGGCAGCAAAACAGTATCGGGAATTTTTGCAGCAGTACACCAATGTTGTGAAGATTGTCGCCCGTATTTCCGATGACAACGGAGATCAGCAGGAAAGTCCGTTGCGAGCGTGGGCAAGAGAAAGAGGGATGGACTGTGCATGTTAATCAAGGAAAAGAAAATCTGGACACCGGATAATTCTTTTTTGCTGGAATACCATGCACGGATTGCATGTGGTGAAATTCTTGTCGGACAGGAATTGTGGCAGGAGTTAGAAAACTTAAAAGCCGATTTTCTGAACGATGCCTTTTATTATGATACCAAAGATGCACGAATCCGGATCAATTTCATGGAAAAGTGCGTCCGGCTGACAAAATCGCCGTATTATAATCAGCCGATGGTGCTGATGCTCTGGCAAAAGGCTTTTATCGAAGCAATCTACAGCTTCAAGATGAGTGAAACCACATTTGACCGGTTCAAAAAAATCATTTTGCTGATTGCCAGAAAGAATACAAAGTCGGAAACTTGTTCTGCTTTGGGTTTGTCTGAATTGATTGTTGGCAATAATGGTGCAGATATTGTGTGCAGTTCCAACGATGACAATCAAGCAAGCATTACTTACGATGCAATTGACACCATGCGGCGGTTGATTGATCCGGACGATTTGGACACAAAGCGAAATCAGCGATTTATCCTCAATAAAGTGAATGGGTCGAAGATTTTTAAGCTGTCTGACCGGACAAAAAACAAAGAAGGGCGTAATATTGATTTCGCAATCATAGATGAAACCCATGAAATGAAAGAAAACATCATCGGGAAATCTATTGAACAGTCGCAAAGTCTGAAAGAAAATCCGAAATTTATCAACATCACAACCGAAGGCTTTGTGATCGGCGGCTATTTAGACGATGAGCTGAAAAAAGCACGGGCTGTAATCAGTGGAGAAGATGATACACTTGCAGGGCAGCGACTTTTGCCGTGGCTTTATACACAGGATTCTGAAAATGAAGTGTGGCAGGATGAACGCACTTGGGTGAAAAGCAATCCAACGCTGGGAATCGTGAAAAAATGGGATTATCTGCGAGAACAGGTAGATCTTGCACGGTCATCCAAAGCAGATCGTATTTTTGTACTACCGAAAGACTTTAACATCAAGCAAAATGCAGTAGAATCGTGGCTGAATCTGGAAGACTATGATTATGGTGCGGTTTATGATTTGGAAGAATTTCGTGGCTGCATTTGTTTGGGTGCAGTGGACTTGTCGGAAACAACCGACTTGACCTGTGCAAAGATTTTGATGATGAAGCCGGACGACAAGACCAAATACATTCACACCATGTATTTTATTCCACAGTCAAAATTGGAAGATTCGGACGACTGGATTGCTGGTGCAAGGTATAAAGATTGGGCGAAAGCCGGACTACTTACAATTACAGACGGAACAGACATTGATTTGTCCGTTGTTGCAGATTGGTTTTACAAGCTGTACACGGATTATGACATCCGCTTGTGGCGTTGCGGATATGACCAGCGATTTAGCCGTGACTGGATGAATCGTATGGATTATTACGGCTGGACGAAACAAAATGAAGACTTGGTGCTGATTTTGCAGAACGCTTATACATTATCCAATGCACTGAAATACTGTGAAGCAGACCTGAAACATCAGCTGATTAACTATAATAACAATGAGATTGATAAATGGTGCTTGAAAAACGCTGGTATTAAAACCGTTGATAATTTTGCTCTATGTGTGAAAACAGAACGTGCGAAGCGAATCGACGGGGCGGTTACGATGATCATTTTGTATGAGATGTACAGAAGATACCGCACAGACTTTACACAGCTGATTCGGCAATCCAGATAGGGGGTGATCGCTTGGGCTGGTTACGTGATCAGTTCGATAAATTGATCCATGGAAGCAAGAATAAAAAGTATGCAGACATCCTGAACGGATTCACACCGATTTATTCGCAGTTTGGGCAGAACATCTATGCGAGCGATGTTGTACAGCAGGCAATCAATTGTATTGTTTCGGAGTGCAAAAAACTGATTCCGATGCATGTGAAAAAAGATGGCTCTGATTCTATTCCGATTCAGAGCGGATTGCAAACGCTGCTGAACGCCCCGAATGAACTGATGACAACAGCAGATTTCATTGAAAAAGTGATTTGGCAGTTGTATTTGAATTATAATGCATTTATTATTCCGACTTATTACACCAGACAGGATGCAAATGGCAGTGTGACAAAGGTTTATACGGGATTATATCCGATTGCACCGCAGAATGTTGTGTTCTTGCAGGATGCAGCTGGAAACCTGTTTGTAAAATTCACGTTTGCAAACAATTATGAAACAACGCTGAATTATGCAGACATCATTCATATTCGAAAGAATTATAGTGTAAGTGAATATATGGGCGGAAATGCATGCGGACAGCCAGACAATCAAGCCTTGCTGGACACATTGGATCTGAATGATAAATTACTGCATAATTTGTCAGTTGCGATGTCCTCCAGTTGTGCGGTCAATGGTGTTGTCAAATATAACACCATAATGGATGACGGTAAGACGGAAGCAGCAATGAAAGAACTGGAAGAAAAACTTGCAAAATCGCAGAGCGGATTCTTAGCATTGGACAACAAGTCGGAATTTGTTCCAATCACCCGAACTGTAAAATTTGTGGATGCAGATACACTCAAATTTATTGATGAAAAGATACTACGATACTTTGGCGTTCCATTATGTATTTTGACAGGGGACTATACAAAGGAACAATACGAAGCATTCTTCCAGAAAACCATTGAACCGATTGTCATATCGCTGTCGCAGAACTTTACAAAGGCTCTTTTGACCGCACGAGAACAGTCATTTGGAAATGAAATTACATTCTACACGAAAAATCTGGTCTTTATGACAACGGATCAGACTTTGGAAATGATTCGCTTGCTGGGAGATTGCGGCAGTTTGTACGAAAACGAAAAACGGGCAGCATTTGGAATGCGTCCTTTGAAAGAATTGTCCGGTGTGCGGATGATGTCATTAAATTACATCAATGTAAATGATGCAAAGCAATATCAAACACAAGCGAGAGCCATAGCAATGAAAAATAATGGCTGCTGTGTGCAACCAACAAATATCCAAAATTGTAAGGAAGGTGGAAGCACGGATGAAGGAACTTAATTATGCATCTTGCTGGAAGCTGCTGGGATTGTCCTCTGATGTTGCAACACTCAAGACAGATTACGATGAAGGCACAATGTTTCTTGCAGCGGATACCGGAGATGTCTATATTTTGTACCAGTCAAAATGGTACAAGCTGTAAAGGTGGTGGTTACAGATGGATCTGTTGCTATATGCGATTTTAAACAAAAAAATCAAGCAAAGTGGTGGCGGTGGCGGTTCGGCTGTTTCTGTCCAAAATTGTACCATTAACGATGACGGAGATCTAATTGTTACATTGTCGGATGGGTCAATTATCAATGCTGGACGTGCAAAGGGCGACAAGGGAGATACCGGGGAAACGGGAGCAGCCGGAGCGGCTGGGACACCGGGTGCGAATGGTGCAGACGGTGTACCCGGAAAAGATGGCGAACCGGGAACAGATGGTATTTCTCCAACGATTGAAATCTATGAAAACACACCGACCGTATATCGGCTGAAAGTCAATAATGCGGATGGTTCATCTATCATTACGCCAAATTTGATTGGCACAGGGTCAACCACGACCCGTTATTATGTGTTTGATAACGCAATGTATACAAACTATACAGGTACGATTTACACGCTGACAACAACGGGGCTGAAATCTTTGCAGGAATATATCACAGCGGAAAGTGCATTTTGCAATGCAGATTCCAATCATTCCTTGTATTATAATAATACGGATTTCGGATGGAATCAGCAAGTGACGACTTTTAGCACCACGCCACTGACCATCAGCCCGACACAGTTGCTGTTATATGGGTACATTTCAAGCTCGATGAAAGACGGGGAATTTTTCAAGTTCATTCCTGCTGGTCTGGTTACCGGTGCGACAGATGCAGAAAAGGCGACATCAATTCAAAGCCTGCTGGCAGCGGACAACGAAAACATTGTCAAAGTCGATTTTGAGTATGTGTATGCAACAGCTGGCGTAACAGAAGCCGTTGATATTTCGAGTGTTCCGGCAGGTGAATATTATTTGGCATGGTCGGGAACAAGCGACAACAGTTCTCCAAAAATCAATGATATTACAATTATGTAAGGAGGTGCAATGCAATGCCTGAATTTTGCAAAAGAAATTTTATGTTTGACATTCGAGCAGATACAGACAGCGATGGCGGTTCTTATCTGGTTGGAAGACCGATTGTTTTTGAAACGAAAACTGATTTGGGATTTTACGATGAAATCATTCGGCGAGGTGCGTTGGATGATGCAGATTTATCCGATGTGCGGTTTTTGGTCAATCACAACACAGGCATGATTCCATTGGCACGGGCAAAAGCCGGAAACAAAAATTCTACGATGCAGCTCCAGCGTGACAAGGATGGGTTAGCTATACAAGTACAGTTGGACGTGGAAAACAATCCGGATGCAAAGGCGTTATATTCTGCTGTGCAGCGTGGCGATATTTCCGGCATGTCCTTTATGTTTACGATTACTGGAGATGAATGGGAAGGATTGGATACCGACCATCCGACCCGATACATCAATAGCATTGGACAGGTTGCAGAGGTTTCTGCTGTGACATTTCCAGCATATGAAAGCACTGAAATTTCTGCCCGTGACAAGCGAGCGGTTGAAGATGCCAGAAAATCACGTTCCAAAGGCAGCGAAGATGTAGAACTGGAAAAGCTGAAACTGAAATATTTACTGGAGGTATGAGCATATGACAAAATTTCTGAAAAATCTGATTGAAAAAAGAAAGAAAGAAATCGAGGCACTCAAGGCAAAACTTGAAACTTCCAAAGATGCACAGGAAGTAAGAGACCTTGGAAAGACCCTGTTGGCATTGAAAGAAGAATTACAGGATGCAGAAGAACAGCTGAAAGAAGCAGAGAAGGACGATAATCAGGATGATGCCGGAAGTGATTCTGCTGGCAAAACAGACGATGATGCAACCGGACAGAGGTCTGCATTTAATCCGATGCAGGCAAGAAATCTTGCATCGTTTGCAATGAATTCGCAGGGAGAACAAAGAACCGGAAATGCACTGGATTCCATGGAATATCGGAAAGCATTTATGCAGTATGTGCAGACCGGCGAATGGAACTATCAGAAGCGTGCAGATGAAACCTTGATTACATCGGATGTTGGCAAGGTGATTCCGAACACCATCATGAACGAGTTTATCAAAGAACTGAAAGTCTATGGAAACTTGTATAACCGTGTCCGGAAGCTGAATGTTAAGGGCGGCGTAGAATTTCCGATTGAAGAACTGGTTCCGACGGTTTCTTGGATTACGGAAACGACTGTTTCTGATACACAGGCAGTTCCGAAAATCAAGACCAGCGTATCTTTCGGCTATCACATTGTGGAAGCACGTCTTTCTCAGTCCTTGCTTTCTCAGGTGGTTACACTGGATACGCTGGAAACGGAAATGGCACGGCTGTTGTCTGAAGCGTTTGCACGGGAATTTGACCGTGTCATCTTGTCTGGCACTGGCAGCGGTCAGCCGATGGGCATTCTCAATGATACACGGGTAAAGGCAGAAAACAAGATCACCTTTACTGTGGCAGAGCTTGCAGACTGGACAAAGTGGAGAACAAAGCTGTTTGCAAAGGTGCCGCTGGCTTATCGTGGGGAAGGCATTCTGGTAATGACTGCTGCAACGTTTGAATCTCAGATCATGACGTTGAAGGACGCAAACGACAGACCACTTTACATGGAAACATATGATCCGGTCAATGGTACAGTATCCGGCAAGTTTGCGGGACGGGAAGTCATCCTCGTAGAACCAGACATCATGAAAGACTTTGATGCAGCAGCGGACGGGGATGCATTCGCAATTTACTTCCGCCCGAATGATTATGCAATCAACACCAATTTGCAGCTGGCATTTAAGCGGTGGTTTAGCGATGAAAAGAATGTATGGTACAATAAGGGACTTTGCATTATGGACGGCAAGCTGCTGGATGTCAATTCTGTATTCGTGCTGAAGAAGTCTGCAAAGTAAGGAGTGAATCACATGACAGCCGAAGAACTGTTGGAAAAAGTGAAAATCGGTCTGAATATCACGGGGACGTATCAGGATGAAACGCTGAAAACCTACATCAATGATGTAAAAGCGTTTTTGCTGGATGCTGGCGTTTCGGATGCGGTCGTAAACAGTCCGGAGGCTGTCGGTGTGATTATCCGTGGTGTTTCTGACCTATGGAATTATGGGATGGGCACGGCGGAATTATCACAGTATTTTGTTCAGCGTGCAATCCAGCTGATCTACAAGAAGGGAGATGCATAATTGTCAAATTATCGACCGAATGAGCCGTTTGTTGTTCCATTATGGCTGCTGATTCCGCAGACAAAACTGATAAAGGGCATAACAAAAAAAGTTTATCCAGAAACTGGGATTCTGTTTTATGCATCTTTTAAAACATTCGGCGGAACAGAACGCACGAATAATGATGTGATCACCATTGAAGATACCGCAGTCATTGAAACTTGGTATCGACCTGATATCAAAGCAGACTGCCGGATTCAGAATGCAGACGGAAAAACCTATGAAGTCATTGGAACACCGGAAAACATTAATATGCGGAATCAGATTTTGAAATTCAAAATCAGGGCTGTTTCCGGAGGTGCATAATCATGGGGAAGAAGAATCGAATCGGCTTACAGTTTTCCGGCTGGCAGGAACTCATGCAGAGCATTGACCGGGCAGCAGGGGAAGAAGGGCTGAAAAAAGCGACAGAAGCCGCCCTGAAAGCATCCAAAGAATACGTCAATGAGCAAGTCACTGCGATTATGAGAAAAGCCAACATGCCAGCAAAGGGAAAGTTCTGGACAGGGGACACGAAAGCAACACTGGACAAGAATTTTACGGTTGCGTGGGAAGGTTTTACTGGCGAAATAAAAATCGGATTTGACCTTTCGGAAAGTTTGGTATCTAATTTCCTGATGTATGGAACACCTCGACACGAACCGCCAATGGCAGCCGTTCCGGGGCTGTATGATGCTGTTTATGGCAGGAAAACGCAAATCGCAATTACCTATTTGCAAAGAGAAGCCATTGAAAAATGGATTGAACGGAATATGGGGTGACCAATGGAAGACCGTTTGATTGCACTATTATCAGAATTCGGGTATCCGGTTCGGCGGCAGGGAAGTTTGCTGGAAGATGAACCGTATCCAGATGCATTTTTTACCTTCTGGCAGATTTCTGGCGATTTGAATAGTGCTTATGACAATCAGGAATATGCGACATTATACACCTATGATGTCAATTTTTATGCCGTTGAACCGGAAAAATGCTATGACGTTCTGCGGCAAGCAATTGAAAAGTTAAAAAAGAATGGATTTGAAGCATGGGGCGATGCTTACGATGCGGTTAGTGACTTGGATACCCACATCGGGCGAGGCATTTCTGTGCAGATTCTCAAAATCCGTGGAAACAACGAGGAGGTTTAAGCTATGGCAGACAGCGTTTTTGAATTCCGTGGCGTACAGGATTTGTATTATGCACAGGTCTTGGAAGACAGTGAGGAAAAATTTACTACTACGATCCCAAAGCGGTTGGCGTATGTTGCGACAATTGCAAAAGAAGTGGAAACTTCCAGTGAAACGCACTTCTACGATAACAAGGGCATGATTGTAATCGCTGCAAAGGGTGCGGAAACATTTACACTTACGGTTGCACCGTTGAAGTTGGCATTGCTGGCGGACATTACTGGACAGGCATTTGATGCAACAAAGGGCATGCTGATTGAAGGAGAAACCAGACCGAAACAGTTCTGCATTGGTTACAAAACAAAGGGAACAGATGGTTTCTGGCGGTTTGTATGGAAATACAAGGGCGTATTTGCAATTCCATCCGAAGAAGTCAACACCGAATCTGACAGCATTGACACAACCAATACAGAATTGACCTATACTGCAATCAGCACCATTCATAAATTTGCGTATCGAGACGATACAACCGTTGTAGTAGAAGGTGCACAGACCGCACTGCGAACAGAATCTATTACTGGTATTGTGGTCGATGAACGCTATGCACGGGCTGATAATTTGGACGAATGGTTCACAAAGGTTATGACACCGACTGATGTAACAGCGAAGGCAGCGTAAACTTTACACAGATTGATATTTTATTTAGGCACTGCACGACCACATTGTGTGGTGCCTATTTTTAAACGGAGGAAATGATAATGGATATGAAACTGAAAATTTATGATAAGACTGGGAAAACATTGGAAAAGACTTACACAGCGACACAGTTTGACTTGATGTGGGGCACGATGGAAGACCTTGTACAGTGTGTAGATCTGGACAAGGTGGATGATAAAGCGGCAGTCGGTGGAATGATTCTGAAATTGCTGCCGCAGCTGAAACCACTGCTGATGCAGATTTTTGAAGGTGTTACAGAAGAAGAGATTCGCCGGACAAAGGTCAGCGAATTGGTACCGATTTTTATTCAGGCAATCAAGTATTGCTTTTCTGAAATTAAGACATTGGACAACGGAAAAAATCAGGGAAACTGATGATGGGCGGCGGAAAGCTGTCCTTATATGATACATTTTTTGATATTACTGTGAGTTTATGCGACCGATTCGGCGGTTTAGATCCGATTAAAGTGCGGAAATATCCTGCTCACGAAGTAATTTTACTGATGAAGCGTACAGTGAAACATAGCAAGCAAAAGAAAAAGCCTGCTCGCATGATGCGACCGGCAAGGGACAATTGGTTTTAATGGTGGTGATAAGGAATGGCAAAATCGAAAGAAACAACAACGAAATTTAAAGTTGATATTTCGGAGCTGAAAAGCAATTTGCAGGAAGCAAACCGACAAATTGCTCTTGCAAACTCAGAGTTCAAAGTAGCGACTGCTGGAATGGACAAGTGGAGCGATTCTGCTGATGGACTAACTGCAAAAATCACACAATTAAAGACCGTAAACGAAAGTTATTCCACAATTCTGTCGGAATATGAAAAGAAACTTGCTGAGATTGTGCAAAGTGAGGGTGAAAATTCTGAAGCTGCACAGAATATGCAGATTAGAATGAACAGCTTAAAAGCTGCTATTAAGGGAAATGAATTTGAGATTGCAAAGCATAACAACACACTGGACGAGATGGGTAAGGCAGCCGAAGAAGCTGCAAGGCAAGCAGAAGAACTTGCAAACACAGAAGAAGAAACTGTAAGTGCGTTTGACAATCTGTCAGGGGAAGTCAAACAGCAGGAATCGGATCTAAAGTCCCTGCGACAGGAACACGCAAATGCTGTCATAAAGTACGGGGAAGAATCAGACGAAGCAAAACGTCTTGGTGCGGAAATCTCCAATTTGTCAGATGACCTAAAGAAAAATAAGGATTATCTGAAATCGTCTGAAAGTGCAGCAGATGCCTTTGACAACACGCTGGATGAAACGGGGGATTCTGCTAAAAAAGCCGAAAAATCTTTGGACGATGCGAACAAAGAAATCAAAGATACCGGCGATGAAGCAGAAAAATCCGGTGGCAAGTTAAAAGAATTTCTTGGATCTCTTGGAAAAGCGGCTCTGACTGGACTTGGAATGGCTCTGACAGGGCTGGGAGCAGGCTTAGTTGCAGCAACAGAGGGCAGCAAGGAATTTAATGATAACATGGCAAAGTTAAATTCTGCTGCGGAATCTGCCGGAATCAGCAGCGAAAAAGCCGGAAAAATGTTCGAGGACATGTATGGTGTTTTGGGCGATGAAACCGCTGCAAATACCACTGTATCAAACTTCATGGCGATGGGGACAAGCACAGAGAATCTGAATAGCCTGCTCAATAGTTCGGCTGGTATCTGGGCAAAATATGGCGATTCAATTCCGCTTGATGGCTTAGCAGAATCTGTCAACGAAACCGCAAAGGTTGGGCAGGTTACAGGTAATTTGGCGGATGCTCTGAACTGGGCAGGCGAAAACGAAGATGATTTTAATGCCAAATTGGCAGCCTGTGGTGATGAACAGCAGCGGCAGCAGCTAATTGTTGATACTCTGGATGGGTTATATGGCGACCTTGGGGAGCAGTACAAGAAAAATAACAAGGCTGTTATGGACTTGAACGCTGCTCAACTTGACATGAAAAATTCCATTGCCCAAATTGGCACAGCATTCACACCGGTTCTTGCTATGTTCACCACATTTGCATCTGGGGTGCTTGCAAAAATTGTTCCGGATGTTGAAAATCTTGCCAGTGCATTTATGGATTTGACCAATGGTGTAGACGGAGCAGGCGAAAAAATTGGATCATCTGTCGGAAATATCCTGACAACCTTAACAACAACCATTACCAGCGTTTTACCGACCGTTGCAAATATCGGCGTGGAGATTATTCAGAGCATTCTTAATGGAATTACAGAGCATTCTGGGGAACTCTTAACCGCTGCCGGCGAAATCGTCATGACGCTTGCGAATGGAATTGTAACCGTTGCACCGCAATTGCTGACAAGTCTTACAACTATTATTACACAGCTTGCACAGGAAATCATTACACTTGCACCGCAGCTTTTAAGTGCTGCAATGCAGCTATTTCAGGGGCTTGTTACTGCACTCAAAGAATTAGACCTTGGAACAACCGTGACCGAACTTATATCGGCTCTTATTGAAATGCTGGTAAATGCAACACCACAGATTTTAAGTGGAATTACCACGCTTTTTGATGCAATCGTGCAAGCATTGCCGGGCTTACTGAATCAGTTGCTATCTTTGATCCCTCTTTTGGTGGATGGGCTGACCGCAGCAACACCGCAAATTTTAGAAGCAGCTAAAACCATGCTGAACGGTTTGATTGATGCATTGCCAGAAATTGTTCAGGGGCTGACTGCTGCATTGCCAGATGTTATTCGCTCAATTGTGGATTTTATTGCACAATGCTATCCGCAGTTTTTAAATGCTGCAACTGAACTTTTGAATGCGTTGGTAGATGCTCTGCCGGACATCATTCAAAGCCTTGTTGATGCATTACCGGATATGATTGTTGCAATTACAGAATTTCTAACCAATGCACAACCAAAAATTATGGCTGCCGGTGTGAAGCTTCTTATGGAAATTGTAAAGGCAATTCCGAAAATTTTAGTAGCTCTGGTTGCTGCAATTCCGAAAATTTTAGATGCAATTGTGGAAGGATTGACACCGCTTGCGGAGAAAATCGGCGAGAAATTATCAGAGGTCTGGACAAGTATCAAGCAATGGTTTTCTGATTTAGGGACGAATGCGAAAACGTCCATGCAAGAATTTATACAAGCTATTGTTGATTCTCTGAAACAGCTGCCGGGGAAAATCATTGAATGGGCAGCTGAAATGAAATTGACCTTTGACCAGAAGGTACAAGAAATCATTGACGGGATTGTACAATTCTTCAGCGATTTGCCATATAAGATTGGTTATGCAATCGGGGCGACAATCGGAACAATTTTGACATGGGCAGAGAATATCAAAACCTTTGTAACAGAAAAAATTCCGGAAATCATTGACTCCATTGTGCAGTTTTTCTCAGAACTGCCGGGAAGAATCTGGGAATGGCTGACAAATGTAATCAGCAATGTTATAACGTGGGCAGCTGAAATGCAAGTGAAATCCAGCGAAGCAGCGAGCAACTTTTTTGAGAACATTGCCACGAAAATACAGGAACTTCCGGGCGAATTCTGGAACTGGCTGACAGACATCATTGGAAAAGTCACAACATTTGCAAGTGATCTTGGTAGCAAGGCGAGCGAAGCCGCACAGAATTTATGGGATAACATTGTAGATGGCATTAGCGGCTTGCCAGATAAAATCTATAGCATTGGTTCTGATATTGTGGAAGGCTTATGGAATGGGATCAATGACATGGCAGGCTGGATTTGGGATAAAATTCAGGGATTTGGTCAGGGCGTTTTAGATGGGCTGAGAAGTTTCTTTGACATCAATTCCCCGTCTAAAGTCATGGCGGATCAGATCGGCAAGTTCCTGCCGATGGGCATGGCAGAGGGCATTGAAGACGAAACAAAAACTGCTGTCAATGCAATGCAGAAATCCGCACAGAAAACGCTACAGGCTGCGAAATCTGCGATTGCAAACGTTTCCAGTGATTTGAATATTGGAGCAGGCACATCCAAAGTGGCTGGAACAACGCAAGTTGTCAACAATTATAACTTTAATCAGACAAACAACAGTCCAAAGGCACTATCTCGGTATGATATTTACAGGCAGTCCAAAAATCTGCTGCATGCAAAGGGGTGATTTTTTTGTATTTCGTCAAAACAAAAACGATTGATTTTACAAATAACGCTAATTTTTGCATTTATAAAATAGATGGATTAGCCCCACCCGGAGCAACGCTGAATTTTAGCACAATTGCCAACGTAGACGGAGAGGTTTATAACTCTGGCAGAATCAACAAGCGAAATATTGTGCTATATATCAAGATGTTTCCAGACGTGGAGCAAAACCGGAATGCTTTATACGAACATTTTCCGCTGGGAAAAGTCGTCCGGATCTATTTCCGGAATGGGCTGCATGATGTCTACATTGATGGATATGTGGAAACATTTGAATGCGACCTGTTCAGCAACAATGAAGCTGCACAAGTATCCATTATTTGCAATGACCCATATTTTAGAAGTGCAAAGAAAGAAACGTTGGTTTTGTCAGTATCAGAAGCCCGTTTTGAATTTCCATTTTCCATCAATATTGGTGAACCAATTCCCGTTTCTGAACGAAATTACAGCACATCTGGTATTATCAATGCCGGACTGGTGCCAACGGGAATGGTGGTCGAATTTAAGGCAATTGGAAAAATCACATCCAGACCATGGCTAACTAATTTGACATCCAATCAAACCATGAAGCTGACAGGCACAGAAACAACGCTGAATCAAGGCGAAAAAATCACAGTAAACACCAATAAACATCATTTGTCTATTGTAAAGACATTTGCGGATGGAACAACCAAAAATATTCTGAACACGATGGACGAAAGTTTTGAGTGGGTGCAGCTGCTGCCCGGGAAAAATCGTCTAACCTATGGAGCAGACGAAAAACCGGAAAATCTGCTTGTTACTATCACAGTTGACAAGTTATTACTGGGGGTATGATGACTTGGAATTGTACATATTGAATCAAACTTTTAAAAGGGTTGCTGTAATTGATCAATATCGTTCCCTGATCTGGACACGGCGTTACTGGGATGTTGGGGATTTTGAACTATACATTCCGGCTGATCCAGATTTACTACAGTACTTGCAGATTGGATTTTATGTTTTCCGGGAAGACTGCGAAAACACGATGATGATTGAACACATCGAAATCAAGACAGATGCAGAAAACGGGAACTATTTTATTATTTCCGGACGTGGCGTTGAAAACATCTTATCCTATAGGGTCGTTGCAAATGCCGGCTCTTTCGCTGCAAGTTCTCCATCAGCATTGTGCTGCAATCTGATTAATTTGGAAGCAAAAGGCATGGCTGCAAAATATGCTGACCGTGAAATTGACATTATAAAAGATTTGTATGGTGTGACACTCGACCAAGAAGAAGGATATCTTTATTGGAATATATATCAATATCAGAATCTTCTTGATGCTATTTTCAGCATCTGCAAACAGTATGGATTTAGTTTTAGATTTGTTTTTACAGACAAAAAGGATGGGTTTAATTTTACATGTTACAAAGGCGTTGATCGGACATTTGACCAAAAGGAAAATACCCCTGTTATTTTTTCGCCGAAATACTACAACTTAATCAATAGCCAATATGTTTTGGACGATGAGAATAATAAAACGATGGCTTTTATTGCCGGAGAAGGGGAAGGTGCTGACCGATCAGTTATTTGGACGAACAAGACGTGGAACTCTGCCGATGAACACAATGTTCCGAAGCAATTAGACCGCCGGGAAATTTTTGTGGATGCTCGTGACCTAAGAATGAAAAAAGATGATGGTACATATTACACTGCTGCTGAATATGGGATACTTTTAAGACAGCGTGGAAAAGAAAAGCTGTTTGAAACTGGCATCATTGAGGGACTGTCCGGAGAAGTGGACACAACACTGCAATTTATATACCGCCGGGATTGGAATTTAGGCGACCTTGTAAGCATTGAAAATGAATACGGCATGAAAGCAAATGCACGAGTTTTGGAAGTAATTGAAGCGGATGACGAAAACGGTTACAGAGTAACGCCAACATTTTCAGACTGGGAGATGAAATCATGATAAAAAGTGGATTTTATGACAGTATCAATCATGACCGCCTGTATGGGGCAGATGATTTTTCAGATTATTTCGAAGGATTGATTTCTGACGGGATTTATGCAGGCATTGGAAAAGAATTTAGAGTTTTTGCCGATGGGTCTACGATGGGCGTTCAGGTTGACACAGGCAGAGCAAAAATCTTAAATAAGTATGTGAGAAATACGGATATTCTGGAAGTCGAGATTGATGCGGCAGACAGCGAGAACCCTCGATGGGATGCAGTTTGTGTATCGGTCAATCTGGATGAAGCATACAGAAACGGCTATATTGATGTACATAAAGGGACACCGGCAGCTGATCCGCAAAAACCAGATGTTCCGGACACTGATTCCGCAAAGTTGTTTGTGCTTGCTTATGTGTATGTACCTGCACAGGCAACCGTTATCAATGCCGAAAACGTAAACGATAATCGTGGAGCTGCGAATTGTCCGTATGTAGTCGGCATCACAGGAACGGAAAATATTGTGAATGTCGTGCAGGAAGCTGCAACAAATGCACAAAGTCAAATTACTGCAACAGTGGCGGATGCACAGGCAAAAACAAATAAATTTGTAGCAGATGCACAAAGTCAGATTGATACTGCTCTAAGTACACAGCAGACACAGTTTGACAAGTTTTTGACTGATTCTAAAACAGAATTACAAACTTTAGAGGTTGACTTTAATGCTTGGTGGAATGACAAGAAACAAAACAAAATCAAATTGTTAGAGGATACAACACAATATACTATTACAAACGGAAACGGTGACGTTCCTGTATCAAAAGACAGATACTCATTAGACGACGAAATCGCTGGGAAAGCAGTTGCAAACGTGTATAAAAACGGATTATATTTGACTCGTAACGTAGATTATACTATGCGATATACGGATATTTCTACTTATTTTGTGCTAACAACCGTAAATGATGGTGACAAAATCACAATTCAGATTCTGAAAATTTCATCATAAGTGGGAGTGAATTTTTTGAGCAGTATTATTACAATTCTTTTATCTGTAATCAGTGCGTCTGGAATTCTTGGAATTGGGACAAGAGCAATTTTAGCCCGAATGAAAGAACAGGAAATGCGACAAAAGGCACTGGAATTTGGCGTACAAGCCTTGCTCCGTGACCGGATGTTACACTGCTATAACAAGTACATTGATGCAGGGTTTGCACCGATTTATGCAAAAGAAAATTATGAAAACATGTATCAGCAGTATCATGAATTGGGCGGCAATGGTGTGATGACACACTTGCACGAAGAATTTATGGCACTGCCGACTGAAGAGAAAGGAGCATAACATGAGAAACTGGAAACTTTGGGCAAAGGCTGCGGCAGTCAGAGCCGTGAAAACCATGGCACAGACCGCCGTGGCAACCATCGGCGTAGCTGCTGTGATGCAAGATGTGAACTGGATCGCCGTGGGCAGTGCGGCTCTGCTGGCTGGGGTGTTGTCTGTTTTGACATCCGTGGCAGGGCTGCCAGAGGTTGAACGATGAATAGAAGAAAGCTAATAAAATATGATGATATTTTGTCAGAGAAAGGGTTGAAGAAATTGATTTCTGAAACGCCTCCACCAATGCCAAATTGCATTCCTCCTTGTCCAGATAAATATGAAACAATCACAGTTACGATGAAAGATGGAAAATTTGCTGAGTGGAAGAAAAGTGAATGGGATGACTACACCTATGATGGAAAGTTTTTTATTGTGATAAAAAATGAAGCTCGGATTGGTTTTTACAATCTCGATGAAATCAGAACAATTGTAGTTGAATAAGAAAACCGCCCGACAGCGGTTAAGCTGCCGGACGGCATCGGGTTATTCGGTTTC
>ERZ840517.914-NODE-914-length-35589-cov-6.813277_pt1 | contig 35589 bp, 22 predicted proteins | sample MGYA00519876_ERZ840517 | MGnify/ENA primary metagenome ERZ840517 (study PRJEB31850, sample SAMEA3708882) | human gut metagenome | biome: human gut; feature: human-associated habitat; material: faeces | place: China | collected 2014 ... | reverse complement strand
TATCTTCTATTTTAGATTATGATGTGATTCCTATTATTAATGAAAATGATACATTAGCGGTAGATGAAATCAAAGTAGGAGATAATGATACATTATCTGCCTTACTATTACCTATTGTGGATGCACAATTACTTGTTTTAGTTTCAGATATTGATGGACTTTATAATGATAATCCTCATACCAATTCCAATGCAAAATTATTAAGTGATATTGAACTTGTGGATGATAAAATTATGAACTATGCGAAAGATTCAAGTAGTCAATTTGGTACAGGTGGGATGGTGACAAAATTACGTGCTGCAAAAATCGTTAATGATTATGGAGGAGATATGGCCATCGTTAATGGCAATAATGAAACAGCTCTTATTGATTTATTAGAAGGAAAACAAATTGGAACATATTTTAGTGGAAAAGCGGGGCGTACTTTAAGTGCTAGAGATCATTGGATCATGTATCGTAGTTCTCCTAAGGGAAAAGTCATTGTTGATGATGGTGCATGTGAGGCTTTAAAAACACATACAAGTTTACTACCTAAAGGAATCAAAGAAGTTGAAGGTTCATTTATGCAAGGTAGTGTCATTGATGTTCTTTCTTTTAAAGGACAACTCATTGCTAGAGGTATTACGAATTATTCAAGTGATGAGTTAAAATTGATTAAAGATCATCATAGTAATGAAATAGAAAGTATTTTACATTATAAAGATTATGATGAAGTGATTCATGCAGATAATCTAGTCATTAATAAGGGGTGAAATTATGATTAAGGAACAACTTAAAGAAGCTAAAAAAGCATGTCGTTTTATGCAAAATGTTAAACCAGAAGTAAAAAATAAAGCTTTAAAAAATATTTCTGAGGCATTAATTCAAAAAAGTGAATTGATTATTCAAGAAAATCAAAAAGATATTGCAGAAGCTAAAAATAATGGTATTAAAGAATCGATGGTTGATCGTTTATTATTAAATAAAGAACGTATTGAAGCGATGGCAAAAGATATTTTAAAAGTAATTGATTTACAAGATCCTATTGGAACTCTTGTAAGAGAAATTAAAAGACCCAATGGTTTAGTGATTCAACAAATCAGAATTCCTTTAGGAGTGATTGGGGTAATTTATGAATCAAGACCTAATGTAACAGTAGATATTGCCAGTTTATGTATTAAAACAAACAATGTTTGTGTTTTAAAAGGTGGTAAAGAAGCCATTCATTCAAATCGCATCTTAGTTCAAATTATAAATGAGGCTATTCAAGATGTTTTACCAACACATACGGTTACTCTTATTGAAACAAAAAAGCGTGAAGAAACTTTAGATTTAATTCAAGCCCATGATTATGTAGATGTCATTATTCCTCGTGGAAGTGCAGGGCTTATTCAATATGTTGTTAAAAATGCAACTGTTCCAGTAATTGAAACAGGAGCAGGAATTTGTCATCTTTATGTTGATCAAGATGCTAGTCTTGATATGGCTTTAGAAATTGCAAAAAATGCAAAGATCCAAAGACCATCTGTATGTAATGCAATTGAAACGATTCTTGTTCATCAAAAAGTAGCTCAAGAATTTTTACCAAAACTTCAAGAAATATTTAAAAATGTACAAATCTATGGTGATGAAAAAACAAGAAAAATTATTGATTGTTTAGAAGCTACTGAAAAAAGTTATGCTACAGAATATGATGATTATATTTGTAATATAAAAGTTGTAGATGATATTGAAGAAGCGATTGAACATATTTATAACTATTCAACAAAACATTCAGAATCCATTATTACCGGAAATAAAGAAACAGCAAAATATTTTATGGATTCTTTAGATTCAGCTTGTGTTTATCATAATGCTTCTACACGTTTTAGTGATGGGGGAGAGTTTGGTTTTGGGGCAGAAGTTGGTATTTCAACGCAAAAGCTTCATGCCAGAGGCCCACTTGGTTTACAGGAAATTACTTCTACAAAATATATGATTTATGGAAATGGACAAGTAAGGAGTTAAGACTCCTTCTTTTTTTATAAAAAAATAATTAGTGTACTAAATATATTGACATTGATTAGTGCACTAACTATAATGTTTAGTATACTAACTAATAGGAGGTGTCTTATGGATCTATTGGAATTTGAGGATATTAAAGAAATCTTTTTACAATTTAAATCTCTCCATAAAAATATTCAAGAACTTACTAGTAAAAAAAGCAATAGGGAAGGATTATCTGCTGATCAGTGTTATTTGTTAGGTCTTATTGATCATTTTGGTCATCCTAATCAAAAAATTCTTGCAGAACGTTTAAAAATTACACCAGCTACTTTATCAGTAAGATTACAACGTTTAGAAAAAGCAGGTTTTATTGAAAAAGTTGTAAGTAGACATGATAAAAGAAATGTCTCATTACATATTACGGAAAAGGGAAAAGAAGAAATTAAAAGTTGTAAAGATGATATGAAAATGTTTACAACACGCTTATTTGGAGGAATAAATAAAGAAGATTTAGATAGAATGAAAACGTATTGTCAAATCTTTGAAAAGAATATTCGTTTAATGAAGGAGGAGTTAGATGTTCAAGATTAAAGGATATTTAAAGAAATTCTGGTACTTGATTTTAGCTTGTATTTGTTTGTTGTTTGTACAAGCGCAAACAGAATTAACTTTACCAGATTATATGAGTGATATTATTTCAGTAGGAATTCAAGCGGGAGGATTTGCTTCACCTGTTTCAGATGTTTTAACGGAAGAAACTTATCAACATTTATTATTGTTTGTTGATCAAAAAGATCAAAAAACAGTAAAAAAAGATTATAAAAAAATTAGTAAAGTCAATCAAGATATCATTGATACATTTCCTAAGGCTAAAGGCAAAACAGTATATCAATTGAAAGATTTATCAAGTGATGAAGAAAGTAAGTTAGAAAGTATTTTAATGAAACCGATGTTAATTATTACTTCGCTTGATAGTATGGATACTTCTAGTAAAGAGTATCAAGAAAAATTTGGACAATTACCTCCAAATATGACGATTTATGACGCTATTTCTTTTATGGATGAAAGTCAAAAAGCAAAGATGTTTGAAGACATTGATAAAAAGATGGATACTATGGGAGAAAGTACTTTAAAAATTGCTGCTGGTAATGGTGTTAAAGCAGAATATAAAAAATTAGGTGCTGACATTGACAAAGTACAAACCGATTATATTTTTAAAACAGGTTTAAAGATGTTAGGAATTGCTTTACTTGGAACAGTGGCTGCAATTTCAGTTGCTTTCTTTGCGACAAAAGTTGGGGCTGGAGTTGCTCGTGCTTTAAGGAAAGATGTTTTTGAAAAAGTAGAAAGCTTTTCTAATGAAGAATTTAATCATTTTTCAACAGCGTCGCTTATTACACGTACAACAAATGATATTACTCAAGTACAAATGGTGACAATGATGCTTTTACGTATTGTATGTTTTGCACCAATTATTGGTATTGGAGCTTTAATTAAAGTTTTAAAAGAATCACCATCAATGACATGGATCATTGCAGTTGTTATTCTTGTTATTTTTGGTGTGATGGCGGTTGCGTTTGCTGTAGTTATGCCAAAATTCAAAATTATTCAAAATTTAATTGACCGTTTAAATCTCACAATGCGTGAAAATTTATCAGGAATGCTTGTTATTCGTGCTTTTGGTAATGAAAAACATAGTGAAGATCGTTTTGATAAAGCCAATAAAGATGTTACAAATTTAAACTTATTTGTTAATAGATCAATGGCTTCTATTATGCCAATTATGATGTTTATCTTTAATGTCGTTACTTTAGTAATTGTCTATTATGGTTCTAAACAAATCGATTTAGGTAATTTAGCAATTGGACAAATGATGGCCTTTATGCAATATGCAATGCAAATTATTATGGCCTTTTTAATGATTGCAATGATTGCTATTATGTTACCTCGTGCCAGTGTTGCTGCTAATCGTGTTTATGAAATTATTGAAACTAAGCCAACAATTCAAGATCCTACAAATCCAATTGCTTTAGATGAAAGTAAAAAAGGACTTGTTGAATTTAATCATGTTTCATTTGCTTATCCAGGGGCAAGTGAACCGGTTTTAAAAGATATTGATTTTGTTGCTAAACCAGGACAAACAACAGCTTTTATTGGCTCTACTGGTTCAGGAAAATCAACACTTATTAATTTAGTACCTCGTTTTTATGAAGTCAGTGAAGGAAATATTAAGGTTGCAGGGGTTGATGTTCGTGAGATGACACAACATGAATTACGTGATCGTATTGGACTTGTTCCTCAAAAAGGAAACTTATTTTCTGGAACAATTCGTTCTAATTTAAAATATGGTGCACCAGAGGCAACAGATGAAGAATTAGAAGAAGTGATTCGAATTGCTCAAGCAAAAGAATTTATTGATCAAAAAGAAGAACGTTTTGATATGGAAATTTCACAAGGTGGAACAAACGTTTCTGGTGGTCAAAAACAAAGACTTGCGATTGCTCGAGCTATTGCGAAAAATCCAGATATTTATATTTTTGATGATAGTTTTTCAGCACTTGATTTCAAAACAGATGCTAAACTTCGTCAAGAATTAAATCAACTTGTTAAAAAGACAAAAAGTACAGTTTTATTAGTAGGACAACGTATTGCTTCTATTATGGATGCAGACCAAATCATTGTCCTTGATGAAGGAAGAATTGTTGGTAAAGGGACACATGAGGAATTAATGAAATCATGTCAGGTTTATCAAGAAATTGCCTATTCTCAATTATCTAAGGAGGAACTAAGTCATGAGTAATGAAAGAAGAAGACAAGGGCCTCGTGGACCAATGGGTCATGGAATGAGAGGTAATGGTGAAAAAGCCAAGAATTTTAAAGGAACATTAAAGAAATTATTTGTTTATTTAAAACCTTATTATTTTAAATTAGCGGTTGTTATTATTTTTGCAGCTGGTTCAACAGTATTTACGATTGTAGGACCAAAGATCCTAGCAAAAGCAACAGATAAATTATCTGAAGGAATTATGGCGAAGGTAAGTAATACAGGAGGAATTGATTTTGATTATATTGGTATGATCTGTTTGATTCTTGTTGGTTTCTATCTTGTCGGTGCACTTTTTAGTTTTATTCAAGGATTTATTACATCTTCGATTTCACAAAAAGTTGCTTATGATTTAAGAAGTTCTTTATCTAAGAAGATGTCAAGAATGCCTTTGAGTTATTTTGATAAACATTCTAGTGGAGATACTTTAAGTAGGGTAACAAATGATATTGATACAATTGCCCAATCACTTAATCAAAGTTTATCACAAGTGATTACATCTTCTGTTACAGTTGTTGGAATCTTTATTATGATGCTTACCATTTCTGTAAAAATGACATTGATTGCGGTACTTGTTTTACCACTTTCGATGTTACTTATTATGTTTGTTATGAAACATTCTCAAAAGTATTTTAGCAGACAACAAAAAAGCTTAGGAGATGTCAATGGTCATATTGAAGAAATGTATGGTGCTCATGATGTTGTTAAAGCCTTTAATGGGGAAGAAGATTCTGTTAAAACTTTTAATGAATATAATGATGCACTTTATGATTCAGCATGGAAATCTCAATTTTTATCAGGTTTAATGCAACCTTTAAGTAACTTTGTAGGAAACTTAGGATATGTAAGTGTTTGTTTATTAGGTGGTTTTTTAGCAGGGGGTAATACGATTACAATTGGTGATATTCAAGCGTTTATTCAATATGTACGCCAATTCAATCAACCAATTGCCCAACTTGCGCAAACAATGAATATGTTACAAAGTACAGCTGCCGCAGCTGAACGTGTTTTTGAATTCTTAGAGGAAGAAGAATTAGAAGCTGAAACCGTTAAAATTGAAACAGATGAAGTTGAAAAATTACATGGTTCAGTTACTTTCAATCAAGTTAATTTTGGTTATTTATCAGAAAAAACAATTATTCATGATTTCAATATGCATGTTCATGCTGGACAAACAGTTGCTATTGTTGGTCCAACCGGTGCAGGAAAAACAACGATTGTTAAATTATTAATGCGCTTTTATGAATTAAATAAAGGTTCAATTATGATTGATGGTCATGATATTAAAGATTTTTCAAGACATGATTTAAGAAGTTTGTTTGGAATGGTTTTACAAGATACATGGCTTTTTAATGGAACAATTAAGGAAAACTTGATGTATGGTAAATTAGATGCCAGTGATGAAGAAGTAAAAAATGCCTGTGAAATGGCGTATGTAGATCATTTTGTCAATACCTTAGAAGATGGTTATGATACGGTTCTTGATGAAGAAACATCAAATATTTCACAAGGACAAAAACAATTATTGACGATTGCTAGAGCGTTTCTAAAAGATCCTAAAATTCTTATTTTAGATGAAGCAACTTCTTCAGTTGATACACGTACAGAAGTGCTTATTCAAAAAGGTATGGAAAAATTAATGGAAGGACGTACAAGCTTTGTTATTGCACACCGTCTATCAACGATTCGTGATGCTAATACAATCATTGTCATGAAAGATGGCGATATTGTAGAAATTGGTAATCATGATGAATTGTTAGAAAAAGGTGGATTCTATGCCTCACTTTATCAATCACAATTTGAAGGTAGCGAAATTTAGAAGCAAAGAAATTTGCTTCTTTTTCTTTTCAAAACATGTTTATATATGGTATAGTACAAGCCGAGGGGATGATGTTATGGTGAAAAGAAAACCACAATATGTCAAAATTAAAGAATATATTATTCAAAATATTGAAGATGAAAAATATAATGAAAATGAACAAATTGAAAGTGAACATGCTTTATGTGAACTTTTTGGTGTTACCCGAATGACAGTGCGCCAAGCTTTAACGGAATTGATTAATGAAAATGTGATTTATTCTGTACCTAAAGTAGGTTCCTTTGTTTGTAAGAAATCGAGATTTAAAAGTTTTGATGGACTAAACAGTGTTACAGAAGACTGTGCTAAGAAAAAAGAAGATTGTACAAGTCATGTCGTTTTAAATGAACTTGAAGAAGCTACAGATTTAATGAAAAAAGAAATGGCTTTAGAAGATAATAAAGTATGGCACGTTAAACGTGTAAGACTTGTAAACGGAGAGCCTTTATGTTTTGAAGATGATTACTGTAATTATGATTTAACAGGAGATATTCCTTTAGAAGTATCCAGTACATCTTTATTTAATCATTTTGAAAATGATCTCAATTTACATATTGCTTTTTCCGATCAACAAATTGATGCGGTTTTAGCGGGTGAAGAACTAGGAAAATATTTACAAGTTGATCCGGTGACACCTTTGCTTAGAGTTTTATCGATTACATGCTTACATAATGGTAAATGTATTGAATATGGGTATACTTATTATCGTGTAGACAAGTATACTTTTAACCAAGTTGCATATCGTAGAAAATAAAAGGATGTTGTCAAATCCGTTTGGTTTGTTATAATGAGAATGTTAAAAAGGAGATTTTAGATGAATTATTTATATATTGCATTAATATCAATGGTACCTTTAATTGAACTTAGAGGAGCAATTCCTGTTTCTCAAGGATTAGGATTACCAATTATTCCATCTTATATTGTTTGTATTCTTGCTAATATGGTACCTGTACCTTTTATTTACTTATTTGCTAGAAAGGTTTTAGTATGGGGTTGCGATAAACCAGTTATTGGTAAATTTTTCACTTGGTGTTTAGACAAAGGTGAAAGAGGTGGAAAAAAACTTCAAGAAAAAGTAGGAAGAAGTACTTTTGTTGCTTTATTATTATTTGTAGGAATTCCACTTCCAGGGACAGGTGCATGGACAGGAACACTTGCAGCTAGTATTTTAGATATGGATTTTAAATCAACAACGATTGCTGTTATGCTAGGAGTTTTACTTGCTGGTGTAATTATGATGGTGGTTAGTTTTTTAGGATTTTCATTAATTTAGAAGTGTTTTACGCTTCTTTTTTTGTAAAGGAGGACGGTTATGAATGTAGAAATTATTAACGTTGGAACAGAGTTATTACTTGGAGAAATTGTCAATACAAATGCAACTTATTTACAAAAAATGTGTAAGGAATTAGGTTTTAATGTTTTCTTTCAAACGGTGGTAGGTGATAATCCCCAAAGATTTTTAGATTGTTTAAATATTGCTTTTAATAGAGGATGTGATTGTGTTATTACTACAGGTGGGCTAGGACCAACTGAAGATGATCTTACAAAAGAATTATCTGCAAAATATTTAGGATTAGAAATGATTTTTAATGAAGCAGAAGCCAAAAAAGTGAATGATAAATGTTGCTTTGTATCACAACTAGATCAAGTTACGGATAATAACTTTAAACAAGCTTATTTTCCAAAAGATTGTTATGTTTTAGATAATCCTATTGGAACAGCCAATGGTTGTGTGATGTCTAAAGATAAAAAAATGATTGTTAATCTTCCTGGACCACCAAAAGAAATGACATATGTTGTTGATCATCAACTTCAACCTTATTTAGAAAAATATCGTCAAGCTAAAATCTATACGTATGATATTGTAACTCAAGGTGTTGGTGAATCGGCAGCAGCTACTTTGATTGATGATATTGTTCAAAGTCAAAAAGATATTTCTATTGCTTTGTATGCTTCTGAAGAGTATGTAAGAATTCGTTTAGGAGTTAAAGCAAAACATCAAGATGAAGCAGATGTTTTAGTGAAAGAAACAAAAGAATTGATTGAAGAAAGATTAAAGGATTATCTTGTTGAAAATCCTAATTTATTTGAAGAAGTGATGAAAAAGATTAATGGTTTTACGATTTTAAATGAATGTGATTTTTCTTTAAGTAACTATTTTGTCAATAATGGAGGACCTGTGTTTATTCATTTAACTTTAAAACAACATCCATTAGGTGAAATTGTACATGTATTATTAAAATATAAAGAAAAAGAAATATCTTTCGATATTCCTTTACTTGTTAAAGCAAGTCTTTCTTTACCTAAATTAGAATCTAAATTGATTTATCGAATTGATCAATTAATTCGATAAACTTTAAAGTTGCTTGTGATAAGCTTCTTCTTTTAAGATAAGTATAGCCAATGCTTCTTGAAGGAAGGGGCTTTTTGAGTTTTAACTCATAAACTTTATTTTTGTCTAAAAAATCATGAGAGAATTCTTTAACAACACACGCATTTCCTAAATTGGCATGAGTAAATTCTAAAAGTAGATGATGGGCTCCTAATTCCATTTCAGGATTTAATAAAATTCCATGTTTAGCAAAATATTTATCAATATAATTTCTAGAATTACTTGATTTTTCTAAAAGAATAAGATTCTTTTTCGCAATTTCTTGATAGCTGTAAAGATGATCATCTTTTTCTTTAGAGATAAAGATATCATGAATTGTTAAACATTCTTTCATCGCTAGACTTTCATCATCAAAAGGAAGATTGATAAAGGCAAGATCAATCGTTCCATTTTTTAAATGTTCAACTGTTTCAATAGAAGTTCCATTGACAACATTGATTTTGATTGTTGGATAAAGATGATGAAATTGTTTTAATAGGTCAATTAAGTAATTTTCACAAATTGAATCACCAGCACCAATATTTAACTGTCCTGAAAGTAATTCATTATAATGAGAAAGTTCATTTTCAACACTAGTAATTAAAGCAAGGGCTTCAGTAATGTTTTTATGAAGGAGCATACCTTCTTTAGTAAGAGTAACACCTTTGTTTAAACGAATGAAGAGTTGAGTGTTGAGTTCTTTTTCTAAAGCATGAATTGTTTGAGAAACAGCGGATTGGGAAATGAATAAATTTTTGGCTGCTTTTGAAAAAGATAGGGTAGAAGCCGCTTCGTTAAATATCTTATATTGTTCTAGTTTTATCATATTAGTACTCCTTATATCAAATATATTATATATTAATTTTACTTATATTAAAATATAGCATATAATAAAAATGTATGAAAAAGCCAATGATAGAAAGGTGGAAATGAATTATGGCTGGTGTAGTTGTTGTAGGAAGTATGTGGGGAGATGAAGGTAAAGGAAAAGTTACCGATTATCTTGCACAAAAAGCAGATGTTGTATGTCGTTATGCTGGAGGTAACAATGCAGGTCATACCATTGTTTATGGTGGTAAGAAATTTGCTTTGAAATTAATACCATCAGGTATTTTCTCTGGGCATGAAGTAATTATGGGAAATGGGATGGTTGTTAATCCTAAAGCATTTTTAGAAGAAGTGAAATATTTAAATGATGGTGGTATTGATACAAGCAAAATCAGAATTTCTGATCGTTGTCATGTGATTTTACCTTATCATCTTGAAATTGATGAATTACAAGAAAAGAGAAAAGGTGATAAAAGTATTGGAACTACAAAAAGAGGTATTGGACCTGCTTATGTAGATAAATATAGTCGTATTGGTATTCGTATGGGAGAATTCGTTGATGAAGAATTATTCTTAGAAAGATTAAAAGAAACTTTCCCAATGAAAGTTGCAGAATATCCTGAATTAAAAGACATGTTTACTGTAGAAGAAATTTTTGAAGAATACAAAGAATACGCTAAAATTATTAAGCCTTTAGTTTGTGATACAGGAATGTTATTAGATCAATATTTACAAGAAGATAAAAAGGTTTTATTTGAAGGGGCTCAAGGAGCAATGTTAGATATTGATTATGGTACTTATCCATTTGTTACATCATCACATCCAGGAGCTAATGGGGTATCTGAAGGGGCTGGTATTGGACCTTTATATATCAAAGAAGCAATTGGAATTATTAAAGCTTATACAACTCGTGTTGGATCAGGACCATTCCCAACTGAATTAAATGATGCTACAGGTGATTTAATTAGAGAAAGAGGACATGAATATGGTACAGTAACTGAACGTCCAAGAAGAACTGGATGGTTTGATGCTGTAGTTGTTAATCAATCAAGAAGAATGTCTTCTTTAACAGGTATTTCATTAATGTTATTAGATGTTATGAGTGGATTTGATACAATTAAAATCTGTAAAGCTTATAAATTAGATGGTAAAGAAATTTATGGTTTACCTGCAACTGTTAAAGATATTGAAAGATGTGAACCTGTTTATGAAGAATTACCAGGATGGAAAGAAGATATTACACATGTAAAATCTTTTGAAGAATTACCTGTAAATTGTCAAAATTATATTCGTAAAATCGAAGAACTTGTTCATTGTCCAGTAAGAATGTTTAGTGTTGGACCAGATAGAGAACAAACAGTTGTTTTAAAAGATATTAAATTTTAATAAAGGAGGTCTTTCATGAAAAGAGAATTAGTCATTGTCATGGATTTCGGAGGGCAATATAATCAATTAGTTGCTCGTCGTGTTCGTGAATGTAATGTTTATTGTGAAATCTATTCTTATAAAACACCTTTAGAAAAAATTAAAGAAATGAATCCTAAAGGAATCATTTTAACAGGTGGACCAAATAGTTGTTATTTAGAAGATTCACCAACTTATTCTAAAGAATTATTTGAATTAGGTATTCCTGTATTAGGTTTATGTTATGGTGCTCAATTAATGCAACATGTTTTAGGTGGAAAAGTTGAAAGAGCAGATGTAAGAGAATATGGTAAATCAATTTTATTAGTTGATCAACCACAATCTAAAATTTTAAAAGGTATTCCTGAAACATCTACAGTTTGGATGTCACATTTTGATTATATTTCAAAAATTGCACCTGGTTTTGAAATTACAACACATACAAAAGATTGTCCAGTAGCATCTTGTGAAAATAAAGAAAAAGATTTATATGCGATTCAATTCCATCCAGAAGTTTTACATAGCGAATATGGTAAAACAATGCTTTCTAACTTTGTTTTAGATGTATGTAACTGTGCTGGTGATTGGCGCATGGATTCTTTCGTTGAAGAACAAATCAAAGCGATCAAAGAAAAAGTTGGTAATGGTAAAGTATTATGTGCTTTATCAGGTGGTGTTGACTCATCTGTTGCAGCCGTTTTACTTTCAAAAGCTATTGGTAATCAATTAACTTGTGTCTTTGTAGATCATGGTTTACTTCGTAAAAACGAAGGGGATGAAGTAGAAGCTGTCTTTGGGCCTGATGGAAATTATGAGTTAAATTTCATTAGAGTAAATGCACAAGAAAGATATTATGAAAAGTTAAAAGGTGTTACTGAACCAGAAGCTAAACGTAAAATCATTGGTGAAGAATTTATTCGTGTTTTTGAAGAAGAAGCAAAGAAAATTGGAACAGTTGATTTCTTAGTACAAGGAACAATTTATCCAGATGTTGTTGAAAGTGGTCTTGGTGGAGAATCTGCCGTTATCAAATCACATCATAATGTTGGTGGATTACCAGATCATGTTGACTTTAAAGAAATCATCGAACCATTACGTGATTTATTCAAAGATGAAGTACGTAAAGTTGGTTTAGAATTAGGAATTCCTGAATACTTAGTATTTAGACAACCATTTCCAGGACCAGGTCTTGGTATTCGTATCATTGGTGAAGTCAATGCTGAAAAAGTAAAAATCGTACAAGATGCAGATGCAATCTATAGAGAAGAAATTGCAAATGCTGGACTTGATCGTTCTATTGGTCAATACTTTGCGGCACTTACAAATATGCGTTCAGTAGGAGTTATGGGAGACGAAAGAACATATGACTATGCAATTGCTTTACGTGCAGTCAATACAATTGATTTCATGACTGCTGAAGCTGCAGAAATTCCATATGAAGTATTGAATAAAGTTATGTCTCGTATTATTAATGAAGTTCGTGGAGTTAATAGGGTAATGTATGATATTACATCGAAACCTCCTGGAACAATAGAGTTTGAATAATTGAAGTGAGATAGTTGGGGTTGTTATTGAAACAATCCCACTATTTTATATTCACTAAAAAGAAAAAATTCTATGTGTATTACAATTACACAAATCGCAAAACTTGCAGGTGTTTCTAGAGGAACCGTTGATCGTGTTATTCATCAACGAGGACGCGTTGCTCCCGAAGTAGAAAAGAGAATACGTGATATTATGGATGAAAATGATTATCATCCAAATATGTTAGGAAGAGCTTTAGCTGTTTCTAAAACACCACTTACAATAGGAATGATTATGATTGAAAAAGGAAATCCATTTTTTCAATTGATTCATTCAGGAATGAAAGAAGCAATCTCTCAATTTAGAGATTATCCAATTTTAGTTTATTTTAGACATATTAATGGTGTAGGCGAAGAAGAATATTTAAATGTACTTGATGAATTAGAAAATAACGTAAATGCTTTAATTATAGCGGGGTTACAAACAAAACGTATTGTAGAAAAAGTAAATCAAATTGCAAAAAAATTTCTGTTATGACTTTAAATATTGATTTAGAAGATTCTTATAGAATAGGTTTTATTGGAATTGATGATTATAAAGCAGGAACTTGTCTTGCAGGACTTGCGCATAATCTGACAAGATCAGGAGAAAATGTGTCGATTCTTTCTGGTTCAAAAACAATTCATTCACAATCACAAAGAATCAATGGATTTCTTGATACAATGAAACAATATCCAGAAATTCTATTAAGTAATGTAATTTATACAGAAGATAAACTTGAAATATCAAATAAACTTTTAAAAGAAATGCTTTCAAAGAAATACTATAAGACAATTGTCATGGTAGATTCATGGCTTGCAAATGCGGGAGAAGTTATAGCACAAACAGGTTATGATGATATCAATATTTTAGGATTTGACTTAATGCCACAAAATAAAGAAGCATTAAAACAGGGGAAAGTTACTTATATCATTGATCAAAGTGCTTATATGCAAAGTTATGAATGTGTACATAAAGTATGCGAACATTTGATTTATGGAACAGAACTTCCAAAAGGAAAAAACTATCTTCCTATTCATATTTATAATAAATATAATCTAGACTGATTCTTTAGGTTTTACAAAAGATGAAATTGGATTTTTATTCTTAAGAATTATTTGGACTTTTGACTTTATTAATTAGTAATTTTATTTTAAAAGATTATAATGAAAAACATCATATTAAGTAAGTAATCTGAAAAAGATTGCTTATTTTTTTAATATCAACAAAAATCTATTTTTTGAACACAGTAGTTGTTTATGAGAAATTTTTTTCAGTTATTAAAAATAATTATAATTACTTTTAGTAATATGTTATTATATTACTATATTGTGAATTTAATCTGTCTGTTATAGAGTATCATGTTATTAATGAAAAAATGCATTTTTTATATAAATCATAAAAAAATTATTTACATTATGCATGGTCTATAAATACAATTATTAAATAACGCAATATTAATGATGAAAAGAATATCATAAAATTCGTGGGGGGGGGAGAGAATAGATGGTATTATTGGTACAAGAAATGAAAGATTTACAAAGAAAATTCCATTTAAAACTGTTAAGTGAACAAAAAGGATTGGATAATGAAATAAAAGGTATTAAAATCATAGAAGTTGAAAATATGGAAAAGTACATAGAAGGAGGAGAAATACTTCTTACAAGTTTTTTCATATATGAAAGTTGTACAATTTCTCAGTATGAAACACATATACAAAATTTGATAGATAAAGGTGTATCTGGATTTATTATAAAAAATAGTGGAAACATAAAAAATTTTAATATCAAACTAGATATACTTAAAAGATTATGTATTGAAAATGAGGTTGCCCTGTTTGAATTACTTCGACAAAATTATTATTGGGATATTATTAGATATATATTAGATAATGTTTTTGATCAAGAAATGGCATTATTAAAGTATCACAAAGTTACAAATGATAACCTTAAAGAATATATTTTCCACAAGGAGGCAACACCTAAAAATATTATAGAGCTTCTTTATACAATAATTGATAATCCAATTTCAATGTATTATGAAAATTTGAGTTGTCTTGCTACAACATATGAAGAAAAAAGTAGTTTTGATTTATTAGATAACATTAAAGAATATAGTCCAGAGATAAGATTGAGGTATAATTATTTAAAACAAGATGCTGGAAAATATAATCAATATATTATACCTATTACTTTTATAGGAAATATACCTATTAAAATTGTGATTGATGAAAAAAATAGAAAGTTAACAAATTTTGATTTTGTTGCGATTGAAAATGCGATTGATGCATTAAGGTATTCATTCACATTTGACTTTGCAAAAAACGAAATCCATAAAAAGTATCATCGAGATATTTTCTTTAATTTAGTAAATAGTCAGTTAAATTATGATGATACTACTGAAGCAGCCAATATGTTAAATCTTAAAGAGGATGCTTATTATCGAATTGTATCATTTCATTCTATTCCAGAAGATCAAAAGGAAAAGTATTCTTTGGAACAATTAGATGAAGTTGACATTATTGCTAATGAAATATCAATGTTTTATCCTAAAGAGCACATCTATAAAAATGTATCTCAAATTGTTATGTTACAAAAAATGGATTCTGATAAAGAGGATGATGCTAGTATAAGATGTTTAAATGAACTGATAGATATTGTAAAAAAAAGTATCAGCAAAAGAGATCAAAACACAAATTTTAATGTTGGTGTAGGAGAAATCGTTAAAGGATATAGAAATTTAAAAAACTCATATAAACAATCAAGAATAGCAATGAAATTTATGAAAATAGCTAGAAGGATTACTGGAGATATAAATAAATCAATTGTTTATTATTCAAAATTAGGAATATTCCAATCCTTTATTGAATTGGATGACATAAATAAATTAAAAAAATATGTACCATGCACAATTACTAAACTTGATAATTATGATAGAAAACATAATACAGAGTTATTACATACTTTAAATTCATACATAAGAAATAATTTAAGTGTCAAAAAGACATCTCTAGATTTAATGATTCAATATCGATCAGCTTCTTATCGCATTAAAAAGATAAAAGAGATTACAAATATTAATTTTGATGACAACATAGAATTACTTTCATTACGGAATGGATTAATCATTTTTGATATAATACATAACATGTAATAAAAAACAATGGACAAAAATATTGTTCGTTGTTTTTTATTACACTAAATTGACAAAATAGCAGTAAAAGGTTTGCACTATTTAGTGCATTACTTTTTTTCTTGTATGGACATACAATAATAGTGTCAAAGAAATAAAACCTTACATATCCAAGTTTATTAGAAAGAAAGGTTGCTATGAATGAAACAAAACAAGAAATGAATAAGATTCAAGAAATAAAAAAGGTAAATAAATATTCATTCAAAAAAGATTTAATTTTTTTACTCCTTAAAATTTTATTAATAATTTGTGTAATGTTTTTGATATTTTCATTTGTTTATGGCATTGCTAGAACGAATGATATATCGATGAAACCAGCAATTAAAGATAGTGATTTAGTTTTATACTATCGACTTGATAAAAACTTTGTTTCTGGAGATGTGGTCGTTTTTAAAAAGAATAATCGAATAATGATGTCAAGGGTAGTTGCAGTTGCAGGTGATCAGGTTGATATCACTAAAGATGGTCTGATGATTAATGGAGCTGTTCAAATATCTCAAGATATTTATTCTGATACTACTCAGTTTAAAGATGGAACTGATTTTCCTCTTACAGTAGGACAAGGACAGGTTTTTGTATTAGGTGACAACAGGACTGTTGCTTCGGACAGTCGAATCTATGGGTGCCTTAACATCAATGATATTAAAGGCAAAGCCATAGCGGTTATTAGAACTAGAGGTATATAAATAAAAGTTCTTTAATCATTAATCGAAAAACAGGGAGGACAAAAAAATGAATATCAAACAATCGATTAAGAAAATACTTGCCTGTGCAACGGCAAGTGCAATGACATTATGCTTAACGATGCCAACTGCTTTTGCAGATGATACTACAAATAATGCTAAAGAAGCGTATATCAGTAAAACTTATAATACTGAAGTAGGAAAAGCTGAAACATTTAGTTTTACAGCAACACAAGTAACTGGGGAAGGACTTGTAAGTGATTCACTAAATCCTACAATGCCAAGTATTTCATTTACTGCTGATGAAACTGGAACAAAAACAAAGAGAGATAAAATTACATTTCCTGCTTTTAGTCAAGAAGGTAAATATGAATATACAGTGACTGAATCACAAACTGCTAATCCAGCTGTAACAAATAATGAACATGAAAAAATGATCATGTCACAAGCTGAGTATAAGATGGACGTTTATGTTTCAAATATTAATAATAAATATGAAATTAGAAAAATAATTGTAAACAAAACAAAAGACGATAAGGGTGTTATTGATAATGAAACTGGTAAAGTTGATATAGGTAATAGTGATACAAATGGATTTAGTTTTACTAATACTTATGTTCAAGAAGCAGGTACTGGTACTGATCCTACTAATCCAGGTGAAGACTATGAAAATTATGGTTCTTTAAAAGTAACAAAAACAGTAAATCCTAATGGAGGTACTATTAACACAAGTGCATCATTTAGATTCACCGCAAAATTTGATTTTCCTAAAGGAACTGACGCTAATACTTTAGGTAAAGTCAAAGGTAATGATATTGCAATTGAATTAGAAAATGAAAAATATGGATTTAATTTGAAACATGGTGAAAGCATGACGTTTACTGGATTACCTGTTGGAACTACTATGACAGTATCAGAATCTAATACTCCAAATTACAAAGGAAGTGCCAGCTACGTTATTAATGGTGGTGAGTCCCAAAGTAAAACAGCTTCAAAATATAATGAATCTTTTGAGGTAGAAAATGAAAAATTAGGACAAAAGAAAAATACTGTAGATGTAACAAATACATATAATAATGTACCAACTACAGGTATCATCATGAATACTTTACCATATGTTATGATGATTGCTTTAGGCGGAGTTGCATTATTAGGATATATTTATTTAAAAAATAAAAAATATAGCGATTAAATAAAATGAAGGGATGACAGTTTATTTAACTGCATCCCTCTTTTCAATATATACAATTAGGAAAGGAAGATAAGCAATGGATAAATTAAAAAAAATGATTAAAAATTTTATCCAAATAACTGATCATCTCGTAGATCTTATCGCTTTGATTCTTATTCTTTCAATGATGTCTTTATCTGGGTACATGTTATGGGACTCAAATCAGATATATGAAAAAGCTGATGCAAAAGTTTATGAACCTTACATGCCAACAAGAAATCATAGTAAATCTTTTAAAGAACTACAACAAATTAATAATGATGTCATTGGGTGGCTAAAGGTAAATAATACGCATATTAATTATCCGCTCGTTCAATGTGAAAATGACGATAAATATATGAATACGGATGTAGAAGGCAATTATTCATTAAGCGGGTCTATCTTTTTACATGCAGAAAATAATCCGCATTTTACAGATTTCAATAATATTATTTATGGACACCATATGGAAAAACATATGATGTTTGGAGACATTGGAGAATTTACTAATCAAAATTTTTTCAATAAACATCATTACGGAAATCTTTATTATGATGGCATAAATCATGGTATTGAATTTATTGCGATTATGCAGTTGGATGCATATAACGAAAGAGCATTTAATGTCTGTATAAGTGAAGAAGCAAAACAGGAATATATCAAATTGATTGATAGTAATTCACTTTATAAAAGAAATGTACAAATAAGTCCAAATGATCATCTTGTTATTTTGACAACTTGTACTTCTGATATGACAAATGGACGAAATGTTTTGGTAGGAAAGATAACAAATAAGACATATCCAGAAAAAATAAAAAAGAACAAAGGAATTGGAATTGATATTTTAAATAATAATACTTATTTAGAATTGATATTAATACTAATTGCTTTGATAATTGCTGTTTTTGTTAAGAAAAGAAAAAATAATGGAAAGGAAGGATAGTATGAAAAAAATAATGTGTTCAACTCATTATAAAAAAGTAATTTTACTATTTTTCGCAATTTTTGGATTTATGATTATGATATTAAATAATCAAAATCCTATATATGCTTTGCAAAATGACCATACTGTTTTAATACCCATAAAACAAGTACTTGATACAAATGACAAAGATAATAGTGTGGAGTTTACATATGTTCTGAAGGCGGAAAAAAGTGGAAGTCCTATGCCAGCAAATAGTGAGGGTAAGGAATATAAATGGATAATGAGAAATGATTCTCATGTTAATTTAACCATAAATGTCAATCAAGAGGGATCATTCAACTATAAAATATATCAAGAAACAAAAGACATAAATAGTTATGTTATTGATCATCATATTTATTCATTATGTATTAAAGCAAATAATGATAACAATGATTTGATTACGATTACAACCGTAACAAATGAAAATGGTGAGAAAGTGGAAAATGTTACTTTTAAAAATCAATTTAAATCATTTGATACAGATACACAAAATAAAGAATTATATATGTTAAAAAATAAAATAAAAACAGGAGATTCTTATTTGACAGGAAGTTATATGTGTATGTTTCTTGTTTCAAGTGTTATTTTGATTCTATTTATAATAAAGTTTTCAAATAAGAAGAAAGGAGATGTTAAATAATGTTGAATAAGATACAACAAAAACATTTAAAAGTGATTTGCATCTTCTTTTTGACTTTTACACTCGTTTTTTCTATGTTTAAAACAGTTTATGCAGATAATGTTGATGTTTTGAATGCTCCAGAGACTGTCAGTGTTCAAACTTTAGAAAATGAACTTAAAACAGCAACAAACGAAACAAATACAGATCGAGTAAAATATGTCGATGTAAAAGGAAATCCTATTGAAAATGCACCGACAACAATTCCATTTGGAACGATTTCCGACCATAAAGATTTAAAAATCACAGGAAAGAATTATGAATTCAAAAGTGCAAAAGTAAATGATAAGGATTGCGTTTACATAGGAAAATATGAAAACACAATTTATTACAGTACAGATGGAAATATTGCTATTAAACTCGAAGATGATCAAAAACTTATCATGACCTATCAGGAATACTATAATATTACAGTTAAAGAAGATATCCCAGAAGGTGGAGTTGCTGGAACGATTACTACAAAAGAAGGAACATTGGATACTTCAAAAACCGTACGTGTAAATGCTGGAGATGATTTGAATATTACGGTTACACCGGCAGTAGTAAATAAAATAAGATATAAAATTTCTTCGGTTGAATCACAAAATAATTCAACAATCAATAGAAGTTCTGGAGATGAATATGGAGCAGCATATACAATTCAATTTCAAAAAGATGATGTAATAACAATTGCTTATAGTAGAGAAGGAGTCTATCGTGTAACGATAAATAAAACAGCAAATGATGGAACAAAATATCTAAATGAAGAACATAGCAAGGATGCACTGAATTTTACTTTTACAGAAAAGGATTTGGATGCTGACGGTGCAATTAGAATACCAGTTATTCATACAAAAAGAGGATATCGTTTAATAAATATGGCGATAAATGGTACAACTTTAGCAGAAACAACAGACAACCATAGAGAAATTCCAACTGAAAAAGGGATTGGTCATGGGATAACAATGGATGCAAATTGTGGTAACACGTCTTATCTTGTAACCGTGGTGATGGAGAATAGTTATACTACGAATTTTGGTGATGAAAAAAATTGTTCTTACGCATACTCTATTAAAGTGAAACCTAGAAGAGGAAGCTGGCAGGATATAAATTTAAATCTGGTTCCGTATGCAATAGGGGAACAAGTATTAACTGCAAAACTATATACAGATGGACATAGAAGTGGTGATGGACTAGATGTGGCAATGTGGAATCCTGACACTAAAAAACTGGATCCGATTCAAGACAGTGACACAGTAAATATGGATTCTGTTGGAAGTGGCGCTGAAACACTTCATAAAAGACAAGTAAGAATTTTTTTCGCGAAAAGTAAAAACGGATATTCATCTCCTATTGGAGCTTATAAGGCATTTGCGAATGAGGGCTCAACAGGTGGAAAAGTAATTGCGGAAACAGGAAAGGTTGCTCAGTTATCAGCTACCACAATGGGGGAAACAGGTACTCTTGAAATTTATGATAAGATATGGCAAGAGGCAAAAAATGCTGCACAGGCTGCAGGATATACGGAATATGTAGCATTTGCAGGAGAAAAGACACTCAATACGGATTGGGAAATGTATGTAGTGAGTTTTACAACGGCTGGAATAGATTATTATGTACATTACAAATCAGGACTGGAAGATGATTTAGCGGTTAGTAATATTCCGGATAACCAGGAATTATACAATAATAGACCAATGCATTCTTACGGTAATAATCCGTCAACAGCCAAAGGAGGAAGAAAAATAGGTGTATCCTTTACAGTAGGAGAAGGCAATGAGGAACCGATTTGTAGTGGATATGAGTTTTTAGGATGGAAATTACAGAAAAAAGATGGAACGCTAAGTAATGAAACTTATCAAAATAAAGATGTATTTACGGTTTCGTTGGATAATATTGAATTTGCCGATAATATGAATCTTCCTTTTTGTTCAAGAAATAATGAGAAAGGTTATCAATTCGTTGCACAATGGAAGAAAATAGGAAGCAGGAATGTTATTGTTAATCATTATTTGAAGACACCTGATGGAAATGAAAAACTCAAAAAGACAACAGAGGGGTCAATTACATTTGCTGAAGATAATGAAACAGTAACGGCAATTTCTATTCCTGAAAATGATGGAACTTTTCCGGGCTATGTCTTTGATAAGGATGATACTCGAAATGAATTAGAAAAAGAAGTTACTAATGATGACTCAACTGAAACGATTGAATTGAATCTTTATTATAAGCCTACTACATTGACGATAAAAAAATCAGTTGAAGGATATATTTTAGATGAAAATAAATCCTACAACTTTATTATAAAAGCTACTCCTCCCTCAAATGATTCAGGAAAAAGCTTAGATTCTGCAGATATTTATATAGGTCAAGATAAAAAAATTACTTTTACAAACAATCAAGCAACATTTGCTTTGAAAAAAGATGAATCAATTAATTTAAACTGTTTACCAATAAAGTGGACTTATACAATTACTGAATCAGATCCTGGCTCTAATTTTAAAGTTTATTATAAGCTTAATGATAGTTCAAAATCCGAAGGAAAAACTGTAGATTGCATTATGGATAATACAGGTAAGATGACGGTTGAGTTTATTAATACTTCAACAATCGCACCACCAGAAACAGGAATTTCATCTAATGAAAAAGAATATTTAGCTATGATGATTGTAGGTTTAGTTTTATGTTTTGTTATGTTGTTCTATTTAAAAAATGTAAAAAGAAAGAAAATGTAATTAAGAAAATAAATTCTTAATTTAAGGTAAAAATTATGCAATTAACAAGTACAACAGATTATGCTATTCGAATTATAAGTTATCTTACTGAAAAAAACGGAAGTGCTTCAGCTAATGAATTATCGGATGAACTTAATATACCAAATAGTTATATTCCAAAAATAATAAAAAATTTAAAAAATAATCATTTGATTAATGCAACAGAAGGCATGAAGGGAGGTTATTCATTAGCAAAATCTTCCGATGAAATCAGTTTATATGATGTCATATCTTCGACAGAGGTGACAATGGCAATAAATAAATGTTTAGAAACCAATGGTGTGTGTTCAAGAAATTGTATTGGTACATGTCGAATAAGAAAAATACTATTTAATTTACAAACATCATTTAATTATAAACTTCAAAGTATAACATTTAGAAATATATTAAATGATGAAAGTAAACAAAATCAGTATCTTTTGTTAAAAATTGATTTAAATACAGAAAAAATAGAAATTATTAATAGAAATAACATCGATTATGATTTTCTTGACGATATTAAAATATATACAGAGTTCGTGACTGAATTTCTTAAGCAATGTGTTTGTAGAGAAGATAAATTTTTAGTTAAAGATTTTTTACTAAAATCAATAAACGATAATTTTGATTATCAAGATATTGATATCAGATTTAAAACAAATAATAATTCATGTATGAATATCAATAAACACATCAACCAAAATATTATGTTTCTTACGTTTAAAATAGCAAATATTTTTACAACAATTGATACTAGAATTAATAGGTCTTCTTTAGAACAAAATGATATGATTGAAAATGAATTTTGGAATATGATTTCATTGTTGGAACTAGTGTTGGCTCATAATAAACTGGAAGAACCTCAAAGTATTCATAATATTTCTTATTTCACTGAACAGATTTATAAAGAGGTGCAATTAAATTATCCCAAATTAAATATATCAGATGAAGAAATAGAAAATGTTTCTAAACTAGCAACTATTCATGATATTGGTAAACTTTTCACACCATATGAAATTCTTAATAAAAAAGGTAAACTAACAAAAGATGAAATGGATATTATAAAAAAGCATCCTTTAAACGGTGCAAACATGGCATTAAAACTTCCTAAATGCGGAAAAGCAAGTAAACTTGTCCAATATGCATATAATATTTGTTTGTATCATCATGAAAGATATGACGGCCAAGGATATCCTAAAGGACTTATTGGTGATGAAATTCCTCTTTGTGCACAAGTAGTTGGACTAGCTGATGCCTATGATGCATTAATCAGTGAACGTCCATATAAAAGAAAAATTAATCATGGTGAGGCTGTGAGAATGATTGTTAATGGTGAGTGTGGAAGTTTTTCACCAAAAGTTATTCTTTCGTTTATTATTGCTTCTATGAATAAAACGTGGATTGAAAAAGTAAGTAAATAATTTAAATATTAAAGAGTAATCTAATTTTGTAAATTATGATTGCTTTTTTTATTACATTGCTTTTTACACATAGTTTACAAAAAATGCATGAATTCTTTTCCTATTCTGTGCATTATAGAAAGATTGTGAATATATTAGAATAATATTCAGAAATAATTATTATTTAAGATAAATTTTGCAATTTTATAAAAAAGCCGATATAAGAGGTAGCGTATAACTAAATCATCAATCACTTTATTGTAAAAAAACGAAGATATCTAAAATTTTAAAAGTTTTCTAGTTTCAGGAAGTAAGGTGATTTGTTTGTTAAACAAAATTAAAAAAATAATTTGTATAGACATAATGGTTTGGGTATGTGTTATCTCTTTGTTTTTACAAACTGTTGTTGTCTATGCGTTAAATTCATCTGATGATTCAATTTCAAAGGAAACTATTGTTGAAAATAACACAAGCTCACAATCAGATGATTCAATAGATATCAGTGATATTTATGAAAATAATTTAATAAAAATTTATAATACAAAACAGCTTCAAGCAATTGGCTCAAATTCAATTGTTACATCTACAGATAATGATGAAAGTAATTACGGTACTGGTCAACAAATTTCAGTAAATGATGAATATATAACATATTCTCTTTCTTCCAAGTATCAACTTATGAAAGATATTTCATTAAATGGAAATGACATATGGACTTTACCAAGCGACTTTACAGGCACATTTAATCATGGAACTGTAGATGAAAATTCAACATTGTATGATTCATCAACAGATACAATCTATATTTATAATGATTATCAATTAAAAATTATTCAATCGGATAATTCTGAAAATGAACCTGTCATGTCTCAAGATATGTTACCAGAGTGTGTTGGGATGGGACAACCTGTTTATTCAGATAATAGTTCTAATTATCTAACTTATAGCAAATCACATAACTATGTGTTATCGAAAAACTTTACAGGTGAGATGCCAGAAACTAAAGCAAATCAAATATCAAATATAAGTACTGAAAATTGTGAAGGACGAGATTTTAATGGTCAAGTTGTTAAAACGATTGGTGACAAAACTTATATTCTTATAGGCAATGAAGAACAGTTACGAAAAATAGGATCTGATGAAACTGTTTATGGTGCAGTTTATCAAGTTTATTTACATGCTGCCAAATGGTATATAGATGAAGATGAAAATGGTAATCCGATAATGCTATATGGTGGAGATGCTGATTTAAAAAAATCTCAAAATGGTAATGCAAATTTTGAATTTGGAAAAAATAATATACATGATAAGGATAAAAAACAAAGTAAATATAGTTTGTATCCATATGTATGGGGAAGATGTGGAGTCAATCAATCTACTGGTGAAATTGATCCAACATTGGATATAGATAAAGTTACCAATCAAAAATATTCAACAAATGCTAATTACATTATCTTTAGAAATATTGATTTATCTAGTGATAATTGGACACCGTTGATGTTTCAAGGAACAATGATTGGTTCAAAGGGCGATGGTAAATCAACGTTATGGAATAATGATACTAGCGTTATCGATTATAGCAAAGCGACTGATTTAAATATAGGAGAAAAGCCTGTTATTTCTAATGTGAATGTTAGTCAAACATCTGAGTTGGATGTTGGAAAGCAAATGGGAGTTGGTTTCTTTGCCACATTATCAAATGAAGCAAGTGACAGTGATTTAGGATTGAGCAAAGGAACTGTAACAGTAAAAAACCTTAAATTCAATAAAATAAATGTTGATAATGAAACAACAAAAACAAAATTTGATCAAACGTTAATAAGTGGATTAACTTCAACTTTAGGTAAAGCATTAGGTGGACTTTTAGATGGATTAACATGGTTACTTACTTTTGGAACTGTTAATGCTGGATTAAGAGACACACTTAACAGTATATTAAATGCTCGTAAGGATGACCCAACAGCTTTAGCTACGGGATGTTTTGCAGGTCGTGTAGTGGGGGATGTAGCAATATCTGACTGTGAACTGGATGATGTGAAAGTAACAAATGTCAATAGTAATACAGGTGGATTTATTGGATATATTTCAGGAAAGACGGAGTATGATGGTTTATCAAAAGGATTAGGTGGAACGGCTACTCTATTGGCAAAAATTTTAAATGTGATTCCTGGTCTTGGCTTAGGTGATTTGATTACTATTCTTTTAGGAAACGCTATTCCAGTAGATAAATTGATTCCTACAAAGTATATCAATGCCTATGTTGAAAATTGTTCAATCAATAATTTAACAGGAAATATAGGAACAAATAATGATAAGATTGAAAATTCTGGTGGATTTATCGGTCAACAAAAAGGAACTGTCGTAAAAGATTGCCAAATTACAAACAGCAACTTCAATGTCAAAGCTAATAATTATAGTGGCGGATTTGTAGGATTAGCTAGAGATGATGTCATAGAAGGTACCTTATCGGGTGCTTTAGATATAGAAACTCAATTGCCTAAAATGAATCCTGAAAATTTGTTTTTAAATTGTTCAGTATCTGCGAGTGATTTGACAATTTCGGGCAATGGATATCAAGGTGGTTTTGCTGGAGCAATGGCCAACACGTCGGCTATAAATTGTAATGTTAATGTTAGTGATAAATTAACGGTATCTTCCGGTGGAGATAATTCTGGTGGCTTTGCTGGAATCGCAACAATTGGATGGGTTGCTGATTTAGGAAAAGGTGATACGAAAGATAACTTATTAGGTGGAGTTGTTGACTTAGTTGTGAAACTTTTAAGCAGTAATCAAAATGCAACATCATCATTACTTTCTCTTGCTGGTGTGAGTCCTTCTCATATATTAGGATGTCAAATAAATGCTCCATGCAGTGTTGAAGGAAAAAATTACACAGGTGGATTGATAGGCAGAGGTGATGGTGTTTATCTTACAAAATCTAATACCGATAATTTAAATAAGGTTTCATATTTTAAAAATAATATCTTTTCAATGGATGGAATCGAAGAAAAAAATATCATTATTAATGGTTTGAAATCCGTGGATGGTGAAAATTGTGTTGGTGGTATTTCTGGCTCAGTGGGAACAGCAAGTGTAGCAGGACTTTTAAATACAACTTTAGGTGTTGCAGAATATTTAGGATTTAATGCTAATTCTATTTCACTTACTGGTTCTACAGAAGGTATAACTATTGGTGGTAAAGGAAAAAGAGTTGGTGGTGCTTTTGGTGAAGCAATCGGTGGTTCTATTAGTTCGGTTACAGTAACAAATTTAAATAATATTTCAGGAGAAAATATTGTAGGTGGATTTATAGGCGTATCTGGTCCAGGTGATCTTGCAGGAACTGATAATGGTTTGACAGTAAATCTTTTAGGATTAAATTATATTTTAAAATTAAGCAATCTTCTTTCTTTGGGACAAGCAGTTGAAGTCAATATAGATTCTTCGTCTGTAAGTGGTATTAATTCTGGATTTACTGTAGAAGCTACGGGATCAAGAGAAGATAATTCAACAACTGATTATGTAGCAGCTGGATTTGTTGCTAAAAGTAATAGTACAAAAATAAATGATGCAAAAGTTAATAATTTGAAAACAGTAACTTCTACAGATGATGGAGGTTACTCTGGCGGATTTATTGGTATTTCAAAAACAGGCGGTTTAGCTGAAGTTGGAGATGAAACAGAAATAAAAAAATTGATTTCGGCTAATGGATTATTAAATGCTGTAGGATATTTAATTCCGTCATATCAACAATGTTATGTAAGTTATATAGATAATGGTGGTGTACGAGGAGATATTGCAGGAGGATTTGTTGGAGATTTCCAAAGTGGTATTGTTGAAAATGATGAAAATAATGCTTATGCAATACAAAATATTTCATATGTTAAAGGAAAAACTTATGCAGGGGGCTTCGGTGGAAAGGTTTATTCTGGAGCTTTAGCAGATTCAACAAAAGGAATAAGTATTTTAGGCGGTTTAGCAGATTTGAATATTCAAATCTCTGATTTATTGAGTTTAATACAGGTTTATATTCCTATTATTAAAAATGCTGGTGTTCAATCTAATGGATTGGTCGTTAGCTGTGATACATATAAGTCAACGGATTTAAATTCAGGTAGTGCTGGCGGATATATAGGTTATGGTAGTGCTGTAAGAGTTTCTAATAGTAGTGTAACTAAGTTAAAACATACAACAGTAAAAACACCTAATGCAAATATTAATGATACAGACAGTTCTTCTTATTTTGGAGAGTCTTCAAGTTATGCCATTTCAGCACCTAAAAATGCTGGAGGCTATGTAGGAAAATTAGATATAGGTTCTACGGCATCTGTTGGTGGTGGATTGAAGACATTGGGAACAAATATAAATTTGGCAAATATTTTATCTGCGTTAGATGTAACAGCTTCTAAAATTGAAAATTCAGATGTAACTGGTGCGGTTGGTGGTTTTTCTGTTAAAGCAAATGGTTTGGATGAAAATAAAACAATTGGTAATGCAGGTGGCTTTGTTGGAACCGACTATGGTTCACAAATTCAAAATAGCAATGTCAATAATTTCTCTTACATCATAGGTCAAGAAACTGCTGGTGGTTATGCAGGAAATATTCAACCAGGAAGTGTTGCAGATGTATTAGGTAAAACGGAAATCTTAAAAGGATTAATTTCAGTAGATAGTTTAACAAGTGTGTTGCAATCATTTATTCCTATGATCTATAATTCTCAAACTACTTGTATTCCTTGTGGTGGAGCAGTTCGTGCTGATGCCATAAGTAATGAAACATTAAAAGGATGCGCGGGAGGTTATGTGGGTTATAACCTAGGTGGTCGTATTGAAGGAAATTCTACAAGAAAATGGAATGGAAAAATACCTACAGTTCAAAAAGAATGTGCAGTCTATAGGTTAAGAGCTGTTTATGGATATGAATATGCGGGAGGATTTAGTGGCAGAACGGATTGTGCCAATACAGTTGATACAGGAAATATCAGTGTACTTTATGGACTCATTAATTTAGATAATCCATTATCAGCCTTGAGTGCTGTTTATCCAACTGAAACTAATACAGCAACTTATGGACCACTTCGAGGTTTAACAACAGAAGTATGGAATTCTTGGGTAAAAGCAGTAGGAGTCAATGGTGCTTATGGTAAAAAATTCCAAGAACTTGGAGAAGTTGATAATCAAGACGAGTTAGATAAAATTATTGATCAATATGCCTATGGCTATGAAGTAAAAGCTGGAAGAACAAATGCTGGTTCAAACGATTATCAAGGCGGTATTGCTGGTGGTTATGTTGGTCAAATGAATGGAGGAAAAGTAACTTTTGCTAATGCTAGAGATTTAAAAGATGTTACAGCTTTAAAAAGCAGTGGTGGTTTTGCTGGTGAAATGATTTCATCAGGAGTTGCTAATGTTGGAGATATAAACTTAGGTAATAAATTAAATGTGGTAGGCTCACTTCCAATATTGCAAAGTTTCATTCCTGTGGTAAAAACTTCGTCTGTTATAGGTTATCAATCAGGAGCAACAATATCTACTACTGGAACTGATTTTGATAATGATGAAGGAAACAGTGGTGGATTTGTTGGAAAAGTTGTTGGTGGAACAATACAGGGAACACAAGATCAGTATTGTTTGGCTGATCAATTAAAAGTAATCAATGGAAGTCAAAATGTCGGTGGCTTTGCTGGTAATATTCAACCAGGAAGTGCTGTGACTTTGAATACTTCATCCAATACAGGATTATTATCAAAACTACTTAAGTATTTATTAGGCAATGCAGGAAATCTTGCCAAAGTATTGAATGCGACTCTTTCAATAGTTGATTATGCCAAGGTGGATGCATGGAATGATTATGGATTAAGTGTTAACGGTTCATATACATTAGAAAATGATGAAAATACAAAATATGCAAATCAAGCAGGTGGTTTTGTAGGTACTGCAGGAGGAGCAATTTTTGGTGATAAAGATGCAAATTCAGTAAGAGTTGAGGCAAATAATATTAGAAATGTTGTTGGTGGAAGACATGCTGGTGGGTTCTTTGGATTGGCGGATGTTTCTTCTGTTGCTCAAGTTGGAAATGATGATTCTGATCAAATTCTAAATTTGATTAAATTAGGAAATATTGATGTATTAGATGCCTTTAGAACTTATGTTTATCAAGCAAAAGTAACTGGATCAAATGATAATGGACTTTCAGTATGTGCAAATGATGAAAGTCAGGAAGGAACATTGGACAGTAAAGTACAGACAGGAAATGCAGGTGGATTTGGTGGAAGCTTGCTAGATGGTTCAATAAAAAATTCGAGTGTTACTGGATTAAATAAAGTCAAAGCTAAAAACTATGCCGGTGGTTTTGTTGGTCACATGGGAAAGAGTGGTGTGGTTGATCTAGATGAAGCTGGTGTTGGTACAGGAAAATTATTAAATGCCACAGCTGGTGTCTTAGATATTTTTGGTTCTCATAGTGACAACTGTTCAGTTATTGGTATTCCAGTTGGATTTACTATTTCAAGTGAAAGTGGTAAGGAACCTATTTCTGGTGGTTTTGTTGGTTATGCTGATTTAGGAAGAATGAGCAATTGCAATGTAGAAAACATAAAGAAAGTGGCTAGTGATCAAATAGCAGGAGGCTTTGTTGGTAAAACAAGTTTTGAATATTTAGCTGATATTGACTTAGGTTCTAGCTATTTATTGGATCCGATACTTTCAATCGTCAATAAACTTCTAGATATTCTATATGTGGGAGATTTAGAAAATGTTGGCCTTATAGATATCAATTTAGGTTCACTATTAAAATTACAAGTTTTAGCTAAAGGAAATGCTTTATCAGTTACTTTGTTAGGATTAACTATTTCAGTAGCACTTGATAAAGATAGAGGAGATGGAACAAGTGACCTGGCAAAAATAACAATTGGTGATTCTTATATAGAAATCCCATGTTCAAATATTGATGGAAATCATATTGCTGACAGTGAGAAAGAAAATATTAAAGTAGGACTTATCAAATCAAACAGAACAAAAGTAGATGGATGCTCGATAACAGGTATTCATGATGGATATGATGTTTTTGGTGGAAAAGCAAATGATTCACATGATGGAAGTGAAGAAAATGGTCAAGCAGGTGGATTTATTGGTTATAACAATGAAGGATTGATTGAAAACAATGAAATGTATTTAGCTGATACGATTAGAGGAACAAGTAATCAAATAGGACCTTTTTCTGGAACAACGTCTTTAAATTCTAGTTATGACTTTAATACAAAGAAGAATATTGAAGGTAAAGATAATACGTACAGGATTTATAGAACAAGGAGTGATTCCTTGATTGATATTATAAAAAATTCATCTTTGTATAGTAAAAAGGATTCAGATTTTGATAATTGGAATGTCTTCAAAATAAGCCATTATGATAAGGTACAAAAATATGATGACTTAAAAGATGCCAAATTAGCAAATGAAACAGAAAGTGAAACCGTTGATTTAAATGCCTATGTCTCTCCAGCAAAAGCTGTATTGATGGATGATACAGAAGTATCTGATAACGAAGATGGTACGACACCTGTCCCTTCAGATACACAAGATCCTTGCAATGAAAAAGTAAACATTACTATCAATAAGCTATGGAAAGATTTAAGTGATAAACAAAAAGAACGTCCAGATACGATTACAGTGACGTTAACAAGAACATATATGAAAGGAAGTGATGAAATATCAGAGAAAGTAGGGGATTATACTTTATCAACTAATGATGTAACTGATTCTAAAAATACTTGGCAAACAATTATTAAAGGATTAGATGCCTATACAACATTAGAAGATGGAAGTAAAGCTTATTATACTTATTCAGTTACAGAGTCTGAAGTAGAAAATTATATAACATCTATTGAAGAATCTGATGATGGATATACGTTTACGATAACAAATAAAGATATGCCTCTTTTACCAGATTTAGGTGGAAAAGGAACAATGTTATTTGTTTTAGTAGGTATAGTAGGTGTATTAGCAGTTTTGTTATCGTACAAAAAAAGTAAAAAAGCGAACAATATTAAAGAATAGAGGAATATGAAAATGAAAAACAAATTAAAGAAAGTAGTAGCATATGTACTTTCATTTATGATGCTATTTACAATGTCAGCAATGAATATTGGTTCAGTATCTGCAGCAAGTACAGGCAGTATCACATTAAATGTGGCTCAACACGATATAGGTGCTACAACATTTAGTGTATATAAACTAATGGATGCAACTTCAGCTAATGATAAAATTGCTTATACGGTAAATAGCGATTTCAAAGAATTTTTTAAACAAACTGATGTAGCAAATTCAGAAGATGATGAAGTGGTATACAATTATATAAAGAATCATGTTAAAAACGATGATTTTACAACTAAATTAAAAACATATGTAGCTAGTAAGAATATTTCTAAAGTTACTTTGTTACAAAGTAATTTGAAAGCTAATAATTTAGAATATGGATATTATGCTATTATTCCATCAATTGATACATATAAACCAATGTATACAACTTTATCAAATAGTAACCAAACAGTATATTTAAAAGGTTTAGAACCAGATGTTGATAAAAAAGCAGATGGTAAAAATTGGACTTCAGCACAAATTGGTGAAACTGTTCGCTTTACTGTTGATTCAATGGTTCCAAATATGACAGGGTTTGATCATTATGTATATAAATTTACTGATGCAATGTCATCAGGATTAACTGTATCAGAAGCTGATTTAAATATGAAAATTACCATGGGTGATACAGAATTAACAGCAGGTAATGATTATACTGTAACTGTTGAAAATCAAAAAATTATAGTTGATTTTGGTGATTTTATTAAATATAAAGAACATGCAAATGAAACTTTAAAATTCGAATATCAAGCAACATTAAATTCTAATGCTGTAACAGATGATAAAACTACCAATACGGCTACAATTCAATATGGTCATGATGTTGATTCATTAAGTGATCCAAAAACAGATACAACTACTATTAAAACACATAATTTAAGAATTACTAAAGTAGAAACAGGTACAGATACTCCATTGGCTGGTGCAAAATTTAATCTTTATAAAGGAACTAGTACAACAGGTGAGCCAATTCATTTTGTTCAAGGTGCTAATGGCACTTATACAGTAACAACAGCTGAAAATGGAATTACTGAATTAGTTACACCAAGTACTGGTATTATTAATGTTAAAGGGTTAGATGATGGAGATTATAGATTAGTTGAAACTGAAGCACCAGAAGGTTATAACAAATTAAAATCACCAAAAGAAATTAATATTAAAGCAGAATCTTCTGATAATGGTGAAAACGTAACAGTAAGCGGTAATGATATTACTGTAGAAAACAGCACAGAATCATGGTTACCAGAAACTGGTGGTATGGGTACAGTTATCTTTACAGTAGTAGGGGTAGTTGGTGTGTTAGTTATTCTTTCAACTTACTTTAAAAAAGGTAAAAAAGAAGAAGCTTAATTGAATTATTAATTAAAGTATCTCATAGATATTAAATGTATGAAAGATATATTAAGAAAAATCAAATTATTTGATGTTATTAGAGCTATTTTATTAGTGTTTTTCCTAGGTGTATTGCTTTATCCAACAGTAAGTGATTACCTAGGAAGAATACATAGCTCGAAAGCTATAACTTCTTACAATGATGAAGTTAAAGGAATAGATAAAGCTACAAAAAATAAAATGTTAAAAGAAGCACAGGAATATAATCAATCATTAGTAAATACTAAATTATATGATCCATTTTCTACAACAGGTAAACCAAGTGAAGAATACATGAATTTGCTTAATGTTTCTAGTGATGGCATGATGGCTTATCTACAAATACCTAAGATTGATGTGAAGTTACCTATTTATCATTCAACAAATAATGGTGTTTTACAAAAAGGTGTGGGGCATATGGAAGGTTCTTCTTTGCCTATAGGTGGAACAAGTACGCATGCTGTTTTATCTGGGCATAGAGGATTACCAAATTCAAAGCTGTTTACAGATCTTGACAAGATGAAAGTTGGAGATATTTTCTATATTTCTGTTCTAGGTGATACGTTAGCTTATGAAGTAGATCAAATTAAAACAGTATTGCCCTCTCAAACGGATGATATTGAAATTGTAGATGATGAAGATTATGTTACGCTTGTTACTTGTACACCTTATTCTGTTAATACTCATAGATTGCTTGTAAGAGGAAAAAGAACAGATTATAAAGAAGCGATAAAGAAAACACCGAATGAGGTCAATAATGGTATACATATTCCTTATGAGGTAAAATTAGCATTTTTAAGTTTTATTATTATAGGAATTATTATATTTATTTGGAGGAGGCGATAACATGATAAATGCAAAAAGAATATTTATTATTGTATTTACATGCTTATTGTCTCTTTCAATTAATAATGTTTATGCTCAAAATCATGGTTCTTTAACGATTCACTGTCATTATTTAGATGTACACAACCATATTTTTAATATTAGTCAAGATCATATTGCGTTGATAAAAATAGCTGATTATGATGGTAATGACTATCAAGTTTTAGATAAATACTCTAAACTTGTTACAATTAAAAAAGATATGACAGCGTCTGAGCAAAATGGAGTTACTACTAAATTGATGGATTATATTAAAAAAAATAATATTGATTATGATGAAGAATTAATAACCAATCAAAGAGGAGAAGCTACTTTTAGAGATTTAGACTATGGAATATATATAATCTATGAACATAATGAAAGTGAATTTGCATATAAGATGGAACCTTTTATTATTTCAATCCCACTTCTTGAAAAAGAAGATGACGGATCATATGAAAAGGATTATGATGTAGATGTTGAACCGAAGTATTCAAGAATGAGACCTGGAATTGATGAAGAACCAGATGATAAAATTCCTAGAAATGATGAGAATTTTAAGAAAGAAAAAAATTTCAGTCAAACATCTAATTACAAGGATAATCAAAAATTAAAAACAGGAGATTATTATAATCCTGAATATTGGTTATTACTTATGATTATGTCTATTATAATATTTATCATGTTTAATAGGGAAAATATTAGACATTAAAATTTTTAAGATTATGTAGAGGAAAAGTAAGCGCCAAATAAAATAGTGTATTTAAAGAAGTCGATTGAATTGATATAATAATCAATTTAGTCGGCTTTTATTTCAAATTCTTCTTTTATTTCTTCACTCCATGGTATTCACCAATCCAATTTCTTTGGATCTTCAACCAGATCTTGTTGAGGTAAATAATCCAGAATGAATTCAATATAATCATATGGATTAAGTTTATTGGATTTAGCTGTTTCAATCAAGCTGAAGACTGCAGCACTTGCTTCAGCTCCTTTAGTAGAAGTTGAAAACAGCCAGTCCAAAGGAGCCACTGCTAGTGCTATTGTGTATACAATGGTTGAGATGGCAAAAGCGAATGATCTGAATATCTATAAATATCTGACATATCTCTTATCACAACGGCCAAACGATAAAATGTCAGATGAACAGCTGGAACAACTTGCTCCATGGAGCGAGACTGCAAAAGCGAACTGTCAAAACTAAAATAAAGTAAAACGCTTGTATCTATCATTTTGGTGCAAGCGTAATTCATGAGTAACGTAGCAATATTTTGCACTTACAACATTTGGGTTCCGCTCCGTTGTCACCCCTTATTCGGGGATGTAAATCAGAGAAAAGGCGGGAAAAGAAACAATCTCTCCCAAACCTGCAAACATAAATTAGCTGAAACAGTATTCAATTCTATTAGCTACAGCTAATGGTCAAACAGCAATGTCTGTTTGGAACTTTACTATCTATAAAAGTTCCAGGCAGGCATTTTTTAGTATCCTGAATCCTGGAGGAAAGGAGTCAAGATGACTGAGCCAAACAGACAATCAGGA
>ERZ840517.908-NODE-908-length-35701-cov-6.771643_pt1 | contig 35701 bp, 26 predicted proteins | sample MGYA00519876_ERZ840517 | MGnify/ENA primary metagenome ERZ840517 (study PRJEB31850, sample SAMEA3708882) | human gut metagenome | biome: human gut; feature: human-associated habitat; material: faeces | place: China | collected 2014 ... | reverse complement strand
AATCAGCAGGCTTGCCAATCAAACCAGAAATGCAAAGCACTTTCTGACAGTTCCGAGCGTTGGTGACACGATCATGGCGTATATGTGCGTGCTCCTTGCCGATCCAACGGAATTTTCTTCAGCTCGGAAGTTTGCAGCTTATCTTGGCTTGGTACCAATGCATACGGGTAGTGGCGGCAAGACTGTCACCACAAAGATTCCCGACCGATGCGATAAAGCTCTGAGAGCCGTTTTGGTACAGGGGGCTTATGCGGTGGCCAGGTCGAAATACCAGACAGACTAGGTGAAAAACATTTTGGCAAAGAAACCCAAGAAGGTGGCAATGGTTGTCATAGCAAACCGCATGGCGCGCCAGTGCTGGGCGGTAGCAAGTAAGGGCCAGGACTGGAGAAGGACGCTCGTTACGGCAGCATAGGAGAAAGAGGACATGCACGCCGTGATTGATCCAAGCTCAGTGATGTAAAAACCGGTTACGCTGGCCTCTGCTAAACCTGTGCGGGTTTCTGACGTATTTTGGCGTCGTCATAGAAAAAAGGAGCAGAGGTCCGGATCCCTCATCATGGCAACGTCAGAAGTGCCGCATTCGCTCATGCGGTCATGGCGATAAACAGGTCGAATAAGAACGTTCAACACTTTTTCTGTTGATAACGTGACGAACTCTGAGACGGTAGACGGCGTCGGGCACCACGAACAGACATCAGGTTCGGCTCGGTTAGTGAAAGTTTTTGCCAATGCAAACATGCACTGGGAAGAGCTTTTGCGACCCGGAAAAAGAAGTCAGGCAGGTTTCGGCAACTTGACAGCAAACCAAACCGAGAGATGAGGCAACACGCCGCAGCGCCTTATTTCACGGGCGTTTTCACGCACGATGAATAGCCATTGGGCGGCTTTAATCGCACTATCATTGGATGCTTTGTCGTCGGATAAGAAAATCTGCATGCTTCTATCCGGACGCATGTATTGAAAATACTTTGTACGCGCCTGACCGAAATCTGAACCGTGGATTGATTGAGCGTTTGGCCGATTGCGATTGGATCCGAAATGGCGAGCACTGCGTCATCACAGGCGCCACCGGCAGCGACGAAACTTGGTTGGCCAGTGCGTAGATGAATGCCGCAATCCGAGCAGGATTTAGAGCAGAGTATTACCGCGTCAACGATCTTTTGCCCGAATACGCTGGAAGTGCCTCCAATACTACGCTGCGAGCGAGTAAGAAGAAACAACTGAACAGGTATCACCTGCTGATGATTGATGAATTCGGCCTAGGCGGCTTAACCGCGAACCAACGTGCTGGCCTGTTTGAAATCATAAATGAGAGAACGCGCGAAGGAGGCAAAAGCGTGATAGTTACAAGCGTGTTTCCGGTAGATGTTTGGGCGAGCTGTATCGGGGACGTGTCGTTTAGCGATTCCATTCTGGACAGGCTCATTCATCGAGCTTGGTGCCTGAAGTTGGAGGGACCGTCTATGCTAAACAGAACACAGAATGCGGCCCCCTTTTGCGCCTGTCGAAAACCTTTAGGGTGCTTACTGAAAGGAAGCGGTCTGTCGCTCGGCCATAGATCAGGCCAGTTGCGTTGTTGAAACCTCAGTTGTTGTCAGAGGCATCAAAAACTTTGCCATAGGCAAATGGTATGGAAAAAAACATGTGGAGCACCAGAATTTGAATTTCGGTGCTCGTATTTTTCGGCCTTGTCTTGCCACTATCGAGAAGCTATGGAGTGCTTACTAGGAATCATCTTCTGAATAAGCGGTAATTTTCAACCTCATCAACAGCATATACCTTATCATCTATTATCTTTAATAATTTAAAGCATAATGGAAAATAGTTTTTTATGTGAATTCGTCGCCAAATTTCTTCAAAGTCTGATCTAAGTGACCGACCTTTTTCTGTAAAAACACTAGTTTCTGAAAAAGTTGTTAAGGAATCAAGTCGATATCGTCCAATTGATAGAGGCTGTTTGATATACTTAACAGACTTCTTTCCATATTCCGACATAATCCTTTCCAAGAATTCCAAATCTGAACCAAAACGATTTGGAATCCATGTCCCTAATGTTTCAAAAATAGATTTGCGAATCATAAGACTGGAAAGATTTAGTCGTAACATTGGCAATCCTCTTTCCAGAGAAAATTGACCAAGATCATTTAGCCGTACCCAATAAGATATTGATCCTACAAGGTTTTTATCATTAATTAGAGGACTTACCTGAAATTGAATTTTTTGGGGATGAGAAATATCATCTGCATCATGCACAGTAATAAGGTCTCCTGTACAATAGCTTAAACCGATATTTCTGGCAACATATGTGCCCGAGTTTTTATCCAGCGTGACCTGACGGATTCTGTTATCTGCTTTGATAAAACTATTAACGATGGCTTCAGTTCTGTCAGTAGAGCAGTCATTAATGACAATGATTTCCAAGTTATCATATGACTGATTGATTAATGAGTTTATTGAAGATGCTATTGTGTCTTGAGCATTAAAGGCTGTAACAATAATCGAAACCAGAGGGAGTGAACTAAATTTAGACATCGATTGGTCGATTTTATTGAATTTCCATATTTGTGTTGACGCGCACGGCAACATTCTATATTTAAAAAAATAGTCATTTAAACCATTCCATCCAGACAGCAGAACATTTTTATCAAATGGTGAAAGATGAGCAAATGCATAGTCTTTATCGAAAGCAGACTTAAGGGCTTTGTAATATTTACGTAAGGCTAATTTACTCCAGAGATTGCAATTGTTCACATAGATATTTACCTTCTCATTACCCATTTTCCCAGACTTGTACAACGCATACAAGTCTTTTGCCGAAGGTTGTAAATGTTGCCCTCTATGTAATTTTAAGTATAAATCCGAATAACTACCATATAATTTGAAATGGAAATATAACTGTAAATTAATAACTTCTAAGAGTTTAAACATAGGGGCAACAAGAAGTAATTATTCTGATTATTTACGATTGTATTTGTCAGTATACCTTACAATGTCATCTTCACCTAGGTATGAGCCTGATTGTACCTCTATGACGATGAGTGGTATTTTGCCTGGATTAATTAGTTGATGTTTTACACCTAGAGGAATATAGGTTGATTGGTTTTCACTTAATAGTAATTTTTCATCACCTATAATAACTTCAGCTGTGCCTTGAACAACGATCCAATGTTCTGCTCTATGGAAATGTTTCTGAAGCGATAGCTCTTCGCCTGATTTAACAATAATTCGTTTTACTTGGAAACGATCGTTTAGAAACAAACTCTCGTAACTACCCCATGGACGTTGCACAATAGAGTTAGATTCTACTTCTTTGCGATTCTTGTCTTTTAATGTTTTATATAGGTTCTTAACATCTTGCGTCTGGTCTAAAGATGAAACTAAGATAGAATCCCCTGTTTCTACAATTGCCAGATTTCTTAAACCTATAGTTGCGACCAGTCTGCGAGAACTTTGCACGTAACAATTTGTAGTATCACGTGCAATGACATCACCTATCATGACATTGTTGTCCGAATCCTGTTCGGATGCTTTATAGATTGACTGCCATGTCCCTAAATCGCTCCAATCATTCTCAATGGGAACCACAACTGAATTTGATGTCTTTTCAAAAACGGCATAATCCACAGAAATATCTTCGCATTTGGCAAATTCTGTAGCATTTATTTCAACGACGTTATCATATGTTCTTCCGCTATTTAATGACTTTTCGACTTGTTTTAGAAGCCTAGGATTGAGTAAATTCAGTTCGTTTAAATACGAAGATGCTTTAAATGCAAAAATACCAGAATTCCACAAATACTCGCCAGAAGATGCCATAATCTCAGCATGCGACTTGTTTGGTTTTTCTATAAAGGAATCTATTTCGTACGCATTATTCCCAATTTTGCTCCCGATCTTAATATACCCATAGCCCGTTTCCGCTCTATTTGGCACTATACCAAATGTTACAAGTTTTCCTTTATTAGCTAATTCCTCTGCCGCATCAAGCTTATTTTTGAATTTATCAATATCGGCAAGCATATGATCCGATGGAAACACAACAAGAACTGGATCCCGCTCCTTTAATGCATATGCAGCTGCACAGATCGCAGGAGCTGTATTACGCTGAATTGGCTCAATAATAAATTGAGCTTGAACGTTGATATCTTTGAGATTAGAGTCTGCAAGAATTTTTTGCTCACGGTTTGTAATTATTAAAGGTAAGAAGTCTTTCTTAGTACAGAGGCGGAGAGATCGAAGTACGGTATTTTTGAATAAAGTGCCCTTTTTATCAAATTCAATAAATTGTTTTGGACAACATTCTCGTGATAATGGCCATAAGCGAGAACCGATTCCACCACATAATATAACAAATTGAAACATTTGTCCCTCTAAAAAACAACAACAAATTCTTTCGAACTGTCGTTAAGGTTAAAACAAGAAGATTGTCTTATTAATTAAAAAGCCACAACTAAGACTAGTTCATGAATTCTAGACTTAGTTATGGCGTTACACGGCAATGTGCGCAAATGCTGTTTTAATTGTTGTGGAAAAGATCTCGAGTGAATACTTTGTCCTTTACATCACTTAGCTCTTCACTCCATCGATTGGTCACAATTAAATCAGATAAATTTTTAAAGTCTGAAAAATTGCGAACTACTGCTGCACTAAAAAATCTATCATCTTTCAGTGTAGGTTCAAAGATATATATCCGAACTCCTGCTTCAGCAAGTCTACGCATCACGCCTTGTATGGCCGATGCCCGGAAATTATCCGACCCGCTCTTCATAATGAGCCGAAAAATCCCTACCGTCTTGGGTTTTTTATCAAGAATCAACTTTGAAATAAAATCTTTACGTGTTCTGTTTGCCTCGACAACTGCTCGTATCATATTCTCAGGTACGTCCTTGAAGTTCGCAAGCAACTGCTTTGTGTCTTTAGGCAGGCAGTAACCACCATAACCAAATGATGGATTACAATAGAAGTGACCAATTCTAGGATCAAGCGTAACACCTTCTATTATTGATTTGCTATCAAGACCTTTTGCGAGCGCATAGCTATCCAGCTCATTAAAGAAAGCAACACGTGTGGCTAAGTATGTATTCGAGAAAAGCTTAATAGCCTCAGCTTCAGTCGAGTTTGTAAATAAAACAGGAATATCTCTTTTTAGAGCGCAAGCAGACAGTATTTCACTAAGCTTTTTAGCACGTTCACTTATTTCTCCGATAACGATTCGAGAAGGATAAAGGTTATCGTACAGAGCTTTACCTTCTCGAAGGAATTCTGGAACAAAAATAAGTTGTGTGTAGCCTTCCGCCTGTTTGTTTGCGGTATATCCAACAGGTATCGTTGATTTAATAACGATGATAGCAGAAGGATTTATCCTGCTTACTTGGCTAATAACAGTATCAACTGATGATGTATTGAAATAATTGCTTTTAGGGTCGTAATCTGTAGGCGTTGCAACAAATATAAATTCTGCCTCTTCTACACCTTTCTCTAAATCGGTAGTAGCTTGCAAGTTCAATTCTTTATTCGCGAGATAGTCCTCTATTTCTTTATCAACAATCGGACTTATTCGTTTGTTAATTTTATCAACTTTGTCGGCGACAATATCAACTGCAGTAACAGTATGATGTTGCGCTAAAAGAATTGCATTTGATAAACCTACATATCCAGTACCAATTACTGCAATTTTCATGTTTTCCTCTTAAATTCAAAAAGGGATAGTAATATATAAGATTTGTACCAAAGGCAACATCTTACCAGAAGCTTAGTTGATTCATTATATACGGTCCTGAGAGATTTTACATCATACACTCTTTGTCATACTAGACTAAATTCTGTAAGTTCAGAAAACTACAGGCTGTCAGGCGACAACCGGATGGATCCACAAATCGAAATAAAAATGCCCCTCTTGTAAGAGTCGGGTATTTCCAGCCCCACGCGATGCGGTCCCATCCCTCTGGTTACCCAGTAACTTAATCGTTACTGCTCTGTCGCTCGCCCCTGTCAATCTTGGGCAACAAGCCTTTCGTTGCGACCTCTCGCCGATGTTCGCGCATACGATAACTGCTGCTGAGAATGCTCTGAGAGGTGCTGTGATGCAGGATGCGATCCAAAAGACTTGTTGAGACCGCCTGATCAGCAAAGATCAAGTGCCACTCCGACGGCGGTCGATTGCTGGTGATCATTACACATTTCTTCTCGTACCGCCTTTTCCAGCATGGACAGCGGGGCGGCTGCTGAGCAAAAACGCACTGAGTATTTATGTTCTAGTGCCTTGTAAACAAACGCCAGCGCCAGATGCGTTTTGCCTACACCGGGTGCCCCAAAGAAAGCGACGTTTTCTCCAGTACCAATCCATTCGAGCTTGGCCAATTCCTGGATCGTACCGGGCTCAATGGATGGCGGAGCACTGAAATCGAAGTCCTCCAACCGTTTAATGCACGGGAAATGAGCCGTCTGTAGCGCTTGCTTAAAACGATTGATTTCTAGTTGCTCAATCTCTTTGCATAAGCAAAGTCAAGCACTTCGCGCGTCGTCATATTGGCCGCCATGAAGCTTTCGGGCACTTCCGACAAGTGATCCCGTAAAAAGGTCAGGTGTAACCGATCTGCCTTCTGACTGATTCGTTCGTCCGTTTGCCTCATGCCTATTTTTGTTCGCCCCTGGCAGTCCAGCCGATAGCTTCGTCGTATTGAAAGCCGTCAGCGCCCAATTCGTTGCTGCTTTTCTGAAATGCTTGCCACTGCTGATCGTTGAGTAGCTCCGCGGCTTTCTTCTGAAAGGCGCCGTTAATCGGATCTCCTGTTGACGTAACTTGCTGCTTGGGGTTAAATTCATCTGCGGTCTTATTCAACGTTGCTAACGGTTGCTTTCCCTTCATGACTGTGATGGTTGATTCGTCTATCTGGACCTGGACCTCCAGACCGACGAGATTGTTGGCGACCTTGTAGTACATGTTTTCGACGAGAATAAGGCAGTCCTTTCCGACTTTTCTGCTTTCGATGTAGCACCGGCACATTGACGGCTGGGTACATCGGCGTAATTTTGGACGCTCCATCCGCTACCCTCAGTTGGGAGTGAGCTCTTCTTCGAAAACCGTCAATAATCGCCTGTTATCGGACTCCAGGCACAATTTCTCCAACCAAAGATTCCACGCCGCCAGATCTGACTTGTCGACACCGGTCAAATTGCTCTTGACTTAGTTGACACCACTTTCAACTTTGCCCTTGCTACGGGGTTTACGGACAGCTGTGGCGATCCCCCTGAGGTTGTAATACATGCAGAACTGATCAATGCGTTTCGTGAAACGAGCGCTTCTGTCCTTGGCGTAGTGGTCGCGGACAAGGCTGGAAGCGTTGTCGCAGACGATGCAGTAAGGAAGACCGCCAAAATAACGGAAGGCGGACTCCATCCCATCGATCCAAGCAGTTTGAGTCTCAGCGAAATATACTTTTGCAAAGCCCCGCCTGGAGTAGCACAGCTTGGCTACGAAAAAATGAAGTCGGATCGGTTGACCGTTAACGAGTACGTCTTTTTCTCCGAAATCAACTTGCATGTGTTGTCCCGGGGCTGTCTCATAACGAATGGGGACATCAGCCTCTAACCGTTCCAGTCGGTGTTCTTGGCGAATATCAGCACAGTAACGCTCAAGCATCCACAATGAGATGTCGATGCCGTACTGTTCCTTGATTAGCCGCTGAAGCGGTGGACAACGCAACTCGCATCTTTCGTACAAGTCACGAATGTCCCTTTGATGCTCGGATAGAAACTTGCCGTTGGAACTCTTTCGCCCCAAGGTTGGAGATGGATCCTCTCTAACACATCTTCTGATGGCGTTGCGTGAGATTTCGAGCATACTGGCTACCTCCCTAATCGGGCGATGCTCATCGAGTATCAGGCGCCGGATCTTCGCTCTTTCGTCTGGTTTGATCATGGTTTTTGATCCTCCATTGTTGAACACAACGGAGTCCATGATCTTCTTTTTTCTTGGCATCTGAAAGTACCTCCTACGACAACCGGGGTGGGGCATTTCGGTTGTCGATTGGTGGGGGGGGGTACTTTATGCTGTCGTGCAACAATTCGTCCCCATTCGACGATCGGTATATTGGCCCCTATCAATTATGAAAAGCAGTTACTCGGGCTTTCCCGAGGGACTGCCTATAATGCTTAAACCATCAGGTCCAAATTTCGCGCCCCACCCCAGTAGATGCATCAACAGTAAAGAGACACTCGGAACAACCACACTTCCGCAATCATCGGCATCGAAATCACTGTCCGAATATTCGAGAATTGGGGTGTCCGCATGCATGAGAGTCATCGTGCGAATAATGGGTAATTTTCAGCTTTACGAATCATCGTCCGAATAAATAGTAATTTTCACTTACGACAGTTCAAGTTCGAGGGGCAATTTAAACGACGCTTGACAACTGAAGTTCTTGGGATTTGGATTCTGGCGAGCGAAGATAGGCGTCAAGGTATGCCCTCATCAAAGGTTCACAGCGAATTGCAAGGAGCGCCTTCGGGAGCTTACAAGCACAAGCCGCGGAAAAAGCCCGGACGACTTTCGCTGAGAACTGAAAGCCTTAGTGGTGGGATGGGGTTACCTCTGGGGACATCTACAAGTGATGCCCTGATGAGGCTATTGGTAACAGCCCACTGCGGAGCCGCACGACGAGTGGTGTGGAAGGGGCTGACGGACTATGATCTGTCACCCCTATCCGATTAAGTTATCTGGTTGGCAGAAAGTTTAGGCGATAAACCTAAATTTATAGTATCTTCCTTCAGCACACTGTACTATTGATGAAATGATGCTCTAATGTTATTAAATTCTGGGTGGGCAACTCTAAAGAATCAAGAATTCATGCTAACAAACTTTGATAAATAATCAGAATACCAAGTTCCTGCATTGTTTATTATAGCATCAGATATTCTATTCATCTGTTCTTTGCTTAGACGAATTTTTCTAAAAAGCGTATCGCAATCCTCAATTGTCATGCTATTGCTAGGTGCGTTTACCAAAAACCTTTCAGCTCTTTCAATAAGTATATAATCTGGTTTCTCAATATCGATCACATCAAATATCAAGCCTCCAGACGTTCTGAAAAAGATAGATTCTCTGAATGCGTGCTCTAAGAATGGATACCAATATCTTGAATAAGAATCTCCAAAAAGCATAATCTTTTTATTTATCGGAGCCTTTCGATTAATAGAATATTTCGAAAATCCATCTTGAGTTAAATAGTTGCAGAATATCTCTTCTATTTCAGATAACGTGTCGAGTTTTGGGTATGGAATCGCTGAATATTGAATTGGTATTAATTTGTTGCCTAAATCACCCATTGACTTTCCTTCAGTGAAGGATACTTCAGGCAAAGTAAGATTCCAACAACTCAAGATATTTTTCAGAACTGCATACGCCCCCCTATACGTCCAGTGTGTATCAGTTTCACTGAAGGTATTAGAGGAAGTTACTAAAGAAGGCACAGGATCCAAGAAAGGAATTCTCTTTGAACATAAAATTTTTGAAACCTCGCATACAAGACGTGGATTGCCTGGAGAGTATGGATAAAAATTTGGAAAAACTCGTTCTTTACTAGGCGCAATTACAAATATAAGTTTATGCTTGCTTGCTATTTCCAACACCTCGGAAGAAAATACATTCCATTTTTCTATCTCTTTCTGATTTAAATGTACATTTCCAAGAAATTGATTTACTGAATCATTTCTATCATTTATTAAAAAAAGCCAATTGTCTTTGCCAAATAAAACATTGTTTATCTGCACTTTTTCTATCTTAACAAACTCCTCCCTGTTCCCATTTTCTACAATTAGACTATCAACTCTAAGCAAGTTTAGATTTTCGTTAATTGAGTTGTTCTGTATCCGTATTGTCTTTACTTTTTTTCTCTCATAATAGAACGTAATAATTCCATTATTCCACTCAGGATAAAAATTTAGTTTTACTGATTTACTAGACAAATCCTTGCGCTTAACTCTTATAAATGGCTCAATGACTGTTCGTTTATTCCCTATAAATGAAAACTGAAAGTACTGAGACATGTAAGACTCATACATCGAAAACAATTCTTTCCTGTTCTTTTTTGAAATGTTATCGTTTTCGTTCAAACAATTAATGCAGTGATCTATTTCATCTTGATTCCCTTTTTCAAACAAACGACAAATCGTATCAAAATCAAAATTCAGATAGTTCATTTTATATCTTTTTCTTCAAATCAAGCTCATATATAAGTGCAATTAAATATTTATCGATCAATCGAGATTTTTTGTCAAGTAAAAAATTCATTCGACGGATAAATTTATCAGTCACTAAAAAATGTTTGTTATTTATTTTATTTAATTTTTCGATCAGGGATGTTAAAATTTTTCTTTTTTTCTCGAACAGATTAACCTTGGTTGCTATCGAAAGTTTGGTATTGGCTTCATCTTTATAAAGATCTAAATTTGGCTTTAATGGTACAACCAGACCATCATATTTACTTTTTTTATGAAATTTTATTTTCGAATAATCTTCACTAAGCGTATCGTATTGACAATACGCCATTTCTTCGCACAGCCGCTTCGTTATATCAAATAAAACTCGACCACAGTCCCTAACTTCGTCGGGCAAAATCCTCGATGCTAAGTAAAGTTCTTCCGACAACAAGGGGGAGACATCTAATTTATTTAACTTATTAAGACGCGCTCCAAAATGATAAACGTTTCTAAATTCGAGATAGTGAGAATTTAACTTATCTGAAAATGTCTCTCCACTAAGATTTTCAAAAGCCGACTCAGCCAAGCTAAACGCGGATTTGAAAACTATATCATCTTCAATTTGCGTGGTATGCTGAAAAAATTGACATAATTCTTGTGCCGAATAACGGCCATGGGGCAATTTAAAGCCTATTTTTCTATAAAAATCTCTATAAATTTCACCACCAAGTCCACCAATTAGATATTCTCGTTCTTGCGATGTATAAAGGACATCACATAACTGAAAATCTGGAAAATAGAATCGATTAAAAAAATAATGACTGAAAAATCTTTCCAAATTTTCTTCAAAGTTGGTGATTAATACAGATTGTATCGATTCGTTTTTTTTGTAGTGTCCTCCAAATTTTTCAACTAAACCACTTGCAATTGGTCGATCATTCCCAACATCTAACGTCACTAATTGAACGTCGTCCACGCGCCCCATTGCAACGAGTGCAGCATATGCTACTCTTGAATCTTTTCCTCCAGTTAATGCCATCCGTGGTTGAACCGAAGAGTTAAGAATCGCTTCTAATGAACCACAAATTTCTTCGGCAGCCTTATCAATATGATTCCAGTATTCTTCCTCATCTCCTGCATTATATGGAACAGTTTTTTTATCTATCGCTAACACCTTGCCTTCACTTAAATATATATACCTGTTATGCGATAGCTTATATACCCCATCAATCGGAGTTTGATAAGAAATTTGCTGTTGTGAGAAAGCATTTTCAATTAAAAAGCAACCATTAATTGCAGCATCGAAAATATGCAGTTGGTTTAACTCTTTTAGGGCAAAATAGATTAGCTGAAGTCGATTTGAAATTAAGAAATCATTATAGAAAATCGGATACATACCAAATGTATCTGTTTTAATTGATATTTCCGATTTAGATATTATATTCAATGTGTAATATTCACCTTGTGGTGAAATGTCTTCCTGGTCAATAGTGCAAGGTCCGGTTACTAAGTGATTGCAGTTCTTGTTTTTTGTATAAGCGTAGCCAGAAAATAATATGTCGCCAGTTTTAACAGGAAAATCAAATCCTTTGGTAAATAACGAATAGTTATTGGTTTCTACAGCATTAAAGCGTAACGCTTTAAATCTATTTGTTAAATCCGTTGATTTCTTAGTGGAAATTAGGAAGTCACCTTGAAAACAACCACTTTGATAAAATTTTTCAAGATTTATCATATATTTCTCGTTGCCGTTTGTCTAGTCAAGCGCAAAAATACTCCACTTTGAGATCTTTTAATTCTTTTTCCGGTAATTTCTCTTTTGCATAATTATAAAATTCTTGTTTTTGTGTCTGATTGCAATTTTTCAACTCAAATTCAATGCTTTTTCTACCCCTACCGATATATGTTTCGTAATATTTGTCGAAGGTACCATTTTGTTTCAGTTGGTCTCTTAATTGACAAAGCGCAAATAAAATGTTGATAGCTCGGCTTCCCCTATCCGCAGATATATTTTTTCCTGTGTTGGCTCGATAATACAGCAAAATTTCATTACAGAATGAGAGATTTTTCGCACAAGATAATGCAGTATAAGTAAATGCAAAATCATTGCACGAGGTCAAGCTTTGAAAGCTTAAATTATTACTATCAATAAGAGTTTTCTTTATTAATTTTCCCCAGGGGGATGGGGGGACTGTATCAAATAATTCTTTTTCAATTTTTTCTGTTTCAATTCTATCTGTAACTAGATATTTCCCATTCGGTCTAAATTCCCATATTGTTTGTTTGGTTGCGTTATCAAATTTTCTGAAACCGCAAATGGTTATATCTGCATTTGATAATACAGCTTTTGAATATAATTCAGAAAGCATGTTCTTTTTAAATAAGTCATCACTATCCACAAAATAAATATAGTACCCCAAGGCTTCAGTAAGACCTTTGTTTCTTGCAACCGCAGCACCTTGATGGTTAGTACGATAAATTTTTATTCGAAAATCCATGCTTTTGTACTGTTCGGCGATCTGTAAACTATTATCATTTGACCCGTCATCAATTAACAGAAGTTCAAATTCGCGAAAGTCCTGGTTCAGTAGTGAACTTAATGCCTCTTTGAGAAAGCTTTCGCTGTTATAGACAGGCATGATCAAAGAAATAAGAGGATTGTTATCTTTCGCTTGAAGCATCTCAACCTCGTATATTTGGAATAAATTTACTCAAATTATTTTTTGATTGATCCGATATTTCGTTCACCAGTTCCGAGAGCTCGCATTGCAAGTTTAAGTATTGAGTTTTATCAATGTTTATAGCCTTAATTAAGGCATCGTGAAAATCTATTTTATTAGAATAAATTAGTGAATTTTTATTTGTAAAGCCATATTGATTTGCGAATTCTTTTTCAATTATACAAGGCTTCCTAAAGCCATAAGAAAGTAAAATAGTTCCTGAAATTCCTTTAGTTAAATATCTACGGTGTTCTGGGATGCTAGAGTCCAATAATGCTAATATAAAATCAGCATTTTCAATCTCACAGTACATCTCCGAATAAGTTAATTTCCCTTTAAATGCGATGTGTTTTTTAATTGCTTCAGGTATTTCTAACTGACCAACTCTGGCTATAACATTGATCTTGAAGTTGTCGATGTTTTGTGATTTTAATTGGGTGATTGTTTTTAATAGCAAGTCAAAATTTTTTCTTTTTTGATCAATATTTCCGATAACCACAAATGATGTAATTTTATTCTTTGGCTTTATTTTTACATTTCCAAAGTAGGTCGGAACAATAATGGCAGGCGGCGTTTCTCCGATAAAATCAAAATTTCCGAGCATACATCTGTTTGTATTAGTTGCCTGAAAGGCTTCTGGATGATGTAGCATGTATATTTTCTTTTTTTCATCAATGGCACTTTCTTTGAAATATTGGTACGAATCATCTTTTTGGTAATTTACTCTGTCGGAATTAAAAAATACTGCAGCATATTTTTTTAGACGTGAGTCTTTTAAAACTTTGCGGATATCAAAGTTTTGAATTGGTTTAATGCGTATTTTTTTGAATCGATACCTGTCGAATGGATTAAGTTTATTTTCATAGTATGAAAGCAATATGTCGACATTGTATCCAAGATCTATAAAGTATCTAGCGATTCCTGGAAGTGTTTCTGAATGAAAATTGTTGCTCTCAATCAATAAAACCGAATTTTTCTTTATTTCTTCAAATGGCAGATTTTCAAAGCCATTTCCTGTAGCAAGCTTAGATATGTTACCTTTGCTGCCTATTTTTTGTAATTCATTTAAGATACTATCTATTTTTCTCTCTATTATGTTCTTGCGCTTAAACCATCTGAAGCACAAAAATCTTTTTTTGTAGCCATCATCAAACTCTCTACAATAATATATACAAATGCCAAATATACTTATGTATTCACGATCGTTAAATTTGTCTATTGCTATTACTTTCATACATCTTGCCCTTTTCTTGTTTTCCGAGACACTTTTCATTATTCTTGAAAATATTTATGCCTTATTTGAAATATTTTCAGTTGCAACAAATGACACTCTGTTAAAACATTTCAGTTGCTTTATAAGCTGTTGATCATCTTGTCTGCGACCTATTCTTTTTTACTAAAGATCAACAGCAACCTTAGTTGCGACAGCAATTTGATAAATAATCTGCATTAAGTCTTTAGCCAAGAGCATGCCCTTGGTATCGACTTTTGGCAATACCAGAATTCGATCTCCGGGGCTTATTCCTAAACGTTCCGCCATTCCGACTTCACCGTTTTGTTTTGCCACCAGAATGTTTTTGTCATCAGCTCTTGACGAAACGCCCCCTGCGGCTGCCAGGTAGTCGTCAAGCGACATTCCCTCTTCAAATGCCACTGCTTTGGGCATCACTACTTCCCCAGTGATCTGAACGACGTTTGACTTCTGTGGAATCACGATTTCGTCTCCGTCCTCAAGCCAGATGTCGCTGACTTCCTTTCCTCTGGAAACGACAATCACTCCATCCGGTTCAAGTTGACCCGCTCGTTTGACAAAGTCCTGAATCAGGCGCGCCTCGTCCACACGTAGTTGCGCTTCTTCCGGAGTAGACGAAGTCGCGGTGAGCGCGGTTTGTTCCAATCGACGCAAGGAGTCCTGGATCACCGCTTTTTGATCTCGCGCTACGCTTTTGCGACGCAAATAAATGGAATCTGTCGCTGCCAATTCGGGTTCGACCTCGATTCGACGCAACAGATCGCGTAATTTCACAGTTTTGTGAATGGGGTAGCGAGACGCTCCGGTAATGGCACCCGTCACGGTTGCCATAATGGTTTGGCCGGGCATATCGGCAACGAACTCAACGATGTCTCCATCGGCTAACGAGAAGTTCTTGAATTCGTCGAGAGAGAAATAGCGGTTAAAGGGGGCTTTATTGCGTGTGCCGCTTACGCTTACGTGCGAGACGTTTTTCAGTGGAGACGACAATTCGATAAGAAGAGCCCCCTTGGATGCATTCTTATCTTTTGCAGCCTTGCCCTGTGCCAGCTCGTAAACCGCTTCCTCTCGCAATAGGCCATAGGCCGAAACACTGATACCTTTTTCTTTGACAAGGATGACGTCTCCATCCTTCAAGCGAAGCGTGTTCACGCTTCCTGCCAACGCAAACTGATAAAGGTCCAAATCGGCAATGACCTTCTTGTTGCGGATGATTTCGATTCTGCGGTAGCTGCCGCGTTCCGGATCAATGCCTCCGGCACGATCCAAGAACGACAGTACGGAGTCAAGAGATCCACCGGCGTACCGGCCGGGATGATTGACAAACCCCGTCACATAAACGGCAACAGGTTGAGCGCTTTGCAGACTCACATAAGCCTGTACATTGTCGGTATAGACTCGAGAGATAGCCGATCGCACGGTGGAGAGCAGGCTCGAATTTTTGATGCCGCCCACGTGCACCGGTCCTACTTCCGGGATAAAGAGATTGCCCTGTTGATCAACGATCAGAACATCGTCGTATGAACGAGCTCCCCAAATACGAACAACAACGCGATCGCCCGGCGCCAAAACATAGTCACCGCTTGCTGCATCACTGAATGTGGAAGCAAATCGCCCTTCAAACAGCTTGGATGCAAAAGGCTTTAAAGCGATTGATGTTGAATTGCTATAGGCACCTTGTGCCCAGGCAGGAGGCGCCACCGTGACATTGTTGGTGTCGGTTGGAATCACCAGCGGTGTCCCGGCCACCGGCATGACTGTACCGTTGGGGCCCATGACCGTACCGGCCGGCATATTGGCTGGATTAACTGCCATGCTGGTACTGGCCGGAGTTGGGTTAGTACTCGTTCCGAGAGAACGAGAGCGAGCATTGCTCTCGTAGGAAGATGATCCTGTGCTGCCGAACACGGCAGCTGTCAACACGTCGGCTGCCGATGCTGTATGACTAACAGCAGGCAGGGTTACCGCCAGTGCCGCCAGCACGATCCCTTGCTTGACGAAATGCATATTTCAACAACCTATTTGGTCTTTTTAAAAACCCGCATGTTCGCGGATTGAAGCAATAATTAATCGAATGAGGCCATAAAGCAAGAAGAGCCCCAAGAAAGTCACTAAGGTGAACACCCAAGCCAACGGATAACGGGATTCATCCGGTAATGTCGGCTTTTCGATGGGCACGATATAGCGAGCTTTTGCAAGCAACGAGGCTCTCGCCGTTTCAAGTGCCGTCATCGCTGTCGTAAGTTGTTTCTTGGCAAACTCGCTTTCAATCATGAGCGTCTCGTATTCGGAGACCCAGGCGTTGATTGCGAGCCCTTCACGTGTGCCTACAAGACGCGCTTTTTCTCGAGCAAGCTGCTGCTCGACGCCAGCGAGTTTGCTCTTCATACTTACCATTGCTGGAGCGCTTTCTTGCATGTAGGTTTTAGCGTCAGCGATTTCTGCTTTGATCTTCGCGCGTTCTCCCTCGAGTTGCATTACCAACGACTGCAGACCCGTCGCTGTTGCTTGAAGATCCAGTTCCTTATGCTTATCACGGAAATTTTCCAATGCTTTCTGCGCTGCGGACACACGATCACGAGCCAGATCAACCTCTTTTTGTGCAAGATCCAACGTGTCCTTGCGTGCACGTTCATTCATCTCATTGATGAGACCTTCACTTTGACGCAAAACTTCCGCACCAATAGCCTGAGCCATCTTGGGATCATAGGCTTTGATCTGATAGGTCACGATCCCGTTGTCAGGGTTAACGACCGGATTCGAAACGCGATTCCAGAATGTCTGCTTGTCAAACAGTGTTGGCTCTGACGTTAAGCGGCTGATAATGTCCCACTTGTGCGAGCTGTAGTAGTCAATGATCTTGAGTTTGTCATCAACGGCCGCGAATGCATCCGGCGATCGGATATATGCCTCAACGACCTGAGCATCTTGAACCGACTGGGTGTTGGTTCTAAAAATTTGCGAACTCAGGTCAAGCGACATCGGTTGCTCTGTTCCGGAGCGCACTGCAAACTGCGTTTCGGAAATGTACATGGGTGACGACCACAATGTCACGTACCCGAAGACGGCGATAGTGGGCACAACCACGAAGCTAATCACTTCCTTTTCAAAGGATGATCGCTTTCCCCACCACTCTTTGATCTTCTCAGCCCAAGGGGACAATGTACGCCTCAGTCCCTTATCCGTAACTCCAGCAGGCATTTCAGCTTGCCCCACAGCAACAGATACTTCCGCAGGACCTGTTGCTGCCTGCGCTTGAGACTGTGTTGCCACTGCTTTAGGTGCCTGCTGAGATTCGACCGGCGGCACTGCTGCTGTTTTGTTTTCAACGTTTGCCATTACAAATTTCCGCGTAGTGTTGGATTGCGTCGTTTAACTCAGGATAGTAGGAGAGTTCTCCACCATAAAGTACTGCTCCGCAGACGCAGGATTGTTTGACTGCGGCCATCGAGTGCGAAACAAAAATCAACGTTGCACTGGATGTTCGCTTTTGAATTTCCTCACTAGCCTTTTTTCGGAACGTTGCGTCTCCAACGCTAAACGCCTCATCAATCAGATAAAAATCGAATTGGATGGCCATAGAAAGACCAAAAGCCAACTTGCTTCTCATACCGGAAGAGTATGTCTTCACCGGCATGTCCAGATATTTGCCCAGTTCCGCAAAATCTTCTACGTACTCCGTCACCGCCTTGATATCTGCTCCGTAAATGCGAGACACAAAGCGAAGGTTCTCTCGTCCAGTCAACGACCCGTGGAAACATCCGGAAAATCCAATCGGCCATGAAACTTTGGACGTACGAATCACTTTGCCTGAGTCCGGCGCCTCTGCTCCGCCAATAATGCGCATCAGAGTAGACTTTCCAGCACCGTTCAATCCCAAAATCGCAATACTTTTACCTTCTTCGATCTTGAGGTTCACGTCGTTCAAAACGATATTGCGTTCGCCGTTTTTAAGCGGATAAGCTTTGTGAATGTGGGAGAGTTCAATCATTGATCCACTCTCCTTGAGCGCACGTAACGCTCCAGAAACCCGCCCAATCCCAGCGAGCAAACCGTGAATATCACAAGATATCCAAAAGACAGCCCTGCAACGGTATATCCCTGATGCAAACTTGTTCTCATCAGTTCAATCGCCTGCAAAATTGGGTTCCACATGAGAATTTCGGCAATGTACTGTGGGAACATATCCACAGAAAAAAACACACCAGATATAAAGAAAAGTATTCGAAAGATCATCGGAACGATCTTTTCAAGTACCGGAACAAAAACTGCTAATGCAGCAATGATCATGCCCATACCCAGCGCGCACAAGGGAATCAAAATCATTACGCTCAAGGCTAGAAGCCAGTCTGCAGGTCTGAACACATAGCCGAAAAGAACACTTGCTGCAATGATGATCGTCGTTACGACAAATTGAGTCGCAGCCAACACAAGGATGCGTGCAAGCATCACATCAAACTCTGTAACCTGAGGAAATGTCAGTAAAGCTCGGTTTCCCGCAACTGCTGACATCGTTTTAGTGACACCCTCATTAAAAACTGCCCACACTCCAAAGCCCAAAGCTAAGAACAGTGCCATACTCATTCCGTGCGGCGCATGGGCGTTCATAAATTCACGCAGTCCCCAGAAGACTGCAATCGAAAAGGCACTTTGCACCAGCACCCAAAGATAACCCAGCTTGCTGTTACCGTTAATGGTGTGCACTTCGCGCAGCATTAGTGCCGCGATCACTCGGCACTGGACAATGAACCCGCTCTTGAGTTCCTGATCAAGCGTCATGCCTGATTCTCCACTCGACAATCACTCAATTGGAAAGCGGCACATAGCGCCACACGCCGTCTTTGCCTTCACAAAGACCGGCCAAAGACTTGCTTGTCTGAGTCTTTAGTTCAACCTTGGTGCAAACCTCCCCCAGTCCGTTGGTGTATTGCATTAAGGCACTCACCTGAGCAGTACCGATGGGCGTTTTATCAAAAAGCGCTGAAGAGCCGATTGGAAGAACGCCTGCCTCCCTTGCGAAAGCACTTTCTACTTCGCTTTGCGCCGCATCTGCTACCGGCAATCGAGGCGAGGGCTCATGTCCCAACCCTCTCGGCGAAGAACACCCTGCCAAAAGAGCAGTCATTGCCACACCTACACAACCAAGGGTCACCAAAGAAATCAATCGCTGCGAGCTACTCATTTTTGTATTCTGAATAAGACCTTGCGGTAAGAACGAAGATACACCTCTCCCCTCCCGCAATCGGGAACTGTAGTTTCGCTATTCTGACACGAGTCACTGTTTTGCGCCATGATCATCAGCAATGATGTCGTAGTCCTGATGATGTCAAAATCAAAAACGATGATCTTGCTATCTGAAACGAGATCTTTAGATTTTCTAAATGTCTCTTTTGGCGTATTCACATGCTGGCTTGATGGCTAGTCCTGGTCAGACATGATGTGACTTGCCCCTCCTTTCTGATTCATTCGAAAAACAGGAGATGCTTATGTCACGCCCCATCAAGCTTTTGGTTTGCCTCGCTATATCACTTGCCATTTGGATCCTGCCTGTTCCCAATGGCATCACGCCTCAGGCCTGGCACCTTTTGGCCATTTTTGCCGGTACGATCGCCGGCTTTATCCTCCAGCCTTTACCAATCGGCGCTGTTGCAATTCTTGCTTGTGTACTCAGTGTTATTCTCGGCGTACTCAAAGGTTCTCAAGCGCTGGAAGGATTTTCAAGCAGTCTGATTTGGTTGATCGTGGCTGCTTTTATGTTTGCTGCCGGTTTTATTAAAACCGGTCTCGGCGCTCGCATTGCCTATCACTTATTACATCGTTTTGGTAGCAGCACTCTCGCCGTCTCTTATGTTTTGACAGCCACCGACCTCATTGCTTCGCCCTTCACCCCCTCAAACACCGCTCGCGGCGGCGGAATTGTCTTCCCAATTGCACAGTCCATCTGTTCAACACTTGAATGCGTACCGGGAGGAAAAAATTCCAGAACAGGTGCCTTTTTGATGTATGTGTGCTACAGCGCTGCTCTCACAAGCGCCTGTATTTTTATGACGGCATCATCAACCAACGTTGCTTCAACACAATTTGCCAAAGATCTGTGGGGAATTGACATTTCGTGGATGCTCTGGTTTGCAGCCGCCTCTGTTCCGGGGCTTCTGATCACAGTTATTACCCCACCCGTTCTTCGCTTTTTAATCAAGCCCGAACTTAATTCCATACCGGAAATACGCCGTGAGGCTGCAGAAAAAATCCAAGCACTCGGACCTATGTCCCATTCCGAAAAAGCTCTGTGCCTCATTTTTGCCATTGCTTTGCTGCTGTGGTGCACCTCGGATTTGCACGGAATTGAAGCTGCGTGGGTTGCGTTGCTTGGACTATCCGCAATGCTGCTAACCCGTGTCCTTTCTTGGGAAGACATTCTTGAACAACGGGGTGCTTGGGATGTTCTCATCTGGATGGGCATTATGCTCAATTTCGCATCGTATCTTTCCAAGCTCGGTCTGATGGATTGGGTTGCAAAGCAGTCTGTCAACCTCATGCCCGGCGCTTCTTGGCTGATCCTCTTTGCGATACTCGCCGTCATCTACAACTACATTCACTACGGATTGGCCAGCACAACCGCCCACATTTTGGCTCTGTTCACAGCGTTCGGTAGCGTTGTCATCGCCGCCGGTGCTCCCGTTCTCCCTGTTGTCATCATCTTCAGTGCGCTAGCCAGCAGTTCCGCCTTCCTCACTCATTTCGGCTGTGGTGTCACCCCCATCTTCTTCGGTGCTGGCTATCTCTCTCAAAGCCAGTGGTGGAAGGTCGGATTGATCTTGGCAACGATGCAACTTGTTATCTGGGTTGGAATCGGCCTACCTTGGATGATGCTCATCGATTAACTGCTACAAAAAATGCTCAAGGAGTTACTACCATGATTGCGACACAACAAAAAGGGTTTTACACCGCATACCCTCTTTCAGGTATCCCCACATTTTTGCGTTCAAAAGAATTGAGAACTCTCGATGAAGTCGACACGACAAACTTTGATATTGCTTTCCTAGGCGTCCCTTTCGACGAAGGGATGCCATATCTGCCAGGTTCGCGATTCTGTGCACGAGGGATGCGTGAACAGTCTCTTCGATATAACAAGCGTGGGTACTATGACGTAGACGAAGACAAGGTTTATCTTGCAAAAGAGCTTCAGGAAGATCGCATGGTCGACTTAGGGGATGTTCCCATCGTGCCCTGCGACGTGGAAGGCAACGTACGCTTGACGAGCGAAATTGTCCGTCGTGTCTTACGGAAGGACAACCATCCGCTTCTTGTCGGACTCGGAGGGGACCACTCTGTTTCCAATCCATTAATCCAAGGATTTGATGTCCTTCAGGAACCCATTCATGTCGTTCAATTTGACTCCCATCCGGATTACGCCGAATTTTCAGACGGTTTCACTCTGACAAATGCGCACCCGTTCCGTCATGTCGCCGGCATGGATCATGTGAAATCACTCACACAGGTAGGCATTCGAAGCGTCCGAGCCTTCAATGCAAGAGACTCCCGCGCCGATGGAAATAGAATCGTTGGAATGCGAGAATTCCGCAGGCTCGGACCGAGCGGCATCGCGTCTCTTTTGCCTGAAAGAGAAGCTTGCTATATAAGCATTGACATTGATGCTTTGGATTGCTCTCTCGTTCCCGGTTGTCCTTCAGCCGAACCCAATGGCATGATGTTTGCCGAACTAACAGATACTCTGGCAGCCATTGCCGCCCACAATCGCATCGTCGGTTTCGACCTCGTTGAGGTCGCACCGGAACTTGATGTCGGTAACAAAATCACCAGCTATCTTGCAACCATGATTGTCGTCTTACTGTTGGGTAAGATTTGCGATCAACCCTATTGGAAAGCTCGTTACCTTCCTGATTAGTACCTGTGGAAGCTCGACAGTCGTCAGACAAAACTGATGGCTGTCGACACCTCAGGAAAATACTTCTTCAATGCCTCGACAATTTTCGTTTTAACAAGCTCGAGAATCACCGTGGCCACGCTTTCAAACACCCCCAAAGCCAACCCACTTCTTCCAATCAGATAGACATCCCTTGCCCCAAGCGCCCCGGCACAAGTTGTAATCTTGAGCTTCGAAGCAACTTCGGGACAAGCTAAAGCGCATATCGGCTGCTGAATCGTCCAGCCGTGTCCTCCGGCAACCAGCTTGATTAACGTATCAATGCTCTCCACTTCACATCGATTCGCAAAAATCCCCGCTGATGAAGTGTATAGCCCTTCAATCAATGCCCCCGCACTGGCGTGCAAAGGGGTTCTAATCACAGGCAATCCGCTAAACATCAGATCTTCCACCCGCTCGACAGGTCTCGGAATCACTTCTGCGGGATAGATCAATGCGTTTTTCTCGGTGAAGAGACGTCGCCTTATCAAATTGGGCTCATTGGGGTAAGCATTGCTGACAATGATCCAATCCACTGTTCCTCTCTTCAACTCAGTCAGCAACATGTCGGAGGGTGAGGAGATTGCAACAACTCTTCGGAAAACCTTCAACGATTCCAAAATAAGATCTGAGCCAATAACACGATTTACCGATTCGATGACACCTATGCGTACTTCATTTGGCAAATTGTTATTTCGTCTCAGATTATGAACAGTCTCGGAGAGCCTCGCTTGTGTTTGCCTCAGATCCCGAAAAAGAGCAAACCCCATGGGAGTCAGTTGCCATGGCCTCGTACTTCTGTCAAAAAGCTCTACTTCAAGTGCGTCTTCGACATGCTTTAAAACTTGACTAACAGCTCCCTGTGATCTCCTTAATTCATCTGCCGCTTTCGTAATACTTTGGTGATAGAAAACCGCAAGTAACACATGAGCATTCTGCTGCAATACTCGAACAATGTTATCCCTGGAGCTCATTTTCAAGCCTATATTTCAAATATATTCTTGTCTAATTTTACCAGTCATACACCAATGCCAAACTCTTTTTTAATTCGAGCTTTTGCTTTTGTCTTATTGATTGGCATCGATCTAGAAAGCAATCATCAGCATTTCCGAAATCTGTGCAATACTTTTCTTTCCAACTTTATGATAAATACTTGCCCGGTGAGCCTCAACGGTACGTTGCGATATCCCCAACGCACTGGCAACTTCCTGATTCATGAGACCTCGACTTAACAATCTCAAAATTTGCACCTCTCGTTTTGTCAGTCTTCCCATCAGTTGTTTGGCTTCCTGCACGTCGGGAATTTGGTTTCTTCTTTTCCGATCAACTTCCACAGCTTCAGCAACCGCGGCGACAAACTTCTGCGGTTCAATCGGTTTCTGGAGAAAATTCACAGCGCCATTTCGAAGCACATGCACTGCCATATCAATATCACCATGTGCTGTTAAAAAAATGATGGGAACCTCGGACTGAAACTCGTTTAACCGCTCAAACAGTTCCAATCCATCTATGCCGGGCATACGCACGTCAATCACATTGCACCCACAGCGAGACGGCACGCATCCTGTTAAACTCAACGACTCCGAAGAACAGAATGCATGTATACAAGAAACACTCATACCACCAACTAAACTGGCATTTCATGAATTTCCCATCCATTAAAAGCATTTTTATGTTTTTCAAACGTTTTTCTCCTAATAGCCACACAGAGTAAAAATCTAGGTCGACTCATACCAACATAAACACAACGTCTAGAATATTCATTAATATTAGTTGGCTTTAATTTTTTACCTTCAAACAATGGACAAACTCGCCCTAAATCACTTCCCCTACTTTCTTCTGTCTCGACATATAAAGTTACATCGTGCGTTTCCCCTTTAACACTATGAACAGTATCAAAAGCAATTTGACGACCAACGGAATCCTCGTAAATATTATTTTTCGATTTTAATTTCCAATCTTCAACACTATGTTCAAAAAAATATTCTGGCAACAAACTAAAGACATCCCCACACGTTAACTTTAGAACAGAATTAACACAATCTCTAACTCGACAATCAAAATCTTCAACACCTAGATCCAAACTGGCTAGATCAAGGATTTTTGTGCGATATTGATCGATCCCACCACAATTTTCCATGCACTGCCCAATGGACTGAAAACCATATTTTGTATCATTATTTTTAAATCCACACAAACGCAAAATTTCGCACAACAATTCCCCAAATACTCCCTCAGCATTGCATAGATCACCACCCCCAATAGCCTTTCGGATACGTGACAAATATATCCAGTAATTATTCGCCTTATTCACACTCTCAGGATTATACCCCTCCCAATAATCACCAATTTTTAATCCCTTCAAACTTTTAACCTTTCCAATAACCTTATATACTCCCTGTTGATCCCGGATTTGTTTATCATTCAAAATTTTAATGAATTCAGGTAAAACTTGATCAGGACGATTGTCCTCAAACACTATCAAAACTGGTACCTGCCCAAGAAGACCCTTACTTGATACAATCTTCTCGCAATTCCATCTTAAACAACTTAGCAAATCAGCGGTCTCTTGACCATAGCGATTGGACATTGCCAACGACAACGCATTTTCAGAAACTCTCCAGAGCTCAGCATCATCTCTTCCATTAAAAATTGACTGATCCACATCTCCAATTTTAAATATTGTCGTTTTATTTTGCTGAAAAATTTGATCAATAACTTTCCTTTGTTCAAGATTACAATCTTGATATTCATCTACAAAAACATATTTAAATCGCCTAGACAACAAATCCGAATAAATACCTCCAAACCCAGTCAAAACACTTAAAGCATATCTAAATGCGTCCTCATATCGAAGTATTCCTTCTTCTCTAAGCAAGACTTCAACAGCACTCCTAAATTCTCTTGCCGATGGAGTTTTATTGTTCGCCAAAAGCTTTCCTTTTGGCAAGAACAATCCCCCATCCTCCAAATACAAATCTGAAACCAAATCTAAAACATTGCTATACCTAGCCCCCAATTGCCGATATTTAATCCTAAGCATCGATCGAATATTCTTAAAACAACCTGAACTTGAAATAAGCCTATACAATGAATATGCATACGATCGATTATCCATTAGACGAACACGCGAACCACATAATCGCCTAAGACAAGGTATTACAATAAAGCGATCTACAAATGCTTGTAACGTACCAACAAAATTTGGATAGCATAAAATTAAATTGGAGTCTTTTGCCAACTTTGACTTAATTTCATTAATAGCCACATTTGTATGAGATAAAACACAAATTCCGCCTCCGTTTTCCATAGGCATTCTATCAGCAAGAATTTTAAGTTTTGCTAAAAGCACAGTTGTCTTTCCACTTCCTGGACATGCGTTAACTTCCCTACTTTCCCAACATTTAATAAAATTTCTCGCATCATCATCAAATTTACAGTTTTTAGGAAGCAACAATTGCTCTAACATAAGGATTTCATCCTCAGTTACATTAATATTACTATGAGTCATAATCACGACCACTCCCCGCAGCATATTCAATTGCATCAACAATATATTTTATATATTTGTCCGAAACAATTTTTTGCTTCAGATCCTCTTTTTTCCCATCATCTTCCTTGAGCGCCATCATTTCAATATCAAACATATTATCATCATAAACACCAATATCTGGAATCGTTAAATATTCTAAATGAAGCAAAGTTGCAAAACATTGCGCGACAATTGACTTTAATTTACTCTTTCCAGAGTTATCCAGCATGAGCTGATACATTTTGTAGGCTCTAGCCTCTGAATTTATCTTCGCATCTTCCCAGTTTTTCTTATCCCGTTCTACTGCCTCTCTTATCTCTTTCATTTTCTGCTTTGTAAGCGTGTACTTATCACTGTTCTCAATTTTTTTTGCGCAATATATGGCTTTATGGAGAATTTCACTTAAAGAACTTAAGGCTAGACAAAACTCGAACGTCCAATATGGAGAAACAAAACCCTTAATACTACCCAATGAATATTTCTTCTTTTTGTTATTAATTGCACTATCCGTTTCTTCTTGTCTTAAATCAATATTATTTTTATCGCTCAAAGGCTTAACATCGCAGTCAGTTACTACAGAAACTGGAACCCCTATCGTCTCATTATTTTCTCTGGCAAATATCCGAGAGTACCTGAGAAAAGACAAACTACCTACATTTACTAAAGACACTCCATACTTTTCTAATGGAAATCCAATAATTTCTGCTATAGTCGGTACAACTAAATTCTCTGCGTCGCCTTCAACCATTATTATGCCTTTCGCAAAAAACATATTTGCCTTTGTCACATCAAGAAAACGCTGCAAAAACAAATAATCCCCTTTAAACAGTTTCGTGTTAGACGGCGATAGATCATATCCTTTTCTATTTTTTAACAAAATTAAATTTTGCAAATTAATTTTTGATGCCAGTACTGCACTATGTGTGGATATAATTATTTGCACACCCGCATCTCTATACTCTGTCTGAAGATATTTAATCAATCTTAATTGCGCCTGTGGATGCAAGTGCGCTTCTAACTCCTCTATTAGTAATAATTTAAGCGTCCCCTCATCACCTTGTCTCATTAACAATAATTCAGCTGCAATAAACAATAAGTTTAGTTGCCCTAGCCCTGGATTAACTTCTTCATTAATCAATGATAAACTTTCCAATATACCTTTTAGCTTCATTTCTGCAGAAACTATTTTTACATGACTCTTTCCATCTTGAACTAACAACTCAGAAAGCGTCTTTCTAATAGCTGACAGAATGTCATTACCCTCACCAATTTCAAAATATCTTTCAACTTCATCATTAGCTTGTTTTAAAATTTCAACCAATCTATTTTTATTATCATCCTTAAAAATAGGGTGACTAATTAGTATTTGCGATATTCTAGAGTTTCGCCCCAATCGCATCTCATGATGAGCATCTCGCAATGGCTTTAGATATACTGATCTAAGCAAATCTCGGACCTTCGCCTCTAACGCTACTCCATTAGCCAAACCTCCAGCCTTTAATTCACTATATATTCGTCCATTTTCTTTCCATGCCCTAAAAAATAAATTCAAATGAAATTTAACTTCACCTTCTTCAGTTCGCTCAAATGTCAAATATTCAACAAAATTTTTTGCCTCATCTCTCGTAAAACCATCAAACACCAAATTAATCTTTAATTCATCAACCCCCTCCCCAAATTCATCAACAAAAAAATCACTATCGACAATACGTATAAACTCATTGCTCTGAGTCAATAATACAATCTTAATTGCATCAACTATGGCAGTTTTCCCGGAATCATTTTCTCCAATCAAAGCATTGAGCCCCTCATGAAATGTAACACTCAATCCAGGGCATTTATCAATAGATTTAAACTGCCTAAAATCAAATAATTCAAGTTTAGCCAGAAACACAGGATCCTCCCCGATTTAACCTCGACTGTAAAATTCACAGTTTTAATGATATATCAACCGTGTTGACAAATTTGACAAAGACAGCAGTCGCAGTGACCAAAACGAACGCCATCCTTCAAGATGTTTAGCTGCTGGATGAGCTCTTAAAAAACTGAACAGCCTCCACAAATGCGACACACCATACTACTCTAGAGGTGTGTTTATGATTATCAGTTACCGTGTCCGCAGACAAATTGATAACTACTTTGCACAACGGCAATCATCCCAAGAAATTGCACAATGTTGAACGTGTCGTTAGACCAGATTCAAGACTTGTGAAGACGCTACAAGCATGGACATGAAGATTGTTTTTTTAGGGATCATCAAAAATTTCATGCTTGCGTTGTCATAGCAATTACCCTTCCTTGAATAACTCAAGGTGATGCCGAGCTTCTCAGTTTGACACTCCTACAACAAATCGGCACATTCAGATTCGTGTTAATAAAAAGAAGTACCGAGATGAACCTTCAACGTACTTCCCCTTTCACACAAAGGCCTAAACCGTAACGTTAGCGATTAGGCATCGTTAATTTAAGAAAACCTTTCACCTAACCATATGATTTTTCACAGAAAACGAGGTTGACTTCTGCCTCGTTTTCTTTTACAACAGAGTACCTATTAGGGTTAGTTGTTTTGATGTGACAAAATGACTGAAAAACCAGACTTTGTTACGTCCTACCAAAAGCCGAAAAATACGGAAATCAAAAAAATCGGAAACAACTGGTACGTGTACGAACGCTTCAGCAAATACGATCCTGCGATCAAACTCAGTCGCAAGGTTTCCGGCAAGTGTCTGGGCAAGCTCACGCCTCAGGGGTTGGTGCCGACACAGCGTCGACTCGTCAAGGAATCGAATCAGAGGCCGACAAAGGTTTCAGATGTGGCTGAAGCCGGGGCTGTTTTGTTCTTTTGGGATCGTACGGTTTCGATGCGCGAGCGCCTCAAAGAATTCTTTCCGGATATTTGGCAAACGATTTATGCGGCGGCAATTTTGCGCGCCATCAAGGAGCCGCGCTTCCGTCGTCTGCAAGTGCACTATGAGACGAGTCTTCTGGCACACCTTCTGCCCAACCTCTCTTTCGATGCCCCCAGCAATGCCGCCTTTCTCCAAGTTCTGGGACGACGCCGTGAAGCAATCTGTCGCTTCATGCAAGAGGATGTGAACAGCAACGATGTCTTCATCCTTTTCGACAGGCATCGACTGATCACTTCCTCCAAAACCATGGAACTGGCAGAGCTGGGATACGACTCGAAGCGGCGCTTCAAGCCACAAGTCAAATTGCTCTATGTCTACAGCCTTTCCTCCGATGCCAGCGCTCCGGTGTATTACGAGCAATTTCTCGGCAGCACCCCTGACGTCAGTGCGTTTGCCGACATACTCAACGAATGCGGCATCTCCAGCAAGAAGTACACGGTGATCGCCGATAAAGGCTTTGCCGCCGAAGAGCAATTCGAAGCATTGACCGAACAAGAACTTTCTTACGTTATTCCGATCAAACGAGGCAGCAAGCTCGTGGCCGATTATTTGCCACTGACGCCGCAAAGCTTCTCTGATCTTTTCACCTACAACGGATGAGCCATTCAGTCATTCAAAATCGAAGAAGACGGTTTCAATGTCTTCGTCTACTACGATGCGCAGCTATATGCCAATGGATTGGCAGATGCAGCAGAACGTGCAGAACAGAAAAACGAGGTGAAGGACGGAAAGGTACAGCGGGAGTTGAACAGACGTCAGAAGGGCAAAGGCAAGCTTACTGACGAGCAGCTTAGTGAATTGCAGCCCCAGGATCTGAAACAGATTCTTGAGTTAACCCCGGAGATGGGGACGGTGTCGATTCGGACAAATCGCCTGAACCTTAACAGTCATCAGGTTTACCGAACCTACAAGCAACGCCAGGCAATCGAACAGTTTTTCAGAACGTACGGCGCCGGGATGGACTTTGACGCTTCGTACATGAGGGATCGGACGAGCCAAGAAGCCTGGCTGTTCTTGAATCATCTGTCTGCCACGATCGCCATGGAATGCATTGCAGACATTGCACAGATCGGAGAAGACAAAAACGTGTCGTTTGAAGACTTGAGGCAGACTCTCGGGAAGATCATGGCCAGTCAAGTCAACGGGAAATGGACTTTGGCTCCTATCAAGAAAGCCGTCCAGAAACTCATTGCCAAACTCGACTTCCGAATCGACACGTTTGACTTGGATGCGATGACTCGAGAGAGCGGTACGTCACCGCAATGACGTACCTAAATTTCTAGCGTTACGGTTTAAATTTTTGGACAAAGAGAAACAACTATTTATTTGGTCTTCAAACCAATCGAGTAGGTGGCGGGTGATTAATTCACCTGCCGACCTCTCACACCACCGCCCATACCGATCTGGTAGGCGCCCCTCGCGAGGCGTTTTACGGCGGTTTCCATAGTTTAACCTCCATACCCGTCAACTCGTGTTAGACCGAGCCAACTCCAGCTTTGGGTTTGCAGAAAATCATTGTTCAGGGTAGTGGCTAAGATGTAGCTGTTCGCAATGTGCCAATAGCTCTTCCGAGTATTCGCCCATTGGACTGCACGTTCGTGTGTGCACCCGAGTTTCCTCAGCGCCGCATATTTTGTCCTAACCAGTTTCCAAGTTTTCCATAGCAGCTGTCGGATCTGTCTCCGAATCCACTCGTCCGTCGCTTTCGACCACTCTTCGTATTTCGCAAATTTGAAATACTCACACCACCCATGAAGCTTCTTGTTAAGCATCTCTTTCACCACTGGGATACTTTGCTTTCTGTTTCGGGAAAGTATTTCTCTCAGCGCATTCTTGAGCCGCTCTTTTGACTTCGGGTGCACGGTTGGAAAGTATCCGTCCTTGGTTTTATAGAACCCATGACCAAGAAACTTCACTCCGCGCGTGATGTGACTGACAGTGGTCTTTGTCTCATTGATTTTGAGTTTCATGCGTCCTTCGATGAACCGAGTGACGCTCTTCAACGTCCTTTGGGCCGACCGCTTGGATTTGCACAAGATCACAAGATCGTCTGCATATCTGGCAAATCGATGACCACGTTTCTCCAGCTCCTTGTCGAGTTCATCCAAGTAGATGTTCGCACGTAACGGCGATAACGGCCCTCCCTGCATGAGACCAACTTCCGACTTCTCCACCTTCCCTTGTGTCCAACCCCCCGATTTGAGCATTCGCGTGATGAGCGATATCACCCGCCCGTCTTTGATTCTCGTCGATAGTTTTCGGATCAATCGACTGTGATTGACCGTGTCGAAGAACTTCTCGAGATCCATATCGACTGCCCAAACGTAGCCTTGGTCTGCTTCGCTCATGACCTTGAAAATCGCATCATGTGCGCTTCTCGTCGGCCGAAAGCCAAAGCTCGACATTGAAAAGGTGCCGTCATAGCTGTATGAAAGCTTTTGCGCAACGGCCTGTTGCACAAGACGGTCGATGACCGTCGGGATTCCAAGATTCCTGAATTTCCCCTTCTCTGGTTTCGGTATGGTTACCCGTTTCACGGGCGCAGGGCGATATTTCCCTGACAGAATCGCACTCGTCAGCTCGCCGGGGTGCTCGAAAATGTACTTCCGAAGTTCTTCGGTTGTCATTCCGTCCACGCCCGGAGCCCCTTTGTTTGCTTCGACACGTTTGAGCGCCAAAGTCAAGTTCTCGCGGCTCAGTATCGCCTCGAGTGTGATTTCCGTAAAAGCGGATTGGTCTTGTGCGGTGTTGTCCATTTCCATCACGGCCGTTGCGCCCTCCCGAATCCCTCTCTCCATTCCGTGGATACCCAAATTCGGCCAGGTCTCTTATGTTTTCTGCGCCTTGCGACTTTGTGTCTACGGCACCTCACTCCTATGAATTTAGTCCTTCGACAGGTACTGCCCTGCCTACTATGACCTCTGCTGACTACTCACAGCAAGCTTTACTCCGCGACCTCTGTTGAGGTCGCGTCTGTGAGTCCTCCCCAGGTAAGAACATGTTCTTTCCCACCATGCACCTGCTGCATTTACACCTCTGGTTCCGTATAGCTTTGGGCTTCACCTTGTGTAGCAGGCTTACCTACCATCGTATGCCTAATGCAGTTCCTGTTCGTCAGGTCAGTGGTTTGCCTCGGGCTTCCTTCAGATCCTGCCTCGCGACAGACACCCTTGCCTCTAGCTATGCGCTTGGTGCTACCTCCTGCGCTCGGGACTTTCACCCGTTAGATCATGCCCATGCTGGGCGCACTAAAATTTCGCCGCCATCTTTGCTTAAAAGTGCACAAAGATAGCGGCGAGAATTTCGGGACTCAGTTAAAAGTCCCGCTCGGTTAAAAGAGACTCACTTCTCGTTAGGCTTTTCCTTTTGATGCCTGTACAACCGTATTGGCCGCGACATAACCAAACACCAAGCCTTTGATGAAGGCCGTCCCTGACATGTACGTCTTTCCGTGGAAGCCACCGGTTACTTCCCCGGCCGCATAAAGTCCTGGGATCTTGTTGCCGAAGACATCAATGACCTCCGTTTTTTCGTTGATCTTGACGCCGCAATAGGTAGCTAACAGCACAGCGGTACCCGGGAACACATAGAACGGCGGCTTGTTAATCGGACGCAACTTACCCATTTCACCGGCCTGATGCTTACGACCGAATACGCGATCTTCACCGTATTTCTCAATATCGCTGTTATAAGCCTTGACCGTCGCCTCAACGACCTTCGGATCCAACCCTGCCTTCGCCGCAGCTTCTCCGATTGTCTGGCCCTTAAAGACGAGTCCACGTTCTTCGGACTGCAACACGCTACCGTTGTTACGTGCTGCCTTCAGGGACTCCTGACGAACCGGTTCATCGTAAACGATGTACCCGATACCGCCTTCCTGTTCGAGAACGTAATCACCGACGTCCTTCTTGGGAATGGACTCATTGACAAAACGTTTGCCGGCTTTGTTGACCACGATGCCGCCCAGCCAGAACGGATAAGCGGAGTCACTGATTGACTGCGGTTTGGTATTGAACGCAAAGGTTGCCTTGATGTAGGGCATGTCGGCAACATCCGCCCCGTAGGCTTGAGCCATCTTCAATCCGTCGCCGTCGCTTCCCATTCCGCAAATGGCCAACGTATTGGCCATACGGGGAACATATTGCGCAAGCATCTTCTTGTTGCGAGCAAAGCCTCCGGACGTCAGAATAACGCCTTTCTTTGCTTCAATGGCCATTTCTTTTTCTTCCGACTTCGCATACACACCTACGATCGCGTGTTTCTTACTGTCATAAGCCAGACGAACGGCAGGCGTCGAAGTCATGATCTTGACACCTTTTGACTCGGCCAATTTCTGGAGCCCCGATAAAACGGATCCCGGATTGATCTGGTGGTTACGAGGAACCGACACATTGCCCGTCAAATGTTCTTTGTTGAGCTTGCCACCGTGAGCCATGAACCAGTTGTAAACCTCAAGCACATGATCCGTAAATGTCTGAACCACTTTAGGATCATTGAGGTTGCCGCCCACCTTCATGATGTCTCGATAGAGCTGCTCCTTGGAGTCCTTAATACCCAATTTCTTCTGGTGCTCCGTGCAAGCTACCGTGGATCCGCCGCCGCAAATCGCCGATGAACCGCCCACAAAGGCCAACTTTTCAAGCAGAAGCACCTTGAGCCCCTGTTCGGCTGCGTGAGCTGCAGCGGCCAAACCTGCACCGCCAGCACCCACCACGACCACATCGTAGGATGCATCCCATTTATCCGGCCGATCTGTCGGCATAGCAGATGCTTTACTCAAAACACCCATGGTTAGGCCGCCTGCGACAGCCGATTTCAACAAGTCTCGACGAGATTTTTGCATTTTTCCCTCCTCCGGTTTTTCTGATTTGTACATTCCACAAAAGTGTTTGAAATGTCTATATTTGTCAGTTTATTGTCGGATTTGTGCATAAAACGCAAAACTGTCATGCAATAAAATCCCCTTATTCCGCGCTAATTTAACTGGTAAAAAAAACAGAAGCTTGACTGTCTCTAATGTCGCTCTCCCACACAAATCTCACCAATAATTTGGCGCTGTGGCGTTTGTTTATTGAGGTTTGCCATAAAGGCTCCATCAGTGCAGTTGCCAAAGATCATCAGGTTGATCCTTCGACCATCAGCCGCAAGCTTTCTGCGCTCGAATCCTCGCTTGGCGTGAGGTTTTTATCCCGCAGCACTCGTTCTTTGTCATTAACCACCGCCGGCGTTGATGCCCTGATGCAGGCGCAGTCCATGTTGGATGTTTACGACGATTTTCTGCAGAAGATCAAGCCCGACACCGCCCACCTCAAGGGACTTGTTCGCATTGCAGCTCCGCCAACCATCATCGATGAACTCCTCTGGAAGTGGCTTGCCGAATTTCAAAGACTGCACCCAGATGTGCATATCAACATGCTTGCAAACTCGGAAGCCCAGGAACCCAATCGCGACAGCGTTGACATCGCTCTGGTGACCGGTTCCTTTATTCCATCAGGCAGTGAACACATCGGCACGTTTTCCCGCGGTATGACGGCCAGTCCCGCCTACATCGAAAAATACGGCATGCCTAAGCACCCGTCAGAACTCATCAATCATCGTGCACTTCGCTACAGCGGCGGCATGGCCGAAAAGCGGCTATTTGTGCGCAGAGGGCACGTGTTGGAACCGCTGACGTTCAATGCAACCGTTTTTTCAAGCTCCGTTTATGCCATCAATCAAATGGCAATTGCCGGAATGGGCATTGCGTTGACGACTCCCGACTACCTGTGTCGCCGAGATATTGAAGCCGGACGGCTTGTCAGAGTTTTGCCGGATTGGCCAATCCCGGACCATTTGGTCCACGCTGTCGTGGCTCGGGATCGTTACCGGTCTCATTGCGTGATGGAAATTCTCAAATGCATCAAACACGGATGGCGTAGCCATCCTGATCTGAAAAGTTAAGCCTCATGCGTCAAACACTGTTGGCCTACTTCGGTTTGGCCGTTCTGATATTTTGTTTCGCTGGTATTGGAGCCTGGTTCGTGCCGGAGGGTTCCTCCTTTTTTCTGGATTTCCAATCACTCATTGGTTCTTTCGGTTGTTTGCAGTTCCCCAACGGCACTGAAGTCTGCGACGTGACACTCAAACACGGTACCGGGGCCAAAGCTGGCTTCATTTACTGCCTCGGTCTGATCCCTTCAATCATGATTACCTGCGGCATTTTGAACGTATTGCAATTTTGGAATACCGATAAAGCTGCTCAACGCCTCTTTTCCGCTCCTGTTCGCTTCCTGACAGGCTTGCCGGGAATCACCACCGTAGCCATGTTTATTTCACTGCAATCCAGTGATGCCGGAGCAATGGCAACCAAGGAACTTCATAACTCCGGTGCCATTACGGACAACGAGCGCGATGTTCTTGCCATGTGGCAATTCTCCTCAAGCGGAACGCTCATCAATATCTACTCCAACGGCTTAGCACTGCTGCCAATCATTGTGACGCCCATCGGAAATATCCTGTTGATCATCATTGCCGCCAAATTTTTAGGTGCAAACCTTATGCGGCTAACGCTTAGACTCTCCCTCCAATCCGAGGTAACCCGATGAGCGAAACACCTCAATCTGCCTCTCAGGCTTTCTTCTCAGGTTGCAAAAGCGGCTTGAATTTAGCTCTTTACGGGATACTACCGCGCGTCATGGTGGCTTTTATCTTCATTTCCGTTTTAGAAGCCTGTGGAGCCATGAGCCTTATCGGCGACATCTTTACTCCCCTTATGCACGTGTGGTCCCTTCCCGGAGAGGCCGCTGTCGTGTTGGCTACCGCAATCCTTTCGAATGCCGCAGCTGTAGGTACCATCGTTTCCCTTTTTGCTTCCGGCACCCTCTCGGCTGCCGATGCCACGATTCTGATGCCTGGGCTATATCTCATGGGAGCTCTGTTTCAATTTGCCGCCAGGGTTTTGGGAACCGCCGGCGTCTCCCGAAAAATTTGGCCTGCCATGTTCGCGATTTGTCTCGTAAACAGTGCTGCCGCAATGTGGATAACCGCTTGGCTTGTAAGGTAACCCAACCTCCCGGGGCCCTAGATCACGAGCACATTGATTCGGATCAAACAACCCACGAATAAATTGGAACTGGGTGCTGAAACCGGAATTTTGAATCCCACCGAAAAAACGAGCTAGGA